>SMVA01083040.1_pt1 | contig 10666 bp, 8 predicted proteins | sample 2456451 | NCBI WGS metagenome assembly SMVA01 (sample SAMN11095933, study PRJNA526329) | marine sediment metagenome | biome: Marine sediment; feature: Surficial sediment; material: Deep marine sediment; isolation source: Hadal surficial sediment | place: Pacific Ocean | collected 2014-05 | depth 0-1...
CGAGGCACCAGGAGAACGTCTTGATGCGCCTTATCCACGCAAGGGTCATCGTGGTACACGCTATTACGACGCTGCAGATTGGCCTGGCTGACCAAAAGAGGGAGAACTTTAGCCCAGTGCAGGCGGCGTGATTGGGACGATGTCTCGTATGCCAAGGTAACGTGACTCACCAAGATCGATATTGTCGTCAACTGAACTCACATCCACGGATGACTGCCGAACAAGTTTGATGAATTTGACCGTAAGGTGAGGGTCGAGTAGGCCATTGGCAGCTTCTTCTTCGATGATATTGATGGTTTTATCAAGGGAGAAGGCTCTCTTGTAGGGTCTCTCATTACGTAGAGCATCATAGATATCCGCTAACTGGAAAACCCTTGCGACAACCGGTATGTCATCTCCGGCGAGTCCATCAGGGTAACCGGTACCATCCCAGCGTTCATGATGGTGGCGAATAATCGGTAAAGTTAAACGCAGGCCGTTTAAACCCTCACACAGGCGAAAGCCAATCATGGCATGGGTACGCATGATGGCCATCTCATCGTCTGAAAGCTTGCCCGGTTTGTTCAAAATATAATCGGGAATTCCCAGCTTACCGATATCATGCAGAACACCGCCCTGTTCCAGCGCAATCAGGCTGGCTTCATCAAGCTCAAGACTTTCCCCAAACCTGACTGAAATACGGGACAAGCGGCTGCAGTGATTGCCTGTACATTCATCTTTGGCTTCAACCATCCTGGCCAATGTAAACAACATGGACTCGGCGCTATCAAGCTGGTCAGTCAGATTTTTTTGATGAGCTGCAGCACGCACCCTGGCAACCAGTTCTACGGGATCAAAGGGTTTTTTAACAAAATCAGTCGCCCCGGAATCCAGTGAGTCCACCAGGCTCTGGCGCTCGGTCTGTCCGGTGACCATGATGATAGGAATAAGCAGGTTACCCAGCTCATTTCGAATTTTACCGCAGACTTCAACACCATCCATACCCGGCATCTGCCGATCCAACAGCACAACATCAAAATCTTCTTCCTGGAGTTTTAGCAAGGCAGAATAACCATCAGAGCAGATGACCACCTTAAAATTTTCCTTACCCAGGATTTCAGCCTCGATCTCTGCAGTCATCGCATCGTCGTCCACAACAAGGACCTTCGGTTCCTTTTTCCCGAATATTCGCTGAAAATCCTGTAGGTCCATGCAGCTTCCCGGTGAAGCCAGATGCCATAATATGGCGTTCTGCTTCCCTGATTTCATATGCCCGCGTTAAGATTCACCTGTGTTGAGGGCAGGGAGCTCAGCACCAGTGTAGTTTGACTATCGAGCGAGACATCATCGAGACGTCAACTTCGATTTTTAAGTCTTTTGCGGAACCGTTGATTTGTCAAGGTTTTAGGGCGATTAAGTTGACCAAGGGTTAGTCTGGCTGACAGCCAATCAAGCGGCCTGGGCCGGGATCGAAACCGGGCAAGCTGATTGTTACAGTACCAATCCTGATGGTTTAACGTAAAATTACATGGCCATTGCGCCGGTGTGTTAAAGAGGAAACCCTGCTGTGCCTGAAGTCCTTGAATTTGCTGGGTTTGTCCCCAATTAAACCTGTAATCTCAGATAATAGACAAAACAATGGATGACATCGAAAACGATAGTAGTGAGTTCATTCCTCACCAAAATGATCATCAATTAGCCAAACCCGATGAAGTTCTGCCGAATACGTTGCAACTTATTCCGCTTGCATCAAGACCGTATTTCCCGGTACTGGTGCAACCGGTTGTTGTCGATGAGGACCCCTGGGGACAAGGCATTAAAGTGGTTGCAGAAAGTGCCCATAAACTGATCGCAATGAGTTACGCGCCTACTGCCCAGCACAAGACGCCACTTCCGGAGGACATGAGGGCCATTGGCTGTGTCGCTCGTATTCACCATCTACACGAGAGTAAGGGAAAGATACAATTCATTGCCCAGGGAATCAGGCGATTTAAAATTCACGAGTGGATTAAGCGAACGCCACCCTTTGTGGTCAGGGTTGAGTATTTTGATACAAATCCGCAGGAGGATGAAAGCCAGTTAAGAGCCTATGCGATGTCGATCATCAATATCATCAAGGAATTGATGGGCTTGAACCCGCTTTACAATGAGGAACTCAAACAATATCTCAATTACTTCAATCCGAATGAACCATCACCACTAACTGATTTTGCTGCGGCCATCACGTCAGCAGAACCTGATGAACTCCAGGAAATTCTGGAGACAATTCCATTGCTGGAAAGAATGGAAAAAGTATTACTGCTGCTGGGTAAAGAAGTGGAAGTTGCACGGCTACAGGCGCAGATTACGGCACAGATGCAAGATCAGGTCAGCGAACAACAAAAAGAATTCTTCCTCAGGCAGCAACTCAAGATAATCCAGAAGGAGTTAGGCATCGCAAAGGATGATCGGGAAGCGGACGCCGATAAGTTTACGTTACGAATGGAGAAACTTAAGCCACCGGAACACGTCAAGGGCAGAGTCGAAGATGAATTGGAGAAATTGCAGGTGCTTGAATCTTCTTCTGCCGAGTATGGGGTTACCCGCAATTATCTGGACTGGATTACGACTGTGCCATGGGGTGTATTGTCGAAGGACCAGCTGGACCTCGCCCATGCAAGGAAGGTTCTGGACAACGATCACGATGGTCTGGACGATGTTAAAGAAAGAATCATTGAGTTTCTTGCCGTCGGTGCTTATCGCGGTGAAATGTCAGGATCGATTCTGTTACTCGTCGGGCCCCCTGGGGTTGGTAAAACCAGTATTGGTAAGTCGGTTGCGAATGCATTAGGCAGAAAATTCTACCGTTTCAGCCTTGGTGGTATGCGGGACGAAGCTGAAATCAAAGGCCATCGCCGAACCTACATTGGTGCCATGCCTGGTAAACTGATCCAGGCCTTAAAAGAAGTGGAAGTCTACAATCCGGTCATCATGCTAGATGAGATCGACAAGATTGGTGCCTCCTACCAGGGTGATCCTGCATCCGCATTGCTGGAAGTACTGGACCCGGAACAAAATAGTGAGTTTCTCGATCACTATCTTGATCTGCGAGTCGATCTGTCCAATGTATTGTTTATCTGTACTGCCAATCAACTCGATACCATTCCCGGCCCGCTACTGGATCGGATGGAAACAATACGACTCTCTGGTTATTTAACTGAAGAGAAGTTGCTGATTGCAAAACATCACCTGTGGAAAAGACAGTTGTCAAAAGCCGGTATTCCAGCCTCCAAATTAAAGATTACCGATGCTGCCATGCGTAAAGTCATTGATGGATACGCAAGGGAAGCAGGTGTACGGGCACTGGAAAAACAACTGGGCCGTATTGTGCGAAAGTCTGTTGTATCACTTCTGGAAAATGACGATCAGAAGATTTCAGTTGGCGTGCAAAACCTGGAATCCTATCTCGGCGCACCATTGTTCAAGAAACAACATCCGCATCGCGGCGTCGGCGTTGTCAATGGATTAGCCTGGACAGCCATGGGTGGGACCACGCTCGCCATTGAAGCATCGCTCATCCATGACGGCAGTCGAGGGTTTAAGCAGACGGGCCAACTGGGAGATGTGATGCGTGAGTCAGCACAGATTGCCTATAGCTACGTTGCATCTCACCTGGATGAATTGGAAGGCAAAGCCCATTTTTTTGATGACGCTTTCATTCATCTGCATGTTCCTGAAGGGGCGACGCCCAAAGACGGCCCCAGTGCTGGAGTGACCATGGCGACCGCGCTACTGTCACTGGCAAAAAACAAGAACATAAACAGGGATATCGCGATGACGGGTGAACTCACCCTAACCGGAAGGGTGCTTCCGGTAGGTGGCATCAGGGAGAAGGTTATCGCCGCGAAGCGGGCTGGCCTTAAAGAGCTTATTCTCCCCGCAGACAATGAACGGGACTTTGATGAAGTACCCGACTATGTCAAAAAAGGCGTCACTGTCAGCTTCGCTTCGACTTATGACCAGGTCGCCGATATTTGTTTTAACTAATCCAAAGTCTCGTAACCCTGTTATTATCTGCCTCTGATCTTGAGGGAATATCATGGCTGAGTTAATTGAGAAACTTGAAGCGCTACTGGGCGAAAATGGCATCTATCACGGCGAGCGACTCAAGGAGAGGCACTTTCCGGGCAATGGTGCCTTTGGCGATGCTGATATTAAACCCCTGGCCCTGGTCAGGCCGACTTCCACCGGAGAAGTTTCCGCAATCTTAAAACTTTGCCACGAGGCAGACCAATCCGTTGTACCTCAGGGTGGTTTGACGGGGCTCGTGGAAGGGACAACATCAAATGAGACGGAAGTTGCCATCACGCTTGAAAGGATGAACAAGATTGAAGAAGTCGACATTGAAAGCAGGACCATGACGGTTCAGGCCGGCGTGCCACTACAAGTTGTTCAGGAAGAGGCCGATAAATCAGACATGTTATTTCCACTGGACCTGGGTGCCCGGGGGTCGGCAACCATCGGCGGCAATGTTTCCACCAATGCCGGTGGCAACCGGGTCATTCGATACGGGATGATGCGTGACCAGGTCCTTGGGATGGAGGTCGTTCTGGCAGACGGTACGATTATTTCCACGATGAATAAGATCATCAAGAACAATACCGGTTACGATATCAAGCAACTCTTTATTGGCGCAGAAGGGACGCTGGGCATCGTCACGCGGCTGGTATTGCGCATTAGACCCAAACCGATCAGCCAGGATATGGCTTTTGTTGCTGTTAATGAATTTTCTCAGGTGACCGCCTTCCTGAACCATGTTGACAAGGAACTGGGCGGCACCCTGAGCGCCTTCGAAGTCCTATGGAAGGACTATTACAAATTAGTGACGACCGCACCGGCCGAATCGTCACCGCCACTTTCCCAGGACTACAACTATTACATTCTGCTGGAAGCCATGGGCGGAGATCTGCGGAATGATGCAGACAGGTTTGTAGAGGTGCTTTCCAAATCGCTGGAAGATGAAGTAATTTCGGATGCTGTCATCGCCCAGAGCCAATCAGAGAGGGATGCAATGTGGGCAATCCGCGATGACGTGGGGCAGGTAGCACAAAATTGGCCTATTTTTACTTTCGACATCAGCGTGTCACTCGATAAAATGGAATCCTACGTGAGCGAATTGCAATCGGCTGTTAGTGAAAAATGGAGTGACAACAGCCTGATGATTTTCGGCCACCTGGGTGACGGTAATCTGCACATTATTGTCGGGGTTGGCGATGATTCCAGGGAAGCAAAAAAGGCGGTTGAGGAAACAGTCTACCAGGGATTAACCACCCGCGGCGGTTCAGTATCCGCGGAACATGGCATAGGACTACAGAAAAAAAACTACCTGTCCTGGTCCAGAAGCGAACCGGAGATAGCGATCATGCTGAATATCAAAAAGGCACTGGACCCAAAGAATATTATGAATCCGGGTAAAATATTCGCCTGATTTTTTCGGTTTTTCGCCCGCTATAACCTCCAGTCCTTCTGCCAGATCAGGGAATTTGCCTGATCTGGATCGCCTCTATTCCCGAGCCTTCAAGAATGTCGGAAATAACAACAACCTTGTCCCCGGTTTTAAATGAAGCACGTAATTTCAATGCATCAAAAGCGGTTTGCAGCGTTTTTTCGGGATCATTGCTGAAGGCTGTCCTAAAAGGCGACAGATTTCGGTTCAACATTAATCGCCGCCGGGTTTGCGAATCATTGGTAAATGCGCAAATTCGGGTGTGCTGTGGGTGGCAATTGGTGACATAGTCAGCCATAAATCCACGGCGGGTGATCACCACGATTGCTTCTGCTTTCAATGATTCGGCCAATTGTACTGCCGTGATCGCGAGTTGCTGTTTTTCCTTATCCCTTTCCAGGTTGCGGGTAAAGTTGAGGCCGGGGAATGACTCCGTCGATTCTGCAATTTCCACCAGCTGCTCCACGCAGCGGACGGGATGTTTGCCAACGGTAGTCTCAGCAGAGAGCATCACTGCATCCACTTCTTCGTAGATCGCATTGGCCACGTCAGTCACTTCTGCACGGGTTGGAATCGGGTTTTCTATCATCGATTCAAGCAGGTGTGTGGCAACGATAACGCGTTTTCCTTTCTCTGCGCAGCGCTGCACGATGCGCCTTTGTACATTGGGCAATTCCGCAACATTGATTTCCACGCCCAGGTCCCCTCGTGCAACCATAATACCGTCAGCCTCATCGAGTATTGCTTCCAGGTTTTCAACACCGGACTGGTCTTCTATCTTGGCAATGATTTTGATTTTTCTCGCTTTGCCGCCCATTAACTCCCGTAGTTCACGAATATCCTGGGCTTCGCGTACGAATGACAATGCAATGAAATCGACCTGCTGTTCCATGGCGAAGAGTATGTCAGCCTTATCCTTCTTTGTAATCGCAGGCAAGTTGACACGAATACCCGGCAGGTTCACATGACGTTTACTCTTGAGAATACCGCCATCGATCACCTTGCACTGCATGGTACCGTTTTCATTTTTTGCCAGGACTTCAAAATTAATGATGCCGTTATCAACGGTGATACGGTCTCCCACAGATACTGTCTCCAGCAGATCATCATAGTGAATGTGGACGGAGGAAGACTCTACATCCGTCGAATCACGAACACTGATAGTGATGATAGAACCGTTTCGCAGCTCCAGTTCATCTGCGAGATCGCCTGTCCTGATTTCGGGACCCTGGGTATCCATCATAATAGCAATAGGGTAGGTGACTTTTCGGTTCAGCGTTTTGATGGATTTGATCACCTTTGCCGCTGACTCATGATCCCCATGTGACATGTTCAGCCGCACGATATCCATACCGGCGTTGGCCAGCTTTTCCAACATGGGATAGGAATCGGTCACAGGACCGATTGTGCAGATGATCTTGGTCTTTCGCATGGATGCCGCGCTACTCTTCCAAGCCGCTTATCTAAGCTGCTTATCTAAAAAGGGGCGCAATCATACAGAATGCGGTGCGGGTAAACCATGCATAAATCGATCCTGCCTGTGGATGAGTCTAATCCGGCTCGAACAGGTTCATCTGAATATCCTCGGCGACTTGATTTTCGTCTTTGAAGGTCACGCCGATGCCGAGCAAGCGGATGCCTTTGCCATTGCCTCTTTCCCATGCCAGGGGCATTAACTCCTCGAATAACCGCTTCTCCAGTTTATTACTGCCACGTTCCATGGTGGTCTGTTGAAAATCAGCGAACTTCAGTTTGACTTGCTGGTTCCTGATGGGGCGGTGGCGATACTTTTCCAGTCGCCGCCTTAGCTCTTCATAAAGTTGATCCAGGGAAGCCATTGCTATCCCGGGTTCCGGGATGTCTTGCGCGTAGGTTTTTTCCACACTAAGGCTCTTTCGAACCCATTGGGTGGTCAACTCACGGTTATCGATCCCCTGGGCTCGCTTGTACAGATGTTCACCGAAACTGCCCAGTAACCTGACAAGCTCTTCTCTTCCCATTTCCCTGACATCCGCGCAGGTCTTTAAACCGATTCCGGCCAGTCGTTTCACCGTGACTCTACCGACACCTGGAATTTTCTCCAGCTCAAGATTCTTAACGAAGGTAGTAACCTGTGCTGGTGTCACGACACACTGCCCATCAGGTTTATTCTCATCGCTGCAAATCTTCGCTAAAAACTTGTTAGGTGCGACTCCCGCTGAAGCCGTGAGGTTTAATTCCCTCCGAATGGCAGCACGGATGTCCCTGGCGATCAGCGTTGCACTGCCATGGAAGAAGGGGGCATCTGTCACATCCAGGAACGCTTCATCCAGGCTGAGGGGTTCGATGATCTGTGTATAACGCTTGAATATTGCCCGGATTTGTTTGGATACAGACTGATAGTGGGCCATCCGACCAGGTATCACTTTAAGGCCTGGACACAATCGTTGGGCATAGGCTGTTGCCATTGCGGAATGGATACCAAATTCTCTCGCAATATAATTACAGGTGGAAATAACACCTCTTCTGTCTGCGGCGCCACCAACGGCTAGTGGAATATTCCTTAACGCCGGATCATCGCGCATTTCCACGGCGGCATAAAAGCAATCCATATCGATATGGATTATTTTCCTCTGTTCCGTCTCTTTCACCAAGAGTCTACCATCAAGAGTCTGCCATCAACTGTCTACCGCCAACTTGTCCTATCCAATCCGAGTCTGTCCTGTCGGATTATGCCGGCTAGCAATGAAAGCTGCCAGATGCACGCACCGCGGCATCTGTTTATAATCCGGATTGATCTGAACTGGTATCAATCGTGACATGGAGTTAATTGAATTACGACAAAGGTTTATTCCTGCAATAGAAGAAATTCTAGACCAGTGCAGAATTGCTGAAGGAATTGTTGACATAGAAAAGTTTCAGGTTTTCATCGCAACCATCTGGGGAAATGCCGTACTCGAGCCGGAAAGATCCGGAATTGAGGAGAAGGACCTGAGTCCACTCCATGATTTTCTCAACGAAGAAATAGCGAGAATCGTGGGCCAGGGGGCTGACGTCACCAGTTGTTATGAGTTCATTGTCAGTAAGAAAGGCGAAGAAAGCCTGGAAAGGCAGGGTACCACCACCAGGCACAAGGAATTCCTTTACTATTTTGCGAGATTGATTTTGCAAAAAGAAGAAGGTTAGGGCGCTTGTTTCAATGACGTTTTTTTCAATGGCGCTTGTTTCAATAGATTGATCCCAGCTTTCTGTAAGGAATTCTGTACCACCAGCGTGCCAATTAGGTCACCCTCAACATTGACTGCGGTACGAATGGTATCAAGCGGCCGTTCTATGACTAGCAAGATAGCGATGGCCTCCAGCGGTATGCCGACAGATATCAAGACCATCTGCATGCCTGCCATCGATGCAGTGGGCATGCCTGGTGCCCCAATTGAAGAGACCATCGCTATCAGGAAGACCGTAAATATCATCAGGTTCGACAGCTCGATTCCGTAAACGTGGGCCAGGAAAACAGCTGCCACGGCCTCAAACAGCGCAGTGCCGTCCATGTTCATGGTGGCACCCAGCGGCAGAACAAAGCTTGAAACGCTGTCATCGACGTTGAGGTCTTCAGTAGCGGTTTGCATCGAAACGGGCAAAGTTGCCGCACTCGATTAGGTAGAAAATGCCACCAACAGCGGCCGGGACAAATTTTTCAGTAGAGTGTACGGGTTTTTCCCTGCGAACAGAAAAGCGATAGCGGGTAGAATGATAATCCCATGTACCAGCGTGAGAATAACGACAAGTAGTGCAAATTGCAGTAATTGGGTCAGAAACGAGGCATCAATTCCTCCATCGGTTGATAATCTCAGCGTGAAATCAAACAGGATTGCAAAGACACCGATGGGAAGAATCCTGATAATCCAACCTAAAATTTTGCCAATGACCTGATTAATCTGCTGCACAATTGTAATGACAGGACTGTCTTCCGGCAGGACCAAAACCATCGCAATACCGATGAGGAAAGCGTTGGTGACGATACCGAGGATATTGAGTTCAACCAGCGCCTTAAATGGGTTAGTAAACGCGAGGTTCAATATTTGTTTAAGCACGTAAATCAGGGAATCGCTGCCGGGATCAATCATCCTGTTTTCAGATATTTGAACACCAACGTCCATCGCCGCTGGATAGGCAGTCCATGGATGGATAAAGAAGACCGCGAACAACGCAAGCGCAATGGCCAGACCGGTCGTACTAAGATAATAGATCACCGTCGCGCTACCCAATGTGCGCAGTTTCACGACACTACCGATGCCTGAAACACCACCTATCAAGGAGAAGAAAATCAGTGGGGCAATCAACATTCTAAGTGCGGACAGGAATGTCGACTTAAGAAGAAAAATAAAGTCGTAAAGAATATTACCGGGCTTTGCCCACTCCGTGTCACCCAGTGCCAGCGCTAACAAAATGCCGATGATGGCCGCAACAATGACCTGAAATGTAACGTTTTTAATTAACAATTCGACTGCTGGAACGAAGTGAAGCCGGGATGATAACAAAAGTTAGCGCTATTTATTGAGAATAGGCCAATACAGTGGCTAGTTAGCGGAGCCGAAACTAATCAATTCGACGGACCTTGATTAGCTTCACAATGCCTTCGGACTTCAGGTTGTATGAACCAAACACAGCTTTTTCAATTTTCACAGAATTGCCGACCTTATAACGGACCCCGAAATTCTCAGTTTCGCGCCAGACTTGCCCGTTCTCCAGCCAGATGTAATCAATCTTGTTGGCATCCCGCTTCACTTCAGTAATGGTGGACTCAATAAATTTCTGGGTTTTGGATTCTGTCTGTTTCCTGCCAAACTCACTGTCTCCATCAGAGTCTTCAACCAGCGGCACATCCTTACTGTTATCTTTTTCTCCGTCCCTGGAGGATAACTCCTCACTTGATTCAGCAGGCGGTGTGCTGCTACTGATCTGCTCTTCCTGGGTTACTTTAGTGGCCGCGGGGGAGGATAATTGCACAGAATTTGAATAGGCCCGGTCATAACATTGCAGGCGGGATTTATCGGAGAGAAGTTCGAAACAGGAACGCCCGCTATCGTAACAAGCAAGTCTCTTGTTTTCAGCGTCGATCCCGGCACAGGAATCTGCAAACGCCATATTCACTGCCAGTGTAAGAATAGTAAGGAAAGCCAGTCGTCCGATATTCCGTTGATCCTGTTGTTTTCCGATCGC
>SMVA01004753.1_pt1 | contig 10665 bp, 9 predicted proteins | sample 2456451 | NCBI WGS metagenome assembly SMVA01 (sample SAMN11095933, study PRJNA526329) | marine sediment metagenome | biome: Marine sediment; feature: Surficial sediment; material: Deep marine sediment; isolation source: Hadal surficial sediment | place: Pacific Ocean | collected 2014-05 | depth 0-1...
AAGAGGTGTTGCAATCATGGCCGGACAAGACATGCCCGATACATATCCATATCGCAGAGCAACCGGCAGAAGTCGAAGACTGCATTGAACACCTGGGTGCGCGCCCGGTTGAATGGTTAATCGATAATTTTCCTGTCGATGACCGTTGGAACCTGGTTCATGCAATCCATTTGTCGGAATTCGAATTAGAAGTGGCGACTGCGAGCGGCGCCACGGCAGTGGTTTGCCCCACCACGGAAGCTGATTTAGGTGACGGTGTATTCAGAACCGTTGAGTGGCTTAAAAACGGCGCTGCATTGGCTATCGGATCAGACAGCAATGTTCGAATTTCAGTGACTGAGGAGCTACGTCTACTTGAATACAACGAACGACTTCGGAGCGGCCACAGAAATGTCCTGACAACAAAGGATTCGACCTGTGGCAGGTTCCTGTACCAACATGCAGCACGCTCAGGTGCCGTCGCTCTGGGTCAGGCCGTAGGTAAGCTCGAACCCGGGTATCGGGCCGATTTGCTGGTCCTGGATCGCGAGCATGAACTGCTGGTTGGCAAACAGCCCGATGCTGTCCTGGATAGCTGGGTTTTTGCAGGCGACAACACCATGCTGGAATCGGTCTGGGTTGCAGGCCAACGCGTCATTGAGCACGGACATCATCAATCTGAGGCGTCACTTAGAGCCGGGTTCACACGGGTCGTCAAAGCGCTACAGACATCATGAACACGATACCGTATTCAGCTTCAGCGGAACGAAATCGCCAGCCCATTCTCGATCAACTCCAGCGGTTGCTACCAAAGCAGGGAACGGTATTGGAGATCGGTTCAGGAACCGGGCAGCATGCAGTATTTTTCAGCCACAACTTACCGCAGCTCTTGTGGCAGCCCAGTGACAGATTTGTAAATCTGCAGGCCCTGGAAGCCTGCTTCTCTGCTCAGGGTAATGAACGTATCCTGCCGCCTTTAAAACTGGATGTGGTCAGCGATCCCTGGCCCGGTTGTTCCTATGCAGCTGTGTATTCGGCCAACACAGCACACATCATGCCCTGGGATGTGGTGGTAGCGATGTTCGCGGGTGTTGCTGCGCACTTATTGCCAGGCGCAAAGTTTTTTCTATACGGTCCGTTTAATATCGATAACCAATTTACTTCAGAAGGAAATGAACGGTTCGATGCGCGTCTGCGCGCGGAAGATTCCCGTCAGGGTATACGCGACATGGCAGTGATTGAAGCGCTGGCCAATCTTCATCAGATGCAGCTTGAAAAGAAAATTGCCATGCCGGCGAATAATTTTATCCTGGTATTCAAAAAAACACGAGGAACGTAACGCGGTAACAGCCGGTTCAAGCGGGCGAAAAGTCTTTACGTCTTTTCAGGTGCACCAATTTGCCGTTTCCTGCACCGCGTTTGAAGCCATCCGAAAACTCAACAACAGCGAGGGTTCCGGTCGCCATTTTATAAATATTTTCGGCCTGCTCGGTCAGCAATACATTGATCAACAGGTTTTCAAATCCGGGGTTGTGGCCAACCAACATCAGGCGTTGACTGTAACTGAATGCATCTTCAGCCAGGGTCAGCAGCACGTTCAACGAGGCACCGTAGATCGAATCCACATAATTCGTCACCGACAGTAATTGTGGCCATTTTGACAAGATTGGAGCAAGTGTTTCGCGGCTACGTTTTGCAGGTGAGCATAAAACAGTATCCGGTGCGGGCAATGTTTTGAGAGCCCATGAAGACAGCGCTTGTGCATGTTGATTTCCAGCATGACTCAAGCACCTGGAAAAATCATTGCCTAACGGGTTCCATGGCTCGGACTTGGCGTGACGCAATATGTAAATCTGCTGTTGCATGCTGAATTCCCTATTCCGGATTGCTGGTCAGGTACATTCCTGGTGACGGAAGCAAGTCACTTCGTGATCATTAACCAGACCTGCGGCCTGCATCAAGGCATAACAGGTCGTTTCCCCCACAAAGCGGAATCCCAGTTTTTTAAGGCGCTTGCTCAAATCCGTAGATTCCGGGGTAATGGCGGGGATGTCCTCAAGTTCTGTCCAGTGATTGATAATGGCTTTACCGTTCACGCTTTCCCATATGATGGCGTCAAGCGTGTTGCCTTGATCCCATAAGGCAAGGATCCGGCGCGCATTGTTAATGGTAGCTTCAATTTTGCCCCGATGTCTGACAATGCTGGCATCCTTCATCAGCCGTTCAATTTTTACGTCATCAAAGTCCGCGACCCGTTGCACGTCAAAATCCGAAAATAAGCGCCGGTAGCCTTCACGTTTGTTGAGTATGGTCAGCCAGCTAAGACCGGCCTGGGCACCTTCCAACGTCATCATTTCAAACAGGTTTTGTTCATCATGCTGTTCAACACCCCACTCGTTATCATGGTAACTGACATTAAGTGGGTGATCGCCGGGCCATGCGCACCTCTGTGTGCCCTTGTCAGTGTTGTTCGTTGTCATGACTTAATCTCTATTTGTTCTGCAGATGTGTTGCACATCAGCATATAATACTTGCCGCCTCAGCGACTTCAACAGCAAATGTGGAATAAAGGAACAGCTTTATGAAAGAAGGTATAGCCGGCAAGGTCATATATCGTAAAAATTACCTGGCTTACCCCTGGAATATTGAACAATTGGATTTACATTTTGATGTCGGCGTTGAGACCACAACGGTACGGGCGCAGATGGATTTCAATTTAAAAAGCGGCTTCGATTCACCGCAGTCTATCGTTTTACATGGTGGTGACCTGCACTTACTGTCGATCACATTGAATGACCGGCGATTAAGTGAAGCAGATTATGTCATTGAAGGTGAGACACTGACCATCGCGGATGCGCCGGCAACCAGTGTTCTGAAAACCGAAGTTCAAATTCACCCCTCGAAAAATTTTGCGCTGGAGGGTTTGTATCTGTCCGGGGAATTCCTCCTGACTCAATGCGAGGCGCAGGGCTTCAGAAAAATCACCTGGTTTCCTGACCGCCCCGACGTCATGACCACATACCGGGTTACGCTCGAAGCAGATCAACTGGCGTTCCCCGTCTTGTTATCAAACGGCAACGAGGTGGGGCGCGGTGAGTTACCCGGTGGTCGACACTGGGTCCGCTGGGATGACCCTTTTCCGAAACCATCTTATTTATTTGCCCTGGTTGCAGGTGATCTGGCGCTGGTCGAAGACCGGTTCACCACGCGTAGTGGTCGCGAAGTCAGTTTAAGAATATATGTTGAGGAAGAAAATCTGGATCGCTGTGAACACGCAATGGAATCGTTGATCAATGCGATGCGTTGGGATGAACAGCGCTTTAATCTCGAGTATGACCTCAACATCTATCACATTGTCGCCACCAATGATTTCAACATGGGTGCAATGGAAAACAAATCACTGAATATATTCAATTCGAAATATGTATTGGCGCGACCGGATACGGCTACAGATGCCGATTACCAGGGTATTGAAGGCGTCATTGGGCATGAGTATTTTCATAACTGGACCGGTAATCGCGTCACTTGTCAGGACTGGTTTCAGTTGACCCTGAAAGAAGGTCTGACGGTGTTCCGCGATGAGGAGTTTTCAGCCGACATGCAGTCGCGGGCGGTAAAGCGGATAAGAGTTATCCGTGATCTACGCAGCCGCCAATACCCTGAAGACGATGGACCGATGTCACACCCTATACGCCCTGACCAGTATTCAGAAATCAACAATTTCTATACCGCAACGATCTATCAGAAAGGTGCAACCATCATCCGCATGTATCACACATTGCTTGGAGAGGACGGCTTTCAAAAGGGCATGAAACTCTATTTTGAACGGCATGACGGTCAAGCGGTGACCTGTGATGATTTCCTGGCGGCAATGGCTGATGCCAATGATGTCAACCTGGATCGATTTGGTCGATGGTACAGCCAATCCGGTACACCCCAGGTAAAGGTAACAGACCACTACGATTCAGAAACGGGAACTTACACCCTGAAACTGGAGCAGCACACGGCGCCCACCCATGATCAGCAGGACAAACATTCACTGGTTTTGCCGTTTGCACTTGGACTGCTGAGCGAGGATGGCAAAGAACTACCATTGCAACTGGAAACTGAAGCAAGCGCAACAGTTGGGACGCGATTGCTGATCATCGAAAAAGCACAACAGGAATTTATCTTTATTAATCTTCCTGAGAAACCTGTGCCATCACTGTTCAGGGATTTTTCTGCACCAGTAAAAGTACAATACGAATATACGCAACAGCAGCTGGCCACCTTGATCGCTCATGACAGTGATCCTTTTGTGCGTTGGGATGCAGCCCAGCAGATGGCGCAGACAGCGATCCTTGAGCAATGTGCGAATCACAGGCAAGACCGGGAAATGAGTCTTGATGTGTCACTGCTAAGGGCATTTGAAGGTGTTTTGTCCGACCGCGAGGCAGATCCGGCCTTGCTGGCCGAAGCCCTGGTATTGCCGGATGAGGATTACCTTGCAGAACAAATGGATGTGGTGGATGTCGATGGCATCCATGCGGCAAGAAATTATATAAAAAGCCGGTTGGCGAATGAGCTGCAAGAACTTTTTTCCGAGCGTTATTCGGATTTAAATGACGCTCAGGCCTATCGGAAATCCGCCGCGGACATGGCCAGAAGAAGTTTGAAAAACATTTGCCTGTCTTATCTAATGGAGACAGACATGGGAGAATCACTGGCAAGTGATCAATTGGGTTCGAGTGACAATATGACAGACACCCTGGCTGCCATACGGGGACTGGTCCTGATGGATTCCGGTTTGGCTGAAACAGCCCTGTCCGATTTTGAAATCAAGTGGAAAGATGACGCCCTGGTGATGGACAAGTGGTTCATTATGCAGGCCATCAAACCTGGTCGCGAGACTGTCGAGTTGGTAAGGAAGCTGATGGATCACCCTGCTTTCAGTATTCAGAACCCGAACAAGGTTCGTGCGCTGATAGGCGTGTTCTCAATGTTGAATCCGACCGGCTTTCATGCGGCCGATGGTTCCGGTTACGAGTTTCATGCAGACCGGGTCATTGAACTGGATGCTTTGAATCCGCAAATAGCGGCCAGAATGGCATCTGCGTTTAACCGCTGGAAACGATATGATGAGGGCAGGAAGGCTTTAATGAAGGCACAGCTACAGCGTATTGCATCGGTTGAAAATTTGTCCGGTGATGTAACTGAAATTGTTAACAACGCGCTGCAATAGATGAAAACCCGATACGACGGGTTTTTGCAACACTCTTAATTCAGGAAAAAGCCCATGCTGGTTGCCCACTTTATTGACTTGATCCCTATTTGGATATTGCTGATAGGCACCATCCTGATTTTGGTTGTATTTATTGAGTTTGGCTTCCAACTGGGAAAAAATGCCCAGGCTCACGCCAGGAAAGCCCAGGCTTCACAGGTAAGGGCGATTATGGGCGCCGGACTGGGTTTGTTGGCATTCATGCTGGCATTTACGTTCAGTACGGCCCAGTCGCACTTCGAGGTACGGGTGCAAAGTCTCGCGGAAGAGGCCCGTATCGGCAGGAATGCATTCTTACAAGCCGATTTGCTGTCTGAACCACGCAGAACCCAGGCAAAACAATTGCTGAGGGACTACATCAAGATGCGTAGCCAGTTACCGCAATCTGAACAGACCAATATCTCAGAGCGGATTTCTGAGTTCATCAAAACTTCAGAAAACATACAGAAGCAACTTTGGTTGTTGGCCACACAGAATCATAATCTATCAAGAGATAATCTGGCCGAGAATAAGGCAGACAACTCGTTCATGGTTTCAGTATTGGCTTTGACTGATATTCATTACACCCGCGTCCACTCGGCCGTCATGAATCGTATTCCATTTACGATCTGGATAACGCTTTATCTGATGGCAGTATTGTCCATGATTATCATGGGTTACCAGGCCGGTCTCACTGACCGACGTAGTCCGGTTGCAACGATAACACTGGCTTTTGCATTTTCTGCCGTCATTATTCTGATCACCGACCTTGACCGTCCTATCATGAGTTTCTTCGAAATAAACACGCAATTGCTGGTAAATCTGCATGAGGATATGGAAGCAGATTTACGCCTGGAATATTATCCAGGTGAATGATTCCGGAGTGTTTACTCGATACACAATTCCTTGTATTTGCTTTATAGCGTTGTTGGGATGCGCCTCCAGAACAGTAGACAGCACTTCACCACTCCAAATCACAGGGATGCTGATAGAGAATCAGACTCAAATGTGGGTTTCCGCGGTCAGGTTACTGGTTCCGCTGACGGGCAATTTCGTCTCCTGCGGCAATATCGCACCCGGGTCCATGTGTTCAACGACTTTTCCGGAAGCGAACTATACCGGCAACCCCGTTGAAATTACCTGGAGCCAGGCGGGCCAGATACATTCAACCGGGCAGTTTGTCGTAGACCGTCCGGATGAAGTCGTTGAAGACAAGCCGGCCATGGTTCACATCGTGATCGCAGGTCCCGGCTCAGCAGGTGCCGTGATAGTGCAAGCCGAATAAGGCTGATTTATTCATTTCTGAGCGCCTTGAGAAACAGCTGACGTTCCAGATCAGCATCGCTGCGGGTCGGAAATTTTGCCGGCAGACGTAGCTCATTGCTGAAGGTAATATTGAATTGAAAGCCTTCTTTTTTATCGGCAGCAAAAACCCTGCTTACCAGCGCCACTTTATCCAACACGATTGCAAACCCTTGCAATTCGTAGATTGCCTTGCTCATTCATCATTCTCCAGGTGCTGAACTTCAGCCATATTTTATTGTACCTTGACGATTGACCGGCGGAATGAAAAATTGCTTTCGACCCGCGTTCAGCGATGGTTCATTCGAATCCTGCTATTCTTGCATTCAAGATGCCATCGTGATGGATGGTCCGGTGTTGGAGGATGTATGAAAAAGTTGCTGACCTTGTCCTTAATTTTATTGTTAAGCGGCTGTGTGACTTATTATTATCCGCAAACTGCGCTGCAGGACGGCGTATATTATGCCGAGGATGATCCGTCATATGTCATCGACTCTGGCGGCTATGTCGGGTTTTCATATTACCCCTGGTCATCGCTGGACTATTTCTACCTCGGGTATCATCCGTACACGCGTTTTGGTTTTGGATACGGCCATAATTATGGCTATGGCAGCGGCTGGTCCGTCGGATTCAGCTATGCTTACTCACCATGGTACTACCCGTCCGATTATTATGGCTTTTACTCGCCCTGGTATGCGTCGCACTACCGCCACCATTATCCTGCCTGGCGGCCTTACCATGGTTATTACCACGGTAATTATCGCCATGGAAACAAAAAGCATCATCAAAATAACAACGATTACCGTTATGCCGGCAATGGCCATGGTAATGGAAACCGCGCCGGCGAGTATAATGATGATGTCAGAAGCCCTGTTGAACGCAATCGCGGTAAAACCTATTCCAGCGGCAGAAAAGCAGAACCTGTAAGGAAATACGTGTCCACGACGCCACCCGGGTACTCAGGTAACCGGGGAATGGAGGTCAGAAGCCGTGGTTCAAAGAATACAGGTAAGACCACGAAACAGCCCATCAGGGACGATCGGGTTACTGTCATCAAACTGGACCCATCTTTTCAGCGCAGGGCGCAGAGCAAGTCCCGAAGCAGGCAGTCCACGGGCGCGGCAGGTGAAGTTCGTTACCACACAGCCTCCAAGCAGGGGCGTACCCGCACCCAGCCGGTCGAATCAGCTTCGTATTCAAGAGGGCTTGTAATTGCCACATCACCGCCACAATCAACCGTGGATCGAGGCAATGGCGGCAGAAACAGGAATGTGATTCCTTCAGGGCAGGCAAGTTCACGTGGATCGACAGGTCCAAGCTCACACCCCCCTGCCGAATCAAGGTCAAGAGCGTCTTCCGGCAATAACCGTCAGTCAAATAATGCCAGCCGGTCGCGTTCAAACAGGCAGTCGCATTCACCTGCGTCTTCTTCCGCTGGCCGGGTGTCCGGCAACGAGCATTCATCCCGACGCCAGCACCGCAAATAGCCGTCTAGGGAGCCTCTGAACAAGTCTATGGCGTCTCTGGCTTTATGACGATTGGCAGTCGAGAATTCCTGTCAATATGCTAGAGTGCCATTTTCTTTCCTCAGGGCCCCGCTCAGATGGCAGATTTCATTACAGAAATGCGACAACGGCGTATTTTGCCGGCCGTTGGTGTGTATGTCGCCAGTTCATGGGTGCTGATTGAAATTCTGGACCGGCTGGTAGAACGTTACCTGCTGTCGCCTTATTTGACCGACATTATCTTTTGGGGGCTTTACTCGCTGATCCCTGCTGTCATGTTGATCGCGTGGACTCACGGCAAGCCGGGCAAAGATAAAGCAACCCGACTTGAAAAAGTCGGCGTGCCGATTAACCTGATCGCCACATTGGGTCTGTTGATCTCGGTATTTGGCGACAAGGATTTGGATCTCGCAGCAACGCAGATTACCGTTAATAATGAATTAGGGCAGCAAGAAACACACTATATTCCCAGCGAAACATTCCGCCGTCGAATGGTTGTTTTCTTCTGGGAGAATGAGTCTGGTGACCCGGAACTGGATTGGTTGCAGTACGGCATTACAGAATTACTGGTGCAGGATTTGCAACAGGATCCCTTTGTGCTGGCGACTTCGCCATGGGACAATTTTGGCAACGGTTTCTATGCGCAACTAAAACAAGCTGGTTTCAGTGATGGTCTGGATATTCCCCGCACTCTGATGCGGAAAATTGCAGGACAAGCAAATCGCCAATATTTCATTGAGGGCTCCTTGAATAAGGAGACCGATGAATACGTGCTGACTGCCAGGATTTGGGACACGCAAACGATGGCTAAGGTGGCGGAACTAACAGAGAGTAGCTGGGATATTTATTCAGCTATTGACAATTTGTCCAGTGAAATCCGGGACGCATTGGAAGTGCCGGAAGGCAGTAGCCGTATGGCTGAAGATATACCACTGACCGAGACCTATGGTGAGTCCGAAGCCGCGCTCAAAGCGTATATTCAGGGATTGAATGCGCGCTTGTTCGATAATGATTTTGAGGCCGCCAACAGATTCTTTGATCAGGCAGTCAGTATCGATCCGAATTTTGTCATGGCGTGGTTTTTAAAGGCAGTCAACATGGTCGAAAGTGGCAATTTACCCGCTGCACAAGAGGCCCTGTCAAAGGCACAAGCATTGGATTATCGCCTGCCTACGCGTGACCGGATACAGCTCAAGCGAATAATCTATCGACTTGCAGGTGAGCATGAAAAACTGATGAAGTTCCTGCTTCTACAGACACAAATACGCGACGATGCGACCTCACATAACAGCCTCGCAACCATGTACATGATTAGCGGGGAATTGGAGAATGCCAAGACAGAATATCTTTTGGCTTTAGACCGGGATGCCCTGAACGTTGGCATTTTCTTGAGAATGTCTGCTCTTGAACGCGCAACCGGCAACATCGAGGCTTCCATAGACTACGCACACAGGTACCAACAAGAGAAACCAGAAGACATCGAAGCAAATATTCAACTGGGGGACTTGTTGCGGGACAGCGGGGAACTTGAAGCGGCCAAAGAACACTACAAGCAAGCCCAGGTATTGCAGAACGCACCGGTGGAGCCTACCTTGAAACTGTCTGTGATTGCTTCACTCAAGGGCGATATCAACGCGGCCAGAGATTATTTGGCGGAAGCAGAAGCCTATGCACAGACACCGATGGATAAAGTCAAGGTCAGACAATGCGCTGCGCAATTGGAATTCCGCCTTGGCAGAGTTCACGAAGCAATAAGGCAAACCGAGGCGCAGGAGGAGTTTCTGCTCCAGTCACGTGGTACGTGGGAGGTTACCCTCAACGTCTACACACCGTTAATTGAGTACTACATAATGCTGGGTGATTTTGATTCGGCCTGGGATGCGCTCAATACTGCAAAAAGTTTGCTGACACCGCCTCTGGACAAGTTCCTCGGTTTCAGCGAAGCACTTATCCATGCGAAGGAAAAGGATGTAGATGCAGCGCTCATTTCATTACAGCATGCAGAGGAAATTATTGACCAGTTACAGCTGAAATTCCTGCAGTTCGAGGTTTACTTCATACGGGCCAGAATAAGTGAGGCAGAGGGTGATTATGAGGCCATGGCCAAGCTCAATCTGAAAGCTATCGAACACTTGAATCGCTCGGTTGTTGCGGGTGATTTACGTCTGGTTGTGCCACTCATTTTTGCAAGGGTTGCCGACGCCCAAATTATAATTGGAAACCTCGATGCCGCAGAACAGGCGATTGAAGCTGGTTCACGTGCTGACCCGTCTGAACCCATGTTGTGGTTGGCCAGGGCACGCTTACAACGCGCACGAAACATGCCCCAACTGGCACTGGCCTCAGTCAATTATGCACTTGCGATCTGGAAGGATGCAGATGAAAATTTTATAATGGCGAAAAAGGCCCGGGTGTTGTCTGGAGAACTGCAAAGAGTGATCCAATAAATTACATTTCCTCTTGAATTTCAGTACAATACGCGACTCCTGATTAAACAGAAAGAACGCTCAGTTGAAACAGCAGAATACATTTGATGTCATTGTGATCGGCGGAGGTCACGCGGGTACCGAAGCCGCACTGGCTTCGGCTCGCTCGGGTGCGCGTACTTTATTGCTGACGCATAGTATTGAGACCATTGGC
>SMVA01330274.1_pt1 | contig 10664 bp, 9 predicted proteins | sample 2456451 | NCBI WGS metagenome assembly SMVA01 (sample SAMN11095933, study PRJNA526329) | marine sediment metagenome | biome: Marine sediment; feature: Surficial sediment; material: Deep marine sediment; isolation source: Hadal surficial sediment | place: Pacific Ocean | collected 2014-05 | depth 0-1...
CGACCGGTGGACCCCAGGTGAGCAATTACTTATATTCAGTTGTTTATTTTTTTTGCCGTGGCCAGCGTCACCGGATTCCTGATATCGGGAGCTATTGCCAGCAACGGCGCCACAGGCCACACGATGACCTTTACGCCCATCGATGTATCTAGAATATTTGCAGCCCCGTTGTTTATATGGTTTGTAAGAGAGGTTATAATCAATGCTTTTCATAGATGGCAACTTATACGTAATATTTATACAGATATAAATTATCACATTGAATATTATTTGGGAGAAGTGTGTTGTGAAAGTAACCAAGGAGTTCTTGAAAGATTTCAAAAATGGTATGATAAGTTTGATACTTTTGATAAAATTGATAAAAATGATGTGCCAGATCACAAAATAAGCTGGAATATCCCTTTTCACTCTGATGTATACAATAATTCCCATTCGAGGATTATGGATACGTTATGGGGAAAGGAGCCTAAACAAATTCACAATCTTTACAGAGATTTTCACGAGATTCATGTTCGCATAGGTGTCATCGCTAACGCCATAGATTCGGCCTTGGACAACACGAGAGATATTTCAAAACGCGAAATGGAACTCTTGAAAAGAAACGCAATGATCGCGCTTAGTAAAATGAATAACTTTCATAAAAATAGAGACAAAATATATTCAGATTCATTTTATAAAAACGATATATATACTTTGCTCACATTGTTTTAATTGTTATTTTCGTCGCAATCAGTTTTGAGTTGATTTCAAATTTTTTTCTTTCTAAGATTCTTGTATCTTTTTTTTCCGTTAGTTAAAGTTATTATTATAAATTATACATAAACAATAATATCTATTTTTTTTTCTTGATAGCCATGTGTCGTATATTTTTTCATACCTCCCGCACCTCGTAAAAAAACTGCACGTCGCTTGATCGTCCTACGAACGCAGTTCACGCCAACTCCGTCGCGGTACCGCTGAAACAGATATAAACCGGATTCACAGTATTGATCGAACCCCCGATGCGGGTTCGATCAATACTGTGAATCCGGCCTACTTTATAAATTGGAGCAGATTCACGCGGTCGATTGGATCGCCTAGGGCGATTCCAATCAACCCCGATCTGCTCTACTGTCGCCCGCCAACGTACAAATCGGGTGGAGCGGGGATGCCCTACGCCAGTCTGCGGGATTTCATGGAGCGGTTGGAGGCCCAGGGCCAGTTGGTCCGCGTCGCCGCGCCGGTCTCGCCCGCGCTCGAGATGACCGAGATCCAGACCCGGCTGATCGCCGAGCGCGGCCCCGCCGTGCTGTTCGAAAACGTCGTCGGCGAGGGCGGGCGCGCCTACGACATGCCGGTCCTGGTCAACCTGTTCGGCACTGTCGAGCGCGTCGCGATGGGCATGGAACGCAAGCCGGAGGAGTTGCGCGAGGTCGGCGAGGCGCTGGCCTTCCTGCGCCAGCCCGAGCCGCCGGGGGGGTGGCGCGAGGCCATGGAAATGCTGCCGCTGCTGCGCACCGCCATGACCATGCGCCCCAAGACCGTGTCGTCGGGGCCGGCCCAGGACGTGGTGCTGCAAGGCGACGATATCGACCTGACGGCGTTTCCCATTCAGACTTGCTGGCCGGGCGAGCCGGCGCCGCTGATCACCTGGCCGTTGGTGGTCACGCAAGGCCCGAACCCAGAGGGCGACAAGGCGGATAATTTCAATCTCGGCATCTATCGCATGCAGGTGCTCGACCGGCGCACCACCTTGATGCGCTGGCTCAAGCAACGCGGCGGCGCCCAGCACCACCAGCGCTGGGCCAAGACCAAGTCGGAGCCGCTGCCGGCGGCGGCCGTGATCGGCGCCGACCCCGGTGTCATCCTGGCCGCCGTGACGCCGGTGCCCGACACCCTGTCCGAATATCAGTTCGCCGGGCTGCTGCGCGGCGCCAAGGTTGAGCTGGTCGATTGCAAGACGGTGCCGCTCAAGGTGCCGGCCCAGGCCGAGATCGTCATCGAGGGCCATGTCTCGCTGGAGGATTACCGCGACGAGGGGCCGTACGGCGACCACACCGGCTATTACAACGCGGTCGAACCCTTCCCCGTGTTCACGGTGAGCGCGATCACGCGGCGGCGCGACCCGATCTATCTGTCCACCTATACCGGGCGGGCGCCGGACGAGCCGAGCATTCTGGGCGAGGCGCTCAACGAGCTGTTCATCCCGCTGCTGATCCAGCAGTTCCCTGAGATCGTCGATTTCTGGCTGCCGCCGGAGGGCTGCAGCTACCGCATCGCCGTGGTGTCCATTCGCAAGGCTTATGCCGGGCACGCCAAGCGGGTGATGATGGGGGTGTGGTCGTATCTGCGCCAGTTCATCTATACCAAGTGGGTGATCGTGGTCGACGACGACATCGACGCGCGCGACTGGAAGGATGTGATGTGGGCGATCTCGACGCGCATGGACCCGGCGCGCGACATCACGGTGATCGAAAACACGCCGATCGACTATCTTGATTTCGCCAGCCCCGTGTCGGGCCTCGGCGGCAAGATCGGCCTCGACGCCACCAACAAATGGCCCGGCGAAACCACCCGCGAATGGGGCCGCAAGATCCGCATGAGCGACGACATCATCGACTTGGTAAACCGCAAATGGCAAGATTACGGCCTGCCCGGCGGCGGCAAGCCGATCTGGAAGTAGGGGGCCGCGAGAAACGATGTCCCGTGGCGGATTGATCTGGGTTTTGTCGGGCGTGGTCCTGCTCATCGTAGCAACCGCGCGAGCCGACGAGCCGGACATCGCGGGCCAACTCGCCGGCGTGTTCCTGCGCTCCATGGAACATCACGGCTACGATTACGCCGCCTTGGACCCCAAGCGCGGCGCGGTCGCCTGCGTCGACTGGGACGCGATCGATCAGGATTTTCTCGACGACGGTATTTTCGAGGCGCTGGGCTTCAGTTTTTCGGTGGGGCGCGACGAAATGGCGCTCCAGATCGCCACGCAAGGCTGCCAAAACATGGCGCGTCACTACAAGTTGGAAGCCTGCGCCTGCCTGCCGGTGATGCTCGACGAAACCCCGCTGATCGAGGTGCCGCCCGCCACCGCCGAGCGGCTGCGCTGAACAAAACGATTTCGTGTTGGCGGGCCCGACCCGCGAACACGAGTGCCTTGTTATCACTCCGACGCCGCTTCGCGGCGATCATATCGTGAAGAGGAACCGGCGCGCCGGGCGCCGGACGCTCAGGCGTGGCCCGATTCGCTTGACAGCAGCGACAAGTCGATGCCGACCTTGGCGACGGCGCGTTCCCATTTGCTGGCGTCGTCCTCGCCGAACACCAGATCCTGGTCGGCCGGGACGTGAAGCCATCCGTTGTTCTGGATTTCGGAATCGAGCTGACCCGCCGCCCAACCGGCATAGCCCAGCGCCAGCATGGCCTTGACCGGCCCCTTGCCGTCGGCGATCTCGCGCAGCACATCCAGGGTGGCGGTCATGGCGAAGCTGTCGTCCACGCACATGGTGGCCTCGCTCTGGTAGTCCGGCGTATGCAACACGAAGCCCCGGCCCGATTCCACCGGCCCGCCGAAATGGAGCCGGATCCGATCGTTCACCTGGCTCGACTCCAATCCCATCTGGGTCAGCAGGTCCTTGAAGGACAGCGCGCCCAGGCGCCGGTTGACGACCAGGCCCATGGCGCCGTCGGCGTTATGGGCGCAAAGATAGACCACCGACCGCGCGAATCGCGGGTCGCTCATCTGCGGCATGGCGATCAGCAATTGACCGGACAGATAGCCGTCATGGTTGTTAACATCGCCCATGTGGTGAAAGTAGGCCCTTCCGGCGGCGGAAACAAGTTTGCGTGGGCGCGATAACGAGTCCTCACATATTCGTGGATCATGGTTATATTAATTCGAGAATAGGTTAAGGTTGGTGATCGTGACCATGCAAAGATTTTTGAGCCTTGCGGTTTGCCTTGGATTGGCCGTGCTGGCGTTGGCGGGAACGTTGGCGCCGCGGACCGCCGTGGCGGCCGCCGCCTCGCCGTGGGACCAGACCGACGTCAGCGAAGTCCGCGTCGTTTCGGCGACGGAAGCGGTGGGCGAGGGCGATACCGTGCGCCTGGGCCTGCAGTTCCGCCTCGATCCCGGCTGGAAGATTTATTGGCGCAGCCCCGGCGACGCCGGCCTGCCACCGATGCCCGACTTCGAGGGCTCGGACAATCTGGCCTCGGTCGACATGGAATGGCCGGCGCCGGAACGGTTCCTGGAATTGGGCGGGCTGGAGACGGTGGGCTATAAGAATGGCACGCTGTTTCCGCTGACGGTGCGTCTCGAGCGGCCGGGCGAGGCGCTGTCGTTGCGCGCGGTGATCGACTATCAGGCCTGCGAAAAGATCTGCATACCGTTCACCGCCACCCTTGCGCTCGACCTGCCGGCCGGCCCGGCGGAAGCCACGCCTTTCGCGCGCCTGATCGACCGCTACGCGGCCAAGGTGCCGGGCGCGCCGGCGGCGGCCGGGATCGAGCTGGTGCATGCCGGGGTGATCGCCGACGGCGCGGCCGAGGTGCTGGAAGTCCGGCTGCGCGCGAACGAGGCATTCGCCGCGCCGATTCTGCTTATCGAGGGCGACCGCGGCGTGCTTTATCCTACCGCCGAATTGGAAATCGGCGAGGACGGCCACATGGCGGTGTGGCGTCTGACGCTGGGCAAGCGCGCCCACGCCGATTCCATCGATGGCGGCGTCAGGATCACCATGGTCGATGGCGCCCGCGCGGCGGAATTCCCGGTCTCGCTTGCCGTCGCCGCTCCGGCGGCGATGCCGGCGGTCGGCTTCTGGTCACTGGCGACGGTGCTCGGCCTGGCCTTGTTGGGCGGCCTGATTCTCAATTTGATGCCCTGCGTGTTGCCGGTGCTTTCCATCAAGTTGCTTGGCGTGATCAGCCACGGCGGCGGCGAGCGCCATTGGGTGGTGGCCAACTTCATCGCCTCGGCCAGCGGCATCGTCGCCTCGTTCCTTGTGCTGGCGGCGGGCGCGGTGGCGCTGAAGATGGCCGGCGGCATGGTCGGCTGGGGCATGCAGTTCCAGGAACCGCTGTTCCTGGTGTTCCTGACCGTCGTGGTGACGCTGTTCGCGTGCAACCTGTTCGGCCTGTTCGAAATCTCCATGCCGGGCTGGATCGGCGGCTTGGCCGGCGGCGGCGAGGGGCCGTCGCTGGTGGGGAGCTTCTGGACCGGCGCCCTGGCGACATTGCTGGCGACGCCGTGTTCGGCGCCGTTCCTGGGCACCGCGGTCGGCTTCGCGCTGAGCCGCGGCGCGGGCGAGATTTTCGCCGTGTTCCTGGCGCTGGGACTGGGCATGGCGTCGCCCTATCTGTTGGTCGCGGCGGCGCCGGGCCTGGCGACCCGGCTGCCCAAGCCGGGCCCGTGGATGATCTGGGTGCGTGGCGCGATGGGCCTCACCCTGGCCGCGACAGCCGCCTGGCTGTTGTGGGTGATCGCGGCCCAGACCGGCAACCTGGCCGCCCTCGTGCTGGGCGCGCTGATGGTGATCATGGGACTGGCGCTGTGGTTGCTGGGCGCCCACAAGCCGGGACGCGGACGCGTCGCGCTCGGCGCCATGACGGCCCTGGCGCTGGTCGCTTTCCTGGTGCCCGGCGCGATCGGCGGGCGCGCCGCCAACACCGGCGCCGTTTCGCTGGACCCGATCGTGGCGGGCCTCAATTGGCGGCCTTTCGACGAGGCCGCGATTCCGTCGCTGGTGCGCGCCGGCCGCGTCGTGTTCGTCGACGTGACCGCCGAATGGTGCGTCACCTGCAAGGTCAACAAGTCGTTGGTCCTGGAGACGGCGGCCGTGGCGGAACGCCTGAGCGCGCCCCACGTGGTGGCGATGCGCGCCGACTGGACCAGGCCCGACCCGGTCATCGCCCGGTATCTGGCGACGTTCGGCCGCTACGGCATTCCGTTCAACGTGGTCTACGGGCCCGGCGCGCCGGACGGCGTGGTGCTGTCCGAACTGTTGAGCCGGAGCGCCGTGTTGGGCGCGCTCGACCAGGCGCGGGCAACATCCTCGGCCGCCAACGCCACGCCGGCGACGTCGCGAATCGACTAAGTTCGGGCGCCGTAACGCCGGATCCCCATCCTCTCATTGTCACCCCGGAATGCCCGCCGGGGCCTGTCCGGGGTCCATCTCGCCGTCGCCACGACCGTCACCCCGGATTAAATCCGGGGTGACGGTCGTGGTGGATGTACGGATCCCCGCGTCGACGGCGGGCAAACGAAAACCGCCGGGCCCCTGCGGACCCGGCGGTCAATCGAAACTCAAGCTAGCGGTCGACTACAGGTCGGCGCACGCGTAGCAATTGATCTCGAGGCCAACGGCCACTTCGGTGATAACCGGCTTCGTCCACATGATAAATCTCCTCGCTTGCGCGTTGTCCAGTCTTCAGGATGTCGCCGGTTCGCGGCCGGCCTCCCAGGACAACAACTTACCCGGCGCCGGCTATCGTCATAGCTATAACCGCTATTGTGTTTCCGAATGTCGCGCCCGGACGTCACACTGGACATCGCCTACAGCGCCTCCAGCAGGGGCGGCACGGCCTCGATCGGCGGCAGGGTCAGGGCGGCGCCCGACTGGCGCAACATCTTCAGGAAACTTGCGTAGGGTTCGACGCGAACGTATTGCGAGGGCGTCAGCGCGACGATCTGGCGATCGGGCAACGTGGTGCGGTACAGCGTCACGTCGAAGGTACGGCCCGGCCCCACGGTGGCGGTCAGCGCGGGCACCACGGCCACGCCGAGGCCTTCCTGGACCATCGACAGCGCCACCTCGTAGGTGCGGCTCTGGCCGACCACGCGGTAATGGGGCAGGACGCGCTGGTACCATTCCTCGATGCGCCGTTTGTGCTGGCTGCCGAAATTGAACTGCACCGTGCTGTTGACCACGGCGCGCTCCGATTCCGGCAGGTCGGTTTCGACATCGGCGACCTTGGACAGGTCGATGCCGCGCGGCACCGCCAAAACGTAGGGGTCGGAGATGATCTCGGTCTGGTGGAACGAGGACGCGGAACTGGCGATCGAATCGGTCGCCAGCAAGGCCATGGTCAGGCGCCGGCCGTAGAGCAGGTCGAGCGCTTCCGCCGGCGCGGTCTCGTGAATATCGACCTCGATGTCGGGAAAGGTCGCCGCCAGTTCGTGCAACGCCTGCGGTATCAGGTTGCGCGCGATCGAGCTCAAGGCGCCGATCGCGATGACGCCGCGCGTGCCCTCGGAGAATTCCTTGAGCCCCACGGTGGCTTCCTCGACGCTTGAGAGGATCAGTTCGGTCTTGCGGGCGAGGAATATGCCGGCGTCGGTGAGCTTCATTTCGTTGCGGTTGCGATTGAACAGCAACGCGCCGACGTCTTCTTCGAGCTTGGAAATCTGCTGCGACAGCGACGGCTGCGCCAGGCCCAGCAGCTTGGACGCCTTGGTGAACGACTTGGCGTGGGCGACCGCCCAGAATATGCGCAATTGATGCAGGGTCATGGCGCCGCTTCGGGTTTGCGCGCGGCGCGCCGGCCATCCCGGGCGCGCGCGGCATAGGTTAGACCGCGCCACGCGCCGCGCGTCAACCCGGTCCGGTCCAGGCCCGTTAACTGAGTACGGTGCCCGGCGGGACCGGGTGGCCGCGCAGGGCTTCCGCCGCGGTCATGGCCTTGCGGCCGGGGCGTTGCACGGAGAGCAGGCGCAGAGCGCCGGTGCCACAGGCCACGCTCAGACGGTCGTCGAGCACGGTGCCGGGCGCGGGCGCGCCGTCTCTCTCCACCGTTGCCGCCAGCACTTTCCAGGTCTCGTCACCGAGCGTGAAATGGGCGCCCGGGCGCGGCGCCAGCGCGCGCACCTGGCGCGCCAGGTCGGCGGCCGGGCGGGTCCAGTCGATCGCTTCGTCGGCGCGAGTGAGTTTTTTGGCGTAGGTCGCGCCGGCCTCGGGCTGCGGCATCGCGTCGAGCCGGCCGGCGGCCAGCGCGTCGAGCCCGCCCACGATCATCGCGGCGCCGAGGTCGCTCAACCGGTCGTGCAGCGCGCCGGCGTCGCCGTCGCCGATGGTGAGTACGCGGCGCATCAGGATCGGGCCGGTGTCGAGCCCCTCGTCCATGCGCATCAGGGTGATTCCGGTCACCGTGTCGCCGGCCATGATGGCGCGCTGAATGGGCGCCGCGCCGCGCCAGCGCGGCAACAACGAGGCGTGGATATTGACGCAGCCCAGGCGCGGCGCGTCCAGCACCGCCTTGGGCAGGATCAGGCCATAGGCCGCGACCACGGCGACATCGGCGCCCAGCGCTGTGAGCGCGGCTTGTTCCTCGGCGCTCTTCAGACTCGCGGGCGCGCGCGCCGCCACGCCGCGCGCCTCGGCGGCGCGTTGCACCGGACTGGGGCGCGGCTGGCCGCCGCGTCCGGCGGGCCGGGGCGGTTGGGTGTAGACGCAAGCCATGTCGTGGCCGGCCTCGCACAGCGCTTCGAAGGCGGCGACGGCAAAATCGGGCGTACCCATGAACACCACCCGAAGCGCGGTCATGTCACAGCACGGGCGCGGTTTCGGCGCTCTCGGCCGCGTCCAGCTTGCGGGTCTTGACCAGCTTGCGCAGGATCATGCCACGCTTGAGCCGGGAGATATGGTCGACGAACAGCACGCCGTCGAGGTGATCCATTTCGTGCTGGACGCAGGCCGCCAGCAGCCCCTCGGCCTCCAGCTCGCGGACCTCGTTGTCGCGGTCCCGGTACCGCGCGCGGATGGCGTGGGGCCGTTCCACGTCGGCGAACTGGTCGGGCAGCGACAGGCAGCCTTCCCGCGCCACGACCGCCTCGTCGCTGGTCCACAGCAGTTCGGGATTGGCCATGGCGAGCGGCGCGGGCGGCGCCTCCGATCCGGCGCAGTCGACCACGATTACGCGCTTGGCGACGCCGACCTGGGGCGCCGCCAAGCCGACGCCGGGCGCCGCGTACATGGTCTCCAGCATGTCGTCAATCAGGGTCCGGATGGTCTCGTCCACCGAATCGACCGCGCTGGCGGACACATTGAGCCGGGGATCGGGCGCGATGATGATGGAGAGCTTGGCCATGACAACCTGGGCGGACGGCGGGAGCGCGCATGACAAGTATGACCGTTCGCCCGCCCGGTCAAGGCCACGCGGCGTGGCGCGGCCGCGCCGGCATGGTAGACTGGGCGCCATGTCGGCTGGTCTTATCGTGGTGGTGCTGGCGCTCGCCGTGGTGACGGGCGCGGCGCTGGTGGTGGCGGCGCTGGCGCTGCGCCGGAGCGGCGGCCGGTCGGCCCAAGGCACCGAACGCCTGGCGGCGGCGCAGGCCGAACTGGCCGGCCGGCTCGACCAGATGGCGGCCCAAGGCGCGGCCAGCCAGGCGGAGTTGCGCAAGGCGCTGGACGACCGCCTGGGCGACGTCGCCAAGCGGGTCGGCGACAGCTTGCGCGAGCAGACCACGCGCCACCAGACCACCCTGGAAGGACTCAAGGAACGCCTGGCGGTGATCGACGCGGCGCAGAAGAACATCACCGAGCTGTCCACCCAGGTGGTCGGCCTGCAGGATATTCTCGCTAATAAGCAGGCGCGCGGCGCGTTCGGCGAAATCCAACTGCGGGATCTGGTCCAGGCCGCCCTGCCGCCGTCGGCCTACGCCTTTCAGGCGGCCGTGGGCGAGGGCCGGCGCGTCGATTGCCTGCTGACGCTGCCCAACCCGCCCGGCCCCATCGCCATCGACGCCAAGTTCCCGCTGGAGAGCTACCACGCGCTGCGCGCCGCGCGCGACGACGCGGCGCGGGTGGCGGCGGGGCGCGCCTTTTCGGCCGACGTGCTCAAGCATGTCCGCGACATCGCCGAGCGCTATATCGTGCCCGGCGAGACCGCCGAATCGGCGCTCATGTTCCTGCCCTCGGAAGCGGTCTATGCCGAGCTTCACGCCAATTTCCCCGCCGTGGTCGAGAAATCCTACCGGGCGCGGGTGTGGATCGTCTCGCCGACCACCTTGATGGCCACGTTGAACACGGTGCGCGCGGTGCTCAAGGACGCGGGCATGCGCGAACAGGCCGGCGTGATCCAGGACGAGGTGCGCAAGATGGCGGACGACGTGGGCCGCCTCGACGACCGCGTCGACAAGCTCAGGCGCCATTTCGGTCAGGTCACCGAGGACATCCGCCAGATCCAGATTTCCACCGAAAAGGTGACCAGCCGCGCCGAACGGATCGAGGAAGTCCAACTCGGCGAACCCGACGAGGCGGGCCCGGCGGCGGAACTCCCCGCCACCGAACTTCCGGGCGCGGCGGAATGAAGCGATGGCCGGAGCCAAATCCCGTTATCTGACGCGCCGGGCCATCGAACGGGAACGCCGGCTCACGATGGGACGTTGGGAGCGTTTCCAGCAAACCGGCGAAAGCGTGGACCACGACGCGGTGGCGGCGTGGATGGAGGGCCTGATGGCGGGCGAGAACCCGCGATGCCCGGCAGCGGGCCACGGGTGCCCAGTCGAGAGGTGACGGCGCGCCGGAATCTTCGCTCTCCCCCGTCGAGGGACTTTTGCATAAGCGGGCGGTGGCGAGGATTTGGTGGAGAGGGCGGGCTTTTTCTTTGCTCGTTACGGGCGTTCGGGCTGTTGTTCTTCAATGGGGTGGGTTTTGGGCGGACTCCGGCTGTCATCTGATGAGCGCTTCGGCGCG
>SMVA01399443.1_pt1 | contig 10662 bp, 17 predicted proteins | sample 2456451 | NCBI WGS metagenome assembly SMVA01 (sample SAMN11095933, study PRJNA526329) | marine sediment metagenome | biome: Marine sediment; feature: Surficial sediment; material: Deep marine sediment; isolation source: Hadal surficial sediment | place: Pacific Ocean | collected 2014-05 | depth...
CGCTCGACAGAACGGTCCAGTCGACGTTTGCTAGTGTTTGTGGGCATTGAGCCAGGCACACTCTCGGCCGGGCCGAGGTGGCGCTAGAGCTGAATCCCCCGATTGCTGTGGTGGCGCGAATGGAGAATCCAGTTGCCTCGTACGATTCAACTTGCCGCCTCGTTGCCCGCATCTCCTGATCGACTCTTTGACATGTATCTCGATCCGGTTGAGCATTCCGCATTCAGCGGCTCTCCGGTCACGATTTCGGCTCAACCAGGCGCTGCCTTCCGCGCCTTCAACAATGTCCTTACTGGCACGATCCTGCAGGTTGTCCCGAAACGCCTTATTGTTCAATCGTGGCGTTCATCGAATTGGGGCCCGGCAGACCTCGATTCGACCTTGATACTCACGTTCTTGCCCGAGAGCGAAGGCGGTAGAATCGAACTGACCCAGGTCAACGTAGTAGACACGGACTTCGCCGGGGTTAGCCATGGCTGGGAGAAGTTCTATTGGATTCCGTGGCGTGCGTATCTCAGTCGAGAGTAACATTCTGATGTTGAGTCAATCCTCGTGAGAACGCGACGATCGATTCGCTTCCTCCGCGTGCACGCACCACTCGTTTTCCTGGCGCTTGCAAGCTCATCGGCATGTAGTGTGGGCGCTGCCGTGATACAGATTCGTGCGCGGCGGCTGCGATGAGAGAGTTCGGTGAATTCGACTGACACAAACGCTGTCCTCGAGGAGTACGGAAAGCTCGCGCCTCACTACGACCGGCGCTGGTCTTTCTACATTGAAGCGACCCTGCGCGAGACGCTAAGCCGACTCGAATTCCAACCTGGGGAGAGCCTCCTCGACGTAGGGTGTGGCACGGGCCTGCTTCTCAAGGCGCTCTCGGATTCCGTGACCGATGCGCAGCTATCGGGAGCTGACCCGTCGCCCGAGATGCTGGAAGTGGCGAGCGAGAGGCTCGGAGAAATGGTCCTGCTGAAGCAGAGCCACGCGGAGAATCTGCCGTTCTCCGACGAGACGTTCGACGTGGTGGTTTCCACGAGTGCTTTCCACTACTTCCGAAACCCACTGGGCGGACTCGAAGAGATGGCACGCGTGTTGCGCCCGAACGGGCGTCTTGTGCTCACGGACTGGTGTGATGACTACGTCGCCTGCCGGCTTTGCGACCTCTGGCTTCGGGTCTTCGATCGCGCTCACTTCCAGACCTATGGACAGAAGCAGTGTCGTCGCCTCGTTGAGCAGGCTGGCTTTCCCGACGTCCGAATCGATCGCTACAAGATCAACTGGCTTTGGGGTCTCATGACCGCGGTGGGCCAGAAGCACTCACAGCTGACCTGAGGCCGCGGTCCGGCAGCTGAACGCCGATCCTGTTGAGCGGCGCGGAAATCCGCGCATGGGGCCAGGCATGCGGGCCGGGGGTGGTCTGACCCACCCCCGGCCCGCATGTGCCTTGACCTGGCTACAGAGTCCTTTCGATCAGCATGCTGCTCGAAGTCACGGTGCTCTTGTCCCAGTTCCGCAGGTTCTCGAGCCACTTCTGCCATTCAGCGTCGGCCTGAAGCTTCGATTGTCCGGCGGCGAACGAGGCCATGTCGGCGTATTCGATTGCGATCGCCAGCCCGCCGGTGTTGGGGCCCGCCAACGTCGACTGCCACACGCGGAAGGCGGGCAGGCCCAGGCGTGCGAAGATCGCCTGTGCCTTGGCGAGCTTCTCGAGATACTTCGCCTGGTTCTTCGCCTTCACATCCACCGAGACGACTTGGAGAGCTGTCGGCCCCTCAGCCCCCGCAGTCACGGCGACGCTCAAACCCACCAGAAGAACCAGGATTCCCAGAAGACCAATCGTGATGCGCTTCATTGTCCCTCCGAATCTCCCCCCACCGTTCAACTGACGCATCCTACAATGGCCCAGTCAACCGAAGGAACAATTTTGTCGGTCGGTCAAGCCAGGGCCTGCCGCCATTGCGAAGGCTGCCTACCAAGGCCTTGCAGCCGGCAACAAACAGCTTGAGTTCTCCTGACCTGGGAGTAAGGGGGCGCTTTAGTGAAACCTGTACTCATTGGAGTTGCAATGCTGCTCGCCGCATTCGGCGCGACAACCTGGTGGGCGCTCGAATCGGGGGGTGTCGCTGTCATCGAAACCCGAACTGCAGACGACAGCGTCCGGTTCACCCACGTGTGGTACACGGAGCCGAACGGAGAGCTGTGGCTCGAGGCCGGAACGCCAGGAAATGGCTGGTTCATCGACGTCCAGGAAAACCCCGACGTTAGATTCGAAGCAAACGGACAGTCGGCGACCTACATCGCCCGGCCGGTCGAAGAACTCTCCGGACACGACCGCATTCGATCCCTGATCCGAGCGAAATACGGCTTCCGTGACCGTTGGGTGGGTCTCGTTGTCGACACTTCGCGCTCGGTTGCGGTACGGCTGCTCCCAGCGGAGGAGTAACCAGGGTGGCCCATGGGGCACGTCGAGCGACGGCCGGCGGCGGCCCAGCGTGTGCGGTATACAGGGCCTCCAGGGAGTCGCCATGAGCACGTCCGACGAGAAGACGAACGAATCCGCCCCCGCTCGCGGCCTGAACCTGCCCGAGCTGATCCCTGACCTTTTCGGTCGCTACTTCGCGTTCTTCCGTCCCGGCCATGAAGACGGTGTGGTGCCCACCCGTGTCAAGGAGCTGGCGCGCCTCAAGATCGCGGCCTTGAACGACTGCGACACCTGACTGTTCGCCCGGTACGCGTCGGCGACGCGTCAAGGTCTCGACGAAGACACGATCGCCCAAATCCACCTACCGGAAGGCGAGCGCAGCCTCGGGCCACGAGACGGTCTCGCGGTCCGCTTCGCGGAGAAGCTCGCCACGGATTTCCGCAAGGTCGACGCGGCGTTCATGTCCGAGCTGCGCGAGCACTTCTCGGACGCCGAGATCGCCGAGCTCGGGATGATGATTGGCCAGTACATCTCGCTCGGCCGTCTGCTCGTGATCGCCGGCGGGCATCGCGCGGCCTGCGAGATCTACGTCCCGGACTACTGAGCACCAGGCCTCACGAACCTGCGCCGGGTCAGTCGGGTAGCTGCTCGAAGGATTCGACGTCTTCCGGAACCCAGCCGTGCTTGCTTCGGGTCCAGACATGCAGTGTCGGCACGAGCCACGACCTATCGTCGCGGGTTCCCACTTCCAGCGCTGCTGCATCGTCGCCGAGAGACAGGCCGGCTAGCACAGGCTCGCCCCACTGACCTAGGCTCCGTGTTTCTGCACCCTCCGCGGACCGGCCCGCACGGCGCAGAAATGCGAGACCCACATAGATCGTAAAGGAGATCGAAATGGAAGTCGAAGGGGGATGCTACTGCGGGGCCGTCCGCTACAAGGCGGTGGGAGATCCGATGTTCAAGGGCCAGTGCCACTGCCGGGAGTGCCAGTACATCTCGGGCGGAGCACCCAACCTCACGATGGGATTTCCGCTGGCTGGATTTTCGTATACGAAGGGTTCCGCGAAGGGCTTCCAACGCAGCGACCTGGAGAACCCGGTGACGCGCGAGTTCTGCGCCGACTGCGGAACGCACTTGGTGAGCAAACCTCCGGGCCTGCCAATGGCTCTCCTCAAAGTTGGGACGCTGGACGACCCGAGCGTGTTCGAAGGTCCGCAGCTGGCGATCTTTACCTGCGACAAACAGAGCTTCCACCAGATTCCGGAAGGCATCGCCAGATTCGAACGCATGCCGGGTTGAGACGGGTCGCGCTCCGCGTTTGCTGGGCGGGCCGCATCGGAGGAGAGACCGTCGCATGGTCGAAGGCAGGCACCCGATCACGAACGAGCTACCCCGATTCGAGCGGGGCGTCCCGGGCGCTCGGCCCGGCAACAAGGGCCGGAGGGCTGACGTGGCCGGCCTTCGAGGCGCATTCCTGCTGGCGATGCCGCTGCTCCTGCTAGCCGTTTTCGCACGCGCAGATGATCCCGGCAGCCCGGTCGAGGCAACGCAGAAGAAGGACACGAAGCAGGCGAAGGAGATCGCGAAGGTCCGTGAGGCCTTTGTGGCCATCAGCGCCGCCGTGATCGCCGGCGACGGTGAGACCTTCGCTGGTCTCGTCACGAGGGATTCCATCCGTCTCTACGGATTGATCCGCGACCTTGCCGTCTACGCCGACCAGAAGGAGCTGCAGGGGGTCGAGTCGACGGTACGCATGACGGTCCTGAACCTACGGCTGCGCGCCCCCAGGGATGTGCTGCTGCAGAAGGATCCGCGGGCCCTTATCGCGTACGCCGTCGAGAACGGCATGATCATCAGCGACGAAATCAAACAGACGGAGATTGGCGAAGTGCTCGTCACGGGACGCGAGGCGCTGATCTCCGTCCGCGTCAAGGGGCGGCTCGCCCGCGGATTCTTCGTCTTTCGGAATGAGCACGGCTGGAAGATCGATTTGGAGCACCTGGTAGTCTCCTCGCGCGGCGTGGTCGACGCGTTGGCCCGGAAACGGGAAGTCTCGGAGGAGGTAATGCTCCTCGAGCTGCTGTCGAAAGCCGTGGGAAAGCCCGTCGGCATGGAAGTCTGGCAGCCGCTCGAGGCTCGCGGGGCGAAGTGAGGACGCGACGCAACTGGGGAAGGCCGAGGTGATGCTGGCCCCTTTCGGTATCGGCGCACGCTGGACGAAGCCATGGCTCGCTCGCTAGCTTCGGAGCCATGGCGAAACTCGAGAAGGAAGACTATGGGCCCCACGGCGATGCATCTCGCCATCTTCCGATGGCCGAACTCAACGCGGGGCTGGCGGCACTGCCGGTGGTGCCCAAGGACGCCGGACGCCTCAGGCTGATCGTGCGTCGCCGAGCGGACGGAGTTCGGGAGGCCCCGGAGTCAGTGTGTCTCAGCGCCGACGAAGGTGTGCCCGGCGACGGCTGGAGTCGGCGACCGCCTCGCAAGCCGGATGCCCAGCTCGCCGTCATGAACCACGGCATCGCCAAGCTGATTGCGAACGGCCAACCGCTCACGCTCTTTGGCGACAATCTCTTCGTCGACCTCGACGTCTCGGCATCGAGCCTCCCATTCGGAACCAGGCTTCGCGTGGGCAAGGCCGTGGTCGAAATGACGCCCAAGCCCCACGACGGCTGCTACAAGTTCAACGAGCGCTTCGGCAACGACGCGCTCAAGTTCGTCCAAGAGAAGACGACGCGACACCAGAATCGGCGAGGCGTCTACTGGAAGGTCATCGATTCCGGAGAGGTCTGCGTCGGCTCGGCGGTCGAGGTCCTTTCGCGCAATTAACGACACGCCCACCACGGGCGCCTTGGGGGGGGCGAGTGGCACACATTGGAACGCTGGGAGAGGGGCCGCTCCACGCCGCTCTCAAGCAATTCTGCCGGCAGCCCGCAGACCGGGTCGAAGTGACCGTCGACGGCTACGTGGTCGACTTGCTGCGCGGCGATCTCATCATCGAGATCCAGACCTCGGGCTTCTCGGCGATCGCGCGCAAGATGCGCGACCTGGTGGAGCGCCACCGCGTGCGGCTGGTCCACCCGGTTCCGCGTGAGCGCTGGCTCGTCAAGCTCCCGAAGTCGGGCCGTGGCTCGCCCAGCCGGCGACGCTCACCCAAGAACGGAGGGTTCGAGCAGATCTTTGAGGCGCTCGTCAGCTTTCCGGAACTGATTCAGCACGAGAACTTCGAGCTGGAGATCTTGTCGACGCGGGAGGAGGAGATCCAGATGTTCATGCCCAAGCGGGTGCGAAGGCGGCGCGGTTGGGCCGTGGTCGAGCGCCGCCTCTTGGAAGTCTCCGACCGGCTGTTGATCCGGAACGCCCACGACCTGCTGCAGTTCCTGCCGAAGGATCTCCCTGATCCGTTCGACACCAGCGAACTGGCCAAGGCACTGGGAAAGCCCCGCCGATTTGCCCAGAAAGCCGCCTATTGTCTCCGCAAGTCGGGCGCAATTGCGACGGTCGGGAAGCAGGGCAACACGCTCGTCTACTCCCGTTCGCGATCGAACTGAGCAGACAGGACCCAGACCCCGCCCGCGTCGATACGGTCCAACCCATGACCCGATGTTCGGACTACCATGACCCGATGATCCGACACACCCGCGCATTGGCGCTGCTGCTATGGACGCTGGCCGCGCTTTCGGGCTCCGCGCTCGCCCACGGACCGACGGTGAAGGTCTCCTATTCCGGCGTTCGCCCGTCTGAGCTGGTGGTCGAGGCCGGTACGACCCTCCACTTCCACAACGCCAACGCAGGCGGCGGCGTCTGCACCCTGGTGGGAGAGGACGGAGCCTTCGAAAGCCCGCCGCTGGAGCCTGGGGAGGGCTGGCACCATACGTTCGAGAATCCGGGAACGTTCCGGTTCCACGTCAAGGAATTCTCGCGCGCAAAGGGCATGGTGCGCGTCGGCCCAAAGCCGTAGACATCCCAGGCGCCGGGCCTGGGCCCCAGCAAGCGATGGCCACTGCATTCACACACGCATTCGTCGGAATCATCCTGTCGCCGCTCGGTTCGAGGTCGGTTTCGCGGCGCCGGTTGGCGCTGACGCTGGCCGCGCTCGCGGTCCTGCCGGATCTCGACGTTGTCGCGTTTCGCCTGGGAATCCCCTATGGCCATCCGCTCGGCCACCGGGGTCTCTCCCACTCCCTTCTGTTCGCACTCGCTCTGGGAGCCGTGACGGTTCCCATCCTCTTTTCGAAGATTCCCCGCTTCTCACGGGACTGGTGGACGTTGTTCGCCCTGTGCTCGATCGCGACGGCATCCCACGGGATTCTGGACGCGATGACCCACGGCGGACTCGGCGTAGGGTTCCTGCTTCCCTTCTCGGATGTACGCTTCTTTCTGCCGTGGCGTCCGTTGGCGGTGTCGCCGATAGGACTACAGGCGTTCTTCTCTGGTCCCGTGCTCGCGATCCTGATGAATGAAGTGTTGTGGATCTGGTGCCCGCTGATGGCGGGCATCGCGCTGCTTCGACTGCGGCGGCTATGAGCCCACGGGCTGTCTGGCTTTTCGGGCCTGCAAACCCAACCCCACCACGGCCAGCAACAGCGCCAAGACCAGCCGGGGATCTCCCAGCTGAACGAACGGATCCAGCGGGTACGCGATGGTCTTGGACATGGCCGCAACCTTGAAAACGTGGATCGCCTCACCCACTGCCACCACGCGCTTGACCTGCTCCATCAGGTCGCGTCGGCTCCGGTAGCGCACGAGGCCACCCATCGACCACTGCTCCGCCCCTTCGATGCCCCAGAGGTCGAGCGCGCCCGACGCAGCCCTACCCAGAAAGACCGGATGAGCCGCGCTGCGCACCGCGAGCCCCAAGAACGGAGCCACGTAGCGGGCCAGCACCTGCTGGGAGGTCTCGCCGGGCTCCACACCCTCGACCTCGAGTGGCGTCTCGCGTAACTCGATGGCGTTGAACATCACGAAATCGTGGCCGGTATCGGTCTGCATGAAGGTCTTCCAGCGCTCGAGCGCCCTGGGATCGTCGCTTCGTTCTGCAAGAATCTCCAAATAGGCTTCGATCTCGTTGGGCTCGAGGGGGCCGCCGAACGACGTGTACCAGCTGAAGAACGCAACGTAGAGGACGACGAGCACCGACCAAGTCCAGGCGGTCGCAGACATATGAAACTCCTCTGGGATCGAAGCGTATCACGTAACATAATCAGAACTGCCATCGACTTGGAGATCTCGTGCGTCTAGGCATTCTTGCTCTCGTCTTGATCACGTTCTCTGGAGTCCAGATCGCGCTGGCCGAAGACGCCTCACGCCCGGAACACGAGCCGATGACGCAGGAGAAGATGGAGAAGATCCTGCGCGCCATCGGAGCCGAGGCCCGCGGCGTTCCCGGGCTGCTCGAGTTCAAGGTCAAGGAGGTCGAGCTCTTGTGCATCTCCGACCCCGGGCACGATCGCATGCGGATCATCGCCCAGATCCGGCCGGTGTCGGATCTCACGTCGGAGCAGCTGGGAGCGATTCTCGAGGCCAACTTCCACTCGGCGCTCGACGCCCGCTACGCCACGAGCCAGGGCGTCCTGTACGCGGCCTTCATCCATCCCCTGTCCAGCCTGACCGAGCGGGAGCTCCGGTCGGCGGCGCTCCAGGTGGCTTCGCTCACGTTGACCTTCGGATCGACCTATTCGAGCGGCAACCTGGTCTTCGGCGGGGGACAGGCCCTGTAGCTACCAGGCGCCCGACGAGGCCCATGGTATGCTGAGGTCCGAACGAGAGCGAGGAAACCCAAGTGCTCCATCGAGTTTTCTTCTGGGTCGCATGCATGCTGGTCGCAACCAGCGCAAGCGCCCACCCGGGCCACGGCGTGCCGGACTCCGGCTTCAGTCTCGCCCACCACCTGACCGAACCGCTTCACGTCTTGTTGATCGTCGGCACGCTGACGATACTGGGTGCGTTGAGCTTTTGGCTGGCCCGCTGCCATCAATCGGAAACTCGCCGGATTCGCTAGCCCAGCTCGCGATTCTCGCGCGACATGGAACACGAAGCGGGTGGTACGATCGCGGTCGTGACGCCGTCGGTCGTCCTCTTCACTCTCTTTTTCGTCGCCGTGTCGGCTCTAGCGACCCAGCCGCAGCCTTCGCTTTCGCCTGCGGACGTGCATCGGGCGGCCATCGTCGTCGACGGCCACAACGACGTCGGGTCCTGGATTCTCGACTACGACTTCGACCTGGCGATGGACGGTGCCGACCCCGATAAACGAAACGCCCAGCTCTACTGGATCATTCCAAAGCTCCTCCCCGAGCCCCGGGGAGACGAAATCCGGACCCATACGGATCTCGACCGACTCGAGGCGGGGGGCGTCGACGCACAGTTCTTCTCGGTCTTCGCACATCCGAAGTATGCGGACCGTCCCGGCGGCACCCATCAGCGAGCTCACGACATGATCGATGCGCTGCTTCGTCAGGTGGAGCGCCATCCAGAACGTCTTTCCCTGGCCCTCACGGCCTACGACGTGCGTCGGAACGCGGCGGCGGGACGCATCTCGATGCTGCTGGGGCTCGAAGGCGGCCACGCGATCGACGCTGACCTCGCCAAGCTGCGCGGCTTTTTCGATCGAGGCGTCCGCTATATGACGCTCACCTGGAGCAACTCGAACGGCTGGGCGGATGCATCAGGTGATCAAGCGCTGCACGGGGGCCTGACGGACTTCGGTCGCGACGTCGTTCGCGAGATGAATCGCCTCGGAATGGTGGTCGACGTCTCCCATGTGTCGGACGAAACGTTCCGGGACGTGATGGAGGTCGCCCGGGCTCCCGTGATCGCATCCCACTCGTCGGCCCGAGCCCTGACCGATACGCCGCGCAACATGACGGACGACATGATTGCTGCCGTCGGAAAGAACGGTGGCGTCGTGATGGTGAACTTCGGAGGACTCTTCATCGATCCACGCAAGTCGAATCGGTGGCGCCTGTTGACGGACTTCATCACCCACTTCGGGCCCTCGCCGACGACGAGTGCAATGCTGGTGGACCACATCGACCACATCATTGCAGTTGCCGGAATCGACCACGTAGGATTGGGGTCGGACTTCGACGGGACGCTCCTCTTGCCTGACGACCTACCGGACGTATCGGGATTTCCTGAAATCACGCGCCACCTCTTCGAGCGCGGCTACGGCCGCAGGGAGATCGAGAAGGTCCTCGGCGAGAATACGCTGCGCGTGTTAGCCGAAGTCGAAGCGGAAGCCTACCAACTCCAGAATGCACCCGGAGCCTAGTCCCGTCGGCCCTTGGGTCGGCACCTCGGGGGTCCAGCTGCACCGCAAGGGCCGCCTTCAAGTCGATGTCGTCCACGTCGAGCTCGAGGGCGACGGGCCGGTGAGAAGTGGACGCGTTCACTTGGCGGCAAGACCCATGGGTGGCATCCTCTACGGTAATGCTGGCGGAGCGCCAATCCGGGCTCGTGATCGTCGGCCGCTTCTACTATCTGCACGAAGCCGACCTCACAAAAGCCCTGCTGGAATCCCATGGGATCCAGGCCTGGCTGCTCGATGAGCACCAGATCCGCCAGCGCTGGTTCCTGGGCGGCGCGCTCGGCGGCATCAAGATCGCCGTGGCCCCCGAGCACGGCTACCGGGCGCGCTGCGTTCTCGAAGAAGATCGTTCGGGCGTCCTCGACTCGATCGACGAGCAGGCGCTACCGGCACATCCAGACGAGTGTTGTCCGCGCTGCGACAGCCCGGCGGCGAGCGAGAGCACGACCCAGCACCTTCCCGGACCGTTCCAATGGCTCGTGTCGATCTTCTTCCTGGCGATCGGGCTGTTGGTTCCGCGACGACGCTTCGTAGTGACCCGCGCCTGTGGCTCCTGCGGATACGAATGGTCGACCACCGAGAGCCGATGAATCAGAGGGGCTGACCCTCGACCGTGCGGGTGCGCTCCGGAATCTCGCATCGAGGGGACATCTGCATCGTGATTGCAAGATTTGGAATCTCGTGGCTCGGGCTTCTGGGCTTCGCGTGCACGACGTTGGCTCCCGATCAGCCGTTGGGCTCGCTCCTGAATCCTGTGCGCTGTGACGGGAAGACGGCCGAGGTCCGCTACCTGCAGAGTCTGCGCTGTCCGGGGGGATCACCCCCGCACTATCATTTCAAGCGGCGCGGTCCGCGTGGCCCTTTCGGCAACCCGCTGGATGAGTTCAGGCTGCGTTGCGTGCTCGAGAACACGTCCCACCGGGTCCTTGTGGACCGC
>SMVA01178560.1_pt1 | contig 10661 bp, 5 predicted proteins | sample 2456451 | NCBI WGS metagenome assembly SMVA01 (sample SAMN11095933, study PRJNA526329) | marine sediment metagenome | biome: Marine sediment; feature: Surficial sediment; material: Deep marine sediment; isolation source: Hadal surficial sediment | place: Pacific Ocean | collected 2014-05 | depth 0-1...
ACCCATGTCGCTCTCAAGCGCAGTATCGACGACCTGCATGAGTTATCTGAGGCCCTGGCGCTGGCCAAGGAAAGAATGGAAAACGAGTTGAACGTGGCGCACGATCTGCAAAAAAGTATGTTGCCCGATGTAGTGCCGGCCAGCCATCACTTTGAATTGTGCGCCAGTATGGATGCCGCCCGGGAAGTGGGTGGCGACTTTTACGACTATTTCATGCCGAATGATGAAGAGTTGTGGTTTTGCGTGGCCGATGTGTCTGGTAAGGGTGTGCCCTCGGCACTCTTTATGGCCATGACGAAGATCCTGCTCAAATCTCGCAGCCAGGATGACAGGACAAGCTCAAAAGTCATGACTCGGGTGAATTCAATACTCGCCGAAGACAACCCGGAATGTATGTTTGTCACTGTGTTCTTGGGGGTTTTGCAGGTCAGTTCCGGAACTGTCACCTATACCAACGCCGGCCACAACTTACCCCTAATCAAGCGAGCCAATGGCACAGTAGAGACAGTACCTGATTTGCACGGTCCGATACTGGGCGTTCAGGAAGGCATAGAATATGGTGAGAGCTCTATTGAGCTTGGCCCCGAAGACACCCTACTGGTCTACACCGATGGGGTGACTGAAGCCATGGATATCGAAGAGCAATTGTATTCTGGCAGTCGACTCGAAAATTTACTCCTGTCAATAGAACGCCCTACAGCAGAGTCCCTATTGAAAACTGTGCTTACATCCGTGGATGAATTTGCGGTCGGCGCGGAACAGGCTGATGACATAACCATGATTGCCCTACGTTTTATCAGGTAGCAGGGGCATCGCGATGGCGCGTTCAGCCTCCTCCTTGATTACCTTCTGAATGCGTTGATAGAACTGCTCAGCTTCATCTGGTGAGTCACCAACGGCGACCACGCCGAATCGACCATTCTCGCCCACAGTGGCCAGCATATGTAGCAAAATCCCGGTTTGTCGCGACTGGTCAAAATGAAGGCCGTGTCGAATGACGATGTCGAAAAGATCGCTGGGCGTGAAGGCGTGGTAGAGGGTCGATTCAAGATGGTCGCTGGAGACATAGTACTTCTCGATACCGCTGGGTGCGCGGAAAACCCCTTCATCGGCACAGTAGCTGCCGTCGGTGAGAAACTGGAGCATCTCAAAAGGATGCGTCGTTCCACCTTGGCGCAGGTTAATTTCGATGGCGTAACAAAGCCAGTTATCAGCCTCGTCGCGCAGGGCGACAAAATCGATTGCGAAGCGACCCAGCGCCCCGAGGTCCGCCAGGCATTCTCCCACCTTCTGCGCTGCCGTACCGATAAGCGCGGCATAACCCGGATCAGCGGGAAAGCGGCTGCCGAGAAAGCTCTGCCCGCTGGGTCCTCCCAGTAGCTGATCGTGGGTCGAGAGAATGTCCACATCGCCTAAGGGCGACACCCGCAGCTGCACGCTAGGACTGCAGAAGTCGCGGCCTTGAATTCGCTCCTCGACGATTCCGCCCAGTTTTGCCAGGCTCTGGGAAAAACTCCCAAAGTCCAGGCTTGGCAGTTCGTACTGCATTGATTGCATGCGTGCATGCAGCGCGTCGGCGAATTCCGGGGCGTTGGAATCGGGCAAGTTCTCCAGGTCGACCACGGCATTGCCCTCGCCAGAAATCGAGTCGTTCAATTTAACCATGGCACTGCTCATGTCAGGCTTCTGTCGGCATAACTCGGTAAGGGCCGTGTTTGCTTCGTCCATGGAAGAGAGCCCTTCGAAGCCGATGGGATAGACGATGCCCGCTTTGGCGAATAGCTCTCGACTGCCGGTTTTTGAGCCGAGATGGTATAGCGAGGGATCGGAACCATAGAGCGGAATTCCCAGCCGCAGTGCCAGGTCGCGCTCAAGCGTGGTAACGCAGTAGGTAGTGAGGTAAGCGCAGTCGCGATTGGGAATCAGAGAGCGAATTTGTTCACATATATTTGGGCGTTCCAGTAGCTTGACGATGAGGGGACGGGGGGTGCGATCCTCGGGTGCTACATTGAAAAAACGCTGCAGCGCGTGGCTAGTGATGACCCCGGGCATAATCGACAGATAATAATCGAGTGTTGCCGGTAGAATAGTCTGTGAGGTCACGTAGATCACGCGAGCCTTGGGTTGCCGCAGCAGTAGCAACAGAAAGAGCATGCGCTCTTCATAGGCTTGCATCTCAGCCCCCTGGCAGTTGAATTCAATACTCTGCGAGGGCACCACCACAATGGTTTGTTCCTCTTGACTCAGTCCACTAATGGACTCCCACAAGGGAATTAGCTTTGCCTGCAGTTTCTCGAAGTGCAGCTCGGTCTCTTGGTCGGACAAGCCGAGCTCGGCTACTGCTAGTGGATCCGTCATTGCCATGGTGCCCTTCCTTTTTCAGTAAAATATTGTTTTTAGCACAGCACGCTATGTCGATTTGCGCGATTAGTGTAACATTTCCATATGGAGATCAAGACTCGCCAGGTCGACGATGTGCTAATTGTCGAGATTACAGGCCGATTGGATACCAAGGGATCGGGCCCTGCGGCGGAACAAATGGCACTGCTCGCCCAGGGCGGCAACGACAAAATTCTGGTGAACCTGAGTGCACTTGAGTTCCTCAGTAGTTCAGGTTTGCGGGTGTTGTTACGGACAGCCAAGCTACTGCCAAAGCCCGAGGGCAAGATGATGATTTGCCAGGCCCGCGGTGTGGTGAAGGAAGTGTTGGAGATCGCCGGCTTTGATGCCTTGCTTGATATACACGACACCGAGGCGGCGGCGCTAGCGAATTTCTAGTTGCGTTAGTTTTGCCGCGCTATTTTTTCAATGATGGGGCGCAATTCACTGGCCGCTGTCTCCAGGGCATACTCACTGATGTGCTGTTTGATGCCCATGAGCATCTCAACTACGGGCGTGCCACCCACCGAGTCGAGGATAGCCAACAGGGTCTCCTCAGCTTCCGAATCATAGGCATCCAGTTTTTCCAGCAGCAGTCGCAAATTCTGCTCAAGATCCCCGGGCAATTTTCTTGAATCTCTGGATGTAGACGGAGAATTCTGCTCGGTGATATTTTCAATCAGCCCTAAAACCCGGGCCAGTTCTGTGCGGCTATGTGCCAGTAGTTCGGCAATACTGTGCTCAGTTCGCTGCTTGATGGCGGTTTCAAGCTTCGCAGAAGCACCAGACAAGTCGGTGGCCCCAATACTGCCACTCACTCCTTTCAGGGTATGCGCCAGATCCTCCGCCAACTTCTGGTCCTGGGCGGCGAGTGCAGTCTCAATTTTGAGGATTGATTCTGACTGATTCACGGTAAATTTTTGTAAAAGCCTGAGGTAGGATTGCATGTTGCCACCCATTCTTTCGAGCCCTTCTTCAATATCAATGCCCGGTATGTCTGGCAGAGTCGATTTGTGCTTGGTGGGACGGGTCTCACGATACTGCTCCGGCAGCGTCCTTTCACCGTGGGGTATCCACTTGAGAAGTGCTTCAAACAGTACCTGCGGGCGTATCGGTTTGGCGATGTGTTCGTTCATGCCCGCTTCCAAGGAAAGATTGCGGTCCCTCAGCGTTGCGTTCGCCGTCATTGCCAGTACCGGTAAATCCTTGTGCACGCTGTTTTTCCTGATCTTTGCCGTGGCGGTCAATCCGTCCATGACCGGCATTTGTACATCCATCAGCACACAGTCGTAAGCCTTGTTTTCCAGCATGTCCAGGGCTTCTTGTCCATGCTTGGCGATATCCACGTAAAAGCCTGCCTGGGAGAGAATCTCACTGGCAACTTGCTGATTGATCTCGTTGTCCTCGACCAGCAAAATTTCTGCACCCTGGACTGGTCTTAGAGCCGCCATATCAAATTTCTGTCCTCCCCGTTTGCGTTTGGCGGAATCAGTGATCACACCAAAAGCCGCCATAACGGCATCGAACAGGTGAGAGGGGCTGACCGGTTTGGACAAGAATTGATCTATATACTCCTTGCCTGGTTGGCCGGAGAAGTCACCGGTATTAAAGGCCGATACCATGATGATGTGCGGATCGACAGCCGGTTTGATTTCAGCTTTTATTTGCTGCGCGATTTCCAGCCCCGTCATTCCGGGCATCAGCCAGTCGAGAATAACCAGGTCATAGGGATTTGAGTTATCTTCCATCAACTCAAACAGCTCTTCGGCCCCGGTCGCCTGGTCGACTTTGAAGGTGAAATACTCCAGATACGTGGTCATGATTTCTCTGGCTGTCTGGTTGTCGTCCACGACGATGGCGTGCATGCCTTGCAGATCAGGTGTGACGCTGAAGGTTTTGACCTCAGCGCCAGAGCTTACACCCAGCGATACATTGAACGTGAACGTGCTGCCTGCGCCGGCTTTACTTTTGACCCCGATTTCACCCCCCATCATTTCAACAAGTTGTCTGGAGATCGCCAGACCCAGGCCTGAGCCGCCGTGTTCGCGGGTGGTGGAAGCATCTACTTGAGAGAAGGATTGGAATAGCTTGGCCTGTTGTTGAGGCGTCATTCCAATACCGGTATCGCGCACAGAAATTTCGAGCTCAACCCGGTCCTCGGATCTTTCGCTGAGGTCAATATCGATCACGATCTCGCCTTTTTCGGTGAACTCGATGGCGTTGTTGGTCAGGTTAATCAATATCTGGCCCAGTCTGAGTGGATCACCCACTAAAATGGTGGGCACTTCCGGGTCGCGCCTGAACAGGAGTTCCAGGCCTTTTTGCTGGGTTTTTACGTTGGCTATTGTCGCCAGGTTTTCCAGTACCTGGTCTATTTCAAATTCAACTTCTTCGATATCTAGCTGGCCTGCTTCAATTTTGGAGAAGTCCAGGATGTCGTTGATGATGCCGAGCAACGACTCTGCAGATCCATGAATTTTGGTGAGGTAGTCTTCTTGCTTGGGGTTCAGTTCAGTCCTCAGGCAGAGATCACTGAGTCCAATGACGGCATTCATCGGTGTCCGGATCTCATGGCTCATATTGGCTAAAAAGTCACCCTTTGCCTTGGTTGCGGATTCAGCGACCTCCTTGGCCTCCAGGATTTCATTTTCGGCTTTTTTGCGTTCGGTGATATCTTTAATAAATGCGGAATAAAAAACTGCGCCGCCCCAGGCATTTTTAGATACACCGACTTCAGCAGGAAAAACAACACCGTTTTTGGTAAGGCCAAAATATTGCAATTCCACGCTTTCTGCAGGCAGTTCCTTGGCTGCTGCACCCTGGAATTTGATGAAAGCCTCCTGAACTGCCTCGCGTGCATCTTCAGGCATCAGCATGGCGACTGGTTTGCCCAGTACCTCCTCTGCGCTGTAGCCCCACATCGCTTCACAGGCAGGGTTGAATTGCACCACTTTTTGTTTGCTATCAATCGTCAAAATACCGTCGGTGGCGCTTTCCAGGATCAGATTGGTTTGTTTATTGGCATTGCTGAGCTCTTGCGTTCTTTCTTTGACGCGATCCTCCAGTTCATCCTTGGCCCTGAGTAATACCCGATTGGTACGTTCGCTTGTCGCCAGGATAAACAAGGTCCCCCCCAGTGAGAGAAGCAGTGTGACTCCAAAAACGGCCAAAAAGAGAATGCGTACCGTGGTAAAGGTCGCCAGCGCCTCGGCAACATCAATTTCACTGGTCAGGCCCAGGCCCAGGTTCTCATCCCAGAACCAGACACCATAGACCGGCACTCCCCGGTAGTCTCGATATCCCTCCATCCCCTTGCCAATTGCGGTTTGCCTATCTTCCCGGGCGCCGGGGAAGGTGCTTATAACTCCAATATTAGCGATAGCTCTTTCAGCCATGTGTGTTAATGGTTGTTCCGCACGCGGGATATCTGGGCGGAATCCTTCCAGCAGGTTGCCCCCCGGATCCCGAATCTGGATGTGCGTGATGCTCGACTGTCCAACATCGAGCAATCCAATCTCGCGTAGTTCATCTTCAAAGCGGCTGGCAGACAGTAAGGTTCCGTCGTTGTCAAAGGCATAGCTTTCACCGCTCTCTCCGACCCGCGAGAACTGGAGCACACGAGAAAAACCCTGCGCAGGATCCAGTTGCATAGTCAAAGCAGCAAATACTCCAGCATCGTTCGCAACCGGCACCGCAATAAACAGTGATGAAGAATCTGTGTTGCTCTCACCGCCAACGCCAACAGCGGAGTTAATGGTAGGGATAAAGACTGACTCGCCATCAAATACCCGACTCAGCAATTCAGGTCGCTGCGCTGCGATCACATTTTTCGTACCGATATTGCTATCGCTGCGAGAAGCGATGCTCAGGCCATCTTTATCAATAATAAAGAAGCCCAAGCCCAGGACATTCTGGTATTGTTCAAGGGTGGCCCTGATGTCTGAGAGTTCAACTGAGTCCAGCAATGATTCCGGGGTTGCTGCAACATCCAGTAACAATTCCGCCTGCCTGGCCAACGTTGTCGTCTTAACTATTTGGTTGAGCACATTTGCTTGTTGGTCCGCCCATATATCTAGACGTTGCGTGGTGGTGATCAGCGCACTCTCAAGATTGTATTCTACATCGTGCAGAATTCTCTCCCTGATGTGATCCAGTGCCAGCCAGCCGAGCATGCCCACCAGGGCAACGAAACTGCTGATGGAAGCGAGGATCAGGACGCGAAAGCGCAGCGTACCGGTCTGCAGCCCAAACTCCTCCCCTTGAGAAAAGTAGATGCTGATCCGGTTTAGCACAATAAGAATCAGGAACAGGCCCAGGGTAGCACCCAGCAGCCAATATATAGTTATGGATAAGCTGTCCTGAGCCTGAGGTTCCTGGGACAGCCCAAACCATTTTTGACGCAACTCGGTGACTTCTTCCTTGGACAGTGAATCCATTGTCTTTTGCAGAATATCTCGCAGCACCGGCCAGTCTTTGCGGACACCCAGGGACATGGTTGCCGCCAACAAGGGATCCCGAGTTACCCATGCAACCTGCAAACCGTCGAGTGAGTGTTTGTTCATCAGATATTTCGTGGCCGGATAGCCTTCCAGCGCGGCATCAGCGCGCCCTTCCAGGACCGCGTAAAGTGTTCCCAGGGTATCTACTTCGACTACCCTTTCTATCTGTGGGTGTTCCCTGGCAATCAGTTGCTCGAAGTTAAACCCCTCGGTTAGGGCCACTCTTTTGCCGTGTAGATCCTGCAGGGAACTCACTCGCAGTGTCGGGTCCTTAACCACTACTACACCCGGTGATATCGCATATTGATCCGTAAAGTGTAGAAATTCGGCCCGCTCCGATGTCTGCACGATATTCAGCATGACATCCAATTCATCCGTCTGGATCATGTTGAGAAACTGTTGCCATGAGGGGCCGCTGATGTATTCAATTTCCAGGCCGGCCTTGGCGGCAAGCAAGTTCATGTAGTCGATAGAAAACCCCGTGGCCTGTTCGTCAGCAAAGAAATTGAACGGAGGCCAGTTCAACTCGTTGTGAACACGAATGACGGGGTGTTCCGCCATCCAGGCCGTCTCTTCTGGGCTCAGTCGTACCCGTTGCTCCCCCGTATCCTCAGTAGGCTCGGCTCCCAGCCACTTGCTGCGCATCGCAGTGACTTCCTCCGGTGTCAGCGAGTCCATAGCCTTTTGCAGAATATCTCGCAGAATAGGCCAGTCTTTGCGAATACCCAAAGTGTTAGTCGACGCGAAACCCGGGGCCCGAATGACATACACAACTTGCAGACCCTTCAGTGTGTGTCTGTCTATCAGATATCTCATAGCCGGAAAATCGTCCACCGCTGCATCTGCGCTCCCTGCCAGGACCGCGTATAGCGCGCCCAGCGTATCTGCTGCCGGTACCAATTCGATTTCCGGGTGTTCTCTGGCTACCAACTCGCCTGAGAAAAAACCTTCGGCCACTGCCACCCTCTTCCCATACAGGTCTTGCAGGGAGTTCACTTGTAGCGTCGGATCTTTAACCACTACGACTATCACTGATTGCGAGTAGTGATCAGTAAAATGTAGATATTCGAGCCGCTGAGGCGTCGGCACGATATTGAGCATGACATCCAGCTCACCCGCCTGGATCATGTCGAGAAACTGTTGCCATGAGGGACCGCTGATGTATTCAATCTGCAGGCCGACCCTCCTTGCAAGCAAGTTCATGTAGTCAATGGAAAACCCTGTGGGCTGTTCGTCTTCATAAAAGTTGAACGGAGGCCAGTTCAGCTCGTTGTGAACACGAATGATGGGGTGTTCCGATATCCAGGCCGTCTCTTCTGGGCTCAGTCGTACCCGTTGCTGCGCGGTATCTTTAATGCTCTCAGTTCCCAGCCATTTTTTGCGCAGTGCTCTCAGGGTTTCCTCATCCAGGCTGTCTATGCCCTTTTGCAATATATCCCTCAAAAGGCTCGCATTTTTGGCCGTTGCAATTCGCATAATGGAAGACATCTGCGGATCGATTGGGATGTTGGATATCTTCAGGCCGGGCAAATCATTATTCGCGGCCAGGTGCTGCAGTACCGAATAGCCCTCCACCGTGGCGTAGGCGCGGCCATCCAATACGGCGTGCAGGCAACTCAAGGCATCCGCCAGGGGTAGCAAGTTCAGGTCGGAATGCTCTCTTTTTAAATACTCGTGCGTTGAAGAACCCTCAGGTACGCACACCGTATTCTGGCCAAGTGCATCCAGGGAGCCAACATCCTCAGCGAGGTCCCGCAAAGCCAGTACGGTAGAGGTAATTGAATAGGGCTGGGTATAGGTAAGATATTCAAGTCGGGACGGCGTCTGCACGATATTAAGCATGACGTCCAGCTCGCCAGCGCGCATCATGTCGAGAAATTGTTGCCAACTGGGGCCGCTGATGTACTCCAACTCAAGGCCAACAGCCGCCGCCACCAGGTTCATATACTCAACGGAGAAGCCGGTCGGTTGGCCATCTACATTAAAGTTAAATGGCGGCCAGCTCATTTCGTTGTGCACGCGAACCACCGGGTGTTGCTCTACCCAGGCTTGTTCAGCCTCGGTCAGTTCGAGGCTTTGCGCCGGTACCGATCCCCATGATGTGATCGACAGCAGACTAGCCAATATCCAGGGAATCTGATTTTTGAACAATGCACTCAACTTGAAACCCTATTGTTAGAATAATCAGTCACGTTGATAAAACAGCGCTTAACAGTTCCGAATGCTACAGCGCGCGCCGAGTTTCGTCTATGAATCAGAATAGCTTCATTGCCCGCTTGAGATATACTCTCCAAAGGGGTAAGTGAGCATGAATGTAAGTACACGCAACATCGGAGCGATTCTGGCAATCGATATTACGGGAAAGCTGGACACCCAAACTTCTGCGGCGGCATTGGAGGAGGTGATGAAACTGCTGGAGGCTAACCCCGCCCAGGTTTTGTTCAGCCTTGCCATGCTGGAATTTGTCACCAGCGCGGGGCTGCTGGTCATTCTGCGTGCCGCCAAATATGTGCGCGCTTATGGTGGCAATCTGAAGGTCTCCGGCGCCCAGGGAGTGGTTAAAGATGTGCTTGAAATATCCGGCTTCGACAGCCTGCTGGACCTCTACGAAGATGAAGAACAGGCTGTCAGGTTTTTCCAGTAGGCGGCTATGGTACGTATAGAGCTTGACAACGAATTGGAGGAAATGGCGAAGGTCATGACGGCGCTGGCAGAGTTTTCAGCGCGCGCCGGGCTGGATAAAAAGGTGGCGCAAGCGGCTGAACTGGTGTTGGATGAGTTGCTTAACAACATTATCAGCCACGCTTATCTGGACACCGGTCAACACACCATTGTGGTGGAAATGTGTGTCGCAGAAAATGCACTGCAGCTAGTGGTTTCAGATGACGGCATTCCCTTCAACCCCTTCACGCAAAAAGATCCCGACCTGAAATCATCACTGGAGGAGCGCGAGGTGGGGGGCGTAGGCGTTTTCCTGGTGAAGAAATTCATGGATGAATGTTCCTACCAGCGGCTACAGAAACGGAATGTTGTCACCCTGGTTAAATACCTTGCTGCGAGCTGATGTCTGCCGGTCGTTCTGTATTGACGCTGGTCAGGGCTTCGTAGTGGTCGCGAAGGGCCTTCGCCAGAAGTTTTTCGGTGGCAACGATTTCTACCGAGAGCTCCGAGGACAGCGATTCGGCGAACGCGGAATGGTGAAAGCAGCTGAGGAAAATTTTCGATTTCAGCTCCTGGGCCCGCAATTGCATGGCGGCTTTCAAGTTAGCAGTTTCGTCAGCAGAGTTGAGCAGGAACAAGGGGATGGTGCTCTGGTCGGTTAATTGTTCACTGACCTGTAACCAGGTGCTGGCGTCGTCCAGCTCTCCGTCTATAGTTGCAATATTTACCGGCCCGATATCGACATCGCTGCGCAACTGGCGCAATAGGTGAGCGGCGGCGGGATCAACAATCAGTATCAGCTCCAGCTCGTCCGCTGCCATGGCACAGAGCAATTCCAGAATTGTCTGGGAGTAGTGACCGAAGCCGGCGATGATCACCACGTCCTGGTAACGGGTTGATTCAAAATAGGGATGAAGATGTTGCTCGTAGAGCTGCAGGGCACCTATGCGGTGGGTACTGAATATCAATGGGGTGGGGCTATCTGTCTTGTGGCGCTGATTGCGTATCAGCCGATTGACGGGCCTGAGCAGAGCCAGATCAGTGACATGTGCCGCTACCGGCAGCCCGGGCTGGCGCGCCAGGGTGGTCCAGGCGCCTTCCAGGTTAAGCAGGTCATCCTCA
>SMVA01277791.1_pt1 | contig 10661 bp, 10 predicted proteins | sample 2456451 | NCBI WGS metagenome assembly SMVA01 (sample SAMN11095933, study PRJNA526329) | marine sediment metagenome | biome: Marine sediment; feature: Surficial sediment; material: Deep marine sediment; isolation source: Hadal surficial sediment | place: Pacific Ocean | collected 2014-05 | depth...
CGCCAATATCGCGGCGGCGCTATCCACCGCGTGTTGCATGGCCATGGCCCCGGTCTATTCCTTCCCGTCCGTGGCTTCCGCGTCGCCGTCCGTGGCTTCCGCGTCGCCTTCGGCGGCGGCCTCGGTTTCGGCCGGCGCCGCGTCCTCATCTTCGAACCAATGAGCACGGGCGGCCATGATGATGCGGTTGGCATCCTCCGTGGTCACCGTGTTCGGCGGCAACAGTTTCATCAATTCGTCATTGTCGAGGTCGGCAAGATTGTCGAGCGTCTTGATTCCGCCCTCGCCAAGGACAACCAACATGGCCGGGTTTACGCCCTCGGCCGCGGCCAATTCGTCGGTGACCTCGAGTTCCTTGCGCCGGGCCTCGAAGATGGCGTTTTGTTCATCGAGCCAGCGCCGCGCGCGGCCGCGCAATTCCTCGGCAATATCGGCTTCGAAACCTTCGATCCCCGCCATTTCCTCGATCGGGATGTAGGCGACCTCCTCGACCGAGGTGAAGCCCTCGGCGACCAGCAGGCGAGCAATCACGTCGTCGACATCGAGGGCTTCGATGAACAATTGCGAGCGCACGCGGACTTCTTCCTGGCGGCGCTCCGATTCTTCGGCCTCGGTCATAATGTCGATATCCCAGCCGCTGAGCTGCGAGGCCAGCCGCACGTTCTGACCACGGCGCCCGATGGCCAGGCTGAGCTGCAGGTCCGGCACCACGACCTCGATGCGGTTGCTCTCCTCGTCGAGGACGATTTTGACGACTTCCGCGGGGGCCAGGGCGTTGACGACAAACGTCGCCGGGTCCGGCGACCACGGGATAATGTCGATCTTCTCGCCCTGCAATTCGCCGACGACCGCCTGGACACGGCTGCCGCGCATGCCGACACAGGCGCCGACCGGGTCGATGCTGCCGTCATTGGACAGGACGGCGATCTTGGCCCGGCTGCCGGGGTCCCGGGCAACGGCGCGAATTTCGATGATGTTGTCGTAGATTTCCGGCACTTCCTGGGCGAACAGCTTGGCCATGAATTCGGGATGGGTGCGCGACAGAAAGATCTGCGGGCCGCGGGGCTCGCGCCGAACGTCATAGATATAGGCGCGGACGCGGTCGCCGTTGCGCAGCATTTCGCGGGGGATGACCTCCTCGCGGCGCAACACCGCTTCGCCACGGCCCATATCGACCACGACGTTGCCGAACTCGACGCGCTTGACGACGCCGGTCACGATTTCGGTGATGCGATCCTTGTATTCCAGATACTGGCGCTCACGCTCGGCCTCGCGCACTTTCTGCACGATCACCTGCTTCGCGGTCTGCGCCGCGATGCGGCCGAAATCGACCGGCGGCAGGGGGTCGACGATGAAATCGCCGATGTTCTTACCGGGTTCGATCGCGGCGGCCTCGTCGAGGGTCAATTGGGCCAATTCGTTCTCGATCTCCTCGGCGACCTCGCGATAGCGGAACAGGCTGATCTCGCCGGACTGGCGGTCGATCGTCGCGCGGATGTCCAGCTCGTGGCCATATTTCGAAAGCGCTGCTTTCTGGATCGCCTGCTCCATGGCGTCGAGCACTTCCTCGCGTTCGATGCTCTTCTCCCGGGCGACGGCGTCCGCCACCTGCAGGAGTTCCAGTCTGGGAAGGGCTGTGGTCGCTTCCATGATGTATCCGTTCAATCGCTGTTATGGTGTTGTGACGCGGCAATCAGGTCGTCGGTCAGAATCAATCGGGCGTTGGCAATGCCCGCGATGGGCAGCGACACGACGCCATCGTCCAGGGCCAGCCGTACTTGACCCTCTTCGCTGCTCTCGATTCGCCCCCGGAACCGGCGCCGGCCGTCGATCGGCAGGGCCAGCTCGACCCGCGCCAGATGACCGACATAGCGGTCGAAGTCCTCCAGCCGCGTCAGCGGCCGGTCGATCCCCGGAGAGCTGACCTCCAAAGTGTAGGTGTCACGGATCGGGTCCTCGACATCGAGAATTGCTGAAATGTCGCGGCTGATCTTGGCGCAATCCTCGACCGTCAAATTCTGCCCGTCCATGCGCTCCGCCATCACTTGCAGCGTCCGTCGCTTGGATCCGGTCAGCCGCACCCGCACGATGGCAAAGCCCATCGCCCCCAAGGCGGGGGCAATCAACATGTCAACGCGGCCGGCGAGGGTTGGGTTCGCCAATAACTTCTCCTAATGCGACAGGCTCAAATAAAAAGGCGGGCCCTGGGCCCACCCTTTCTTCTTGTCGGTCGTCCTTTTGGGCGACCCTATGGGATTGCGGGTGAATATAGTGATTTCGCGGCTGACTTCAAGCGCTATCACGCGCCGCGCGGGGGCGTCGCCGCGCGCTGAGATAGAGCGGTCGCCGTCCCTTCTCGATGGCCTTGGCCTCGTAACGGGTCGCCGGCCAGTCGGCGGGCCGGCGGCGCCAGTCGCCGGCGTCGCGGGCGGTCCATTCATAGTCCCGGTGGCGGAGCAGATGCGACAGGGTCCAGCGGACATAGCCCGGGTCATCGCTGGCAAAGCGTAATTCCGCATCGTCGATCATGATCCGGGCCAAGGTGTCGAGGATTTCGGCCGAGATGATCCGGCGTTTGGCATGGCGCGCCTTCGGCCACGGATCGGCGAACAGGACGTAGACCCGGTCGATGCAGCGATCCGGCAGCGCCGCCAGCAACAGGCGGGCATCGTCGGGCCAGATGCGGATATTGCCAAGGTCGCCCTCGGCGATATGGCCGAGCAGACGGGCAACCCCGTTTACATAGGGCTCGCAGCCGATGAAGCCAACGGCGGGTCGGGCCGCGGCCTGAGCGGCGAGATGCTCGCCGCCGCCGAAGCCGATTTCGATTTCGCAGGACGAAACGTCGGCGCCGAAAATCGTGCGCGGGTCGATCTCATCACCATCGGCGGGCAGTCGAATCGCCAGTGTCGGCAGCAGGCTGTCCATCAGCGCCTGCCGCGCGGGCCGCAACCGGCGACCGCGGCGGCGACCGTAAAAATGCGGGGCAGCCGGTGTTTTTTCCGCGGGCAGGCCGCTAGCCGCCAAAGGCGGAGCGCAGGTCGTCGACAAGGCCCGTGCCCTCCCACGAAAACCCGCCGTCCTCGTCCGGCGGCCGGCCGAAGTGGCCATAGGCGGCGGTCCGGGCATAAATCGGCCGGTCGAGTTTCAGATGCTCGCGAATGCCACGGGGCGACAGGTCGACCATCTCGCAGAGTAGGGCCACCAGTTTCTCCTCGTCGACCTCGCCGCTGCCGTGGGTATCGAGGTAGACCGACAGCGGCTTCGACACGCCGATCGCATAAGCCAGCTGAATCGTGCATTTCCGGGCCAGCCCGGCGGCGACCACATTCTTGGCCAGATACCGCGCCGCATAGGCCGCCGAGCGATCGACCTTTGACGGGTCCTTGCCCGAAAAGGCACCGCCGCCATGGGGCGCGGCACCGCCATAGGTATCGACAATAATCTTGCGCCCGGTCAGGCCGGCGTCGCCATCGGGGCCGCCGACGACAAAACGGCCGGTCGGGTTGACGTAAAAATCCGCCTCGGGGCACATCCAACCGTCGGGCAGCACGTTCACGACATGGGGGCGGACGATCTCCTTAACCGCATCCTGATCGAGAGTCTCGACATGTTGGGTCGATACCACCACCGATGCCGCGCCGACCGGACGGCCGTCCTCGTAGCGCAGGGTGACCTGGCTTTTGGCGTCGGGCCCAAGCCCTGGCTCGGCCCCGGAGTGACGCGCATCCGACAATGATTTCAATATGTTATGAGATAGATGGATAGGCGCCGGCATGAGCACCTTGGTTTCATCGCAGGCATAGCCGAACATGATGCCCTGGTCGCCCGCGCCCTCGTCCTTGTTGCCTGACGCGTCGACGCCCTGGGCAATGTCCATCGATTGTTCGTGGACATAGACCGCAACGTCGGCATGCCGCCAATGAAATCCCTGTTGCTCGTAGCCGATGTCGCGGACGCAGGCCCGGGCGATCTCTTCCATCACCGCCTTGTTGATCGAATCGGGGCCGCGGACCTCGCCCGCCAACACGATGCGGTTCGTCGTCACCAATGTTTCGCAGGCCACCCGGGCCGAGGGATCAACGGTCAGGAAGGCATCGACAATGGCGTCCGAAATGCGGTCGCAGATCTTGTCGGGATGGCCTTCGGAAACGGATTCGCTGGTGAAAAGGTAGGAAGATTTGGTCACGGGGAATCTCGGTTCATGAACGGAATGGCAGGGGACAAGGCCCGACCCGAACGTTCGCGCCAACGATTCCCAAAATGGCTGTTTTTTGTTGCAGCCCCATCCCGGTGCGTCAAGAAATTTCGCACCCGCGCACCCGCACAGCCGACAGCCGCGCGCCGGCGGCAACGGCTCAGCTTCGCCGCGGCCCGCCACGACGAAATCGTGGCGGATCAGGATCAAGGGCGAGGGCGGTCGGGATTCAGGCCCGGCCGCCTTCGCGGCGCCCTACTTTTTCCGCTTGCCGCCGGTCGCGGCCCGGGACAGAGCCTTGACCAACTCGAACATGCGCTTGCGCACTTTCGGGTCGACGATCTGGTAATAGTTGCGCATGAGCTCAAGGGTTTCGCGTCGGGCCAAGGTCTCGGTCTGGTAGGCCGGGCCCACCCTTTCGGCGAGTCCGCCCTTGCCCTTGCGCGCCTTGCTCGCGACTTCCGGCGGCATTTCATCGAAGAAGAAAGGCAGCGGGACGTCGAGAATCCGGCTCAGCTCGAAAAGACGGCTCGATCCAATCCGGTTGGTGCCGCGCTCGTATTTTTGCACCTGTTGAAATGTCAGTCCGATCGCCTGGCCAAGTTTTTCCTGGCTCATGCCCAGCATTGTACGACGTAGCCGGACACGCCCTCCGACGTGGATATCAACCGGGTGCGGCCTCTCGCTACTGTATCTTGCCTTTCGGGCACCCCGGCCTCGTTTTGCTTGCACCATCTGTCCACTCTTATAATAATTCAGTCAACGGATCATTCTTATTTTCGATTGTGCCATTCGTCAACCGTTCCGTGCCGCTTTTGCACATTTCGTCATAAAAATTGATTTCCCGCGAATTGTTCCGGTCAACGCCTAAAAACGGGAAGTATGCATATAATGATAGCAGAAAATAGAAAAATTACAATCGAAATCCAATCGCCGTACTTGGCGTAGAGCGTGGCGTTGGGCAGCGCCATCGGCAACGCGGCGTCGAGGATACCCGCGCCGCCGAGACCGAGTTGGGCGACGACACGGCCATAGGGGTCAACGACGGCCGAGATGCCATTGTTGGTGGCACGAACCAAAGGCAGCCCCTCCTCAACCGCCCGCAGGCGCACGGCCGCGAAATGCTGGTACGGCCCGGCGCTAATGCCGAACCAGGCGTCATTGGTGATGTTCAGCAGCCAGCCGGGCCGATCCTGTGGGTCGGCAACCGCACCGGGAAAGATACCTTCGTAACAAATCAACGGGCTGAACGGCGGCAGGCCCGCAACCGACAGGGTGCGGATGCCGGGGCCGGCCGAAAAATCACCAAGTCCGGCGGTCAATTTTTCCAGGGGAAGGATGCCGCGCAAGGGAACATATTCGCCAAACGGCACGAGATGGAACTTGTCGTATGTAGCGACAATTGCACCGTCCTCGCGGATCACTTGTAGTGCATTCCAGATCCGCCGACCGCCATTGTCAGGGTCATTATCGAGGGCCATTCGTGGCGCACCGGTGAACAACAGACCGCCTGGCGGAACGACCCGGGCCACCGCCTGGCGGCGCGCCGTATCCTGGCCGATGAAGAACGGGATCGCGGCCTCCGGCCAGATAACATGGGTCACGTCCCGCCACCCCGGCCCGACGGTCATCGCCATCATCTTGGCCAGGTGCTTGTCGCGCAGCGCCGGCTTCCATTTGTCGGCCTGAAGGATATCGGGCTGGACCAGGCGCAGGATCACGCCGGGAACCGTGGCCGGCTCGGCCCCGGCCAGACGCAGCGCCCCGCCCAGCCACAACGCGGCGACGATGGCCAGCGGCGCGGCCAGCGCCAACCGCCGTGGCCACGGCCGCGCGCCCTCCCACCACAGGGCCGGCAAGGCGGCGGCCAGGACGGTGAGGAAGCCAAGACCGTAGACCCCGGTGACGGCGGTGACCTGGATGACGGCATCGGAGAACGTCCACGCCTGCCCGATCAGATTCCACGGAAACCCGGTCAATACGTGACCGCGCAGATATTCAGCCACGGTCCATAAGATGGCCAGGGCGACGACACGGGCGAAACCGCGCAACCCGGCGGACCATAAAGTCAGCGTCGCCAAGGCCGGAAAGAAGGCAAGCCCGGCGGCCATGCCGAAGACCGCGAACGGCACCATCCAGCCGTATCGCGCGGCATCGGTGAGCATTGGAAACGCGAGCCAATAAAGACCGGCGGAAAAAAACCCGAAGCCGAACCACCAGCCGGCGCCGAACGCACCCCGCCGATTGCCGCTGCCGTCGATCAGCCACAGCAGCCCGACAAAGGCGGGGATCGCCACGACGACCGCGTGAAGCGGCGGCAGGACCGCCGTCAGCATCACGCCGAGCATGAATCCCGCGCCGCGCCGGCGCCACCCGCCGAGGCCACGCATGCGGGTACGTAGGCGGGCGCCCCAATCAGCCGCGCGCGCCGCGGTGGCGGTCTCAGTCAACGTCGTTAAGCGGCGGCAGGTTGCGGATACGCAGGCGCCGGATGCGCCGGGGATCGGCGTCGACGATCTCGAACTCGACCCCCGATGGGTGCACGATCAGCTCCCCGCGGCCCGGAATCCGGCCGGCCAAGGCAAAGACGAGCCCGCCGAGCGTGTCGAGTTCCTCACGTTCCTCCGCGTCCAGAAGCCGCCCGGCCAGATCCTCGAACTCCTCGATCGTGACCCGCGCGTCGGCGATCAGGGTGCCGTCGTCGCGCGCCGCGATGGTCGGCAAATCGGGCTCGTCATGTTCGTCCTCGATGTCGCCGACAATCTCCTCGACCAAGTCCTCGATCGTGACGAGGCCGTCGATGCCGCCATATTCGTCGACCGCCAACGCCATGTGAATATGGGTGTTGCGCATCTGCAGCAAGAGGTCGAGGACGCGCATCGAGGGCGCCGCAAAGAGGACGCGGCGAACGTTTGCGGCAAGGTCGAAGGACGGCTCGGCCATGTTCAGGAAAGGCAGGATGTCCTTAATGTGGATCATCCCGATGGCGTCATCCAGGGTCCCGCGATAAACCGGGCACCGCGAATGACCGGCCTTGACCATGATCGCCACCGTGTCGTTCAGCAAAGTCCCGGCCTCGATCGCCACAATATCGGCGCGCGGCAGCATCACGTCTTCGACGGTCTGGTCATGGAGATTGAGGATGTTCTTGATGAGGGCCCGTTCGTCGGGGTCGATCAGGGCCTCGGGATCCTCGCGCTCCTCGATCAGCTCTTCGATGGTGTCGCGCAAGGCCTCGCCGTTGCGGCGGCGGCGGCGGGTACGCAACCAGCCGAGGACGCCGCGGCCACCGGGACGGCCTGACGGCGCCCCAAGGGACCGCGATGAGCCGTTGCCGTTGCTGTCGCTCATTCCCTATGCCCCCACGGCCCGATCGGCGACGGCCGGGCCGGTCCGATAGGGGTCGCCGATGCCGAGCCCGGCCAGGACCCGCGTTTCGAGCTCCTCCATCGCCGCGGCCTCGCCGTCGGATTCATGGTCACAGCCCAAGAGGTGCAATGCCCCATGCACAACCAAGTGGCTAAAATGGTCGCCGAGCGCGAGCCCGCGCGCCCGCGCCTCGCGACATACCGTTTCGTGGGCCAATACGATATCGCCAAGAAGCAACGGACCGGTTAACGCCTCGGCCATGATATCGCCGGCCGGAAAGGACAACACATTGGTCGCCTCGTCGCGGCCGCGATAGTCACGGTTCAGCCCGCGCACGAAACCGTCGTCGGCGAGCAAGAGGCTGACCTCGACCTCGGCCGCTTCATCCAATCGCCCGGCGCCCGCCACGGCGGCGCGGACGGCCCGTGTGCACATCGCCTCCGCCGCCGGCACGGAATCCCGCCAGGCGGCACAGGGGATGCCGACCTCGACGTTGACGATCATCGCCGGCGATCCCGGCGCGGGCCCGCCGCGTCGGCGGCCTCATAGGCGCGGACGATCCGCGTGACCAGCGGATGGCGGACAACGTCGGCATCGGTAAACCGGATGGTCGAAATGCCGTCGATCCCTTCGAGCAGGTCAACGGCTTCGTGAAGTCCCGACGCGGCGCCGCCCGGCAGGTCGGTCTGGCTGAGATCGCCGATTGCCGCCATCCGCGAACCTTCGCCGATGCGGGTCAGGAACATTTTCATCTGCATCGGTGTCGTGTTCTGGGCCTCGTCGAGGATGATGAAGGCGTGGCTCAGCGTTCGCCCCCGCATGAACGCCAGCGGGGCGATCTCGATCTCTCCGCTTTCCAGGCGACTCGCCACCTGTTCCGCCGGCAACATGTCGTGGAGCGCGTCATAGAGCGGCCGCAGATAGGGATCGACCTTGTCGCGCATGTCGCCGGGCAGGAAGCCAAGACGCTCGCCGGCCTCGACCGCGGGGCGGGACAGGATGATGCGTTCGATATGGCCCGCGGCCATCATCTCGACCGCGGCGGCGACCGCCAGATAGGTCTTGCCGGTGCCGGCGGGTCCAAGGCCGAAGACGAGGTCAGCCGACCCGAGGGCGGAGAGATAGACGGCCTGCATCGGCGAGCGCGGTGTAATCAGCCGCTTGCGGGTACGAATGACCATCTCCGACACCGGCGCCTCGCCGCGATAGGCGGCCATCCGTACGGCGGCATCGACTTCGGCCTGATCGACGGCAAAGCCGTCCTTGAGCCGGCGGTAGAGGCTTTGCAGCACGGTCCGCGCGTCATCCGCCGAATCCATCGGCCCGGTGATGGCAATGCGGTTGCCGCGCGAGGTCAGCGAGACGCCGAGGGCGGCCTCGATGCGGGTCAGATGCGCGTCGTGCTCACCAAACAACGGCGGCAGCAGTTTGTTGTCGTCGAATTGCAGCAGGATCGGGTTGTCGTCGGTGGCCGGCGTCGCGGTCGTCAAGCCGGAGTCCTTTCTGCCAAATGATTAGCGGTACCGGCGGCGGCGCCGTCGAGGATGCCGCGCAGGCTGTGGGCGCTGGTGGCGCGGATCGTGACCCGCGCGATTTTACCGATCAGCGTCGGCGGCGCGGTCACATGGACCGCCTGGTTGTAGGGCGAACGGCCGACGAGCTGGCCCGGATGGCGTCCGCTGCGTTCGATCAGGACCGGCAGGCTGCGGCCCACGGTGGACCGGTTGAAGGCGTCCTGCTGTCGTCCGAGAACGGCCTGCAGGGCGGCGAGCCGCGCCGCCTTCACATCGTCCGCGACCTGGGCCTCTTCGGCGGCCGCCGGCGTCCCCGGCCGCGGGCTGTACTTGAATGAATAGGCCTGCGCGTAACCGACCGCATCGACCAATGCCAGGGTGGCCTCGAATTCGGCGTCGCGTTCGCCGGGAAAGCCGACGATAAAGTCGGACGACAGCGCAATGTCGGGCCGCGCCGCCCGTAGCCGATCGACCAGGCGGAGGTAATCGTCGGCGCCGTGGCGTCGGTTCATCGCGGCCAGGATACGATCGGCGCCGGATTGCACCGGCAAATGCAGGAACGGCATCAACTGGGGCACCTCGCCATGGGCGGCGATCAGATCGTCGTCCATGTCCCGAGGATGGGAGGTGGTATAGCGAATCCGCTCCAGGCCGGCGATTTCGGCCAGTTCACGCACCAGCCCACCGAGCCCCATTTCGCCTGTGGGCCCGGCGCCGTGATAGGCGTTGACGTTCTGCCCCAAAAGCGTGATCTCGCGGGCGCCGGCGGCGACCAATCGCCGGGCCTCGGCGGCGATCGCGGCGACCGGTCGCGAAAACTCCGCGCCGCGGGTATAGGGCACGACGCAGAACGTACAGAATTTGTCGCAACCCTCCTGGATGGTCAGGAATGCGCTTGGCCCCGGCGCCGCGCCGTCCTCGGGCAGGTAGTCGAACTTGCTTTCGGCGGGGAATTCGGTGTCGAGCACCGTGGCGCCGGCGCGCGACGCGCGGGCCACCATTTCGGGCAGCCGGTGATAGGCCTGGGGCCCGAAGACAATGTCGACATAGGGCGCCCGGCGGGTGATCTCTTCGCCTTCCGCCTGGGCCACGCAGCCGGCGACGGCGATGATCATATCGTCGCCCTGGCGCCGCCGGGCGTCCTTCATCAGACGCAAGCGGCCGAGTTCGGAATACACCTTCTCGGCCGCTTTTTCACGGATATGGCAGGTATTGAGGATGACCATGTCGGCCGCCTCCATGGTGTCCGTCGGGCGGTAGCCGAGAGGATGCAGGACGTCGGCCATGCGCGCCGAATCGTAGACGTTCATCTGGCAGCCATAGGTCTTGATGAACACGCGCTTGGTCACGAGCCTGTCCTGCCTTTGCGATTCCGGACCGAGGCCGGAAATGAACGCCTGGGGCCCGTCGTCATGCGGAAAGCCGTAACGGCGTTTCGGGCTGCGGCCGGGCGTAGACCGCGGCCGTGACACCGCCGCTGACGACACGCTGGCAATAGCTGGCCATCTCCTTTCGCGAGCGGAAATCGTTGATCGTGACCGGCGCGTGAAAGATGACATGGGCGGTCAACCGGCCGAGCC
>SMVA01176692.1_pt1 | contig 10658 bp, 8 predicted proteins | sample 2456451 | NCBI WGS metagenome assembly SMVA01 (sample SAMN11095933, study PRJNA526329) | marine sediment metagenome | biome: Marine sediment; feature: Surficial sediment; material: Deep marine sediment; isolation source: Hadal surficial sediment | place: Pacific Ocean | collected 2014-05 | depth 0-1...
CGCTCTCTTTCCCTTCATCATGTCTTTGTCCCTAATCTGCTGCTAGCTGTTTCTGTGCTCGTTGATTCACCAGCCATACTCCGAACAAGATCAATCCTATCCCACTTATTTCTCGCAAGCCAACTGATTCCCCCAAAATCAGGAAAGAAAAAATCAGCGCAGACACCGGAATCAGATTTCCAAAAATACCGGCCCGGGATGGCCCCACCCCATCCACCCCATAGAGCCAGGCTTGTTGCCCCAACGCTGTCGCAAACACCATGACATACATCAAGGCCACCCAACCAGACACGGGAACAGCATCTATGCCCGACAAGAGCATTTTGTGATTCACCAGAAGCAATGGAATTTCAAAAAGTAAGGAGATCATGAGTGTCGTCCATGTCACAGTCAAGGGAGAAAACCGCTCCATCGTTCGCCGACACCCGATAGTATAAAGAGCCCAGCTGACCAATGCCGAGAGAATCAATGCCCCTCCCACCACAGGGTTAGAGCCAACGTCTTCCATTCCACCCCGTCCAGTGATCACCACCACCCCGGCAAAGGAAACCAAACACCCTTGCCAGATGACCCGTAAAGACACGTCCCTTAAGATTAAGGAAGACAGCAAAGCCGTGATAACCGGGCTTACTCCGATAATGAGGCCTGCAGCCCCTGCTCCAATGAATTGCAACCCGAATAACACCAAAAGATGATTGCCTAAAACACCCAACCCCAGTACACCAAACATACCCCAATCTTCTTTTGAAAATTGTTGCCACCCTTCCTTCCACAACCATAATGGAATGAGAATCGCTAAAGCGCCAAGACCACGAAACACCGATGTCTCCACCGGCGAAAATGGTCCTAAGGCGATTTTTTGCGCAACGACGGACCCGCCCCATACCATCGCGGCCATGGTTAAGGCGCCGTAGGCAGAAGCAACCGAAGGTTTAGTGTGATGTGTTTTCATACGGGAACGCGAAAAAAAGGCATCCTCAATATCTCAAACCGGGCAATTGTCACAGCGCACTCATCTTTCATCTGCATGCCTCTACACATCAAAAAGACGAGCAGGTCCGAATAGCTTATCAGTAGGTCTTCTGTCCTGTTGACGCATTGAAAAATCAGTCGCTACAATAATTTTCTAATCGCAATTTTCATAGAGGGTGTCGCAAACGAGTTGGAATAATCCACGTAGTGCCACGCTTCTCCATGCAACTGAGGGTTCTTTTCATTATGTCTGTGAAGGAGGAATTATGTCGTTACTAATAACCGAAGAATGCATTAATTGTGGCGCGTGTCTCCCGGAATGCCCCAATGAAGCCATTTTTGAAACACGCAGTGCCGCTGAAGAACTCAACCATAAGGTTGGGGAAGGCCAAGGAGATGGTGATACGGTCTACGTCATTACTTACGAACGATGCACCGAATGTGTTGGGCATTTTGACGAACCTCAATGTGCCGCCGTGTGTCCTGTTGATGACTGCTGTATTCCCGACCCTGATGTCCCTGAAACCACTGAAGTTCTACTGGCAAAAGCCAACGAACTCAATCCAGACAAAGAAATTGACCCGGAAAAAATATGGAGCGGCGTCAGAAATTAGTATCCACTACGCATCTGATTGCATTTCATAAAAAAGCCCCTTCCTTATGTGACAGGAAGGGGCTTTTTCTTTCATATGATCAGTAGCGAGAAAGGCGGACTTTCTCAACTCTTATCCAACCTCTTGTAAATCATGAAGACGAACCGAAATCAACTTGGAGACTCCCGGTTCCTCCATCGTGACCCCGAATAAGGAATTGGCCATTTCCATTGTCCGCTTATTATGTGTAATCACAATAAATTGAGAGTAATCAGCCATCTTCCGCAAAAATTGGCCAAACCGTACCACATTGGTTTCATCCAGCGCAGCATCAACCTCATCCAAGACACAAAACGGTGACGGCCGTATCAGAAAACTGGCAAATAACAGGGCCATGACCGTCATGGTTTTTTCCCCTCCAGAGAGCATGTTGAGATTTTTCAGACGCTTGCCAGGCGGTTGAGCCACAATTTCGACTCCAGGCTCTTGCTTGAACGTTTCAGATTCTTGCTCATCAGGAGTCTCCTGATCATCCTGTGAAGCCTTCACAGGTTCATTCACCAGCACTAACTCCGCACGGCCACCGGCAAAGAGCGCCGAAAACACTTCGGTAAACTTCACTTGCAATTCTTTAAATGTTTCAGCAAAGAGTTTATTGGTTGTCTGATTCAACCGTTGAATAATTTCCTGAAGGGATTGAATCGAACCAGACAGATCTTCTTCCTGTGCTAACAAAAATTGATACCGTTCTTCTAATTGCACATGCTCATCAATTGCCGCCAAGTTAATGGGACCAATTCGCTCAAGTTTTCTCCGGATACGTTGCAAATGCTCACGCCAGTGATCCTGACTATGGCCTTCCGTCGGTACCTCTTGTGTGCCGGAAGAATCCCCGTCCTGCCCCTGAGAAACTTTCAAGTCATCGATGGAAATTTCATAGGTCTGAGTCAAGGTCTCTTCCACAGCCTGCAACTTCGTCCGAACTTCCCCTAAATGCCCTTCAATCGGCACCCGTGCCTTGAAAATCTGCGAGAGAGACTCTCGAGCTCGCCCAATCAACATATCCAATCGCTTCACCTCTTCAAGGAATTCCGCATGACGGTTTTGAAGTTCCCGTAATTCTCCACCCTTCGATTCCTTTTGCCCACCTAATGATTCGACCAATTCTTCATTGGTAAGACGTGACTGTTGACTTGTCCGACTTTGCAGAAAGAGTTGCTCCAATTGTTGATCGATTTCTTGAACACGAATGTTTCGATGCTCCTCTTCCCGCTCCAGTCGCTCTTGATTGCTCTGTTCATGAGTCCATTGAGCATTCAGCGTATGATAGTTCATCCTCATGTCATTCAGACGGCTGGTTAAGTCCTCGTGTTCTTGTTCCAGGTTCTGAAGCGAATCTTGTGACTGACTCAGGATGGTCTCTTCGTCCGTACGGCGTTGCAAGAGACTCTCCAGTTGACTCTTGACCTCCACTTCTTCAGCCTGCATTCGGCCTAACTCCGACTCTTCCATCTCTCGCTCTTGCTGAAGAACCTCCAAGCGCCGCAACAGATCAGGGAGAGCCTGTTCTTTGGATATCTCTTCCCTTTGAACAGAAAGAACCTGCATTTCTTTTTCACGAATAGCGGCAATGGCCTCCTCAAATTGAACCGACACGGCTTCAATTTCGTGACACAAAACTTTTCGAGACTCTTGAACCTCTCCAAATTCAGCCAGCAATGCAGCCAGGTTTTCCTCTAAGGCAAGAATTTCTCTTCGTCGACGTAAGAGCCCGCCTGTTTCCAGGATTGCCCCTCCACTCATCACACCACAAGAAGACACGATCTCACCAGTCAACGTGACCAAGCATGGCCCATTCCCTTGAAACCACTCGTGTTTCTCCATTAGGGCCAACGCATCCGGTAATGTTTCGACAATAATCGTGTCCTTCAATAATCCATCCACAACCGGTCTCAACTCAGCCGGAGCCTGCACAAAGGTTCGCGCTAATCCCTTCACCCCGGGATCATGTTCTACGGTGGGCCACCAGGTGGAAGAGGCACCCTCATGCTTCCGGGGAATCTGTAAGAGAAGAAAACTTCCTTTGCCCAATTGATGCTCCTGAAATTGCGCAATGGACACTTGGGCTTCTTTGGCTGAATCGACAATCCATGCCTGCAAATACTCTCCAAGCGCCGCTTCGACAGCTTGTTCAACATCTTCAGGAACCTCAATCCGTTCCGCTAAGGCTGCCTGTATCGAGGAACATTGTTCTCGAATAGAGGCTTCAGCCCCTTCCCTGTCATGCCCATAGCCTAATTCCTCACGAAAGATGCCTTGAAGGGCCCGGAGTTCAGATTCTGTCCCGGCAGACTGTGTTTGGAGTTCCAGTATCCTGGCATCAAGTTCTTCACGGGTTTCACGGTGGCTTTGCAAGCTCACCTCTAATTGTTCTTGACGCGTTTGCAAGTCCCCTAATTGCCCTTCCAAGGTCGAACGTTGCTCCTGAAGGGTTTCTTGTTCACTGTGCAATCTCGCTTGATCGGTCTGTGATTGCGTCAGCTCGACGGTCAGACGTTCAACCCGGCGAACAATCGCATGCTGCCCCTCGCCAAGACTTCGAACACGATTTTCTGCATTCGTTTGTTCTACCGCCAAGGACAACATTGCTTCTCGCCCTTGATCCACCTTTTCCTGAATTTCCCGGCGACGCGACGTCACGGCGGCCGTACTTTCTTCGCCTTCAGCCATCGACACAGAAAGAAGGTCAATCTCACTGCGCATTTGCACCATTCGCTCACGAAGAGCTTCAAGCATTTCCACAACCTCTAGGCCGGTTTCTTGCAACCGGGTTCGTTCCTCCATGACCCGCTCATGTTGCTGCTCATAATGCTCTAACCGATTGCGTTCGATCTGAATGTCCGTAAATGCGTGAGACAGACGTTGTTCAATTTCTCGAAATTCATCTTGGACATGTTGAAGAGCGTCATTCGTCGTGCCCAAGTCCAACTGAGACTGTTGCTGCTCAGCCACAAACCGAACTTCTTCCGCCACACAGACCGTCTCCTGACTTTCCGAATCCTGCAATTCTTTTTCAACTGCGCAATGTTCTCTATAAAACCGTTGAAAATCCTCGGTCAACAACCTCACCTCAAGTTCCTTCGCCTCTCCAAGTAAGGCTTGATATTCCTCCGCCTGCTTGGCCTGCCGTGTGAGAATACGAAGTTGTTGACGAACTTCTGACAAAATATCTCCAACTCGTAACAGGTTATTTTCCGTACTCTGTAATTTTCGTAAGGCCTCCGCCTTTTGTTTCTTATAGCGAATGATACCCGCCGTTCCCTCAATAAACTCCCGTCGCTCCTGCGGTGAGGCACTTAATAACTGCTCAATATTGCCCTGTTCAATGATAGACTGTCCTCGAGTGCCGGCCCTGGCATTCCACAGAAATCCTCGAATATCCTTAAGCCGGCAAGGGATTTTATTAAAATAATACTCGCTATCACCCTCACGGTAGAGACGGCGGGTGATCATCACATCCGTCGTTTGCTCCAGGCCCTCAACTAATGCTGAAACGGGCTCAAGTTCTCGAGGCGTCACATCCGAAAACACGAGCGAGGCCTCAACCATGCCCAGCGGCTTGCGCTGTTCGGTGCCATTAAAAATGATATCTTCCATGCGCTCACTTCTCAGGCTTTTTGCGCTTTGCTCACCCATTGCCCACAAAATGGCATCCACAATATTACTCTTGCCGGTGCCATTCGGCCCGACCACCGCAGTAATACCATTCGGGAAATCTACCTTGGCTTCCACAAATGATTTAAACCCATTCACTACTAGGGTCCGTAGCTTCATACTCCCTCCAGAACGTGGGTACGCACGTTATTTTTTATTCTCACCAGGAAAACTCTTTATCTGTACCATACGATGTTTCAAAAATCAAAAAATACACAAAATACAGTAGTGGCGATGGCATCACTACGCCATATATTGTTATCCCATGGCTCATGGTGCAAACCCATGAGCCTGAATATTCACTATATTAAGGGGATTTCTGGAAAGGAACATTTTGGAATATGGACGATATGTTCCTGAAATGAAAGAAAAGCACTCACGCAACAATTATTTCAATTTATTGGCCAGCAATAATTCCTTCGGAAGAAGGAATTCCACATTTTCTTCGACGACAGTCAGCTCTTCAACAGCTTCCGCCCCTTGCTTTCTTAAGAATTTAATCACTTCAGAGACAAGAACCTCAGGAGCAGAGGCACCTGCGGCAATGCCAACAGCATGTACCCCTTCAAGCCAACTCTGTTGAATATCCTGATACGAATCAATCAAATAGGAGGTGATTCCACATCGCTCTCCTAACTCCCGCAATCGGTTGGAATTTGAACTATTCGGAGAGCCGATAACGAGAATGACATCAACAACGCGGGCCAACTCCTTGACAGCGTTTTGCCGGTTTTGCGTCGCATAGCAAATATCTTCCTGCTGTGGGCCTTTAATACCGGGGAACCGCTGATGGAGGGCTGCAACAATATCCCGGCATTCATCCACACTCAGCGTGGTTTGCGTGACATAGGATACATGCAGAGGATTCTCCACTTCCAATGCTTCAACCTCTTCCACGGACGACACCAAATGAAACTTATCGGGCACCTGGCCAAGGGTACCCACTACTTCCGGATGTCCCGCATGACCAATGAGGATTAACTCATACTCATGGGTATAATCACGATTGACTTCATTGTGAACTTTGATCACTAAAGGACATGTGGCATCAATAACCTTCAGATTTCGTTGCCGGGATTCTTCCCAAACCCCTTTGGCAACCCCATGGGCACTGAATATGACGATCGCTCCATCGGGCACCTCCTTGAGTTCTTCAACAAAAATTGCCCCTTTGCCTCGAAGCGATTCCACCACATGCCGGCTATGCACAATTTCGTGCCGGACATAAATAGGGGCGCCATAGGCCTTGAGAGATAAATCAACAATTTCTATGGCCCGATCAACACCGGCGCAAAACCCTCTCGGATTGGCTAAATATAGTTTCAAGGCATGCTCTCCTTCACTGGTTTATCTCATAAAAAACCTACTTTACCATGGGCTGAAACGGCAATCTATCATGAGGACCTGTGACAAAATAACTTCAACATCTCACATCTCATCTTCGGCCCACCTTTGAACGGATCTCAATCGAAAAAACCTCAACATAGCTATGCGATGCCTCGGCTTTTTCTCAATCGTTCCGTCCAAATCCGGACCAAATCTTAGCGCGATTTTGTTAAAGTTATTTTGTCACAGGTCCTTAGTCACGTCAGATAAATGATAAATTCTTCACAGGTTTGCAACTGGATATTTCCGACCAAACCCTTAACTCCATCGAATCAAAGCCGTGGCCCAAGTTAACCCTCCACCAAATGTCCCGAGGAGAATCCGATTCCCTTTCAGCAAGCGCTGATGGCGATTGGCATGATCAAGCGCCATCGGCAACGATGCTGATGACGTATTCCCCACTTGCTCGATCATGTTCACGCAACGTTCAGGAGCAATCCCAAGTATACGGCAAAGCTGCGCAATCATTCGTCCATTGGCTTGATGGAAAATAACCTGGTCAAGTTCGGCAACTGGCCATTTCTCTTCTGCCACATGCTCGACAACAGCTTGCTGTAATCGCCGGATCGCAATCCGGTATAACATCGAACCCTGAATGCGTAAGGTATGTGACCGATCATCCAGAACACCTTGCGAAAGGGGCTTCCGGGATCCGCCACCTGAAATTTTCACCAAATCATGATACTGGCCATCGGCATGGAGCCGAATACTCACGATACCATGATCCGGATATGTTGATCGCTCCAGAATAGCCGCGCCTGCCCCATCGCCAAATAAAATCGCGGTGCTGAAATCTTCACGATCCAAGCTTCGGGACTTCACTTCCGAGGCCACAACCAAGCAACGCTGGAACTGCCCGGCCCGAAGGAAACAATCCGCCATCGACAGGCCATACAAAAATCCCGAGCAGGAGGCTGAACAATCAAACGCCGGGATCCCCGGCACCCCTAACCGAGCCTGCAACAAACAGGCAGTAGAAGGCAATATCATATCCGGTGATGTGGTGGAGAGAATAATCGCATCAAGATCATGAGGAGCCATTCCGGCCTGATCTAATGCTTGACGAGCCGCCTGCTCGGCCAGTGACGAACAATCGTCTTGTGATTCGGCCCAGTACCGCGTCCGGATGCCCGATACCCGGTAAAGATAAGAAGGGTCTTTCCCTACCAGATCGGCTAGCTCTTGATTGTTAACCCGACGAGCTGGAAGCGCTGACCCGGTTCCACGAATTCTGGATAATGGCACATTCATGACAAGACGTTCCGGCCTAAACATTCGACAAATCAACCATCAGCGAATAAGATACAGTTGCAAAGATGAGACTATCGTTCATCAACAGCCATGATGCAAGTTCAGAACGTTGAGGACTTCCCATGCTTGGTCTCGATCTTGTATAACGTATGATCATTCAGGTGAAAGTAGCACTCCACACCACTTCCACAAGCTATCGTTCAAGCCCGGGATACAAATTCAAACATGTCTTGCCTATTAAAACATTCCCGCAACGCAGGTGTTTTCTGGCTCCTCGCGTTCACTATGGCCGTATTCTTTTCCGGTTGTTCCTCGACACCTGAGCCAACAGATTCTGTACCTCAAGATCTGTCCTCCACCGATGAACAAATTTTTGTGGGCGATTCCATCGAAATGAGTTACGACCCCAATGTGATCATGAAACGGGCCGAATCTTTCTTTGACAAAGAATCCTATGCAGAAGCGATTGTCGAATATAAACACTTCCTGAATCTTCATCGCAATCACATCATTGCGCCCTATGCCCAATACAAAATCGGCGTGAGCCATTACAAACAATTTCGAACCATTGACCGGGATCCCGAGCCATTGCATAACGCCATCCTAGGGTTTGAAAAATTACTCGAAGGATTTCCAGGAAGTCGATATGAAACCGAAGCCAAACAAACCATTCTGACGTGCAAGCAGCAATTGGTGCAACGGCATATTATGGTAGGCGAATTTTATCTCAAGCGAGAAGCCTATCTGGCCGCAGCCCATCGGTTTGAAAAAATCATCACAGATTTTCCGGAGGTAGACTCAACTGGAAAAGCCATGTTTCTTCTGGCGAAAACATACCAGGATTTGGGAATCGAAAAATGGACACAAGAATGGCTCGTTGAACTTATCAGACACTACCCTAGCAGTCCTTACTACGCATCTGCTCAAACCCTCCTGGCATCGATTCAAAAAGAACATCCGACGCTGCTAGCTTCTCTTTCTCACAATCCATTGCTGCCAGAAACGACGTCCATCCCTACATCTGAAGATCCCACACCTACTCCTCCACACGATAACCCCGTGCCTGCCGATAAAAGCATTCTAGCTGATACGATAATCTATGAAGCTCAAGATTCAGTGCCAACAAAACAACCGTCCACCCTCTCGTTTTGCACGGTCGGAACGTGGTGCGACTCTCAATCCAACCAACCGGCCCAACCTCCAATACATTCCGAGCCATTATCATCTCAGACCAAAGCCTGCAACACCGGCGACTGGTGTTAAGAGTTCGTAAATACTTATCTTTCGATTCAAAAAACAAGGAAGAGGTTTACTGGCCGATGTACCAGCCGATGCCGTTTCTCTCAAGGAAACTGGTAAAGCGCGTCACGGAATCAGTGAAGATCATGATGCCAACAAGAATTAAGAGAACGCCACTGACAAAAGACACGCCACCGAGATAGGTGCGGAGACTTTTGAAGTAGCTCAGGAAGGTATCCATACCAAACGCCGTCAAAAAGAACGGAAGACCTAATCCAAACGAATATGCTGAGAGAAGCATCACCCCCCCGGACATCGATTCCGTGGTACTCGCATACGCCAGAATCGTTCCTAAAACTGGTCCGACACAGGGGGTCCAACCTGCAGCAAAGGCCATCCCGATCAAAAATGATCCAACATACCCGACGGGACGTGATTCAAAGTGTACCAAACGATGTTCGGCCATTAAAAAATTCAGTTTTAAAATTCCTAAGAGATACAAGCCAAAGAAAATAATCAGAATGCCACCAACCTTTCTGATGACATCTTGATATTCATACAGAACTTGTCCAATCAGACTCGCCGAAGCGCCAAACGCAATAAACACCGTCGAAAATCCTGCAATAAATAAGAGCGCATTCAGCATAATTGCGGACTTGAAACGCGCACGCTCCTCCACTTTTGCCAAATTCTCTACGGACAGACCCGTGATATAGGAGAGATAGGAAGGTACTAAAGGCAGGACGCAGGGCGAGATAAAAGACAAGAGTCCGGCACTAAATGCCGCAAATAAAGAAATCTGGCTAATCGAGCTCATGGCTTACATTGCTTCCGATGGAGCGTGATAGGGTTCTTGAAGTAATTCCAGCATCAATTTCCTGGCCTCCGGGCTATTCCAGTCACGAGCTCCAAACACTCGCTGCCGGATAACCCCCTTGCGATCAATGATATAGGTCATAGGCAAGGTCCGGGCGCCATAGGAAAGCCCGACTTGATAATCGGAATCATGGAGAATGGGGAAACTTAACCCCATCGCTTCCTTAAAAGGCCGGGTGACAACGGCCCCTTGTTGATCCACCGACACCGCCAAAATTTCCAGCCCTTGAGATTGAAAATCATGATACAAAGCTTCCATGGCCGGCATCTCGACTTTGCAAGGGCCACACCAAGTCGCCCAAAAATTCAAAAACACCACTTTCCCTTGATGCTCAGCTAAGGAATGGAGCTTCCCGTCCAAATCCATCAAGCGAAAGGCCGGAGCCGGTGCGTTAATGGATGGCCGGCTATACGCCACCGACTGCGCAGATTCTCCGCTAACAAACGGGGCCTCGGAATATCCGGAATCACACCCCCAAATGGCGGCAACAACAATGAATACCGCAAAAATCATCTTCTTACCCATCAGTGTCCCTCTTTGAACATTGTAGAAATCTTATAGACTTGGAAATAACACATGCAGGGCCATAACAGACGAAACAAGAGAAAGACCTCATGGTTTCTTTA
>SMVA01011446.1_pt1 | contig 10654 bp, 9 predicted proteins | sample 2456451 | NCBI WGS metagenome assembly SMVA01 (sample SAMN11095933, study PRJNA526329) | marine sediment metagenome | biome: Marine sediment; feature: Surficial sediment; material: Deep marine sediment; isolation source: Hadal surficial sediment | place: Pacific Ocean | collected 2014-05 | depth 0-1...
CTGCGCGGCGTCGGCAGGCGTCCCTGCAAACTCGCAAAGAGACGCTCAGACAGTGGCTCCGCTCAATCAGAATTCCAGGTGCGCCTGCCCGGCCCCTCCATAAACACGTCTTTATGTTCGGCAAAGAACAAATGACCCCCTGACGCCCCTCTATCGAGGTAACTTCAAGAGTTGTCATGGGCAGTTCCACGATACGAGCGACAGCCCAGTGAGCAAAAGAAACCGCGCTGTCGCTCGTATCGGGCGCTCACGCAACATCCCTGCCAAGGAGCTGCTGAATCTTCTATCGCCTCTAGAGTTTATGCGTCTTGGGCCAGCGCCGCTTCAGGCAGATCCACTGCCCGGGGTTGTCGCGTACCCAGCTTTCAAAATGGTCATTGATGCGGGCGCTCATGGCAATCGCCTGCTCCTCCATCGGTGCGTCGGGCACATCACTGACAATGGGGTCGTAGACGGTGATTCTGAACCTGGTTTTGCCGAGGCGTTCAGCCCGGATAGGAATCAAGGCCGCATCGGTGCGCAGGGCGAGGCGAGCGGCAGTGGTATTGGTCAAGGCGTCGCGCCCGAAATACGGAATGAGCTGGCCGCTATCGAGCCGGGTATCCATGGCCAGACCGACACAGGCACCCTTGTGGAGTTCCCGCAGCAGGGGCCTGACGCCGGCCTCGGTAGGAATTAATTTGACACCAAATGACTCGCGCAGCTTTAGCATCTGCTGCCGCAATGCGGCATTCGATTCCGCCGCATAAACTGTGCTGATGGAGAGGCCTTTATACAACGACAGCAAGTTGGTAATTTGCCATGCACCGATGTGGGCAGTGACGAAGACAATGGCTCCCCCGGCGTCGATTTGCTTCTGCGCCGGCGAATGCAATACAAATTCCAGCCGTTGTTCATGCTCAGCCCAAATCTGGTCCAATTTGATGAGTTCGGCAGCGGATTTTCCCACTGACCGGAATATCTGCCGCACGGTCTGGCGGCGCCATTCCTCAGATTTCTCCGGGAAAGCAATGGACAGGTTGGTGTCGGCTTTTTTGGCCTGGTCGGAATACGTGCTGAGTAGGCCAAAAACAGAGGCCGACAGGGTACTGGCTCGCTCAGGGGACAAGCGCCCCATCAACCAGAACACAAAGCGGAATGCGTGCGCCTCCAACCATTGGACGAACCTTCCCACCAGTGGGTAGGCTCGGGCCAGCTTTTTTGGAATCAGGTAATACTGGGGCACTGTGAATGATTCAGTCGGTATTGCCACCGGTTCCGAAGGCCCGGTCCCACAGTGGTGAGCTTACACCGTAGCGGCCCGTCTCCCCTGAAAAGTGGTGCTTCAGGTGATATATCTTGAGGTACTTGGCCGCGGGATTACGCATTGGGAAGTGATGGGTCGCGTAGTGAATATAGTCGTAAACCAGGTAGCCGATGATGAAGAAGGCGCAGAAGGGCTCTATCCAGGGGGCTGGAATTACCAGGCTGAACAACAGGTAGAGCAGTGCCATGATGGGTATGGCACCGGCGGGTGGCATTACCAGCCGGGTCTTGTCTTTGGGGTCGTGGTGGTGATTGCCGTGAAACAGGAAAACCAGCCATTTGCCCAACTTGCTGCGCGCCGGATAGTGGAACAGGAACCGGTGCAGGCAGTACTCGGTCAGGGTCCAGCTAAACATGCCGGCGGCGCCGATCATTAACACCGGTGCCAGCGCCAGTTGGTGTAGCTCAAGGCTGCGCCAGAGCAGCCAGGATGCTATCGGAGCCCATAGCAGCAGGGGTGTAATGGGGTGCACATGGGAAAGACGCTCGAGCAGGTCATTCTCGAACAGGCGTATGGATTGATGTTCTTTTTCAGACTGCATAGGGATCCACACTGGCTTTTTCGCGGGCTTCTTCGAGGGCTTTTTTGCCGAGGGCTTGTTGCTTGAGATAACGTTTGGGTCTGGACCACACGCGCTTCGAGCAGAACCACTCCCCGGGATTTGCCTGAATCCAGCGTTCGAAGTGCTCGTGTATTTGCTGGGTCATCTCCAGGGCTTGCTCATCTTCATTTGCTGTCGCTTGAGTCGGACGAATGGGGGGGTGGAAGGTCACCTTGAAATTCGCGTCCTGCAAGCGCTCCACTTGTACGGGCACCAGGTCACAGTTGAACTTCAGCGCCAGTTTGGCGGGGAGCAGTGTAGCAGGTTTGTCGCGGCCGAAAAAGCGGACTACTTTGCCTCCCTCTTCCACCCGCCTGTCCATGACCATGGCGGCCGTGCGCCCCTTTTTCAGGGCCCGCATAAGCAGCCGTGCGCTGTTATCCCGCGGGTACAGCTCGCAATTCAGCGCCTGGCGAGATTCCAGCAAGAGCTTGTCCAGGTAGGGGTTGAGCGGGGGTGAATACAGGCTGGCGTTGGGTATTCCCATGCGTGCCATCGCCGAGCCAATCACCTCCCAATTGCTGAGGTGGGCAGTGACTATGATGCAGGGCTTGTCGGGCTGGCCATAGGTGACAATCGGCTCGAGGATTTCGATTTGCAGGCGCTCTTCCTGCTCACGGATGGTCTTCAGGTGGGGGTACTCGGCGAGTACCCGGCCGGCCGAGCCCCAGGCATCGCTCACCAGTACCTCCAGTTCGTCAGCGCTGAGCTGGGGAAACGCTATCTTCAGATTGCCGCGAAACATGCCGGATTTGCGCTTCATGAAGGCGCCCATCCAGCGCATCGCCCGGTCGCCAAATCTCGAGGCTGCATCAACAGGAAGGCAGCGGAATACGGCGATCAGCATCCACATGAGGACGAAATCCAGCCGCCACAGCAGCTTCGCCAACAATGGGTGTTTGAGCGCCACATTGCGCAGTGGATGACCGATTACAAATGCCGACATGCTGTTGCGAAAACGAGAGGAAATTAGCCGTTGATTATAGCCCATATGCAAGCGCTACGATTGCGGAATTTTCCTGTCAAAATGCCGAATCCCGAAGTGCCTGTAAGCCTTTTTCCAGCGATATCCCGGGCTGCCAGTTGGTAAGATCACTGATCTCCCGATTGTCTACAACCCAGTCCGGGTGTCGTAGCTCGCGCAATTTTGGGGGTGTGAGCATGGCGGCGCGCCCCGACAGCCTGGCCAGTTGCAGGTTGCTGGTGGCAACTGTGTCCAGCAGCCAGCCGGGTACGCGAAACAGACGCACACGTCGTTGCCATGTGTGCTCGGCAATGGCGGCCATTTCATACCAGTCGTAGCCCCCGGCCTTGCCATCGCAGGCGTTGAGGGTCTGGCTGAGGGTGTTGTTGGTCAGCAGGCAGCTGACGATGGCCTCGACCAGGTCAGAGACGTGGATCATCGAAGCTCTCGCCGTGGCGGCGGCCGGTACCAGCGCAATACCGCGGGCCATCCAGTCAAAAATGGCACGCATTTCCTCGTCCCCTGGTCCATAGACCGCCGGTGGCCGCAGTATGGTCCAGTCCAGCCCGGTATCCTGCAGGATTTTCTCGCTTTCAAATTTGCTGCGGCTGTACCAGGACAGTTCCGGTTCGCGCGCCGCCAGCGATGACAGCATCAATACCCGCGGTCTTGTGGCTTGCCTTTGTGCCGCCTCCAGCAAGTGGCGGGTACCCTCTACATTGGTCCGCGAGAATTGTTGCTGTGAGTTGCCGCGAACCGCGCCGGCACAGTGAATCACCGCATCGGCGCCCTGCAGTAGTTGTTGCAGTGCAGTGCCGTCGAACAGGTCACCCGGAACCCAGTCGATGGTGTCTGCAGGCAAACCTGAAGCACGGGCAGGATTTCTGAGCAGAGCCCGTAGGGTGAAACCTTGTTGCAGCAAGCGGCGGCAGAGAGCTGTGCCAATAAAGCCTGTTGCGCCGGTTATAGCGACCAGGCCGTTCTGGGGAGTCAGGCCGATGCCATCCTCAGGCGAACTTCTTCAGCGACTTCATTGAGTCGAGCCATATCGTGAGCTTCAATAAAGTCGAGACGGGCTTTGGAGCGGGACAACTTGCCTGACGACGTGCGCGGCAGGGAGTGGATCGGCGCCAGTTCCACGTAGCAATCCAGGCTCAGTTCCATGCGCACCAGCGCCGTCAGCCTGCGTACCAGGTTGTGACGCTTGTTGGGGTCAGTTTCCCGACACTGCACAACGAGTACGCAGAGCTCATCGTCCTCGTGGTCTGGCGCCGAGAAGGCCAGCGCTTCACCGACCCGAATTTCCGGTTGGGATTCGGCAATGTGTTCGAGATCCTGTGGCCAGATATTGCGGCCGTGGATAATGATCAGGTCTTTCTTGCGACCGGTGATGGTCAGTACGCCCTCCGCCAGGTAGCCGATATCACCGGTATTCAGCCACCCCTCTCCACACAGGGCATGGCCTGTCTCTTCGGGGAGATTGAAATAGCCCGCCATCACGCTGGGGCCACGCAGGTAGATGACGCCACTCTGCCAGTCCTCGAGCACCGTGCCGTCATCGTCACGCACTTCCACGTCAAAACTGGGAAGGGGTATGCCGCAGTTGACAAAATGACGGCCGCGACCTTCTGTTTCGTTCTCTTCCATCAACAGGGCTTTGTGGTGATCTGCGAGATGATCGCTGTCGATGTAGTGTGTGCTAAAACCGGATGATAGTGGTGAAAAGCTGACGCCCAGGGTGCATTCCGCCATGCCGTAACAGGCGAGGAAGGCGCGGCTGTCGAAGCCGCAGGGTTCAAGCATTTCGGCAAAGTGTGCCAGTGTCTGCGGGCGAATCATCTCGGCGCCAATGCCGGCGGCACGCCAGTTGCTGAGGTCATAGTTTTGCAGATCGGCGGGGCGTACCCGGCGTGCACAGAGGTCGTAACCGAAAGAAGGAGCGAAAGAGACGGTGGCCCGTGTCTGGGTCATAAGGTTCAGCCACTGGCGCGGGCGCATGGCGAATTCCCTGGTATCCAGGTAATCCACGGAAATCTGGGCGGCCATGGGAACCAGTACAAAGCCGACCAGCCCCATGTCGTGGTAAAACGGCAGCCAGGACATAAAGCGGTCTTCGGCGGTCATTTCCAGGCCGTGAACGATAATACCGTGCAGGTTGGCCATGGCCGTGCGGTGTTCAATAATCACGCCCCGTGGGAAGCGTGTGCTGCCCGAGGTGTACTGAATGTAGGAAATATCCTGCGGATTGATTTCCGGCAGCGGCATATCGCTCTCGGGGAGGTCGTAGAATGCTTCGGCCTGGTCTACCATGCGCATGCCGAGACCTTCACTGGCCTCGCGCAGAAAGGGCAGGTAGCCCCCGGATGCGACACCAATCATGGCGTCGCTGGCCTCAAGCAGCCGTTGCAGTTGGGCCACATAGGTGCTGTGAGCGCCGACCTTGACAGAGGCGGGCAGGGCAACGGGGATCAGGCCTGCATACTGGCAGGCGTAGAAAAAGCGAACAAAGTCGGGGTGGGTTTCTGCCACCAGGGCGACTCGCTCACCCCGGTTCAGACCGAGCGCCAGGAGTTTGCGACCCAGCGCAATCGCTTCAGTTCTCAGTTCGCGGTAGGAGATGCTGGCATAGATGGCGCCGCGGCCGGTGTAGAAGTTGGAGCCGGTCTCACCCTGGGCTGCGTAGTCCAGAGCTTCCGTTAGTGTATCGAACTCTGCGGCTCGAAACGGCAACGGGTGCCTGGTTGGCGTAGCAATCGGTTGCAAAAATGCATCCCCCTGTTTCTTGACGGCAAGGCTGTCAACGCTCAATAAAACGTACACTGCCCAAACTGTCACTGAGCAGAATTATTCTTGTATAGCTTCACATGGCCAGTCGGGCCGCCCGTACTTTGTCCACGCTTGTGTTTATAAGTCGGGCCCTGATTTTCGTTACCCGATGCGGCGATATGGTAGCATTCAACAAGCTGGAACTTATAGGTAATAATACCAAATGACCGTCGTCGCGGAAGACCCAATTGAGGGATATTGCGACTGGTTCGTTACACTACGGGTATCTAATGCCAAGATGCTTTGAATTGCCTCCTGCACAATGCCGGGCAAGCCATTTCATGCGGCGGCAACTATATGTTATTTAAAGAATTTTTTCCAGTGTATTTCTCATTGTAATAATTCAAGGCTATACTCCTGCCCTGCAACGAGCGAGAACGCAGACAAAGGCGTATGGATATGACCGGCAACAGCACCATCACTCTCGAGGTGGTGACAGACAAGCATCAGCTGCGGCGCTTCCTCCGAGTTCCCCATCGCATCTACGCCTCGGATCCGGTCTGGATTGCACCACTGGATTTCGAACAGCGCCAGCGGTTTTCGCCGAAGAATCACTTTTTCAAACACGCCCGCTGGTGCGGTTGGGTGGCCAGTAGAGATGGCGAGCCGGTTGGGCGTATCACTGCCCAGGTCGACGAATTGCACCAGCAGCAGTACGGTGATGGTCTCGGCTATTTCGGTATGATCGAGGCGGTCGATGACCCAGAGGTCTTCGCAGCGTTGTTCGGCGCCGCAGAGAACTGGTTGCGGGAGCAGGGCATGCGCCGTGTTCGCGGCCCCTACAATCTCCATGTCAATGAGGAGTTGGGGGTGCTGGTTGAGGGCTTTTCCACGCCACCCTTCGTGCTGATGGGGCATGGCTGCCCCTGGTATGGGCAGCAGGTAGAGGCGCAGGGCTACGCGCCGGTCAAGGATTTACTGGCCTATCATATGCGTCCTGATTTCGACGCACCCAGGGTGATGATCAAGCTGGTCGAGCGGGTTTCAGACCGGGTAGTGGTCCGCCAGCTGCGGAGCGACAAGTTGCTGGAAGATGCGGAGGTCATGCGCGAAATTTTCAACGATGCCTGGCAGCACAACTGGAGTTTCGTGCCCCTCGACCCGGAGAGTTGGCTGGATACTGTGAAGACGCTGACGGCCTTGATGCCCTCAGACTACATCCAGATTGCGGAACTGGATGGCAAGCCGGTGGCATTTATGGTCGCCTTGCCCAATATCAATGAAGCTGCCCGCGACCTCGGTGGTAAACTGTTGCCTTTCGGCTGGCTGAAGCTATTGTGGCGCCTGAAGGTCAAACACCTGCGCAGCGCACGGGTGCCGCTAATGGGGGTACTGCAGGAGTATCAACATTCCCGCCTCGGGCTGACCCTGGCTTTCATGGTCATTGATGCGCTGCGCAAGGCCTTGCACGCCCGCGGCGTCGAGCACGTGGAGATGGGCTGGATCCTCGAGGACAACGAGGGCATGCGCAATATTATTGAAACCATTGGTGGTAAGGCTTACAAGCGTTACCGGATGTACGAGAAGACACTTTGAGACCATCATGCAACTGGATCCAGATCAACACCGAATGACCGCCATCGTCCTTGCCGGAGATCGCAGCAAGACTGATTCCCTTATTGACCATTCCGGCGTGAGCTGCAAGGCACTGATCGATATTGACGGCAAGCCCATGGTGCGGCGAGTGCTGGAGGCCCTGCGGGAATCCCGGGTGGTCGACAATATCCTGCTGAGCGGACCGGAGGCGAGTGAGCTCGCCACAGACGCTCAGCTGAGCAACTGGGTGGAGTCGGGTGAAATCGGTTGGCAGAGCCCCGAGGCGAGCCCCAGTACCAGCGCCTACCAGGCCATGCAGACCCTGGCCCCGGAAGTGCCGGTACTTTTAACCACCGCTGACCACCCCCTGTTGACTGCTGAGATTACCGATGCTTTCGGCCGGCAAAGCCTGGCTGACGATGTTGATGTGGCGGTGGGTTTGGCCCCGCATGCACTGGTCAAAGAAGCCTACCCGGGGATCAGGAAAACCGTGCTCAGGTTCAGCGATGGAGAATTTTGCGGGTGTAACCTGTTTGCATTCCTGACGCCTGAGGGTCGCCGTGCGGCCAGTTTCTGGCGCAAAATCGAACAGCAACGCAAGAAGCCACTGGTTCTTATCGGCCTGTTGGGCTGGTGGGCGGTGATCCGCTACCGACTGGGGATGCTACCCCTGGATGAGGCCCTGGCAAAACTCAGCAAGCGGCTGGGGCTGCGCATTCGAGCGGTCATACTTCCCTACGCCAATGCCGCTATCGACGTCGATTCCATTGCTGACCTGATGCTGGTCAAGGGCTCTCTGGAGAAGGCTGCCTCGAAGGACGCCTGAGCTCGACCCGGCGCTTGTGAACTGTTACAAATTCGCCCCCTTCGCTCTGGTAGCGGCGCCCCTCTATGTCCAGGTTCCAGCCCTGGTGGCTGCGTTCAACCTGGTACCTGTTGTAACTGGCCACATCGGCTCCATGCAAACCCAGGGCCGATGCGGACGGAATCGCAATGACCGGCGCAGATCCCCAACTGCATTCAAGCTCAAAATAGTGGGCTCTGTGGCCGTGGCCATGGAGGATTAGCTCGGCGCCATGCCGCTCCAGTAATGCTTTAAGCTCTGGCGCATCGGTGAGGCGCTTGCGCCACTTTTCCACCCCCGGTAACGGGCAGTGATGGAGGTAGACGACCCGAAACAGACCCTGCCCGGCGGTATTCTCAAGCAAGCTTGCCAGTTTTTCGAGCTGGTCGCGGCCGAGCCTGCCCGACGCCATCAGTGGCGGCGTCGGGCAGGCTGTGCAGAGCCCGATAAAGGCGATCTCGCCGCGGATCCGGAGGCTGGGAAACAGTCCACCCAGGTCGGTCGGTGTGGACAGGGTACCTGGCCGGGGATCTGAGGCCATGTAGTTACACCACAGTGCGAAGGTTTGCTGCCAGTCGCCGGGTACGCAGGCGTCGTGGTTGCCGGGGATTACTGCGACCCGGGTGGCGGGGCCGAGTTGTTGTAACCAATCGCGGGCCTGGCGAAACTCGTCGGGCAGCCCGATGTGGGTCAGGTCGCCGGTTACCAGTAGCTGTTCGAACTCTTCACCCTGTAAATCCCGCCGCAGGGCATCGAGTACCTCGGCGCGGTGCTCATAGCGTCGCCTGCGGCGCCACGAAAGATAACCCAGTAAGCGCTTGCTCAGCAGATCGCTCGCACTGACGCCTTCCAGTGTGGACAGGTGTGGGTCGGAAATTTGCGCGAAACGCTGTGGCATGCCCTGTATCCTCTGCCGCTCGAGCCATCCGGAGCCCGCTACTGACGGCGAATGCTGGCGCCCAGGCCGGCGAGCTTCTGGTCAATATTGGCATAGCCACGATCGAGGTGATAGACCCGATCGATACTGGTTTCACCATCTGCGGCGAGTGCGGCTATCACCAGCGAGGCCGATGCGCGCAAGTCGGTGGCCATGAGGGGAGCCCCCTGCAGGCCTTCGCGACCGCGGACGATGGCAGTGTGGCCCTGCAATTCGATATCGGCCCCCATGCGCTGCAGTTCAGCCACGTGCATGAAGCGATTTTCAAAAATATTTTCCACCACTGTGGCGGTGCCCACTGCGAGCGCGTTGAGAGCCATAAACTGGGCCTGCATGTCGGTGGGAAAAGCCGGGTAAGGCGCTGTGCTGATATTAACCGAACGGCAGCGTTTGCCCTCAGCGTCCAGGTGTATCCAGTCCTCGCCCCAGCTCAATTTGACACCGGTAGCCTCCAGTTTGCTGAGCACGTGTTGCAGAAAATCCGGGTTGGTGTTTAGCACCCGGACATCGCCGCGGGTGGCGGCCGCTGCTACCAGAAAGGTGCCGGTTTCAATGCGGTCCGGTGGCACGCGGTGGCTAGCACCGTGGAGCTCCTGCCTGCCTTCGATGGTAATTACGCTACTGCCGGCACCGGCAATTTTTGCACCCATAGCAGTGAGTAATTTTGCCAGATCTTCGATCTCCGGTTCCCTGGCGGCATTTTCCAGAACCGTCGTTCCCTCGGCGAGGCTGGCCGCCATCATCAGGTTTTCGGTCGCTGTCACGGAAGGGATGTCGAAAGCAAAGTGGGTGCCTTGCAAACGTTGGGCTTTGGCCTTGATATAGCCCGCTTCAATGAGAATTTCAGCGCCCATAGCCTCTAGCCCGGCGATATGTTCATTGACCGGACGTGAACCGATGGCGCAGCCTCCAGGCAGGGATACATCGGCCTCCCCGAACCGGGCCAGCAATGGGCCCAGTAACAAAATAGAGCCGCGCATGGTCTTGACGAGCTCATAGGGTGCGCGTACCGAATGCACCGCGCTGCTATCGATGGTCAGTTCCGTGTCCCGATGATCAACTTTGCAGCCCAGTAGCTCCAGCAGTTCGAGTGCGGTACGGATGTCGCGTACGCCGGGGATATTGCTGATCTCAAGGGGCTCGGCAGTCAACAGGCTGGCAGCGATGACTGGCAGGGCGGCGTTCTTGGCGCCGGCAATTTTTACTTCGCCGTGCAGGGGGCCATTGCCGGTAATGATCAACTTGTCCATCAAAGGTCCCGCTTGTCGTCTATGAGAGCGGACTGCAGCAGTCCGGCATAGGCAGCAATAATGGTATCGATCTGCTCGCTGGAATGGGCGGCGCTGACACTATTGCGCAACAGGAAATTGGTCGACGGCGAGGCCGGTGGTATTACCAGGTTGACATAGACTCCGGCTTCCATGAGAACTTTCCAGCACTGGATCGCCTGTGACCGGTCTGCCAGTTGTACCGCGACTACCGGGCTGGCAGTGGGACCCAGTGGCAGGCCCATTGCAGCCAGTCCATCGTAGAGATGGTTGGCGTTTTCCCATAATTTTTGCCGCAATTGGGGTTCCCGACGAATAATTTCCAGTGCCTTGCGGGTTGAGGCAACTACCGAGGGTGACGAGGATGCGGTA
>SMVA01140787.1_pt1 | contig 10653 bp, 10 predicted proteins | sample 2456451 | NCBI WGS metagenome assembly SMVA01 (sample SAMN11095933, study PRJNA526329) | marine sediment metagenome | biome: Marine sediment; feature: Surficial sediment; material: Deep marine sediment; isolation source: Hadal surficial sediment | place: Pacific Ocean | collected 2014-05 | depth...
CCTGGAAGAAGGCATCGTCAAGTCGGGCGATCGCCATCTCGAACAGGGCGTCGGCGTACGCGCGGTGAGGGGCGAGCGACAGGGCTACGCACATTCCGATGACCTCAGTCTCGATAGCGCAAGGATTGCAGCTGGGACCGCGCGCGCGATCGCCGACGAACCGAGCGCCCGCGCGCCCGTCGCGATCGCGGCCAGAGTCCCATCCCATGATCTCTATCCGGTCCAGACCGCCCCGACGGACGTACCGGTCGCCAGCAAAGTCGAGTGGCTGGGTGAGATCGACCGATACGCTCGGGCAAAGGACCCGCGGATCACGCAGGTGATGGCCAGCATCGTCAGCCAGTACAAACACATCCTGATTGCAGCGAGCGACGGCACGCGAGTCGCCGACGTACTCCCCCTCGTCCGCGTCAACGTGCAGGTGTTGGCCGCAGATGGCAGCAAACGCGAGGTCGGCTATCAGGGCGCGGGCGGCCGCTTCGAGCTCGAAACCCTGCGAGACCCGAAGCGTTGGCAAGCACTCGTCGACGAAGCCGTCCGGACCGCGCTGTTGAATCTCGAGGCCGAGCCCTGCCCCGCCGGAACGATGGACGTCGTGCTCGGACCGGGCTGGCCCGGCATCCTGCTTCACGAGGCGATCGGCCACGGCCTCGAAGGAGACTTCAATCGAAAGAAGACCTCGGCCTTCTCCGGCAAGCTAGGCCAACGCGTCGCTGCCGAGGGCGTGACGGTCGTCGACGACGGTACGCTTCCCGGTCGTCGCGGATCACTCAATGTCGATGACGAGGGCACGCCCACCCAACGAAACGTCTTGATCGAGAACGGCATCCTCATCGGCTACATGCAGGACCGGCTGAACGCCGGCCTGATGGGCGTCGCCCCAACCGGCAACGGGCGCCGCGAGAGCTACGCGCACGTCCCACTGCCGCGCATGACCAACACCTTCATGCTCGCCGGCCAGGAGGACCCGGAGGAGATCCTGAAATCCGTCCGCCATGGGCTCTACGCCGTTTCCTTCAGCGGCGGGCAGGTCGACATCACGAGTGGAAAATTCGTCTTCAGCGCAAGCGAGGCGTATCGCATCGAGAACGGCCAGATCGGCGCACCCGTCCGGGGGGCGACCCTGATCGGCAACGGACCAGACGTGCTGACCCGAGTCAGTCGCATCGGTCATGACCTGGCACTCGACGAAGGGGTCGGAACCTGCGGAAAGGATGGACAGGGCGTGCCTGTCGGGGTCGGTCTTCCCACGATTCGGATCGATGAATTGACGGTTGGGGGAACCGAAGGATGACGCCGACAGACGCCGTTGGGGCCATGGAATCCGTCGTCGAACGTGCGCTCGAGGCCACGAAACGATCCGGTGCGAGTCAGGCGGACGTGGTCCTCGTCGAAAGTGACGACCGAGAAGTCCGGGTACGCGGCGAGGAGATCGAGTTCGTCAAGCAGGCCCAGGAGCGTGGACTTGGCATTCGCGCGTTGGTCGAAGGCAAGGGGGGGCTTCGGACCGCGATCGTCTCGACCAGCGACCTCGCACCGGCGGCGGTCGATCGGATGGCCGAGGAGGCGGTTGCACTCGCACGCGCGACCGCGCCCGACCCGGCCGCCGGAATCCCGGAAGGCGGTTTCGTCACCCAGATCCCGGATCTCGCGCTCTTTGATCCAGACGATCGGAATGTGTCACTCGAAGCACGCATCGACGATGCCAAACGTGCCGAGACCGCTGCACGCGAAGTCGACCCACGCATAGACAACTCGGAAGGCAGTCAGGCCAGCTCTGGATTCGCACGCATCGTGTACGGAAATAGCCGTGGCTTCATGGGGCATTACGAATCGGCCTCCCACGGGCTCTTTTCCGAACCGCTCGCACGCGACGGTGATTCGATGCAACGCGACTATTGGATGACGGCGGGCCGACGTTTGTCGGACCTCGAAGATCCTGCTGCCGTGGGCCGAAAGGCCGCAGGGCGGGTGCTTCGAAGACTGGGCGCCAAGCGTGTTCGAACCTGCGAAGTCCCCGTCCTCTTCGACGGGATCACCGCGCCGAGTCTGATCGGACAACTCGCTTCCTGTCTCAATGGCTATTCGATCTATCGAGAGTCGAGCTTCCTGTCCAAGCGACTCGGCAAATCGATCGCGAGTGACCTCGTCACCCTGATCGACGACGGCCGCCTGCCCGGACATCTCGGAAGCAAACCCTTCGACGGCGAGGGACAAGCGACCCGGCGCAACGTCCTCGTCGATGGCGGACGCCTCGAAACCTGGTTACTCGATCATTACTCCGCACAAAAACTCGGCATGGTTTCGACGGGTAGTGCCAGCCGCGGTGTCGGTTCCGCCCCTCACGTGGGGACCACCAATCTGTGGCTCGAGCCCGGAGAGGGAACCCTCGAAGAGTTGATCAGCGAGATCGATCGAGGGCTACTCGTCACCGAACTGATCGGGATGGGATTCAATCCGACCACGGGCGATTATTCGCGCGGAGCTGCCGGGCTCTGGATCGAAAAGGGAGAAATCATCCATCCAGTCGAAGAAATCACCATCGCAGGCAACCTTGGCAAGATGTTCGAGCAAGTCGACCGCGTCGGCTGCGAACTCGTCTGGCACGGGAGAACTGCGGCGCCACCGCTGCGGATCGCGACGATGACCGTGGCTGGCGAATAGAGCGCATCCGCATGAACAAGGGCAAGACCCCGCCGGAAATTCTGGGAGGATCGAAGCTCCCCAATGTCGACGTTCTTTCGCCCCGCGTCGCCGTCGCCCTGGGCCAGAACCCGAGCATGTTCACCGGCCCGGGAACCAATACGTATCTCGTCGGCACCGGCCCGAAGCGCCTCCTACTCGATACCGGTTCCGGTCACGACGAATACATGCCGGTTCTCGAAGAGGCCGTCGCGCGGGTCGGCTGTAGGGAAATCGAGGGGATCGTCCTCACACACGCACATCCGGATCACATCGGCGGGGTCAATCAAGTTCGCAACCACTTCGGCCCGATGCCGGTCTACAAGTTGCCCTGGCCAACCCAGGGCGGGATCGCGGGGCCAGGCGCGGAGAACGGTCCCGAAGAGCTCGCCAATCCGGACACGCTGGCAGAGGGCCCACTCGAGGTCCTCGAACACGGGGATGTCGTCGAAGTCGAAGGCGCCCGCCTGCGCGCGATCTTCACTCCAGGCCACGCACCCGACCACCTGTGTTTCCTGATCGAAGAAGAGCAGAATCTATTCAGCGGCGACAACGTCCTGGGCATCGGAACGACGGTGATCCCCGCGGAAACCGGAAACCTCGGCGACTACATCGACTCCCTCGAGCGAATCCTGGCCGAAGATCCACACCAGATCTATCCCGCACACGGCCCACGCATCAAGGCTGGAGCAGCAAAAATCAAGGAGTATCTCAGCCATCGACGCGACCGGGAGCAGCAGGTGCTCGAGGCCCTCGCTGCGGGCGATCGCGATGTGATGACGATGGTCAAGCGGATTTACAAAGACTACCCGGAGACACTCCACCCGGCCGCCGCGCAATCCGTCACATCACATCTCAAGAAGCTCGAGCGCGAGGGTCGCGTCCGTTCGAACGAGGAACAGACCCTCTGGAATCTCGTTTGATGAGGCGTGCATTTCAGAGCCAGTCCGGAGTCGGTAGCCCCTTCTCTTTCAGGAAGTCGGGGTTGAACATCTTGCTCTGGTAGCGCGTGCCGGAATCGGCCAGGATGGTCACGATCGTGTGACCCGGACCGAGCTTCTCGGCCAGCCGAAGTGCGCCCGCGAGATTGATGCCACTGGATCCGCCGAGGCAGAGCCCTTCTTCTTTGAGCAGCCGAAACGCGATCGGTAGCCATTCCTCATCTGGGATCTGGAATGCGACATCGATCGGCGCGCCCTCCAGGTTCGCGGTGATTCGGCCCTGCCCGATCCCCTCACTGATGGAAGTCCCTTCGGACTTCAGCTCGCCATGCTCATAATAGTGGTAGAGCGCCGCGCCCATCGGATCGGCGAGCCCGATCACGACATTGGGGTTGCGTTCCTTCAGCGCCAGACCGACGCCCGCAAGCGTCCCCCCGGTTCCCACCGAACAGATGAAGGCGTCGACTCGACCCCCCGTCTGATCCCAGATCTCAGGACCCGTCGTCTCTTGATGGACCAGACGATTCGCCAGGTTGTCGAACTGATTGGCCCAGATGGCGCCCTCCGGCGTCGACTCGGCGAGTTCATCTGCCAGGCGATGCGAAACGTGAACGTAATTGCCCGGATCCTTGTAGGGCTTCGCCGGAACTTCGCGCAGGTCGGCGCCGCAGAGCCGAAGCATGTCCTTCTTTTCCTGGCTCTGGGTCTCGGGTATCACGATCACCGTGCGATAGCCGAGCGCATTGCCGACCAGCGCGAGCCCGATCCCGGTATTGCCCGCCGTCCCCTCGACGATCACACCGCCCGGTCGCAATTGGCCGCGTTTTTCGGCGTCTCGGACGATTGCGATCGCCGCGCGATCCTTGACGGAACCGCCCGGATTCAAGAACTCCGCCTTGCCGAGAATTTCACAACCCGTGGCTTCGGAGGCCTGTCCGAGGCGAATCAGTGGCGTATTCCCGATCGACCCGAGAAAACCGTCCCGCGTATCCACCGACTATTTCCCAGCCAGCCTACGGTCGATCGCCGTCGCCCGTCCGTCTGCAGTCGGCTGATAGACGACCCGTACCTCTGTAACCACCACGTTGAACTCATCGAGCGCGTGGGTGCTCTGCATCTCGAAGGAGTCGAAGCCGCTTCGCAACATGAACGTCAGCTGTTCGCAGAGCACGTCGCCGATGGCACGCAGCTCGCCCTTGTAACCGTAACGTTCGCGAAGCAGGCGCGCTGAAGAGTACGCGCGTCCATCGGAGAAGACCGGAAAGTCGAGTGCGACCAACGCGATCCGGTCGAGGTCCTCCGCGACCGCAGTCGGCGACTCGCTCGACGCCAACCAAACACCCAATTCACCGTCACGCGACAGCAGCGCATCCTTCTCGGCGATGAAGCGTGCGAGCGACACCAGCACGCCACCCGATTCGGGTAATGCGGCCTCGTCCGCGACGCGCTCGAATCGATCTTCGAGCATCGCCGCGCCGTCACCCTTTCTTTCAAGCAGCGCCATACACCCTCTCCTTGAAGGGTCCCAGCCCGACTCGACGGAAGGTATCGATGAATCGCTCGTCCCCCTCACGCAGGTCGAGGTAGATCTCGACGATCTTCTCGACGACGTCGACCACTTCGTCGGCCTTGAAGCCGCGGCCGAGGATCTTCCCGAGCGCCGCATCTTCGGTCGCGGAACCCCCGAGCTGGATCTGGTAATGCTCTTCGCCCTTGCGATCGACTCCCAGGATCCCGATATGGCCCACATGGTGATGGCCGCAGGCGTTGATGCAACCCGAGATCTTGATCTGCAGCTCCCCGACTGCTTCCAGACGACCCTGGTCTGCAAAACGTTCGGAAATCTGTGTCGCGATCGGGATCGAACGCGCACTGGCGAGCGTGCAGTAGTCGAGCCCTGGGCAGCAAATGGAGTCCGATAGAAGCCCTACGTTCGCGGTCCCGAGCCCGCCAGCTGCGAGTCTGTCGTACAAGTCCGGCAGACGATTCCGCTCGACATGGGGCAATACGAGGTTCTGGGCATGAGTGACCCGGATCTCACCAAAGCTGAACTCGTCGGCCAGGTCGGCCACCAGGTCCATCTGCTGCGAAGTCACGTCACCGGGCGGCAGACCGACGGGCTTGAGCGAAATATTCGCGATCGTATAACCCGAAGCCCGATGCGCCAAGGTATTGTTTCGAACCCAGCTCGCAAAGCCCGAATCACTGGCTTCGCGCGCTTCCGTCTGGGGAGCCGCCGCTTCGAGAACACGAAACTCCGGCGGCTCGAAATGAGCGGCAATCCGGTCCATCTCTTCCTTGGGCAACTCGAGCGCCGAGTCTTTGATCGAAGTCCATTCCTGTTCGACGAGCCTTGTAAATTCCTCGGCACCCGTTTCGTGAAAGGTGACCTTGATCCGTGCCTTGTACTTGTTGTCGCGGCGGCCGATCTGATTGTAGATACGAAGGATCGCCTCCAGATAGGAAAGCAGGTCCTGTTTCGGCAAGAATTCTCGGATCGACTTCCCGATGAAGGGTGTTCGGCCGAGGCCACCGCCCACGAGGACCTCGAATCCGACCTCGCCTGCGTCGCCTCGCTTCATGATCAGGCCAATATCGTGGATCTTGACCGCGGCGCGGTCATTCTCGCTGCCCGTAAATGCGATTTTGAACTTGCGCGGAAGGAACGAAAACTCCGGATGGAGTGTCGACCACTGCCGCACGATCTCACACCAGATGCGCGGATCCTCGATCTCGTCTGCAGCGGCGCCGGCATACTGATCCGAGGTAATGTTCCGGATGCAGTTTCCACTCGTCTGGATCGCGTGCATCTCGACCTCGGCGAGTTCCGCAAGAATGTCCGGCGTCTCTTCGAGCTTGGGCCAGTTGTACTGGAGATTTTGCCGAGTCGTGAAATGGCCGTAGTCCTTGTCGTAGCGCCGCGCGATATAGGCGAGCTTCCGCAGCTGTCGCGAGTCGAGCGTGCCGTAGGGGATCGCGATGCGAAGCATGTAGGCATGGAGCTGGAGATAGAGCCCGTTCATCAGCCTCAGCGGCCGAAACTGCTCTTCCGTCAGGTCGCCGGACAGGCGACGCTCGACCTGGCGACGAAACTGCGCGACGCGGTCCTTGACCAGCGCATGATCGTATTCGTCGTAGTGGTACATTGTCGTCATCCCTCCGAGCCTTCAGCCTGTGGACCAAAATCGGGCCGAACCGTGGGACCGAGGCAGCGGATCACCTCGCGGAACTTGGTCGGACGAAGCTGGCCGCCCTGCTCCTCGACATCGATGAGATAGGGATCGATGATGACCTGATTCTCCGCCGCATCGGCCTCGCCAATGCGGAGCAGCTCGGCGGCACGCCCGTCGCCATCTGCGATCTCGGCGGCTCCCAACGTCGGGACCCATGCCGCGGAATCCGGGGTTGCCGTCGCCTTCAGAAAAACGACGAGTCCGTCCGAAAGACGACTCGCAATCACTACCTGTCCCATCTCCTCGAAATCCCTTTCCGATCTGCTGCCCTGCTCCGCGCGACCGGCGACTCCGTCTGAACGACGCTCGGGGGCGACTCTCGGATGCAGAGACGAACGTTGCGGGTTCCAAGCTGCCACACCTGGCCGTTCCAAGGCGCGGTCAGCCAAAAAAGCCCTGTAAAACCAGGACTTTGAAAGTGGGGCGCGGGAAACGTAGGAGCGTACTCAACCCCTATGAAATTGGCAAAAATTTCCCGATCGCATCGGTAAGGATTTCCCGCCCAGGCGCTGACCTTGACGTGACCGCCCGCGGTCGGTAACTCGCGAGCGTGACCCGCTCGACGCCCCACTCCGCAGCCCCTGCCCGTGGCTTCGAGCCCCCCGCGCGACTCGTGTTGGCGAGTGCTTCGCCGCGGCGCTCGAAAATCCTCTCGGATGCCGGGCTGTTCTTCGATGTTCAACCTTCGACGATCCAGGAGACGACGCGGGCTGGAGAACCACCGGCTCGACTTGCCGATCGCCTGGCGAGGGAAAAGGCGCTCGATGTGGCGCAGCGGCTCGGTTCGCCCCCGGCGATCCCCGTACTCGGTGCAGATACGATCGTCGTGGCCGGCGAAGATGTCCTCGGGAAGCCGCGCGACGAGGCCCATGCGGTCGAGCTGTTGTCGCGGCTGACGGGGACCACCCATCGCGTGATGACGGGGATCGCTTTGGCCTGGAGCGACGGACGGGAGGTCCTTTCACAGGTCGTCACGAGTGAGGTCGAGATGCGAGCGGCGACTCACCAGGAACTCGTCGACTATGTCGCAGTCGGCGAGTCTCTCGACAAAGCGGGCGGCTACGCACTCCAGGGAGCGGGGGGCCGGTTCGTGGTCGGCGTCGTCGGCAGTGCCACGAATGTGATCGGTCTGCCACTCGAGGAGACCCTCGCCCTCTTCGAGCGCGGCGGCGCGCTCGCCCACGCATCAGAACGTTGATACCGATGCCAATGCCAATCTCGAACGGCTTACAGAGACTCCCGGCGCCGATCCTCGAGGAAGCCGAGCGGCGATATGCGCAAGTCAAGGAGCGCATCGCCAGTGCGGCGGCGCGCGGCGGCCGATCTGCGGAGGAGATCACGCTCGTCGGTGTCGCCAAACGACAGCCCGCAGAGCGCATTCTCGCCGCCATCGCCGCCGGCCTTCGCACCCTCGGCCAGAGTTATATCCAGGAAGCCCGCGAGATCCGGCCGATGATCGAGTCATGCCTCGCCGGCGATCCCTCGACTTCGCCCATCCGGCTCGAATGGCGGATGGTCGGTCGCCTGCAACGCAACAAAGCCGGGCTCGCGGCCCGACTCTTCGACGCCGTCGAGACCGTGGATCGACCCGAACTCGTGAAAACCTTGTCACGTCGTGCCGAAGTCCAGGGTCGCCGTCTCGACGTACTGATTCAGGTCAGCCTGTGCGGGGAGCCGCACAAAGGCGGCTGCGAAGAGCAGGCGCTGATCCCGCTGGCTCGCCAGATCCTCGAATCGAGCGGACTTCGGCTGCGCGGCCTGATGACGATTCCCGCGGCGAGCGGGGATCCCGAGGCGGCGCGGCCGGTTTTCGAGCGACTGCGTGGGCTGCGCGAGACGCTTGCCATGCTCGACCCGGACCTCGCGCACGCCGCGCTGTCGATGGGGATGTCCAGCGACCTCGAGATCGCAATCGAAGAGGGCGCTACGCTGGTCCGCGTGGGTACCGCCCTGTTTGGCGACCGCATCGATTCTTTGACTACGAATTGACCGCGAACGGACCGAATCCCGAAGCGCGGCCCAACACCAGATGATTCGAGATCACCCGCTCGTGAAGGCGACTCTCGAAATCCGCGGAGTAGACGAGCCATGGCGACGAAAGGCCTCGATCAGAACAGGATCGGCTTCATCGGCTGTGGTGCCATGGCGCGCGCACTCGCGGGGGGGCTGATCGACGCCGGCGTGCCCGCCGCCCAACTCCTCGCATCCGATCCCTTCGCCACCGCACGCAGCCAGTTCGAGGAGGCCATCGGAACGAAGGCGGTCGAGGACAATGCAGAGGTCGTGTCCCAGGCAGATGCAGTGGTCCTGGCGGTAAAACCCGACACCGTGTCCTCGGTTCTCGGAAAGCTCGACCCGGCCCTCTGCGCGCGACCGCTCTGGATTTCCATCGCGGCGGGCGTCACGCTCGACAAACTCCAGAGCGCCCTTCCCGCCAATGCGCGAATCGTACGAACGATGCCCAATACGCCCGCTCTCGTCGGTGCCGGCGCGACTGCGTATTTCCCGGCGCCCTCGGTCACCGACGCCGATATCCAGCTGACGGAAGCCATTCTCGAGGCGGCGGGCTGGTGTTGGCGCGCACCGAACGAAGCACTGCTCGACGCGGTGACCGGGCTTTCCGGAAGCGGACCGGCCTACGTCTTCTTGATTCTCGAGGCCCTTGCCGATGCCGGCGTGCGGGAAGGGCTTCCGCGCGATGCGGCACAGGCCCTCGCCACCCGGACCGTGCTCGGCGCTGCCAAGCTGGCCCTCGAGACCGGGATCGATCCGGGTCAGCTGAAGGACCAGGTGACATCCCCGGGCGGGACCACCATCGCCGGCCTCGAGCAGCTCGAGGCGCACGGGGTCCGCGCGGCGATCCATGACGCCGTGCGGGCGGCCACTGCGCGCTCGAAGGCGCTTCGCGACGGCTGAGCTGCGACCCCAGGAGTCCACGCGAAAACCAAACCCTCAAGATTTCCGCGCTTCTGGCCGATTTTCTGCCGGAGGGAGAGCGCCCTCTCCCGCGCCTTCCCGCCCACAGGAGACCGGTTGCCATGCGTATGACGCCCCTGGACGTCCAGAGCCATCAGTTCGCCCACCGACTTCGCGGATTCGATCCCGACGAAGTCAACGCCTTCCTGCGGATCGTGTCTGAGGACTACGAGGGCCTGGTGCATGAGACGGATCGCCAGAGCGACCGCATCAGACGGCTCGAGGCGCGCCTCGAAGAACTCTCGGCCCAGGAACACCTGCTGAAGGAGACGCTCATCAGCGCCCAGGCCATGACCGAGGAAATGCGCGCCACCACCGAACGGGAGGCCGAACTCAGGCTGGCCGAGGTCGAGGTGCGTGCCGAGAAGATCCTGGACGCCTCGCATCGCCGCGCCGCCCACCTCGCCCAGGACATTCGCGAGATGCGGGCTCTGCGCTCTCGGCTTGCCGAATCCTTTCGGAGCGCAGCCGAAACCCACCTCTCGCTGCTCGAGACGCTCGAGGCAGACCCCGAGCAGGACCCGTTGATTCAGGGCCTGGTCGAGGGCACGGTCGCCTACCTGCAGAGAGATCCCCGCGGCGCAAAACGGGCAAAGGACGATGAGATCGCAGCGCCAGGGCCCGCCAAAGGCTCGACGAGCGCCTGAGTCCTTTGCGCGAGAGATCCGGCTGAAGCGCTTCCTGCCGTTGGCAGCCCTCTCCCGATGGGATATCAAAAGGCGCCGTTCCAGGCCCTTGCGAGGAAACCAAGGCGATGCCGACCTACGACTATGTGTGCCAGAAATGTGATTTCGAATTCGAACGAGAACAACGCATCACCG
>SMVA01357719.1_pt1 | contig 10653 bp, 4 predicted proteins | sample 2456451 | NCBI WGS metagenome assembly SMVA01 (sample SAMN11095933, study PRJNA526329) | marine sediment metagenome | biome: Marine sediment; feature: Surficial sediment; material: Deep marine sediment; isolation source: Hadal surficial sediment | place: Pacific Ocean | collected 2014-05 | depth 0-1...
ACGCCTTCGGCCTTCAGGTTTTTAGCAACAAGATCATATCCGTTCATAATTCCTCCTTCTTATAAAAAGGGTCGGATAAAAAGGGTCGGAGCATTCATGTTGGCTCCGGCCCCTTTTATGCCGGTGGTTTGTCATTGAGTACACCGGACTGGACCAGGTCATCGATTCGGGAATCGGAATAACCGAGCCAGTCACTTAATATTCGTGCATTGTCTGCACCTAACCGGGGACAGGGCTTCCAGTCCACCGGCGATGATCCTGACATCTTCACGGGGTTACCGGGCATTGGGACGCCTCCATCCAACGGTACAAAAAAGCCGCGATCAATGACCTGCTCATCTGCGGTCATATCTGGGGTAGTGTTAACAGGACCAGCGCAGACACCTGCTTCCTGTAGTTCGATAGTAGCCTGCAATTTTGTTCTTTTTATTGTCCAGCTTGAAATCTTTTGATCAATTAGATCATGGTTTTCCCGGCGCCAATCTAAACTGGCAGCCGGATCGAGATCATCACCAACGAGCGCACATAGCGCCACCCATTCATCATCGTTCGAGCAGCCAAGCGCCAGCCATTCATCTTCACCTGTACATCGGTAAACACCATGGGGTGCCATTTGCGGGTGGCGATTACCCATTGGCTCCACATGTCCACCCAATTGTTTTTCAATTAACCAGGGGCCACTAAATGATACTCCGCATTCATGCAGTGACATTTCCACGTATTGTCCTTCCCCGGTTCGTTGCCTTTGCCGCAAGGCAGTGACCACAGCCGCAGTTGCACTGACCGCAGTAATTGCATCCACCAGTGCCATTGCTGTGTTGCGAGGTTCATCTTTGCTGTATCCCATTACATTGGTAATCCCGGACATGGGTTCCACTGTGGGCCCAAACGCAACGCGGTCCCTGTAGGGGCCGTAGGTTCCAAATCCCGGCATGGTCACATAGATGATGCCAGGATTAACGGACTTCAATACAGAGTAATCAAGTCCTAATCCGGGCATGGCCCTGGCACTGAAATTCTCGATGACGACATCAGCCTCCTTAACCAATTCCAGAAAAGTCTCAACCCCAGATTCATGTTTAAGGTCAAGACACACACTCTGGCTGTTTCGGGCAAGCTTCACAAACATAGCATTTCGGTTCCAGGGTTCGCTACCCGGTTTACCGCCGATCCAGCCACCCATGGGTGTGCCCCAGCCCTCGCGAGGACCACGGCCGTGCGCTGCTTCTATTTTTACCACCTGGGCGCCGAAGTCAGCCAGAATGCGCGTGCAGAGCGGACCGGCCCAGACGTGCGTCAGATCGAGAATCCTGACGGCTCGCAATGGTCCTTCTGCCACTAGTTTTCCTCCGGTCTGGTCAATGCCAATTCCGGGCGGGGTGCTTTGTTGAATCTGAATGGCGGACTGGGTGAGCGAATCGAATCATAACCGGCGGCATCGACCTGCTGCCAGAATTCACGTTCAAGAAGATGCGGATCATCAAGCACATCATCGAGTGTTTGCACGATTCCAACGGGCACCCGACTTTCTACTGCCCTCTCTTGTGCTGTCTTTTTCGTCATCGTTAGCACAACTTCCTGGATGCATTCATTCAGGGCATCGCGATTTTTCATGCGCAGATCATTGGTCAAAAACCGCTCATCAATCACCAGCTCAGGACGGTCAAGAAAGGTCGCAAAGGCATCCCAAAAAATGGGTACGATATTCATATAAATCCAGCCATCCCGGCAAGCGAACAGATTGCTCGGTGGGACAGTCCAGAATTCGCTGCCGTGACGCGAACGTATTTCACCGCCGCAATGCCATTTAACCGTGGTGAACTGGCTCAACGACATAACGACCTCAAGCATACTCACATCAATATTATTGGCCTCGCCTGCAAAGCGGCAGGCATTGGCAGCCGTAAAGGCATACTGGCCACTCTCAAATTCGACAAAGTGACCGGGCAAAGTTAAAGGAGCACGACCCTGATCCCCCATTAAATAGGTATAACCGCCCATAGCCAGCAGTACACTGGACGTGGCATGCCAGTTGCGTTTAGGGCCAGTACGGCCGAAGGGTGTTATCGATATCTTGAGCCTGGAATCCATGTCATCGAATTGAAGCGCCTCCAGTGCTTCAGCGCTTGGCGCCTCTACAATCACGATATCGGCCTGATTCGCCAGCTCGCTGATCAGCGCAGGATCGTTTATCTGTAAACGTCTTTTTCCCGGATGCAAAAAAAGATCTAACGCTTCCGTGCTAACCCAACCGGGTACAGGTTCTGTTGTCTCAACCCTCACAACCTCATGACCTGCCTGGGCAAACAGACGGCCACAAAAACCAGCAGCAAAGTTGCCTATTTCAAGAATTCTATCCACTCGTTTTCACTTCCGTTAAAAGGGGCCGGAGCGTTCATGTTGGCGGCTGGGCCACGAACATGAACTCCGACCCCAATAGGTTACCAGGTATCTATGTTACGGCGTTTTTTGCCTTCTCGCGCTGGTATGGGTGGTACTGAATCAAAGGCGTTGGTGATCCATTTTCGGGAGTCGGCTGGATCAATCACATCATCTACAGCAAAAGAGACACCGGAATTAAGCGCCCTGCCCCGGGCATAGGCTGCATCGACCAGATCATCATAACGTTTTAATCTCTCTTTGGGATCCTGCATTGCGGCGAGTTCATTGCGGAACCCCAGTTTTACCTGCCCTTCCAGACCCATGCCCCCGAATTCACCTGTTGGCCAGGCGACGACACAGAAAGGTTCCTTGAAACTGCCACCTGCCATCGCCTGCGCACCCAGGCCATAGGCTTTACGCAAAACACAAGTGACATGTGGAACCGTCAGGTTGGCACCGGTGACAAACAACCGGCTGCAGTGGCGCACAAGCCCCGTTCGCTCGATTTCGGGGCCCACCATCATTCCCGGGGTATCACACAACACCAGAATGGGAATATCGAATCCATCACAGAGCTGCAGAAATCTGGCGGCCTTGTCTGATCCATCACTATCGATGGCGCCAGACAGGTAGATCGGGTTATTGGCGAGCACGCCAATGGGTCTGCCATCGATTCGAATTAATGCAGTCACCATTCCGAGGCCAAAATGCGGCCTGAGTTCCAGGACACTGCCTGTGTCTGCCAGGGTGTCAATCACATCCCTGACATTATAAACACGCAGGCGATTCTCAGGAACGATATTGCGCAGCAGTCTCTGGTCAGCACATTCCCAATCCGAAATCCGCCCCTGGAAATAGGACAGGTACTTTTTGGCTACCTTGACTGCTTCTGCTTCATCAGCGACCGCAATATCCACAACGCCACTTTTGGTTTGAACTTCTATCGGCCCGATTTCTTCAGGCCGGAACACGCCCAGATTACCGCCTTCGATTAATGCGGGACCACCCATACCGATATTGGCATCTGCGGTTGCAATGATGACATCACAGCAACCCAGCAAGGAGGCATTCCCGGCAAAACAGAATCGCGAAGTAATACCGACCAGTGGCACAGCTCCACTCAGCCTGCCCATGGTGGCGAAGGTGGGTGTGTCCAGGGGACGACCGGCACTGTCATCCTGCCCCGGTTTAGCCGGGGTGGTACTGCGTCCACCTTCTCTTTTACCACCAGTGCCTGCCCGGCCACCACCGCCTTCAGTGAAGAATACAACGGGTCTTTTCCATTTGGCAGCCAGTTCCAGCATACGATCAGTTTTGGGATGGTTTACTGCACCTTGAGTTCCAGCCAGCACGGTGTAGTCATAGGACATCACCACACATCGCGATGTCTCTGTATCGAAGTGTTGCCCATTGATGCTGCCAATCCCGGTTATCATGCCATCTGTAGGAAATTTCCTGATGACCTCTTCTCTGGTTAGACCGGTGCCCGGCGTCAACACAAGCTGTCCGTATTCCGAGAAAGTGCCTGCATCACACAAATCATCGATATTTTCCCGGGCAGTTCGCTGATTGGTTTTACGCCGTTTTGCTACTGCGTCCGGGCGTGCTTTATCGAGCGTGACCTCGTGGCGTTCAATAACCTCAGCCACATCTGCTCGAACATGATCGAGATCGACCGCTACCGATTCTTCCACGTCCCCATCGACCAGTTCCGAAGGTTCCACAAATGCCAGGACATGGCCTTCGAAAACGGTATCGCCAACAGAAACATTCAGCTTCGTGAGAACACCGCTGACCTCAGAACAGATTTCATGCTCCATCTTCATCGCTTCCATCACCAATATGAGTTGCGATGGGCGCACACTTTCATTCTGACCTGAACTAATGCTAATTATTGTGCCCTGCATGGGAGAGGTAATCGCAACCAGGCCATCCGGGGTGACCGGATTCACCTGGAAAGGGCTACCAGTCTCGTCGGAGTCCGGCAATGAAGCGCTCAATGAAGCGCTTGATGAAGCGCTTGATGAAGCACTGGACGGGCTAACATCTGCTGATTTTCCATGAGTGAGAACCGCGAGGGGATCCCTGCTGTCAATTTTTGCTCCGGCCTGCCCAGGGCCGGCAGCGGATATCGAATTTGTCGATGCCGTTGCAAAAAACTTCTCCTGCTCCTGGCCACTTTCAATCAGCTGCGCAATGTTGTCGTCCAGGAATTGAGTGTGAATACGGCTAGCCAGAAAATCGGGATGCACTAGCAGGTTTTGCAGGAGACTGATGTTGGTTTTCAGACCCTCAATTCTGAAGTCAGCCAATGCACGATGGCTTTTCCTTGCTGCATTTTCGAGATCCGGTGACGTTGAATGGACAATAACTTTCGCTAGCAGCGAATCGAATGCTGGATTTGTCTGGTATCCGGTGTAACCAAAAGTGTCGGTCCGCAACCCGGGTCCAGTCGGCGTATCAAACGCAGACAAGATACCACCCGATGGCCGCGTACTCCCATCGGGCATCATGGTTTCCATATTCACTCGAGACTGAATTGCATAACCGTTTGTTGAAATACACGATTGGGTGAGCCCCAGGCTTGCCAGCGATTTGCCACTGGCCAGCTGAAGCTGCAATTGTACGAGATCGATTCCCGTCACGGTTTCACTAACGGTGTGTTCCACCTGGAGACGCGCATTAGCTTCAATAAAGTAGAAACCCGAATCATCAACGAGAAATTCTATCGTCCCCAGGTTTTCGTATTTGGCGGCTTTTGCCAGCCTGATTGCTGCGCTGGTCAATTGTTCTCTCATTGCGTCGTCCAGCGCTGGTGCAGGGGCAATTTCTATTAGTTTCTGATGGCGACGCTGGATACTACAGTCACGATCCCCGAAGTGCATCACTTCACCTGTTTCGTCACCGGCGATCTGCACTTCTATGTGTCGCGCCCTGGTAAGAAACTGTTCCACGTAAACATCAGCAACACCAAAAGATGTTTCAGCCTCGGAACATGCCCGCTTGTGGAATTCCTCAATTTGATCAGCAGCGGTCACCAGCCTCATACCTCGACCACCACCGCCACTGACAGCCTTGAACAGCATCGCAGCACCATCCGGCAAGGAATGGTAAAAAGCTTCGGCCTGCGATAGCGTTACAGCCCCTTCTGAACCTGTCAGAATTGGCACACCCTGTTCCCTGGCAAGTTCCCTGGCGCGAACCTTGTCTCCGAATAGAGCGAGACTTTCCGGGGACGGACCGATAAAGGTCAGACCCGCGTCCATGCATGACCTGGCGAAACTCGCACTTTCACTGAGAAAACCGTAACCAGGATGAAGCGCCGTGCAATCATGCACCAGGGCAAGGTCGAGAATCTGTACGCCATCGAGATAAGCCCCTGCACCGCTGCCGGAAAGGGCCACGGCCTCATCTGCTTTGCGAATATGCAAGGAGCGATCATCATCTTCGGAATAAATGGCGAGCGTTGGTATATCGAGTTCGGCCGCGGCCCGCATGATACGAATCGCAATTTCACCCCGGTTTGCTACGAGAAGTTTCATTTTCTACCTGAAGTTACTTTTAAGAACCACATATTAAGAACAGTACTTTTAAGAACAATACTACTAAGAACGATACTATTAAAAATGATGTCCTACTATAGCTGACACGTGATTGCAGCTGAATGAAAATAAGCGGGTGAACGAGACGTTTATCAAGAAGAGGAATGGAAACACGGATCAGTTATCGGGCGGAAACTTCAAGTCCACTGCCCATCTACATCGGGGAGTTCCGGCTAGCCAGGGTTTTTTCAAGTTCTTCCGGCGGCAGGGGATCACACAGATAGAATCCCTGAACGGCGGAACATTGCGACTGACGAATGGCCTTCAGTTCCGATTCGGTTTCGATACCCTGGGCGACAACATAAAAATCGAGTGCTCTTGCCATGTTCACGATCGCGAGCACGATTGCCTCGCTCACCGAACCAACTTCGATTCCCTTTACGAAGGACGCATCGATTTTCACGATGTCGATCGGAATATCCCGAAGCAGGCTTAAAGCCGCGTATCCAGTACCGAAATCATCAATGGCGATTCGTACCCCAATCGCCCGCAATCTGCCAAGTGGTTCAGCGATTGAATCCATCGATAGCGCCATTTTCTCGCTAATTTCGAGCTGCAGCCTGGTCGGTGCCAGACCCGTGCGCTTGAGAATTCGACCAATTTCCGGGACCAGATCAGGATCTCGAAGCTGTCGCGGCGAAATGTTTACCGAGACGGAAGGCGCAGTTCCCTGCATCGGCTTCAATTGCGCAGCCCAGTTACAAGCCGCTTCGAGGACCCACTTGCCGATCGGTATAATAAGCTCCGTCTGCTCGGCGACGTCTAGAAAGTTCATGGGTTCTACATAACCTCGCTCAGGGTGTTTCCACCGGAGCAGTGCCTCGAATGCGACGGGCTGGCCTGTCTCAAGCCCGAAAATCGGTTGATAGAATACCGCGAACTGGTCTTCCATAAGACCTCTTCTAAGCCCTTGTTCGATAGCCAGGCGTTCATGGGCGGCCTCATTCATGGACTCCGTAAAGAGCCTGTAGGTGTTTCGGCCCTGGAGTTTTGCCTGGTACATCGCGGTGTCCGCATACTTGAGGAGATCTTCCCCCTCCACACCATCGTCCGGGAAAATTGCTATTCCTATGCTGGCTGTGAGTACGTGTTTTTTACGTCTAACTGTGAACGGTTCACGGATGGCAGCAAGCAGCTTCTCGGCCAGAAGCACAGCGTCCAGTGCCTTGTGCATGCCTTGAACGATGATAGCGAACTCATCACCGCCTAACCGGGCTACTGTGTCCTGCATTCGAATCGTTTTACGAAGTCGCCCGGCGATCGCAATCAGCGCCTGATCCCCCGCCTCATGTCCAAGGGAGTCGTTAACAACCTTGAGTTGATCGAGATCGCAGAACAATACGCCGCATTTTCTCTGGTAACGCACAGAATCTGCTATCGCCAACTGAAGTCGATCGCGGAACAAGTTCCTGTTCGGCAATCCGGTCAGTTCGTCGTGAAACGCCTGGTAAGCCAGGTTCTCCCTGGACAGCGTTTCCTTTTCGGTGAGCCGTTTATTCTCGATGCGTAACAGGCGGTGATAGGCCAGGGTCAAACACCCGAGTATCGCGGTTAGGCCAAGTACCAGAACTTCCCTCATCATCCTGAATTCCGGATCAGGGACCCCGAAACGGTAGAGTATGACGTGCAGAATTAATGGTACCAGAACGTAAATGACCAGCGGCCCCATGCCGAGCGGTTGGTAGGTGGAAGCGGTTTTTGCCTCATATCCGCGTTGTGCAACGGCAGACCGTGTCGACAACACAACGGCAGAAAACGAGATGGGCCACAGGAGATCGAATGGCGTTCCCCAATTCAAGTCGATCAGGGTCAGGATGCCCTCGTACATGAGCGACAGAATAAAGTCACCCACTCCCCAAATTGTTGCCCCGATCAGAAGCCAGGTGTAGATGGAATGCCATTCACGGTTTGTCGTCGATCCCCGAAGATGCCAGAGTCGAAGTATTATGTATGCATCGAGCGCGACAAACAGCGCCAGAGACGATGCCCAGAACGCTGCAGTATTGCCGCTGGAAATGCGTGGAACCACGAGGAAGTATGACAGGAGACCGAACAACAGTATAAACGAACCTATCCGGTCCAGGATCTTGAGCCGGTGGGTGATGGGGTCGTCTCGCACATGGGGATGAACTTCGAGCGCGGCGGCGATGATAGCGTAGAACAGAAGGTAGGGTGCATCCTCGGCAAATTCTTTAATCGTTCCCGAGTCGGCGAGCAGCATCTCCGCCGCGGGACCGCTCACTAACGCGACCGACCATGAGACAAAAGCGGCTGTCAGAAGATTCCAGAACAACCTCTCACCAGCTTCCTTAACGCTGCGCAAGTGGAAGCGAATTGCAACAAGTAGCGCAACCAGGAAGGGAGGTTCAACAATCCACTGACCGTAAATTACCTGCCAATCATCATCCAGGATGGGAGTCAGGAGCGGAATCGAAACAAGTATAAGGGCCACGATGATCCCGCGAACAACCCAGTCCTGGCCCAGCAATCTGATCGAACCACCAACGGACGCAGAGATCACTGCCACGTCGGGAGACCCGTCTGTACTTGAGTTCAATTTTGCGAGTTCTCGCTGACCTTGATCAGTGTCTTCCAAATTCCCACGCCACTCGGTCTCATGGGTTGCCTTCAAACTTACTTCCTTCTTAATATAAGAGACGAGTGACGTGATGTTAGCATGCTCTGGGTACCTGACAAGCCCATACCCGGGTACTCGCGCCATGAACCCGACAACCTTAAGATTTATCACCCTGACCGGTACTTCACTGTTAATCTGGTCAAGCCACCCAGGACAGATAAACATGTTGGAATCAAAATAATTGAAATGAAAAAGAGTGCTTTATCGAACATTACTGTCGTCGAACTCGGAGGTGGCATCGCCGGATCCTATTGCGGTCGTCTGCTGGTGGCCCATGGTGCCAGCGTCATTAAAGTGGAACCACCGGAATATGGTGATTGCTCTCGATATCTCCTTCCACGACTGGAAGCCAGTCAGGACAAAAACAGCAGCGGCCTGTTTGGCTGGCTCAATGCTAATAAACAGAGCATCGCGCTGAATATGAACGACGCCAATGATGCCGTTTCCATTGAAGCGATCTGTGCTGGTGCACGGGTCGTTATCCACAGTACCGTAGATGAACAAGACGATACAACCGACCTGAATATTGCGCGCTTACGAAAAGCGAATCCACAGACGGTTTTTTGCAATGTGACTTTCTTTGGGCAGACAGGGCCCTATCGAAACTTTCTCGGCAATGATGCGTTATGCGCCGCCTTATCCGGACTCGCTTTCGGAATCGGTGAAGCCGGTGGACCGCCGACGCTTCCATCTGGTTACGGACCCCAGGTCATTGCCGGGGTGACTGCCGCGATCGCAGTGATGGCTGCACTCATCGGCAGCGAAGAAAACACGACCGGTAACGATATTGATCTTAGCGTTCTTGAATCTACCCTGGTGCTGAATGAAACGGGCGCCATCGCACGCTCCTATGAACTGGGATCAATACCCCGGCGATTTGGTGTGAACCGCTTCCCGCCTACCTACCCCATGGGTGTCTTTAAATGTGCAGATGGCTGGCTGGGCGTGACGGCACTGACACCTGCTCAGTGGACTGCTTTCTGTGAACTGCTGGAACTCCCGACCTATGCAACCAATCCCCGGTATTTCACCAGCATTGATCGCTTTATCAACGCGGACGAACTGGAAGGTCCATTGTCCGATGGCATACTCAAATGGTCAGCAAGGGATCTGGTCGTCGCTGGCCAGAAAAGGCGGGTCCCGCTTACCCTTGTACCAACGCCAAAGGAACTATTGTCACTGCCTGAGTTCGTTGAGCGCGGCGCCCTGTCGAACATTTCTCTGCCCGGGGGAAGCGAATTTCAGGCACCGGGTATTCCCTTTATTCTTGAACGTACGCCCGCCATCGGAAGCGGTACCTCGCCCGATTTAGACGCTGATCGTAAAAATATTCTCAACAGCTTGAACAAGACAGAAAATTCGAACTCATCGATCAAAACTGAACTAGAGTCCCCCAGCATTAAACCGTTAGAAGGAATTCGCATCATTGATCTGTCGAAAGGATGGTCAGGGCCGCTGGCGGCAAGATATTGCGCAGACCTGGGGGCAGATGTCATCAAGGTTGAAGATTGCCGCTACCCTGACTGGTGGCGGGGCTGGGAAGCGACCCGAAAATGGGTAGATGAACGCGAATACGAAAAGATGCCTGCCTTTAATTCAATGAACCGCAATAAGCTGGGTATCACTCTGGACCTGACAACCAGCGAGGGGAAGGATCTGGTCAAGTTATTAATCAGGGATGCGGACGCCGTCATTGAAAATTACACTTCGACGGTATTGCCTAAGCTGGGACTCGACTATGCTGAACTCAAGAAGATCAATCCTGAGATTATCATGATCTCAATGCCCGCCTGGGGAATGTCCAGTGCCTGGTCTGATCATCGGGCCTATGGTTCAACCGTTGAACAGGCCTCCGGTTTGCCCCACTTGAATGGGCGCAAAGAATGGCCTCCTACCCATCAGCATGTAGCGCTGGGTGATGCTGTTTCAGGCATCAATGCAGCCGTCGCGGTTCTGATCGCGCTTTATCACAAGCAACAGACTGGCGAGGGACAGTTTATTGACCTAAGCCAGATCGAGTGTCTCTTGCCA
>SMVA01273689.1_pt1 | contig 10652 bp, 6 predicted proteins | sample 2456451 | NCBI WGS metagenome assembly SMVA01 (sample SAMN11095933, study PRJNA526329) | marine sediment metagenome | biome: Marine sediment; feature: Surficial sediment; material: Deep marine sediment; isolation source: Hadal surficial sediment | place: Pacific Ocean | collected 2014-05 | depth 0-1...
CTACACCACCACTGACGGCACTTTGACCACTCCTGTCACTACCGTCTCGTTAACCATTAATCCCCTGGACGACAATATCGGCATCATATCCGGTGATCTTAACGGATCCGTTACTGAAGGTGATATCGGCGATCCGGCAGTGACTGCCACGGGCAATGTTTCCATTTCTGACGTGGATGTGGATGACAGCCCCTTCTTCAGTGATGTTTTAGTCGCAGGCAGTTACGGTTCGCTTAATCTCGTCGCAGGCGTATGGACCTATACACTCGACCAGACAACCGTGCAGAACCTGGCCGCCACTGCCACGGTCATCGATACGCTGAACCTCACCGCTTCGGACTTAACCACCCAGGACATCGTCATTACCATTACAGGATCAAACGATGCACCCGTCGCATTGGCAGACGCCTATAACTTCGATGAAGGTGCCACCCTGACGGGCACTGCTGGCATTGCTGGCACCGGAGTACTGGGCAATGATTCTGATATCGATGGAGATGCGCTTTCGGTGACATTGGTTAGCGGACCCGCTTTTACGAGCCTCTTCACCCTCAATGCTGATGGCAGTTTTATCTACCAGCATGATGACTCTGAGAACTTCGTGGATAGTTTTACCTACTCCATGACTGATGGAGTTTTGACCACCCCTGTCACCTCAGTCTCGTTAACCATTAATCACCTGGACGACAATATCGGCATCGCAACGGGACTATTCACCGGTTCCCTTGCTGAAGGTAATGTCGGGGATCCACCCCTTGTTGCGACAGGTACGCTTTCCATCGCTGATGTGGACGTGGATGATAGCCCGGTTTTTAATGACACCATCATTGCAGGAACCTATGGAACCATCAATCTGGTGTCCGGTATCTGGGGTTACACGCTCGATCAGACCACCGTTCAGTCACTGAATGCCAGTGATGTTGTTTCCGATACCATGACATTTACCGCTTCGGACGGCACGACGCAGGATATCGTCATTACCATCACAGGAACTGGCGATGCTCCGGTTCTAAGTGATCAGAACATAACAATTAGCGAAAATCTTGATCAGGATACACTGGTAACTAACCTCATAGTGAACGATCTGGACGCAGGTGATACTTTCACTTACATCATCACCGCCGGTCTATCTTTGCCTGCAGAGTTCAAGGTTCAGAACACCGGTGAGTTGCTCGTCGGCGACCACACGCCCGACCTGGAATTACTTAATTATGAAGTGACTGCGGTCTACAGCCTTACGATTCAAGTTACTGACAGTACCGGGCTCACCGACACGGCAACGATTGTAATAAATCTAAGTGATGCCGACGACCCACCCGGAACAACGATCTGTGAAGAATTTGATGGGTCTGGTAATCCGTTGGGCGTTATTCCAGCTTACCTGGGTCCGTTAAAGAACTTCTATTCATTTACTCCTGCTGCGCCTTGCCATCGTGTCATTGACATCTCTGACGACTACTATATGGAGCAAGGGAAAAAGCTGGTCGCTGTATCCCCCATACCGGATCCAGCGGATACAGCCCTGGTAAATTATCGAATCTCCCTGAATGACATCGCGAAAGCCTGGGATCAGGACAGTTCATCTCTTCATTTTACTGCGAAGCAAAATGTCACAAGCTTCTTTGCAACGATTGCTTTTACCGATGAAGCCGGTACTCAAGTGGAGTCAGGTGAATTCGTTTATCAACCGCCTGCATCGCTCAATGCGACCGATGATGGTATCGATCATTTTGTATATCGAGTTTGCGATGATCCAACAGATGAAAGTGAGGGTCATTGTGCATTCGGTGTCGTTTACGTAAACATAACAAAGACACCCGCATCATCCGTGGGCACCAACAATGTGATCTTAAACTCAGAGAAACTCAGCCAGGGGCCCCTTGAGTTACCCGTACCTGCATTACCCAACGTATTTGTTCTGCTGGATGACTCAGCGAATATGTCTTCCGACATTCTTACAACGGAGAGTGAGGGATACTATGCGCTTGGCAGCCTGACCAAAACCTATTTCCTGCCGGAGGATGGCAGTGGAAAACCGAAGTATGCTGATAGTGAAAAGAACGATCCCGGTGAAGGCTTGTGGAGATTGCGTAACGCGGAATTCAACAAGGTTTACTACAACCCTGCAGTTAGTTACTACCCGTGGATTGGATTAAACGACCAGGGCAGCGAGTTCACCAGCTCTGATCCAACGGCAGCAATTTCAAACCCTTACAAGGCAGTCAGTGCGAAAATAGACCTGACGGTTCCTCGCAACATGCCTAACCAGGATAAGGATGTTTTCCTGGCGAAACACTATACCTGGACAGATATCAACGATGCCAGTGGTTGCCCCGGTAACGTGGTAGGTCTGGTGGATGGGACCTCGCCTTATACCGCACCTCTTGGGCCCTGTACCGAGGGCACGCTGGTTGAGATTAAACCTGCCAGTGCAGGTGGTTCGGACACCTATCCTAAGGGTTCAAATCGGACTGATTGCGCCAATCCGACTTTCTGCACCTATGCCGAGGAAATCCAGAACTTTGCGAACTTCTATAGTTTCTCCAGAACCAGGCATTACACTTCCAAGAATTCGTTGGGCGCAGTTGTCGCCGCATCTGAAAATATGCGCATTGGTTTTGGCGCTTTCGGTGGGAAAAACGATAATATCAACATAGAAGAAATGAACCAATCTCCCCTGGCTGGAAACAAGGGGACACTGCTAGACCGCATTTATCGAAACGATGCTTCTTCTCTCTCAACCCCTATCAGGGACAGTCTGGAATTGACAGGTCGCTATTTCGAGTGCCTGAGTAGCAGAACAATTATTACTGCGGGAGCAACCTGCCCGGTCCTTCCCGCACCAGAAGGCAATTGTCAGCAGAATTTCTCGCTGGTAGTAACAGCAGGATTTTGGAATGCAGCAGGGCCCGGTGCTGACATCACTAATGATGATGTGGCCACGAACACTGACTTTGACGGTGGACGTTATTCCGATTCAGCAAGCCAGACCCTGGCAGATGTGGCCATGTATTTCTACGAACGAGACCTTCATACTGCCCTGGCCGATGAAGTACCAGCCACCCAGAAAGATACGGCGGGCGCGGCTGCAACCGCATTTGGTGGTCAGAGCGGCGAACCTACCATGCACCAGCATATGTCGACCTATGTCATCGCATTTGGTGTCAATGGAAGCATCAGCATGGATGATGTACCAACAGACTATACCCAGGGCTTCGCCTGGGGCGATGCTTTAACCGACGATGAAAAGCTGAACGACCTGGTTCACACAGCAGTGAACGGCCGCGGAGATTACCTGAATGCTAATAATCCCGAGGAGCTCAAAATTGCACTGGAAAAAGCTTTCCAACAGTTCGCACAAGCTATTGGAACAGCGAGTGCAGTGAGTTTCAACTCTCAGGAGATCCAGGCAAATTCATTGATTTTCCGTGCTTTTTACAACATTCGTGAGAATTCAGGCGACCTCATCGCACAGTCGATCAACGCGAATGGCACCCTGGGTCCTGAAGTCTGGAGTGCAGCTGAACAGCTCGACCTGAAGACCTACGATAACAGGGAAATACTGACCTTTGACAACACGGTGGCAAACGGAGCGGGTGGTATACCCTTCAGGGCAACCAGCCTGAATCTGGAGCAGAAACTCGCCCTGGAAGATGACCCACTGGATCTTATGGCACCAGGATCGACCGAGTTTAACGATCAAATTAGTAAACACGTAAACTATTTACGTGGTGATGCCTCCAGTGAAAGACCTCTTGGCAATTTGAGAGAGCGGCCCGAAGAGAAAGGCAGACTCGGCGATATCGTTAGTTCAACACCGGTTTTTTACGGCGCTCCGAATCGCACACGCAGAAATTCACCCCCTTATCCCTATAGCGAACCTTACGAGACGTTCAAGGCTGATAATGCCAGTCGTCGAGAAATGGTCTATGTGTCATCCAATGACGGCATGGTCCACGGGTTTGATGCCACAAACGGAAAAGAGATATTTTCCTATGTTCCTGATCACATTATTACCGGCGACTATAGCCAGAGAATAAGGCAGTTACTCAGTACTAATTATGCGCATCGATACGCTGTTGACCTTTCTAACGCCGTCAATGACGTCTTCCTGGATCCTAACCAGAGAACAGATACTATCGCGGGGAATAAGCATTGGACAACAATGCTTATCGGCGGATATCGCGCAGGCGGAAAAGGTTATTTCGCTCTGGACATCACGGATCCCGATGCGTTGACGGAACTCAATGCCAGTGATGTGGTCATGTGGGAGTTCACCGATGAGGATGATGTACATCCCGTTGACGGGGCTGGTGTAACGTTGTTGGACGCCGCAGGTTTTCCCATCAGTGACGTTGGTTACTCCTATAGCCCGCCTATCATCGCAATGAGCAATGTGAGCGATCCGGGTGATGGCGAAAATGAGTGGGTAGCAGCGATGGGAAATGGGTACAACAGTACCTCGGGTAAAGCTGTTTTGTTTGTACTGTTTGTAAGCAAGGGTACAGACGGCACCTGGTGCCATCCAGATAAATCCGGCTGCGCGGCTGGAAAATACGACTTCATAAAGATCGAAACACCAGCCGTTAGCGCAACCGTAGCAAACGGCCTGGGCGTCCCCAGGGCGATCGACCTGGATGGAAACGGCACCATGGACATCATCTATGCCGGAGATCGATTTGGAAATCTGTATCGATTTGACCTGAGAAACCCCGATCCCGAAATGTGGGATGCGACCCTGGTGTTCCAGGCAAGCTACTACAACCAGGTTACCTTACTCGATGAAGCACAGCCTATTACTACCAGGCCCCTGGTTGTGACTCACCCGACGAAGGATACGGGGGCGAATTGTTATGCCTACAACGACATGGAAGTAAAAGTGGACCGCCTGTGCGGCGGTTATATCGTTGTTTTCGCAACCGGCAGTTATATTTATGAAGGCGATGATACAAGTAAAGAAATACAAAGCATGTATGGAATCTGGGATCGATTAGGCTCGACCGCAATCGTAAAGTCTGACCTTGTGCAGCAGGAATACACGGCAATTGCCGGTGACAGCAATGTGGGCGATGCCCGTATTCTTTCGGAAAACCCAGTCGACTACAACAGCAAATCCGGTTGGTACAACGATTTTGACTTTGCCTCGGCAGATGGGTTGACTGATCCACAATATCCCGGAGAAAAAGCTATCCGCAATATCCAGATTCGCGGCGGCATCTCATTCGTCAACAGCGTCATACCTAAAGCAGAGATGAGTTGTACAGTTGAAGCCGGTGGAGCAGCCAACGCCTTCTGCCCCGGAACCGGAACCTTAATGTGCATTACGCTCGGCGGTGTCTTTGACATCAATGGAGACGGCCTGATCAACGATGCAGACCTGACTGTCAGCGGAGAGATGGTCGCAAGTACCTACTTCGAAGACTCGGTTCCCACAGACTCAACCTTTATTGGCGGCGAGCGTGTTACCCAGCTAAGTGACCGCACCCTGGAATTTCGGTTAACGGAAACCTCAGGCGGCATCAACACCGGCCGCATTTCCTGGTCGCGGTTGAAGCGAAATTAACAGGAGCAACAATATCATGAACAAGTTAAGACAATCTTTGCTATCAACATCTTTGCTATCAACATCTTTGCTATCAACGTTGTTCCTGTTGATCGTTTCGCTGCCCGTCTTCGCAGAAATACTGGCGAGCGACTATACACAGACACGAATAGGCATGGTTCACTCACTGGATTTGGCGAACAAGACGGCTGTCATCAGTGGTTACCGATATAGTTTCACCGGCATAAAAGGATGGGACCTGCCTTCAGTAAAAATGTACGGTGCTGATTACGGCGCTTTCGAATTATTGCGGACAGACATGAAAGTTCGGATCACGTATCGGTTGTCTAAAAAGTCAAGAGTCGTTGTGGCACTCCGGCAGGTTTCTGATGAGACCCCACTGGGTATACCCGATGACATTGAGTAAAAACCGCTAAGGGCTTTTTATTAAGAGCCGCTAAGGGCTTTTCAACCTTCTCGAAGAAAGAAATCCGTCCAGCATCACAAGGAACACCAGTATAAAGCCGCTCAGCGTTGGCAAATTTAGTGACTGAACAAGATTCCAGCTACTGACGAGTGACGCCTGGGATCCATAATACTCAGCATAGATCACCAGTATTCCGAGGCCGAGTACCAAGGACATAATCGCGATCAAACCGGACTGAAACGTTGCACTCGCCCTTGCTCGCTCAACGTTCAACATGAGAATCTTCTGCATTACCTGATGTGAAAAATTACTGGGCAGTCTCACCTGTGAATTGGACGCAGAAATCAGCCGATCAAGCTCATCCTGCTGAATCCTGACCTGCCCTTCACTACTGGTATTTTTGTCTGTCATGCTACACCCTCGCTGACTCTTGGTTCAGGTTTTAATGTTTCCAACCTGACTTTTAGTTTCTGCCTGACCCTGTGCAGAATACTCTTGATCGTTCCCTCGGGTTTTCCGACGATCTTGCTGATCTCTTCAATTTTAACGTCCTGCAGGTGAAATAAGGTGATGATTGAACGCTCATCTAATTTCAGTTTTCCTATCTCTGCATCAATTATCCTGCGCAATCTTTCATCATCGGAAACCGCTTCCAGAGATCGATCATCTGACTCAATGTCCATGCCCAATTCATCATGCGGCAGCTGTTTCCTGCGCAGGGACGTTAACGCCGTTCTCCAGGCAATTCGATAAAGCCAGGTAGAGAATTTTGAATCAAAGCGAAACTTGCTGAGATTAAGGAAGACTTTGACAAATACATCCTGGCAAATTTCCTCCCGATCCTCTGATTGGGGGATCAATCGCCAGATAAATTTCGCCACAGCATCCTGGTAGCGAGCAATCAGAAACTCATAGGCACGCTGGTTCCCCTTGAGCACCTTCTTTATCAGATCTTGATCAGATTCAATCGATGTCACAAGAACGCTCGCAAGAACATTGCCGCATTTAGGCTCTAATCTGTCATTCATACCAGTATGACTGCATTGTCTGGATTCTGGTTGCTAAAAATCGCAATAAATGTGCAATTACATGAAAATAGATGCAACCGGATTCAAATATGCATCCTCTAATGGAATAACAAGCACTGTTCACAACCACTGTTAACATCCATTATTACGGAGAATATTATGCCCGGAGAACTCATTCCCATCATCATCGTACCTGGTTTTTTCATCTTGATTGCGTTTATCAGCAAACTCATATCGGACAATCGTGTACGAAGAGAACTCATCAATAGTAATGCTGATACCACGACAATCGAAAACCTGTTCTTACGCGCCCGGTCAGAAAATCCGGATGGTAGCCTGAAATGGGGCATCGTCGCCGTTGCCATTGGCATATCACTCATTCTGATTGAAACCTTTGATCTTTCGGGTGATCAGGCAATGACATACGGCATCGTGTTTATTTTCGGTGGCGCAGGCTTGCTAGGTTTTTACATGATCAAGAAGTTGAAAGGTGAAGAGGCCATCTAAGACTATTCAGGCAGTTCCATATCTCGCAGACCCATATCTCGCAAACCCATATCTCGCAGACCCATATCTCGCAGACCATGGTCCCTGCTAATTTGCATATGCGAAAGTGTCTTGTCAGTGGTCTGCATCCGCCAGCTAAGTAGCTGTTTCGCATATTCTGCAACGAGTCCCGGATTATCAGGCGCAATATTGTTTAATTCTCCAGGATCGTTGCGCAGATCGAAAAGTAGTTCTGGCAGATCCGCAAAGTGAACATACTTGTAGTGATCATCACGAATTACGTTTAGGCACGCCGACTCCATATCCATCGACAATGCATCTTCCGACTGGGAATGCCTGAAATCATATTCAAAATGTGCACTCCTGCGCCAATCCTGTAGCTTCCCCTGGGTGAGCTGTGTTTGCAGCGAAAAACCATCACACTGCCGTGGGATGACTTTACCCAGCAGATCCATCAGGGTCGGAAATATGTCAACATGCTCCGTGAATTCCTCACAAACACCAGGTTGATTTCCGGGAGAACGAATGATCAGGGGAATATGATAGGACTGGTCATAGAATCCGGCTTTGCCATACAGCCAGTGGTCCCCCATCTGTTCACCATGATCAGAAGTGAATATAAATATGGTATTTTCCCACTGCCCTGCTTTTTTCAGGAACTGTACTAAGCGGCCCATGTTGTCATCGACTTCACTCATCAGGCCGTAATAACCCGCCTGTAACTTGCGATGTTTCACCAGGTCTTCATGACTTTTGTTCCTGCCGGTAGCCAGATGTTGCGCCAACCAGGGATGTGTAAATCCTTCGTGCTGCGAAGATTCAAGTCGAACAGGCAGCGGAAGCTTGTCCATATCATAACGCTGATGGTAGGGCGCTGCCGCAACCCATGGCGGATGCGGGGCCCGCAATGAGAGGTGCACACACCAACCCTGCTCTTTATCCTGCTGTCCCTGGTTGCAGGCAGTAACATGATTAATCACCTGGTCTGTGAGAAACCAAGTATCCGTATGTGTTTTGTCGATCAGCAATGGCGTGGGAACATCCTTCCGGGCCGCATTAATATCACGCAGCGCATAAGTAGCCCCATGAATTTCAGGCAGTTCATAGCCTTTTTCGATGAGAAAATCCCGCCAGTCCGGGCACAGGGTACCCATATCGATCACGGGTCTGATCCCGGGCAGAATACCTTCATCGTTTCTGAGTCCAGGGTGATCTTCCGGTACTCCTCTTGGGTCCATGGACGTGTGTGTATAACCGAACAGCACCGGATCATAGCCATCGTCCCGGAGTTCTCTTGCCCAGTTGGTAAATCGATCATCAAGAGGCGTACCATTCGTTCCTGAGCGGTGATTATGAAGATACAGTCCTGTATGCAGACTGGCCCTGCTGGGGCCGCAGGGCACAACGTTGCTGTAATGCCGCTTAAATTGAACGCCTTCCCTGGCAAGGCTATCCAGATTGGGAGTCTGGATCACAGGATGGTTCATGGATGACAGGCAATCACCACGCCACTGGTCGGCCGTTATCAGCAGAACATTGAGTTTATTTGACATCAGGGTCTTCTCTCGAACGCAACATTGGCTTCTTCCCATGCACGCTGTAGAACAAATTCGCGGTTTAGCCCTATGTCTATTACCATTTTAAGGGGCTCATATCCTTCATCTGCTGTCAGCTTGTCTGTTGTGATGGTCTCTTCCAGAGAAATACCATTTTCGGCAGCCTGCTTTCCGATGCTTGCGAGCTGACGCACGAACACCTGGAATTGCTCAAGGTTGACACGTTCTGTGATATTTCCGTGGCCAGGTATGACCGTCAAAAACGGAACTTCCAATATCTTGTCGATAGTATCGCCCCACTCCATCACTGAACCGCCCCCCTCAAGATCTATATTCGGGTAATGGCGAAAGAAAAAAAGATCACCGGTATGCAATGTCTTGTCTTCTTCGAAGAGTACCACCAGGTCACCATCAGTATGCCCCCTTCCCGGGTACATTAGTCTAAGCGTCTTGTTGCCCATGGAAATAATCTTGTCGGAAACGAAAGTTTCATTGGGCATTAACTGGCTTGCTTCACCAGAAAAATATTCCGAATCGGTTACCTTCAAATGATGTAGCGTTCGTTTTGTTGAAACAACACGGGTGCCTGCATCGAAAGCCGGGTTTCCTCGAATATGATCGAGATGGTAGTGAGTATTAATAATCAAGGTGATGGGTTTCCCAGTAAGCCTCATCGCTTCTTCCTTAATTCGATCTCCCTGGTACTTCAGAGTCATCGTATCGACAATGACCGTGCCTTCATCCGTATCCAGCACAGCAACATTTCCACCCAGGCCATAAATGACATATAAGTCGTTAGTTATCTGTTTCACCTCAAGCGCCCGGACCTGGGAGAAAACAAAACCAGCGAGGCCGACGACAACAACGAGGACCAGAACCAACAGCCACTGCCATGTTCGCATTATATTTATCTCTATCGAATTACAGCCGCCACTATACCCTCGTCATTCTCCGCTTTCCAGATGCCGGTTCTGCTTGCTACGGTTCTTCTTGCTACAAGGAAAATAACCCATTAGAGTGCGTCGTCTTTTAGCGCGACTTAGAAGATTCGTATGTTCAATCAAAGAACCCTGCATGGCGCTTACTTCGCACTCTCGGCCTATTTGTTCTGGGGCGTTGTACCAATTTACTTCAAGTGGATTGACCATATTTCACCCTGGGAGATTGTTTGTCATCGTGTCATCTGGTCTGTTGTACTATTGCTTGCCATTCTTTTCTTCACCAATCAACTCGGCGCATTGAAAGTCGAAGCCAGGGTTATCAAGCGGTTGCTAATAACGGCCACCTTGTTATCTGTCAACTGGCTGGTTTTTATCCACGCTATCCTCAGCAACAACATTGTTGAAACCAGCCTGGGATATTTCATCAACCCACTGGTCAGCGTTTTTCTGGGCATGATATTCCTGTCGGAACGGCTGAGACCCTTGCAGTGGATAGCCGTTATCATCGCTTCATCAGGCATCTTGTACCAACTGATCTACTTTGGCGCGATTCCCTGGGTCGCACTGACGCTGGCATTTAGCTTTGGATTTTACGGACTCATGCGGAAAAACCTGAACTTGCCTTCAGTCGTCGGCCTTACACTCGAGACC
>SMVA01121993.1_pt1 | contig 10650 bp, 11 predicted proteins | sample 2456451 | NCBI WGS metagenome assembly SMVA01 (sample SAMN11095933, study PRJNA526329) | marine sediment metagenome | biome: Marine sediment; feature: Surficial sediment; material: Deep marine sediment; isolation source: Hadal surficial sediment | place: Pacific Ocean | collected 2014-05 | depth...
AAAGTCTCTTCGATTTCTCGGCGATCGATATTCGGTACATAGGCGGTTCGATGCGGCGCCAAGTTAATCATGCCTTCGGAACTCAAACGTCGCAACGCTTCACGGACCGGCGTGCGACTGACACCGATCACATGGCATAGCAGGCGTTCCGGCAAGGCCTCGCCGGGCTTAAACGTATTGTCGATAATTCGTGAGTGTATGGCTCGGTAAGCTGCGGTTGCAGCTTTCCCCATCTCATAATCCGTAAGGGTTTGTGTCGCGACTTTCAACATTGTGAGGTCCCCATCACACGTTTTCAATTCAACCGCGCATCAATAACCCTATACTATCTTTTTAAGTTTAGTATGACATTCGAAAAAAACGCGCCGCACACCAACCGCAACTTACCGAACAACGGTCAAGAAACTCACTCACCATCCATTGACTCCAATCGCCGGTCGCTCACCCGACGACTCCAATTCTCTTCAAACCCGCTGAAACGGACGAGATTGTAACGAAGACATGACGAAAGGTATGCAAACTGAAACGATTAAGCACCGCTTCGGCGGCAACAATTACGGGCCCTACGGACCGGCAAATTATCGCCCTTGGGTAAGATGGGACGCTGGCCGGCGGACTGACATTTTGTGTTCATATCCGATGCGCGGTTTGATTCGATGGGCATGGTCCAAGGCATGGATTGCCTTCCGCCGACATTCTCGAACAATAGCGTATGGCGAAACGGTTCGTAACGAGTTAGAATCGTAGAGCGCCCGTATCGGCGCCCGTTTTTGGCAGCGAGCGAGTTTAGCCGCTTGGACTGTATCCAAGACCAAAGGACCGGCGAACAATGCTGATCAATCAATGGTACGTGGCCGCTCATGCTGACCATATTGGCAGCGAGCCGTTGGGCGTCCACATGCTGGGTCAGGATATGGTCCTGTTCCGGGACCAAGAGGGCCAAATCCATTGCCTGCATGACACCTGCATTCACCGCGGCGGTTCCTTATGCCGAGGCAAGGTGGTGGAGGGCGCCGTTCAGTGTCCCTATCATGGCTGGCGCTATAACGGCGACGGCCAATGCATTTCGATCCACTCCCTCGGCCAAGACGCCAGCATGCCGAAACGGGCGCGAGTCGATTCTTATCCGGTCAAAGAAAAGTGGGGCTTCGTTTGGGCTTTCATCGGCGATCTGGCAGAGCAAGAGCGGCCGCCACTGCCCGATTTCTTTTCCGAATATGAGGAGAATGACGGCGAGTGGCGATTTTTGCGCGGCACCTATGTTTTTGAATGCAATTGGGTCCGCGCCATTGAAAATGGTGTCGACAGAACTCATGCGGCCTTCGTGCATACGGATTTCGGAAATCCGGAAACAGGCGAGGTCAAACCCTATGAGGTGAAGAAGACCGAACATAATATCTATACCAGCAGCACCGTCGCTAAACCCGTAACAAAGAGAGGCCTGTGGCGCCAGGAAATTCCCGACGATCGTCCCAATATCTTCACCGAAGTGCAGATCCAATTGACCGCACCGTCTATTCGCATTCAGATGCACATGTTCCCACCCAACAATCAAATCATCGTCACCGGCTATACGCCGATCAACGAACATCAGACGCGCCTTCATTGGATTCACAGCCGTAACTTCTTGACCGATGAAAAGTACGACGACGACGCGCGCAAGCGAATGTTCACTGTGTTGGGGGAGGATGCGGCCATCCTAAATTATTTAAAGCCGGCTCAAGTGCCGCCGCTCCTATCGGACGAATTGCTTTTGGCCAATGACAAACATGGGCTTGAATTCCGAAAATGGGTTAAGCAACAAGAAGCGTCCGGCAAAGCTATTGACACCAAGGCCTGGAATGCGGAAACGGAACGGATCAAGGCTCTGCCGTCACCGGGTCGCCGCATTAACCCCAAGAACTGGATTTTAGGCACCGTACCGCTCAAAGCGCCCACATCCAAAAGCGAAGCCGCCGAATAACTAGAGCAGCGCATTCAGCAAAACCGGGTCCACTTCGCTCGAAAATGCTCTAGCAAATAGATTTGGACAATACATTATGTCGGATGCCAACAGCTACATTAGCCAAGAGCGCCGCCGCATGGTTCAAGTGCGCCGCGCCTTGGCCCGCGCCGTCGACGGCAATCGGGATCAGCCGCAGGATCTTACGTCCTTTTATAACGCCTGTGCCGAGTACATCGTGTACGCTCAAGGCCGCGTCCACAGCCAAGATCAGAGAATTGCCGATAGATTGAAGGCCGGTGTGCCGGCCGATCAGGTTGACGGCCATGGGCGCATTGACGAGTTGATCAAACGGCTGCAAATCAGTCGCGATTTATCGGCGCAATTCGCATCGGCTGCACAAGAACTCCGTGATAAGGGCGCTGCCCAACAAAAGGATTTCCAAGAGGCGACGGAAACTTTCCTCACGGAGGTGACCAAAGCGCTCGGTTCGGAGCGCAACCCGTTGTCTGATCTCACCGATCAAGTCATGTCATCCGACGACTGGCGACAGGTGGCGGACGCAACCGACGACATCATCGCCCAAGAAGAAACATTGTTTGCCCAGGTTCGCGCATCGGCGCCCGCCGGATTGGATCCGGCCGACATGCCCATCGGCCATCCCCAGTCTTGGTTGGATTAAAGAAGGACAGGTCTTAGTAGGGTCACAACCAAGCGCCTCCATGCGATCAGTTAGTTCTTGAATCTTCTTACCTATGGCGCCTTTTGGCCTTCCAGCACCTGATCTTCTACCGCCGTGTACCACTTGAGCCAAACTTACGCTATAGTAAGGCAAACGACCAAGGTAGTGAATCTGGGAAATAGAGTTATTAACAGAAATTATGCCGTACCCAGACGAACCTCTACGAACAACATGAGACATGGTGGTGCAAGTGGGGCATAGGAAGAACAACAAGGATTAAGCCCATGAAAAGCTTAGCAATCGCCATAACTCTTTCTGCACTCCTAGCCGGCTGTGCTCGGGTTCAAAGTGTTATTGAAACTATTATTGAGCCGGAAACGGCTGCTGAACTCTCAATCGTCGAGATCAATCCTCATCAAGAAATTATCCTTGGAACTTTCGATCTCGATCGGTTTGGCCCCAAGAAGGCTGGCGATCTCAAAATCCTTGGTCTCTTGGCCAACATTATCCACCAGTTCGATGTGGTGGCGGTTCAAGAGATTCATGATCAGTCGGGTGAAGCCCCCATTGCCCTTCTGAATGCCGTTAATGCATTCGGTGAGGTGTACGGCATGGTGTTAAGCCCCAGAACCGGGCAACAGGCAAACGACAGTGAAGGGAACGCACAAGAACAATACGCATTCTTTTACCGCATGAGAACCATCTCACATCTGGGTAATGATCTGCTTTTCCCTGATGAAGAACGTGACCTCTTCCAACGTGAACCTCATATGGCACGCTTCGGTTCCAATCATGGAAATTTGACGTTTGTTCTCATCAATATCCACACGGATCCGAACCTAGCGATCCAAGAGATTGATGCTCTGCATGATGCCGTCGAGTGGGCGCGGTCTCATTTCTTGACGGAAGACGATTTTATCGTGCTGGGTAATTTCAATGCCGCGTGTGACTACGCCGGTGTGGAAGATCTGAGATCCACCAGACTGAGGCGCCTTTCCTATGCCTGGATCGTTCAAGATGAAGACGATACGAATGTGGCCGATAGTGTCTGCGCCTATGATCGAATTGTGCTCAATGAGAATGCGTACAGAGAGTTAACCGGAGGTCCCATGATTCTTCGTGTATTTGACGATCCCGCCGTTTCTGATCATTGGCCGGTTATGGTGACTTTGGGTCCGACAGAGAACATGGATATGACGACGAGTTCCATCAATTTAGAATAATAAAAATGTCCGATGAGTTTCGTTCGAGGCGAAATGGCCAAGATTCGAATACCGATATCCAAGACAGTTTTTGTGCCCGCTTTTGGCTAATTGTGTTGAAAAAGTCTTTGTTGACTGCCTGCTAATGCCGTGATTCCGTGTTTGTGCATGATTCGCGGGAGATGGAGCGATGAGGGGATAGTTGGAAACAGACCAAGCAAAGCTGTTTTACGCATTTTATCTTGAGGATTTTGTTCCAGGCGATCATTTGCTGCGCGAGATCGACCGGTTTCTCGATCTAAGCGATTTACGCCGCCATCTGGCTTCTCCCGACAGCCAAATGAGCCGACCCTCGATGGATCCAGAACTCATGATCCGCCAGGGAAGCATTAAAATAAAACAATTCATAGGAGGATACAGTGACCAGTTTTAAGGATCGTATGATTGGTGCGGCAAAACTAGATGCCGATATTTACGAAGAGGTTGAGGCTGACAAAACAGCCATGGGTCAGGCTATGGGAGTTGTGGTCCTTTCCAGTCTGGCAGCCGGAATAGGGAGTATTGGTAGGGGAGGTTTTGGTCTCGAGATTATGGTTACAATAATCCTGAGCCTAATCACATGGTATGTTTGGGCATATATTACTTATCTAGTTGGGACGAAACTCCTCCCTGAACCACAGACCAAGGCAGATCATGGAGAGTTGTTGCGAACCATTGGCTTTTCAAGCTCTCCTGGTTTGATCAGGGTATTCGGTATCATCCCTGGTCTGACGAATGCGGTCTATCTGATTGCCTCCGTATGGATGCTAGTCGCAATGATCATTGCGGTAAGGCAGGCTCTTGATTATCAAAGTACACTTCGGGCTGTTGGGGTTTGCGCTATTGGTTGGATTATTCAAACCATAATTCTGGTTTTGCTATTTTCTATTCTAGGTCCATCTGCACCTCCGTCCTGAAACATACAATTCTATCCGAACTTTGAGGGAGAGGGGCACGTATTAGCAACAATCATAATAGCATTTTTCGTGGCAAGCGCTGGATTCTTGCTAGAGCGTTTTCGCGGCTTGCTTTACGACCCGATAAGCCCTAGACACAGGCTCGGATTTTAGCATTTTTGGAGCGTTGTTATGGCCCGCGTCACCGTAGAAGATTGTATAGATAAGGTGCCAAACCGGTTTTCGTTGGTTTTGTTGGCGGCCCACAGAGCGCGTGCGGTGGCCGCCGGCGAGCCGTTAACCGTCGGTCGCGACAACGATAAAAATCCAGTCGTCGCGTTGCGGGAGATTGCCGGAGAGACGGTGAACACGGACATTCTTCGGGAAGGACTCATCCTGTCCATGCAGAAGCATGCGGAAGTTGATGAGCCGGAGGAAGACGAATTGTCTCTCCTCATCAGTGAAGACAAGCTGGAAGAAGAGACAATAACCGAAGACGAATTGGCACGCGTCCTTCAAACCGTGCCGGAAGGCGGCGGCGAGAACGATCCCGGCATCCTTTCGTCTTAGAGTGTTTCCAGGAAAAGTGGCCACCGGTTTTCCGTCCGAAAACACGATAAAACAACAACTTAGGGTCAGGTTTTGATTTCATCAAAACCGGAAAGACCCTAGGCGCGCCGACGTCGATATTACCGCAAGGGCAAGAGGAGAGATGTCATGAAAGCCATTCAATTGACCAAATTTGGGCCGGATAATACCGTTCTCAGCGAGTTAGACCAACCGGAACCGGGGCCGAGCCAAGTCTTGGTCAAATTGCACGCCGCCTCGATCAATTATCGGGATTTCATGATCGCTCAAGGGTTTTATCGGCCCGATTTGCCGCTTCCTATCATTCCCTTGTCGGACGGTGCCGGCGAGGTTGTGGCGTTGGGCGACGGTGTCGACCGGGTCAAAGTCGGCGATCGGGTAACGCCGACATTTTTCCCGAAATGGATTTCTGGCGACGGCAGTCGGGCGGAGAAGGGGGTGAGCACTGGATGTGAAATGCCGGGCACCCTGGCCGAATACGGGATCTTCGACCAGGACGCTTTGTGCACATTTCCCGATTTTTTGAGCTTCGAAGAAGCGGCGTGTTTTCCCTGTGCGGGCCTGACCGCTTGGGCCGCTCTTGCCGTTTCAAACATCAAGGCGGGCGATACGATTCTTGCCATGGGCACGGGCGGTGTTGCCCTGTTTGCCATCCAATTTGCCAAGGCCTTGGGTGCCAATGCCATAGTTATCTCGTCGAGCGACGATAAAATCGCCCAAGCTAAGGATCTGGGGGCCTCGCACGGGGTCAATTATAAGACCACGCCGGAATGGGCTGACGCAATATTGGAATTGACCGATGGCAGGGGGGTCGATTCAGTCATGGAGCTAGGTGGCGCCGGCACTTTGCCGCAATCGCTGAAGGCCATTCGCATCGGCGGCCATGTGCCGATGATGGGGAATCTTGCGGGCATCCGAATCGATATGGATATTTTCCCCATTTTGGTCAAGAACGCGCATATTCACGGCATCACCGTGGGCAATCGCGACACTTACGAAAAAATGTGGGACTGCGTCGGCACAAGCGAAATCCGACCGGTTATTTATAAGACTTACGATTTCGAGAATGGCGGCCATGCCATTCAAGATATCGCCGCCGGCCGCCACTTTGGTAAGCTGACCGTAAAGTTCTAAGATGACCTCGCGCGCGCCGCATCCTATGACGCAGCACAAAGAGGTGCAGGGGCCGTTGCTTTGTTTGTTTTGGGAGAGCCCGCGTGATGGCTCATGCCGATGGGGAGACGTTTGCCGACATTAGGGACGCGGTCCGCAAAACCTGTGCCGCGTTTCCCGGCTCCTATTGGCGGGAGAAAGACGAAAACGCCGCCTACCCCAAAGAGTTTGTCGATGCTCTCACACAGGCGGGGTTTTTGTCGGCGCTCATTCCGGAAAAATATGGCGGCAGTGGTCTTGGCCTTTCGGCGGCGGCGGCCATCTTGGAGGAAATCAATAAGTCCGGCTGCAATGCAGGGGCGTGCCACGCACAGATGTACGTTATGGGCACTCTTTTGCGTCACGGTTCTGATGCGCAAAAGAACACCTTTCTCCCCGCCATTGCTAACGGAACATTGCGCCTTCAAGCCTTCGGGGTCAGCGAACCGACGAGCGGAACCGATACCGGCTCCATTAAGACAAGCGCCCGCCGAGAGGGAGATCATTACATCATCAACGGTCAGAAGCTATGGACGTCGCGCGCTGAACATTCCGACCTTATGTTGTTGCTCGTGCGCACCACGCCCAAAGAGGACGTGAGCAAACGTACCGACGGCATGTCGGTCTTCATTGTCGATCTGCGTGAGGCCGTGGGAAGGGGCCTTACGATCCGGCCGATCAAGACCATGATCAATCATTCGACCACGGAGATCTTCATTGACGATCTCAAGGTGCCGGCGGAAAATTTGATCGGTAAGGAAGGCACGGGCTTTCGTTACATTCTCGATGGGATGAATGCGGAACGTATTCTCATTGGCGCGGAATGTATCGGCGATGCCCGTTGGTTTATCAATAAAGCGGTTGACTACGCCAATGAGCGTATCGTGTTCGATCGTCCGATCGGGCAAAATCAGGGGATCCAATTTCCTATTGCACGGGCCTATGCGGCAACGCAAGCTGCTGATCTTATGGTGCAACAGGCCGCCACGCGCTTCGAGCAAGGATTGGAGTGTGGTAGCGAGGCCAATATGGCGAAGCTCTTGGCTGCGGATGCGTCTTGGGCGGCGGCGGAGATGTGCCTCCAAGCCCATGGCGGCTTTGGATTTGCCCGGGAATACGATGTGGAGCGCAAATGGCGCGAGGCGCGGCTTTATCAAATAGCGCCGATTTCGACGAATTTTATCCTGTCCTACATCGCCGAACACGTGCTTGGTTTACCGCGATCTTATTAGAGCATTTTCGAGCGAAGTGGACACCGGTTCGCGTTAAGAAAATGCGACCAAACAAGAACTTAGAGCGTTTTCGCGATTCCGTTAAGTTCGGAAACGCTCTAGCAAACCCCGTCTTGCTGCCCACGAGGACAAACATGGTCGATCAAACGGACACTTACCGGAAATGGATCGGCCGGCGCGAGACTTTGGTCGATTTTGTCGATCCGCGCTCAATCGCCAACATGGATGTGCTTTTGGGCGGCGACGGCGCCTGGCCCCGTAAGGGCGATCCGATCGCCAATTTTTGGCACTGCATGAATTTTGCGCCACGGGCGCCGCACGATGATCTGGGACCGGACGGTCACCCCCGCCGTGGCGATTTTATGCCCCCCATTCCGTTACCCCGGCGCATGTATGCGGGCGCCGAAATGGATTTCATCGCACCCTTGCACGTCGGCGATCACGTTGAATGCCATACGGTCATTGCCGACATCACCAGCAAGCACGGGCGTTCGGGCGCGCTTGTTTTTGTTGTGCTCGCGGATGAGATCCGCAGTGATGGCGTTACGAAGATTATGCAAAAGCGTACATTGGTTTTCACGGAAGCGGTCAATAAAGATTTTTCGGATACCTCGTCCCCTAAGCCTGCCCCGGATGAGGCCGACTGGCGGCAGGAAATTACACCCGACCCGATAACGCTTTTTCGTTTTTCAGCGCTCACCTTCAACGGCCACCGAATTCACTATGACCATCCTTATGCAACGGGTGTGGAGGGTTATCCCGACCTGGTGGTGCATGGCCCGTTCATTGCCCTTTGGTTGATTACGGCATGTCAACGCGCGAATGCCAACCGTCCGATCAAACGGTTTTCTTATCGAACCCACGCGCCGCTTTTCGCCGATGCGCCATTTAACGTTGCGGGGAAATTGGATCGAAGCCGTGCGGCGGCGACCCTTTGGGCGGCAGGACGAGACAAATGTCTTGCTATGACGGGAAAGGTCGTGTTCGCCGATTAGAGCGCATTCAGGAAAAGTGGGTACCGGTTTTCCATCCGAATGCGCGACAAAACAAAGACTTAGAGCACGTTAGCGATTTTATCTTTTGTGAATGCGCTCTAGACCCCGTTCACAATTCATTGAATCAGGGAACGTGGTCTAGATTTGTTATTGGTCGCGCATTCGAACCCAAAAACCGCGTACACTTTTTGTGAATGCGCTCTAGCGGCTCGATTATTTCAACAGCTGGCCGTGCATTGTGTTCTTGAAAAGGGATTCAAATTTTGGATCGTCGCTGTAAATGCGAAGTGTCGACACGACGGTGCGTGACATAAGCCGTGCGGTATATCCGGCGCTGTCATTGCGCAGGAGATCGGCTTCTTCCAGTCGCTCAAAAAGCTTGCTCAGTTGGTCGACGAAACGGTTATGAAGATCCCTCACCAGGGGAAAATATTTGCCGCCCATATATTGTGACAATAACAGCGCATTGGCATCACGGCGCCACAAAGTCAGATAGATCGTGAGAATTCCTTCCATCAATTCATCGGTCTTGCACTCATTAAGTCCTTGGAGTTTTTCAATGCCCAGCTCGAAAAAGGGGCGGGCGATATCCTCGATCAATTGTTCTTTGTTGGCAAAGAAGCTGTAAAAAGTACTGCGAGCAATACCGGCTTCTTCGATAATTTCCTCGACCGCCACATTTTCAGCGCCTTTTTCGACAAATCGCCGGGCCGCCACATCCAGCAATTCGCGCCGCATGCGGTCGCGCCTACGGGCCACTTTGTTGCTTCGTGGTTGCTCAATCCCACGGCGTTCCGTCTTTTGGTCAGAATCTTTTACTAAATCATACATGCTTGTCTGAGTGGATATTTCATCGTATTGTTTGTCAATAGTAGAATAACCCCTAGTCGGTCCCTATTAGAAATTTTCCGGGCCAAGCGCAAACAAAAAGCGTAACGGCCCGGGGATCGTATGTTTCTTTTTGAGGCTTGTGGATTGACACGAAGCTCAGTTGGGCCTCATTAAGCGTGTGTTAGAGCATTTTCGAGCGAAGTGGACACCGGTTCGCGTTAAGAAAATGCGATCAAATAAGGAATCTAGAGCATTTTCATGAGTCAGTTAATCTTGGAAATGCTCTAGCGCGCCGAATCGAGACAGAATCGGCTTTGCCAGGGCAATAAGGAAAGAGCTTGGACCATGGTTCCCCATCATAGCCGAGGGATCGAAATCGCGGAGAAAGGCCCAACCGATTATATGGTGGTGAAGCGGCTGGTTCCGTTTTTGTGGCCTCCGGGGGAATGGACTTTAAGAGCCCGTCTGGTTGTCGCGTTCGTGTGCATTGTGTTTGCCAAGGCAGCGACCGTGACCTTGCCATTTCTCGTTGGGCTCACCGTCAATGCTTTATCCGTTGAAAATGCGGCCATCATTGTCGTTCCGATCGCGCTCATTCTTGGCTATGGGCTTTTGCGAACGATCGGATTGGCCTTTACCCAATTACAAGACGCGCTTATTTCCCGCGTGGTGGAGCGGGCGGTGCGTCAGATACAAGTGCAGCTGTTCAGCCACATTCAGCAACTGGGTCTCCAATTTCATCTTGATCGCCAAACCGGTGCCATTAGCCGCACTATCGAACGGGGCGCGCGTGCCATCGACATGCTGCTCACGCTCGTCGTCTTGCGGACATTGCCGGCGATACTGGAATTTGTCTTCGTCTGCACTTTGCAATGGGTCAAATATGGCTGGCTCTATTCCTTGGTGACGTTCATAAGTACGGCTGCCTATGTGACCTACACGATCAGTATTACGGATTGGCGCCTAAAATTCCGTCGCAAGATGAATCAATCGGATGGTGATGCCCATACCAAATTGATCGATGCTCTCATCAATTACGAGACGGTCAAATATTTCGGCAATGAGGCCAATGAAGTCGACCGTGTCGATTC
>SMVA01335879.1_pt1 | contig 10647 bp, 9 predicted proteins | sample 2456451 | NCBI WGS metagenome assembly SMVA01 (sample SAMN11095933, study PRJNA526329) | marine sediment metagenome | biome: Marine sediment; feature: Surficial sediment; material: Deep marine sediment; isolation source: Hadal surficial sediment | place: Pacific Ocean | collected 2014-05 | depth 0-1...
AAAACCGAACATTTTCGGCAGAGCCGCGTCGATCACGATGGCGCGAGGCAACAATCTCTGGATTGCCATAATGGCCTCCACCCCATCGTGGACCAGCGTTGGCTGAAATCCCCACTGGGCTAGAGCACTGGCCGTCGACTTGCCCTGTTCGATCTCGGGGTCTGCAATCAGCACCACTCGCTCGCGATCGACTGGAGGAGATGGGAGCACTGGCGGAGCTGGGCGCGACATCGGCGGCAACAGAGTGGGTGCGGGTTCTCTGGGGGCTTCAGGTTGCGGCATCGAAACCGACGGAGTGGATGCGACAGGAACTCCACCCGCGGTTTCGGCAGCAGCTCGAGGAGGACTCACCCGAAATATCGCTTCACAGCGAGTACAGCGCAGGCGTACTCCCTCGGGCCGCAAACGATTTGGCTCGATTTGATAACGCGCACTGCATCCGGGGCAAGCGACAATCATCGGGTCTCTCCAACTCTGAAATCACTGGCTAGCGTCATCATGGTCCCCTCGTCGATGCTCCCCTACGTCAGAGCTGAAATCGCTGCACGTCTTCCTTGAGCCCCGCTGACTGTTTCAACAACCCCTTCGAAGCCTGATCCATGCGACGCGCCGACTCCTCGTTTGCTCGAGTCTGCGCAAAGATTTCCTCGATGAATTCGACCGCCGATCGGCACGCAGCAGCCTGCTCCTGCAGCGCCTGGTTGATCTGTTCGATCGCTTCCCGCTGCCCCTCGACGCTCTCCCGAATCCGGCCCGAGCCCCGAGACTGTTCTTCGGTCGTTCCGCGCACCTGCTGGGCGACATCACGCATCGCGGTTGTGCTGCGGTAGACCACCGTATTCCCGCGCTCCTGTTCCCTCGCGGCACTACGAATTTCTTCCACTCCGCCGCGCACCTTCTCCATCAGTTCGACCACTTGGGAGGCTGCCCGAGCTTGGGCTCGCACTGCCTTGAGGATCCCCTGGATGCGCTCACCGCTATCTCGTGAAGCACGCGTGATCTCCTCGAGAGAAACACCTGCCTCCGCAGAAAGATCGACACCGGACGCCACACTTGCGGTTCCGGTTTCGATTGCTCCGATCGCGTTATCCCCTTCTTCCTGGACAGCGCGGATCAAGTCCGCGATCTCTTTCGTCGACGTCAACACCCGCTCCGCGAGGTCCTTGATCTCGTCCGCAACGACCGAAAATGCACGCCCATGCTCACCGGCCTGTGCAGCGATGATTGCGGCGTTCAGCGCGAGAAGGTTCGTCTCATCCGCTACGTCATCAATCACGTCAACAATCGCGCCGATTTCCTTTGTTCGTCCACCAAGGTTTCGAATCACTTTCTCGGCGGTTTCGGTAGCCAACCGGATGACATCCATTCCCTCAATGGTCTGTCGAACCTTTTCCTGACCGCTTTCAGCAATCGAAACAACATAATTGGACAGCCGGGCTGACTCCTCGGCGCTCTCGTCTACTTCTGTCAGAGAGCTGGCCATCAACTCCATCGATGACGATGTTTCCGATGAAGCTTGAGCAAGCGCATTCGTGCTTTCCACGACCTGACTGACACTTCGAACGATCTGCTCCATCGATGTGGAAACCTCGTCGACTTTCTCCGAAAGTGTCACTGCAGTCTCGTTCAGATCATCGCCCGCCGCGCCCAACTCCAGAATCGAGCTAGAAGATTCCTCGACCGAGCTATTCAGCACCCCCGCCGATTCCGCGATCCCCCGCACTTGGTTGTCGATCGCCTCCGTGGAAAGCGCTGCTTGCTGAATTCCCAAAGCCTGGTCCGCTGTAACCGCAGCTACTCCCTCAGAAATCGATGCGATATCCGCAACGGATTCTTCGAACTGATCAACCGCGCCGAAGATTCGCGAAAGCGTCGAGCGGAGCGATTCCATCATGGAATCGAAGGATCTCGATAGGTCTCCGATTTCATCCTCCGATTCGAACACACGGCCTCGGCGAAGATCGCCGGAAGCCATCCGCGCAACTTCGGTACTCAGCTGGCCCAAACCCCTGAGAATGTCGCTCGATATCAGCCACGCCATGACGCCGCCGAATGCGATTGCAACAGCGAGCAGGCCCGCGAATGCGATCCAGATTTGGCTCGTCTCGAATTCCAACGCGCGGAGGGGCGTGGACACCACGAGAACGCTGTCGCCCTCGAGGGCTCGCCACGAGAAAACGCGACCGAAGAACCGAGAACCGCGGCTTCCGCGTTCGACGCCAATCTCGTGTTCGGCTCTGATTTCTGCGACGAGCTGAGTGCCGAGCCTTTCATGTCTACCTGGACTGGATGTGGAGAAGTCCAGCAGTGTTACGTCAAGAGGTGCTGCAAGGGCAGACTTATCACCGAGCACTGCAGTCGTGGCAACGCTGAGTTCCTGCCCATCGAGCTGCTCAACCAATTTATCGAGGACGCCGTTTTGCCAACGAATCGTGAAATCCTGGATGCCAGTGCTCATCTTCACAGAGAAGAACACCCACGCGATGATCAGCGGAACGGCAGCCATACCGGCTGCGCCGCAGAAGATCTTGCTTCGGAGCGAGATCGGTTTCAGCCGTGCGCGGCGCACTTCCGGGTCGGAGATTTTCGCGGCGAGCGCCACGCGAACCTCCTCGACTTCACGCTTTACCGCGAAGAACAGGATGCACCCAGCGACGAAGCCCGCAACCAATCCCGCGATGACCACGATCGCGCTCTCCGTCACGCCGAATGACCCAAATCGAAGCGCCATCAATCCGGCCGTCATGCCACCCGTCGCCATCCAAGCGGCCATGGCAAGCATCGCCAGACTTCGCGGCAAATCCACGATGGCCGCAAAGCCAGCTCGGCAATCTTCATCAGCAAGGCGATCTTCGGAGCAGCGATTCAGAAACGTCGTGATCGGCTCGATCCTGGAGAGTTGCCTCTTCGTTGCCATCGTAGAGACGAGAACCGCACAACCCCCGGCGGATGAACAGAGCCAGACCCATGCCACACCCGTGAGGTCGAGCAAGGCAAAGAGAGACGCGACCAGCACGGCGGGGCCAGGGAGCCAGATGCGGTAGTAGAGCGACAGAATGCTCGATCTGAATTCGGACGGATTGGGAAGAGTCGGAGTCACGCTGCATCCTCGTGGGTGGTCAGGGCCGAGCGGTAGACGCTCTCGAGCAGAAACTCCAGCGACAGAACCACGATCGGCTCCGAATCGGGCCTTCGAACCACGGCCCGGGCTGCGTCGTAGCCGGCGTGGGTAGCGAGGGCGGGCGGGTCTTCCAGACTGGCCGCCCCGACCTGCAGAACCTCGATCGCAGAGTCAACCGTCAAACCGATGACGAGTCCATCTGTCTCGGCCACCACGATTCGGGTACTACTCGTTGGTTCCACCTTACAATCGTTCAGCGCTAGCCCGAGGTCGACGACGGGCACCAGGGCACCACGAAGATCGATGACGCCTTCGATCAGTGCAGGCGATCTGGGCAAGGGCGTCACGGGCTGCCAGCGAACGACTTCGCGAACGTTCACGACGTCTATCGCGACTGTGCGACCGCCTACCTCAAAGCAGCCGAGCGTCACCTCGCCTATCCCGGATGTCATCGAAGCCGCGTCAACCATCGAGAGTCAGCACCCTGTCCAATTCAATCATCGACACGAACTCGTCCCGAAATTTGCAAAGTTCATTGACGACACCCGTATCAGACCCCGTTGCGGGTTGTATCGCGTCATTGGATACCCGCATGACTTCCTTCACGGCGTCGACAAGCAATCCAACGACTTCGTCATCTGCCGTTTTGACAACGATGATCCGGGTCCGACGAGATGACTCAATCGACCCGAGGCCAAGTCGACGACCGAGGTCGATCAGTTCGATCATCTCACCGCGCAGCGAAATGACTCCCCGAACCTCCTCGGGAGTACGGGGAACCGGAGTCACGGGGCGCATCCGAACGATTTCACGCACCCGCTCCACGGGCACCGCATAGGGCGCTCCTGCGATCTCGAAAGACAGCAATTGATGAATCTCGTCGAGCGATTCGGACGAATCACCGTGATCAGCCGCAGCGCGAGCAAGATCGTCCCACTGTCGCGTCTCGTCGCTCGATGTGCTCACTTCACTCACGCGCCTTCCTTTCTGCTCAGCGCGTCTTCCACCAGGCTCGATATATCGACGACCAACACGGCCTTCTGATCGCCCAACTCTGTCGCTCCCGCGAAGCCGCGCACGTTCTTGGCCGGGCCCTGGATCGGCTTGATCACCGTGTCCTGCTGGCCATCCAATCGATCGACGAGCAACCCGATTCGCTGTTCGCCCAAGCCCACAATCACGGCGAATTGTTTTTCGGAGGATCGCGAAACATCGAGTTCGAATTCATCGGCCAGACTTCGCAGCAGCAGCGCATCCCCACGAAGGTCGAGGATCTTACGGCCCTCGCTGTGCTGGATCTCGCTGGGATCGATCAACAGGGTCTCGTGCACGGCGTTGATCGGAATCGCAAATTGATGCTCACCTACTCCGACGATCAGCGATTGAACGATTGCAAGCGTAATCGGCAGGGTCATCGAGATCGTGGTGCCGCGACCCGCAATGGACTCCACCTCGACAGCGCCGCCCAGTGCCAACACGTTCTCCCGCACCACGTCCATCCCCACTCCGCGACCACTGGTCTCGCTGACCACCGACTGGGTAGACAGGCCGGGCGTGAAGATCAGATTCAAGATCTCGCGATCGCTCAACTCAGTGTCTGCGGAGATCAGGCCGAGTGACTCTGCGCGCGCACATAGAGCAGCTCGATCGATTCCCTTACCATCGTCGCTAACCGAGATGACCACGTGGTTTCCGCGTTGAAATGCGTTGATTTTGATGCAGCCCTGGTCGTCCTTGCGCGCCGCCACACGCTCCTGGACGGATTCGATCCCGTGATCGATCGCGTTGCGGACGATGTGCATCAAAGGATCGACCAACTCCTCGACAATCAGCTTGTCGAGTTCGGTATCAGCACCAAAGACTTCGAGTCGGACGTCCTTCTGCAGGTCCCGCTTTAGCGAACGCACCACGCGGGAGACCTTGTCAAAAACCTGCCGCATCGGAACCATCCGGACTTCCAACACTGCAGACTGAATGCCCTTGAGCTTCCGATCGAGCGATTTGTTGATTTTTGACAACTCGAGCCCAACCTGGGCGCTCTGGGGCTGGGCTGTCAAACGCGCGGCAATTTTGCCGATCGACGCACGTTGAATCACCAACTCGCCAACCAGATTCATGAGTTCGTCGAGTTTGCGAATGTCGACTCGTACCGTCTCGCTGATCGATCGCAGCGACTCCAGCTCAGAAGGTACTGGCGCTTGCGGCACAGCCTCGCTCTCGGCGGGCTTCGAAACCTTCTCCTTGACCGGGGCACCCTCCCGCACCGATTGCACATCGGCGTCCGGAAAATCGAGTGCTTCGGTTAGTTCTGCGATGTTCAGATCGGAGGCGACAAGCAGCGAGAACCGGATCTGCGCCTCTGGGGTTTCCCCGGGTGCCGGAAGCGTCGAGAGCACTTCTCCGATCGCTCGAATCGCATCGGAGAGTTCAGAAAGCCCCTCGTCGAAGGACATGATCTCGAACGTCGATCCGACCAGCATGATGTGCCGTCCACGCTGGATGTTTTCGCGAAGCCGGTGTTCCTCGTATTCGGTCAACGCCCGCAGCAGTGCGCTGTCGATCTCCAGGGACTCCAATTCGCCACCGGCGGCGGTCTCCTTGGCAGATGTCTCGATGCGATTCGCGAGATCCTCGACCGGCTCGTTGAACGCAGCCAGAGCCTCCTCATCTCCCACGGATTCGAGCAGATTCGCGAAGATGCGAATCGCCTCGTCGATCAACCCAATCAGCGGCGAGTCCATCGACACCCTGCCGAGCCGCAGGTTGTCGAGAATATCCTCGAGGTGATGGGCGAGACCCTGGATCGACTCGAGCCCGAACATCCCCGCCAGTGCTTTGAGGGAGTGAGCGGAGCGAAACAGCCGGTTGATCAGATCCGGGTCGACTTCGCCGCCCGAGGACCGCTGATCGTCGAGATCGAGGTAATCCTCGCGCATGCGCTCGAGGATCTCCTCCGCCTCCGATACGAACTCCTGGTCCGCCTTGCTCGCTGAACGCGATCGCCTGCCGCGAGTCGCCATGGCACCGCTACTCGCTCGGCATGCCGCGGGACAGCAGATCCACCACGACCTCCCGCAGGTATTCGGCTTCAAAGGGCTTGACGAGATACGCGTCAGCGCCCAACTCGAGACCTCTTTCGCGATCTCGATCGGCCCCCTCGGTCGACACGATGATCAGCGGAATGGATCGATAGGCGTCGTTGCTCTTCGCGAACGACACCAGCTCCAAGCCGTTGATGTCGGGCATGTTAATGTCGGTCACGATCAAGTCGAAGGGTTCGCGGGGCAGACAGCGGAGCGCCTCGAAACCGCTGGAGGCCTCCGTGATCTTCACCGGAATCTCGAGGCCCTCGAGCGCGGAGTTGAGTAGCGCTCGCATCGTAGGAGAATCTTCTACGATCAGAATTCGCTTCACGGGCCCCTCCCGAGCTGATCCCCGCCAATTCGGCCGCTTTGTGTATCGGACGTTTAAGGGATTTCTTGAGGGAGTCTCAGCACTTCGGGCGATTTCCCGCGTATGGAACTCGGCTCGATCGAGCGCGCTGCCGACGCCGATCTCAGGACGCGGCGGGGTCTCCAATCTGCGCGAGGGCGCGCTCTAGAAGCACGCGCTCGAGCGCCAGTCCAGCCTCGTGAAGTGCGATCTCGATGACCGACATGTCTCCCACGGATTCCTCGCCCGGCAGGTTGTCGCCGTACAAAAGTGCCACCACCCGTCCACCGCTCACGATCGGTGCGACATAGGCTTGGGCGGGCTCCCGATCGCCGATCCGGCGGGCAAGCGCCCGGTCGCCATCGCCGATTACGGGCGAGCAGAGCGAGGTGCGCGCGTCGAGAACAGATTTGAACCATTCCACGTCCGCGGCGGGTAGTGCGACTTCTCGAAATTGGGCGTCGTCGGGACCTCCCCCACGGGGCAATCCGATCTGTGCGACGCCCAGGGCCATCTCGTCTCGCACCATGAACATGGCAACCCGCGAGAGGCGCTCCGAGGCAAATTTCAGCACGAGTTTCAGGACCTCTCCGTGGTTGGCGGGGTCGCGGATGCGCTCGCTCACGGCCCGCAGCGTTCGCAGGTTCTCCGAATCCGTGGCGTCGCTGGTAGTAGACGACCGCACGGCGCGATTCGAATCGCTCGGTGACTGCACCGGCTGCTTGAGCCACCCGGTGATCTCGGCTCGAAAGCGCTCCGCCTCTTCCTTGAGTTTTGGCCAGGCCTTTCGATTGATGAGAGCAGCGGGATCCGGCCCGGTGAGAATGGCATCGGCGGCGTCGATGGATTCCCCCGATTGCGCTTCTTTGTAACGCACAACCAGCACGGGCATCGACGAAGCAAGAAGTTTGAGGCGCCGGATGAACTCGGCGAGGCTTTCGACCCCCGATATTTTCTCGGCTGCCAGATCGATCGATACGAGAACGACGGGAATCTCCCCCCGACGCAAATACTGGCGGATCCGCGCAATCCCACTCTCGCCGTTCTGGAAAATGTGCACACGCGAAAAAAATGGGGCGAGGTTCAGCTTTTGCCATTCAAGGCTGCTGAGATTCGGGTCGATCGAGATCAGACTAACGGCCGCTACACCCGGCCGGGACGGAACCTCCTCGCGCGAGCCCGCTTCGACCGGAGCGACCGCGGAGCGCTCTTCAACTGGAGCAACCGTGGGATTCTCTTCGACCGGAGCGACTGCGGCGCTCTCTTCGACTGCTGCCGCCGCGGGCCGCTCTTCGATTGGTGCGGCCGCGGGGCTGTCTTCGGCTAGAGCGACATTGGGGCTTTCTTCGACTGGAGCGACCGCGCTTTGCTCCACCTCCAACTCGGGAGCTTCTCGTCGAGTCGCGGCGAACGCCAGCACCGCCTCGGGCGACGCGGCGTCAGCGCTCGAATCGCGCTCCATCGACGCGATTTCGGGCTCTGCTGAGGCGAGATCGAGCTCGACAGCGTCGTTCGGGTCGACCGCTTCGAGGGCGCTGGGAGGGGAACCAAAATCCGAAGATCCATCGGAGTCGGTCTCACCGCTGAAAAATAACGGCCCGTCATCCATTTCAGAAATCGCAGCGCCATCTTCGGCAACAGCTGACTCCGCGCCCTCTGAACCGCGAGCCCCTTCGTCATCGAGGCGCGTCGCCTCCATCGTCAGGTACTGGGCGTTGATTCCCGTCGGGATCAGAATTTCGAGATCGCGCGCGTCGATTTCGTCGCGCACTTCGAAACTGAATTCGCCAACAACCCATGAGAAGATGCGAAACACTGCGCGCTCGACCTGTTCGCGACGCAGGGAATCGAGACTCTCCCGCGTCAGCGAGGTGCACTCGGAGAGGGATTCAGCCACGGGCACGCCGTGCGCGCTCGACAGTTCCGCCGCGCGATCGAAATCTTCGCCGCTGATGAAGCCGGCCTCTACGACAAGCGAGCGAAGGTCTTCCGGCTCGCCTTTTACATAGGCGGCCCGAACCAGACCGTCACAGAAGACGATCCGACCCTCGCCCTGTTCGGAGTGAATCAACAGCAGACCCGACTTCCGAGACAGACTGACAATCTGTAGGATATCCCCGAGACCCAAGTCCTCGAGGCTTCCGACCAAGCTCATCCGGCGACTCCACAACCACTTGCACGATCAACACGAACCCGTGACGCGGAAGCCCGCCAATCGCGTGACCTTTGGGTCGACCCGATTTGGGCGGCGCGAGACCAACGGCTCCCCACACTTCGGCTCACCGCCTAGAAGATCGGCGAGACGAGGGGTTACTTAAACCGAAGATTATGATCGTAGGTAAAATCACCCGATCGACCTGGGGAAACTTTTGTGGACTTTTTGAGGGCCTCGGGCAACCTCAGGCTCGCCCCGGCTGGCTGCTCGGCCTGTTCGAGGGGTCGCAGTTCAGCGAGTCTCGCCGCTGCCCCCTCACCCACAATCGCAAGACGGAGCCCAGCGCCACGCTCGGCGGCAGCAACCAGCGCACCGCCGAACAGTGCGCGGGTGCCCTCGGGCCCGAGGCTGGCTGCGTCGGATACGAGCCCCAAGGCGACGCGATTCACCCGCAAATCGAGCGCGCGCCGGACGACGTCGCGACCCAGATCGCGCCACGATTCGATGGCGAGTTCGGCCCGGTGTCCAAGGCCGAGAACCAGCAGCAGAGGAGATCGCAACGAACCCGCGGCCGAGAGCAGCGCAGCGTGTCCGAGCATTCCGTTCAGCTTTCGCGAAGTGACGAGCCGCCAGAGTTCGCCGCAAAGTCGCCAGTCGGCGCGACCGGCACTGCCACGCAGTGGCCGATCGTCGGGCGAAAAGCCGACCACCACCAGATCAGCGGTAACCCGCTCGAGCGGGTTGGCGTCGAGTTCTACGATGATCGACGCGGTCAACCGACCCCCCGACCGGATCCCCGGCTGTCCTTCGCGTTGGGTTCCGCATGCCTCCCAATTTGTGGCGCAACGGCGTCAGGCTCCGCGTGTCTCGCCATTTGTGGCGCAACGGCGTCAGGCTCCGCCTGTCTTCCGATTTGCTTGGCTACGGCATCGAGCACACCGTTCACGAAACCCGCCGAGGACTCGCCGCCAAAGCGTCTCGCGAGCTGTATCGCTTCATCGAGAATCACGGACACCGGTGTGTCGGTTCGGGTCAACTCGTAGATGCCGAGCCGCAGAACGTTGCGGTCGACCGTCGCCATCCGGGAGATCTTCCAGTTGATGGCGTTCGCGGCGAGCAGGTCGTCGATATCCGAGAGTTGGGAGGTCGTACCGCAGACGAGTTCCAGCGCGAAATCGCGGGCGCCCGCCGGAAGATCGAAGTTTTGCGCGACCCGCTCGAAGATCTCCTGGATACCGGCCTCTCCATCGGCCTGCTGCGGGTCAGCGAAATCGCGCGCGTAGAGTGTTTGCAGCGCGACCTGGCGTGAGCGTTGACGCGGAGCGCGATCCGATCGACTCACGTGTCCACCTCGGGAGGCTTCCCCAGGCGGGCCATCAAGCGCGCCATCTCGATGGCCACCCGCGCGGCTTCTTCACCCTTGTTGCCATGCTCGCCGCCGGCCCTCGCGAATGCCTGGTCGGCATCATCCGTGGTCAGCACGCCAAATCCGACGGGCAGCGCGGTGTCTCTCATGACTTCCCGCAGCCCATCGGTGACACCCCGGCACACGTAGTCGAAATGGGGTGTCCCACCGCGAATCACCGATCCCAGTGCCACCAAGGCGTCGTAGCGACCGCTCAACGCCAACGCGCGGGCGGCCATCGGAATCTCGAAGGCGCCGGGTACCCACGCAACATCAATGTCTTCCTGGCGAGCGCCGCAGCGGACCAACTCCGCCGAACACGCTTCAAGTAGTTTCACTGAAACTGGCTGGTTGAAACGCGAGACCACGACCGCGAAGCGCAGGCCACTCGCGTCTTCAGAACTTTCGTAGCTGTTCACCGACTCGCTCCTCGGCTCCGGGATCTCCCGCCACGGCTCGCCGGATATTCGACGGGACCGCGAATGTACAGATCACTGCCCGCGCGGCCCACGCGCCCGTTCAGCAGCGGGGACT
>SMVA01023938.1_pt1 | contig 10646 bp, 11 predicted proteins | sample 2456451 | NCBI WGS metagenome assembly SMVA01 (sample SAMN11095933, study PRJNA526329) | marine sediment metagenome | biome: Marine sediment; feature: Surficial sediment; material: Deep marine sediment; isolation source: Hadal surficial sediment | place: Pacific Ocean | collected 2014-05 | depth...
CAAAATGATCTAGCACTCTTCTTATGATGGAGGCATGTGAATAGTGAAATCCAGCGTATCCATCGCGAAGATCAGCGTGGGCATCAAGATGAAGCAGCACCAAATCTGGATAGGTCTCTAGATATTTTTTAATGGGGGCAAAGGAGATGGAGTGCTCACCACCGAGAGTAATCATTTTGATATTATTCTGTTTTAAATCTTTTTCCTTAAAAAAGGAATCGAAGTGTTCATTAGCGTGAAACCATGATTTTTCAACGTCTAGAAAAAGGCCCAAATCTAAATTTCCCAGATCAAACACATTTTTAAGGTCACTGGTGTCTCTATCTAGATAAGGGGAATAGGTTTCAATATTACTTGACGCAGCTCTTATATGATCCGGCCCAAATTTAGTACCTTTTCGATAACAGGCAGTCCCGTCAAATTGAAAACCTACAATATGGATCGAATCATTAACCAGGGTTTTTGTAGGTGTGGCCATATCAAAAATATGCAACATTTACTCCTAATGGCCGCTGAATTTGGCAGCTCTTTTATCTAGGAAGGCCCTAATCCCTTCCTTTTTATCTTCGGTACCAAAAATCCATTTAAAGGCAGCTCGCTCTGCCGCAAGTCCCTGCTCCAAAGTAGAGTCAGCGCCTATGCGAATCACTTCTTTACACTTGGTAATGGCCAGGGGGGATTTCTTTTTAATCATCTCAAAAGTTTTAATCGCTCCCTGAATCATTTCTTCTTTATTGCCAAAGGTTTTTACAACGAGACCTAATTTCTCCGCTTCATCTGCCTTGATAGATCTGCCGGTATAGATCAGCTCGCGGCTTAGCGCCTCACCTACATATTTCATCAGTCGTTGCGTTCCCCCAAAGCCTGGGATTAGTCCAAGGTTTACTTCCGGCTGGCCAAAATGGGCATTATGGGTGGCATAGATAAAATCACATCCCATCGCCATCTCACATCCACCTCCAAGGGCAAAGCCATTCACGCAAGCGATGATAGGAACTGGTGCGTGTTCAAAAAGCAAAGGAACTTCTTGACCTAATTTCGAAAACTTTTCCCCCTCTTCAGGGGTCATGTAATCCATTGCTTTAATATCAGCACCAGCGATGAAGGCCTTTTCTCCCGCACCAGTTAGGATAATTCCTCTGATTCCTGCCGGAAGATTTTCCATCACTTCCTTTAGTTCTGTTAAAACCGTGATGGACAGGGCATTGAGCTTGTCTGGTCGGTTTATCGTAAGGTGGAGTATTTCATCTTTTACTTCAGTTAAGAGAGTCTTCATTTATTTTCCTTGGATAGTTCTGATAATACTGCTGAAATCTAAATTGCCGAATTTTTTGGCATGTATATTATAAAGGTTTAAGGCCATGGCCCCCATCGGAGTGACAGATTTTGATTTAATTGCCGCCTCTTGAGACAGTCCTAAATCTTTGGCCATTAACATATTTCCAAAGCCCCCTGCAAAATCACGAGAAGCAGGAACTCCCTCCATGACACCAGGATAAGGATTATATTTTTCCAGGGACCAATTGTTCCCCGAGCTTTTTCCCATTATTTCCGATAAGACTTTGGGATCAAGACCGTTGGCCACGCCAAGACTTAAGGCCTCGGCGGTGCCAATCATATGGATGGCCAAAAGCATGTTGTTGCAAATTTTGGCCACTTGTCCAGCGCCATTACCACCGGCATGAAAAATGTTGGCCCCCATTTGCTCCAGCATTGGTCTTGCCTTGTCTAGATTTTCACTGTCGCCGCCTACGATAAAAGTTAACGTTCCCCCGGCCGCTCCTGCGGTACCACCGGAAACCGGCGCATCGATCATGGGGAAGCCTTTTTTCTTTGCCTCATTGGCGACAAGTTTTGAGGATTCAGCATCAATGGTTGAGCAATCAATTAAAAGGACACCTTCCGGGGCATTTTCTAAAATCCCATTTTTTCCCAGGTATAACTCACGAACGATTTTTCCCTGAGTAACCATGGTGATAACAACATCTACACCTTCAAGGGCGTCTTTTACCGAATGGAAACCTTTTGCACCATCTTTTATAATCGCTTCAACTGCTTCAGGATTAATATCGTAGGCGTTAAGCTCATAACCGGCCTTCAGTAAGTTACAGGCCATTGGGCCACCCATATTTCCAACTCCAAAAAATGCTATTTTCATATTCAGCTCTCCTTAAAATGATCTAGTACATGCTCACGGTCTACATCTTCAACCTTCGCGGGATTCCACTGAGGATTATTATCCTTATCGATTAAAAGAGCGCGAACTCCTTCTCTGAAATCGTGATGACGAGTAAATTGTTGGGCCATATTCGATTCCATGGCAAACACTTCCCCCAATGTTAACCCTTTTCCTCTTTTTAACTGCTCTAAAATAACAGCAGCAGAGGTGGGAGAGCCTTTTAAAAAGTTTTTCACCGACCTTTTCAACCACTTGTCTTCGGTTTGGTACTCGCCCCACATTTTGCTGATTTCTATAATATTATCTGGATCTGCCAGCTTATTTATTTCTTCCAGTCTTTTTTCTATTTCAGATTCCTGGACATCACTTTTATGTTCTAATCCTTTAAAGAGATCCGCTAATTTATCTTCATGCCAGTTAAAATTACCGAGAGCATCTTTAAGTACCGGGACCTGTTCACTTGAGATAAAGTAATCGGCCATAGAGACAAATTTGGCATCTGCCCCGTTTAGCCTGGCACCAGATAAGGCGAGAAATTTCCCCACATTACCTGGCATTTTATTTAAAAAGTAACTGCCACCCACATCGGGAAAAAGACCTATGGTAATTTCTGGCATGGCCAGCATGGATCTTTCGGTAACGATCCGGTGAGATGCACCATTCATAATTCCTATTCCGCCGCCCATGACGATGCCATCAGCAAGACAGATAATTGGTTTTTTAAAGTTGTGGATATACTCGTCTAGAAAATATTCATATTTAAAAAACTCTCCAGCATTTTTCTCTTCCACCATGGCATCATAAAGGGAGACAACATCTCCCCCGGCGCAAAAGGCCCTCTCACTAGTGGAAAGCATGATGACTGCTTTTATGGAAGAATCGTCTTCCCAAGTCTCAAGCTGCTCCGTCATGGAAATAATCATCTCAATGCTTAAGGCATTTAAAGTTTTTGGTGAATTAAGCCAAATATGTCCAATGGAGTTTTCTACGCTAAAGTAAACTGCTTTTTCCATCTACCTGATCTCCTCGGTGGCACCCTCTTGCAATATTTTACGAGCAATAATCAAATTCATAATTTCATTTGTTCCCTCAAGAATTTGGTGAACTCTAGTGTCTCTCATAAACCTTTCAACTTGATATTCTTTGGTATAGCCGTAGCCACCAAAGATTTGGATGGCATCATTACAAATTTTAAACCCCTCATCGGTGGCAAACTTTTTGGCCATGGCACAGTAGGTGATTGTATTGGGATCACCCATGTCTAGCTTGTGGGCAGCAAGTCTGACCATTTGTCTGGAGGCCACAAGCCCTGTGGCCATTTCTGCTAGCTTAAACTGCAGCGCTTGAAATTTAGCAAGAGTTTTTCCAAAGGCCTCTCGTTCATGCATATACTTTTGCGCCAGCGTAAGACATTTCTGAGCAGCACCAATAGAGCATGTAGCAATATTGATTCGTCCCCCATCAAGTCCTTTCATGGCAATTTTAAAACCTTCACCAAGAGAACCCATTAAGTTATCCGCCGGGACTTCAACATTTACAAAGTTAATGATTCTTGTAGGCTGAGAATTCCATCCCATTTTTTCTTCATTTTTGCCATATTCAATTCCTGAAAGATCCGCAGGAATTAAAAGAGTGGAAATTCCCTTGGGGCCATCCTCTCCAGTTCTTACCATAACCACCAATACATCAGTTTCACCGCCACCAGAGACAAAGGCCTTGGTGCCATTAACGATATATTTATCACCTTTTAAAACGGCAGTGGTTTTTAGAGCGCCGGCATCAGAGCCTGATCCTGGTTCCGTTAGACAATATGAGCCTAGCAGATTTCCAGCTCCAAGTTCTGGACAATATTTCTGCGCCAACTCGGGTTTGCCCCAAGTGGCGATCATCCAGTTCACCATATTATGGATAGTCATGAAAGCGGCAGTAGAAGTACACCCTCCTGCCAGCTCTTCAAAGATAATAGCAGCATCAAGTCGACCCAGACCGATTCCGCCAAACTCTTCCGGAGTATAGATACTTAAAAAACCAAGCTCGCCGGCCTGCTTTAAAACATCTTTAGGAAAGATTTTTTTCTCATCCCACTCTAGAGCTTTTGGGGCGAGTTCTCCCTGAGAGAAATCTCGCGCCATTTTTTGCAGTTCTTTTTGATCACCCGTAAGTTCAAAATTCATTTCGATCCCTATTTAAGTCTAATGGTCATATTTAAAGGCCCGGCGTGCTCATCTTCAAACCATCTTGAGGTGATCGTTTTTGTTTCCGTGTAAAACTTGAAGGCCTGCTTGCCATAAGCGTGGGTATCTCCGTAAAAAGATCCCCGCCAACCGGTAAAGCTGAAAAATGGCAGAGGAACGGGAATTGGGATATTGATACCCACTTGTCCAACCGCCACTTCGTTTTGATACTTTCTAGCGGCAGCGCCACTTGAAGTGTAAATTGAAGTTCCATTTCCATAAGGGTTGTTATTGATAATCTCTAGTGCTTCATCCATATCTTTGGCATGAAGAACAACTAGAACGGGGCCAAAGATTTCTTCTTTATAGACACTCATTTCAGTGGTTGCCCCATCAATAAGCGTAGGCCCCACGAAATGCCCCTCAAGGCCTTCAACTTTATAGTTTCTTCCATCGAGCAGAATTTTAGCGCCGTCACGCTCTCCTTCACTGATTAACATTTCGACTCTTTCTTTTGCCTTGGCCGAAATTAGCGGCCCATAGTCAGAAGACTCTTCACTCCAAATTCCAGGAGTTAGCGTTGCCATTTTATCTTTAATTTCAGGGATCCAAGCTTTTGACTCGCCAACCATTACTGCCACAGAGATGGCCATACATCTTTGTCCTGCGGCCCCACATGAAGCAGCAGCAAGAGCATTGATTACTTGTCCTTTATTTGCATCCGGCATTACCACCATGTGGTTTTTAGCTCCAGCAAAGGCCTGAACACGTTTCATGTTTTTACAGCCTGTTTCATAGATATGCCTTCCAACGGGAACTGAGCCGACAAAACTTACGGCTTTGATATCTTTGTGCTCTAAGATGAAATCAACTTGTTCTTTTCCCCCATGCACGACATTTAAAAGTCCTTTAGGAAATCCCGCCTGGTCAAATAGTTCAGTCATCATGGTGGGAGTTAGAGGATCTTGTTCCGAGGGTTTTAGAATAAAGGTATTTCCAGAAACAATTGCTAGAGGATACATCCACAGAGGAATCATGGCGGGAAAGTTAAATGGGGTAATCCCGGCACAAACACCAAGGGGTTGAGTAATACTGTAGGAGTCAATTTTTCTAGCAACGTTTTCCATGGTTTCACCCATAAGATGAGTTGCGGCAGTACAGGCATGTTCAACGACTTCAATTCCGCGCCAAACATCACCCTTTCCATCTTCAAAGTTCTTACCATTTTCCTGGCAGAGAACTTTGGCGATTTCATCCTGGTTATCTTTTAGCAGTTGTTGGTATTTAAAAAAGTAGCGAACCCGCTCAGAAATTGGGACATTTTTCCATTCCTGGAATGCTTCTTTGGCAGCTCTAACGGCCATTTCCATTTCATCCATGGTGGTGAAAGGAACTTCACTTAGCTTCTCTCCATTGGCGGGATTTGTTACATCCATCCAGTTATCGGTTTTACTTTCAAAAAATTCGCCATTGATATAAAGCGGCACTCTTTTATGCATGGGACTATATCCTTTGTTATAATTGCTTTTAAAAATGTGCCAAAGATTAGCGTAAACGCCCAAAAACGACAAATACGCCTTGCGATAAATTTTAAAATATCAGGAAGTTAGCTGGGAATTTTCTCTATTTTTCCCAGATGGTATCAAAACAGGCCGAGAGATGGGCCACTTGCACATAGTTGCCATTTTTCTTACAAGCGTAGGCACCAGATTTTAGGCCGTCAGTATAATTTAATTCAAAAACGTATCTATTCCCATTTACTTCTACAGCTGTGCATTCCCAGGAAAAATTGGCAATTTTATTTTTACAAGAGCTTCCTTTAATTCTTAGTTTCTCGCCACAAAAATTGCTAGCATCAAAAAAGTTGCCATCATAATCACCTAACTTAATTATGGGATCTGCTTTTAGCAAGGTATGCCTAAACTTTACCAGGCCATTTCCTATAGCCGCCTCACAAGTTCTAATAAGATTTCCAGTTGAGGTGTTGCCCAACCATGATAATAAGGAAATTTCGATACTCCGGCATGTTGAACTAGATATCCAAACCTCCACCGCGTAGTCAGTGTCCTTTTGCAAACGGAAGCCTGCTCCAACCTTTATAAGTTTATCTTCATTTTCTAAATTGATAACTCTGGTGGAGATCTTTAATTCTTTTTTATTACAGGTATTACTTACACGAAGGATTTTAAAATGAGTTGATTTTTTTGAATTGAAAACAAAGGCGACCTTGGCCATCTCATCTTCACCAATTTTTGCGGGAACCCTAAAGACAGCCTCTTCTATTTTTTCACCAGATTTTGCCGGAATAAAATCCTTAGTATATTCGAGAACTACTTTTTCACTCTGCCATACTTCCGGTTCCAAAAAGGTTTCCTTTTCATTATCACCACAAGAGATCAGGGTTAATACCAAAATCCAGGAAATTACCTTAAGCATAGGGCCTCCAAAAATATTTAATCCTATTCTAACTTGGTTTATTCCGTATCTTCTAACCTCGCGGCATCAAAGTATCCCAGTCAGTTAATCATCAAAGCGATCACACATTTGCAGCATGGGTTTAAAAATTTCACAGGCCTGCTCATCACAGTCCTCTACTATATCTTGCATCTGCTTACACCAATATTTCATGGAATTGCCTGAGCTCGTTCCCATTCCCTTATGATGCCTACTCATTTTAGGATAGCCGGCAGGTGGAACACCTTTTACCCAAAATTTTATGGCAAAAAAGCAGGTTTCAATCATAACAAGGGTCGCACCAACAACCAGGATATAACCGCCTACTCTTAAAATTTTGGCCTTTTCTTTTTTACCTAAAAATAAAAGATAGAGTCCAAAACCGATGGCAATCAACTCCATGACAAAAACAAGTTCCGCTAAAAACAACATGCCTTCCTCCTAGAAAACAAAAAGTCCTAAAATTATACATCTAATGGACCAAAGAATGGTTCGGGCCCAATTGATTCGAATTAGTTTGTGAAGTAGATTGAGATCAAAGCGCCTTAGCAGTTTTACATGGTAGGGCCTGGTTAAAAAGAGAGTAACCAGCCATATAATCACTAGAAGAATTATATTGAAAAGCATGGGCCAGAAGTAGGCCTCTTTCCAAAAATAAAAAAGCGCCACCCCAGAACCAAGTTCAACCAGCATAACAGGTGCTACTAGTGAGGAGAGCCTTTTAATATGAAATTTTTCAAATTCTGAAAAACGATCTCTGTCTAGAAATTTAAAAGAGGGGTAATGGATTACTTGAATAATCCAAATGAGTCCGGTCATGAAAGAACAGCAAAAGTAATGTAGTCCTAGTGTGCTAAAAGTATCCATCTCCTATTATATTAGGGGATGGACTATCGAAAAATCAATTTTCTACCAACGATCAGCGTTCCTAGGAGCTCTGTTTCCACGATCTGTTCTTTCTTGGGCGATATTTACTCTTAGATTTCTGCCAAAAGCTTCTTGTCCGTCGAGACCTTCAATAGCTTTTTGAGCTTCATCTTCAGCAGACATCTCAACAAAAGCAAACCCACGGCTTCTACCAGTTTCCCGATCCGTGATGATTTTTACTGAAGATACATCACCAAATGGTGCAAATAATTCTTCTAATTCGGTCTCACTGGTTTGAAACGAGAGATTTCCTACATACATTTTCGAGTTCATACTAATTTTTCCTTTACAAAATAATTTTGCGGGCCAGTACTTTATATAATTGGTTGGATAAGTGGTCAAATAGAAGGATTGATCAAAACGCCATCTGTCATATCAACATTTCTAACTTGAATCTTTTTTATACCCAGCCCCTGCATAAAACCTAGCACCAAACCTAGATTAGAATAATCGGTAGCAGCATACTCGCCACCTATTTGGGCATCGGTTTTGCCGGCCAAAGCGGAAATTACTTGCTCTAATGCTCTCGCGTTATACTCTTTGGTACCCTTTTTAAATTGCTTTAATACGCTGTAGTTGTGAATCGCTCCTATACCTATAATCAAGGACCTTTTCATTCTGGCCTTCCGCCTTAGGAGATAAGGAACTTCTTCCTTGGCCAGACGGTGGGTATAGGCAACTCCTTTCATCATTTGCTTTTTGGTGAGAGGGTTTGGCGTAAATACTTTACTTGGGTCATGGTGTTTTACATTTTTAATGAGCCAGTTTTTAAAGGGAATAGAGGCCAGATGACCTTCATAAACGGTTAAGGTTCTCGAAGGGGACATGGAAGAAATTTGCATAGAACCACCACCAATATCCCAAACCACAATGTCATCCAAACGATAACCAGCCATGCCCTGGGCCAAGGCCCCAAAGTATCCTATCTCCGCTTCTTTTTTTTGGTTTATGATATGAATTTTTATCCCTAGTCTATTAAAGATTTCCGCAACGTAAGCACCGCCATTTGATGCCTGTCTTAGAGCTGAAGTAGCAACTCCAACGTAGTCTCTAGGCCTAAACTTTGCGGCAAGGTCTTTTAGCTTGCTAAAGGTCTGAAGTCCTTTCTTGCGGATCTCAGGGCCCAAAATTTTTGATTTATTTTGCGCCATGGAAGCTTTGTATTTAACCGGAAATACTTTTTTGAGATAGACTTTAATAATTTGATTTTTACATACATCTACCTTGGCCACCTTCATGCGGGTGGTTCCCGAGCCCACATCAAAGGCCGCCCTGGTAAAGATACATTCTTTCCCCAGGGCCGAAATGGATAGGGCCATAAAGGCCAATAGTGCTAAAATTTTCATCAATTTCCCTCTACTTAGAGGTCTTAAGACCTCTTTAGATATTTAAAGGAGCAATCAACGTGCCAAATTATTCAAAAATCCAGCCGAAATTCATGCCAAAGGACAGTCCCTTATTGTCGAGATCTTCAACAGATACTATCGCCTTAGACCCACCAACTTCTACATTTACGTAAGATAGTTTATTTTTGAAATAGTATTTAATGCCTAAAATTCCGCCAAAATTCTCTGATTTTAAATTAAGTTCCTGGTCCTCTTTAGTCTCATCATCGATAGAAACTAATAAGACATCTGAGTTATAGCCATTGAAAAACCCATTGGCATAGAGGATAAAACGCTCATTAAACCGATAACCAAATTGGATGCTCAGATCATAGACATACATATCGCTTTTTACCCAATAATCATCTTCGTCACCTACGGCATCCTGTATTGGGAATCTTTCTGGGTCGGTTTTAGAGGAGCCCCACCCTAAAGCTAAAGAACCTTTCCACCCTTTTGCGTAAGCATTTTCTGTTTCACCCAAAAATTGCCATTTAAAACCTCCAACCGCTGGAGAGCCCATAACAATATTCCAATACATATCCAGGCGATCAAAAATACTAATATCGAGTTTAAGTCCTAGCTGCCCTGCTGATTCTACAGATAAATTATCTGCATCTACAGGCCCTAACACATCCACCAAATGACTAGCTGTTGTAACTCGGTTGGAACTGGCATAATTTAAATTGGCACGCCCTTTGATCTCTAATTGGAAAAGAGCACCACCGGTAACTTCCGGACTTTGAAACCTTGTGTTCGGCATCTTATAGTCAACTTTATTTAAAGAACAAGACACCAAGGTTATGAGTCCCAAAAAAGTAATTAATATTTTCACAAATCCTCCATGATCATTTAAAAAATTCTACAAAAAACTTAACCGGCCCCATGACCTTTACGTGGTGGTGAACTTGCGGTTCTATAATGCCTGGCCTATCTAGTGAGAGACGAATCTCTTCCTCACCTATCACATACATTATTTCGCCCTCGAGCACTCTTATCATGCCCCAGGTTTTCTCTTTGGTTTGGTGATTTTTTAAAAGCCCTGCGGGGATATCATCTTGTGAAAAAACGTTGCTCTTCTTATATGAATTCACATCCTCAGGAAGCTCTTTCACAGAAGGCCCCCCACCCTAAAGCTGACTCCGGTTAAAACAAGTAAAACCGCAAGGACCGTTACTGAGACGATATGGACCGCCAGAGAATTTAAGTTTTCCGCTTTTAATTTGGGAATGATTCTAAATCTGGCGTGGAAGGCGAGAAATAACGTTAATATAACAAAGAGAAGTTTTAAGCTGATATGAATTCCATGAAAGGTGTTAAAATCAAACCACTTGCTTATATCTCTAGCAGTTAGCTCCCAGGCGAGATAAAACCCAGTCAACACTTGAATGATAAGCGAGGGAATGCCGATACCTTCAAAGACACTTTCAAAACCCGTAATGATGGAGACATCTTTTTTCTTGAGCGCCCTGGGTAAAAATCCAATAGATAAAATAAGATGGCCTCCGGCCCAGATGGTGGCAGATA
>SMVA01092518.1_pt1 | contig 10645 bp, 8 predicted proteins | sample 2456451 | NCBI WGS metagenome assembly SMVA01 (sample SAMN11095933, study PRJNA526329) | marine sediment metagenome | biome: Marine sediment; feature: Surficial sediment; material: Deep marine sediment; isolation source: Hadal surficial sediment | place: Pacific Ocean | collected 2014-05 | depth 0-1...
CTGGAAAAAAAACACGCGCACCACATCTGCGGGCACCATTCCGAGTGTTCGAAGTATGGCGATCTCGCTGGTCTTGTCAGTCACTACCATGACCAGGCTGGCAACGATATTAAATGCCGCCACGCCGATGATCAGTGACAGCAACATCGACATCATCATTTTTTCGAGCCGGATCGCCCGAAAATAGCTGGCGTTCTCAATCGTCCAGTCACTGGTCGAGAAATTGTCGCCCAACCGCGCTTGCAAGTTCCTCGACACAAGCGGTGCTGACATAACATCGTCGGTGAGAAATCGCACGGCGCTGACACGATCACCAAGGGCCATTATTCTCGCAGCATCATGCATGTGGACCAGCGCGAGTTTGCTATCGTGATCCTGTACCCCCGCATCGAACACGCCACGAACGATGAACCGTTCAAGGACGGAATCGAGCGTTCCATCGCCAACCGGTCTTGGAATCAGCAACAACACGCCATCCCCGATCCTGACACCCAACTCAAGCGCCAGGAAGCGGCCCAGCACGATGCTTCGCGAGTCTGCGGTTAGCACCTCAAAGTCACCTTCGACGAAATTGATGGTCCTGCCCGAAACCAGCGCTTCGAGCTCCGGCAAAATGCCATTGACGAGCACCGCGTTCAGTGAACGATTGGTACGGATCATGCCCTCCATCTGCACCACCGGTGCAGCCGACACCACTCCGGCCTCAAGCAGCATCTGTTCGCGGACTTGCGGCCAGGCATCGAGCTCGCGCTCGGAGCCGGTCACGTAACCGTGTGCCGTCATACTCAACAGGCGGTCCCTGAGTTCACCCTCAAAACCGTTCATTACTGACAAAATGACGATCAATGCCGCGACGCCAAGCGCGATCCCGGCAAGCGATATCAGGGTAATGAAGGAGACGAATCGGGTTCGTCTCTTGGCCCGCAAATAGCGAAGCCCGACGAATAATTCGGCCGAATTGATCATGCGGCGCATTAAACCACATAAATGCTTATTTTCCGTGGCCGCGAGCAGGTGCGGACGGGCCGCGAAAATGTGACCCCGATCACATTCCTGCGGCGTTCCGGGACGCTACGCTGAGTATGGTGACCTGGGTCAGCGTGGCGCCGCGTACAACGATGTAAAAACCTGTGAAATCAACTGTTTTTGACCTTCTGCGAGATGTTATATTAAGTGCCAGAAGCTTGGAGAGACCCCGATGTCAAAAGTTTACGCAATCATCCTGCTCGCTCTTTCGATAGGACTGCTGAGCACTGTCAATGCCCAGAATCTGGACATGAGCGGCGCTGAGGGTTCGGCAACCTTCGATCTGGCTGGCAAACCGACACGCGGCATGAACCAGGAAAGTGTCCAGGCGAATTTTGGCGCGCCACAATCAATGGTTGCAGCTATCGGCGATCCACCGATTTCGCGCTGGGAGTACGCTGGTTTCGTCGTCTTCTTCGAGCATAACCTGGTGATTCACTCAGTGTCGAAACGCTAGACCCGACGCACACAGAACACAGCAAAACGCGCAGCCTGGCTGCGCGTTTTTTATGCTGTATCGCTAATGCATTGGCAAGGATATGGCAGACATGTTGTTGATCGTCGCGCGTTGCGACACACCGGTGACTGAACTGTACGGAACCCGCTGATTGGGCCGGCGGTTTATTTCGTTCATTAACGCAATCTGTCGGCCTCGTATTTTTCCCGCGTGGGGTCTCTTGGGCCCGGGAAATATCGGGTATACCGGTCGATGAATCGGCGGTCGCACGATCGGACGCACGATCGGACGATAATAACTGTAAGGATAGCTCGGATAATAATAGCTGGGTGGCTGCAAACGAGCCATGCGTGCTTCTGCCTCTTCGCGTCGCTTCCTGCGTTCGGCCTTGCGCTGCTCGATTTTGCTCCAGGTCTCACTCATACGCGCGGCCTGGTTCTGTATCGAGTAAGGATCCGACCCGGGATCGTAATCAGCAGCATTGCCGGAGGCAGTATTAAGCGTGGTCACACCGGCCGTGTGATTGGGCGCCCATTGGCTGAAATGCACCACACCCGCCTCGTCTGTCCATGTGAACATTTGGTCGGCCAACGAAGGATTGGCGCAGATGCCCGCCATCGCCATGATCGCCAGGGTCGCAAGTATCCTCATACTCCTATTTGACCACAAAACGCAGCGTGAGTTTCGCGGCTGCCAAAGCAGCGTCGGGCCCATGCCTCGGAAACACGTTGATCGACCGCTTAGGAAGGGCTCCTACCCGAGGTAATGTTTTTCGAGAAACTTCGAGCGGAAATTTTGCGGCGGGGTTGGCAGATCCGGTCGTCCTTCGGGCGTCATGTCCATCAGGTTCCAATAGGGCCAGATCATGTCGACGTGATTTCCCTGCATTTCCGATGCCCAGAAATGGTGAATGTCGCCGTCGCGCTTGGTGAACACATGCATGATCGGCCAAAGGCTTGTGTCTTCCTCGCCTCCCGCGCATAAGTAATCTTGCAGGTACTGGCTTTTTTCCGCCGATACCAGGTTGATATGGCGCCAGCCGCGTTCCCTGGCCCAGTCGTTCAATCGCCTGGCCGGAGCCTTGGCGACAACCGTAAACGCTGCATTGTTAGTGACAGAAATCGACGCCCTGTCGAAGCCGTCGATCAGCGATGTACAGGATGGGCAGGGATTGTCCCAGTCCGGTCCGAACATATAGCTGTAGATGAGCAGCGTCTGCTGGTCGCCAAAAAGCTCGGAGAAGCGAATCTCATCGCCGAGGGTGTCGTCATTAGCGCCGACGAACAGGTAATCGTCTTTTACTTTCCCACCCATCGGCAACTGCCGTCGTTTTTTCGCCACGGCCTTGACCTGGGCGATCAAGGCTATCTCCTCCTCGAGCAGCGCCTCGCGCGCCTGTCGGTACTCGGAACTTTCATTTGGATACTTCGGGTCTGCCATGGCGCCCTCTCTGCTGCGCGAGCCTGCAGCTTATCGTATGCCAGGGAGTCTGCCCGATCAGCTACCGATGATCACGCTTCCATCCCAAATCGTCTATGAGATAATCGCACGTTCGCCAGGCGTCAAACCCCCAGTGATCCGCAATCTACTCATCAATCCGGCTTTCGCCGATCGATCCGATCAGGTCTCGTCTATTGGCCGACTGGTTGGCGCCAGCGCATCGCTGACCGCCGCAGAACTCGCACACTCCCTGCAAAAGCCGCTGGTTGTAGTGGCGAACGACCCGCGGCAGGCCGACCAACTGGAAGCCGAAATCCGCTATTTTGCCGATACCGATCTGCCCGTATCGCACTTCGTCGAATGGGAAACGTTGCCCTACGACAGTTTTTCGCCACACCAGGACATCATTTCCCAGCGCCTCCGCGTTATCGCAACGCTGCCGCAGATGAAAAACGGCATTGTCATCGTATCCGGTCCTTCTTTGCTGCAACGATTGCCGCCTGTCGATTATGTCGCCGCTCGCACCCTGATCTTGCAGGCCAGCCAGACACTCGACCGCCAGGACTTTATCAATGCCCTGACTGCCGCCGGTTACCTGCGAATTCCCCAGGTTGAGGAACATGGCGAGTTTGCGGTTCGCGGTTCCCTGATAGACGTATTTCCGATGGGCTCGGACCAACCGGTCCGTATCGATTTTTTCGATGATGAGATCGAGACGCTGCGATACTTTGATGCCGAGACGCAATTGTCCGGTGTGGTCGTGGAGACGATGCAAATTCTCCCGGCACGTGAGGTACCGCTGGATCCGGTCAACATCAAACGTTTCCTGCAGCGTTATCGCGAACGATTTGAAGGTCAGCCATCACGTTCGCGAGTGTACAGCGACATTTCGAACGGAATTGCCCACGGTGGCATCGAGTATTACCTGCCGATGTTTTTCGAAGAGACCGCGAGCTTTCTCGATTACTTGCCCGCAGACACCGTCATTTTCGCGCCGCAGGATGTGTCGGGCGTTCTTGAGCAGGCCTGGCAGGAAATCGGTGAACGCTATGAGCTTTGCAGTCTCGATCCTGAACGGCCGATTCTGAAACCACACGAAAGTTTTCTGAACCCGGATGCCGTCGGGGAAAAGATTTCGTCAGCACATTGCATTTTTTACAGTGCCCAGTCGCTCGAGGAATCGGCGACCAGTGTGAACCTGTCGACACGCATTCCTCCGGCGCTCCGTATCGAGACTCGCTACGAAGACGCAGCCGCATCGCTGATGAAATTTCTTGACGCGTTCGACGGACGCGTCCTGTTTTCGGCAGATTCTCCGGGCCGGCGCGAGCACCTGTATGAACTGCTCGCGGGGCGCGGTATCGATATTTCCCGGGTTGACAGTTGGGACGCGTTTCTCGACAGCAGCATCGCGGTCGGTATTGCCATTGCCCCGATTGAAGACGGCGTCCTGCTGCCGGAATCCGGTGTTGCGATCATCAGCGAGCAACAACTGTTCGGCGAAAAACCGCGGCAGCGAAACCGCCGCAGGCGCACCGAGCGAGACCCGGAAGCGATTATCCGGCAACTCAATGACTTGCAGCCAGGCTCGCCGGTCGTGCATGCGGAATATGGCGTCGGCCGTTACCTCGGATTGATCACCCTGGTGGCTGGCGGAACCAGCGGAGAATTCCTGCACCTGGAGTATGCCGACGGCGACAAACTCTACGTGCCGGTGCACGCGCTCGACCTGATCTCACGCTATACCGGCGCCTCGCCCGAGAATGCCCCGCTACATCGCCTTGGGAGCGACCAGTGGGCCAAAGCCAAGCAGCGCGCCATCAAAAAGATTCGTGATGTGGCTGCAGAACTCCTCGACGTCTATGCCCGCCGCGCCGCCAGACCGGGACACAGCTTCCACTGGCAGGAAAGCGACTATCGGGACTTTGAAAGCGGCTTCCCGTTCGAAGCGACGGACGATCAGCGCCGCACGATCGAAGAGGTGCTCGAAGACCTGGCTTCTCACAGGCCCATGGACCGTGTCGTTTGTGGTGATGTGGGATTTGGCAAGACCGAGGTGGCATTGCGCGCGGCATTTGCCGCCGTCCACGGCGGCAAACAGGTCGCGATACTGGTCCCCACGACCCTGCTTGCGCAACAACACGGCCAGACATTTCAGGACCGGTTTGCCGACTGGCCGGTACGCGTTGAGGTCCTGTCACGATTTCGCACTGCCAGCGAGGCGAAAGAGGTCGTTGCGGGTCTTCGATCCGGAGTCGTCGATATCGTCATCGGCACGCACCGGCTGTTGCAGCATACGCGCGACTTTAAGGATGTCGGCCTGGTCATCATCGACGAAGAGCACCGTTTCGGCGTGCGCCACAAGGAAGCCATCAAAACACTGCGCAGTGAAGTCGATATTCTTACATTGACGGCCACGCCGATTCCACGGACCCTCAATATGGCACTGGGTGGTCTCCGGGATATGTCACTCATTGCAACGCCTCCCGCGGGACGCCTGGCCGTCAAAACCTTTGTCAGTGAATGGAACGATGTCATCATTCGCGAGGCTTGCCTGCGCGAAATCAAGCGTGGCGGCCAGGTCTACTTTATTCACAATCGCGTGGAGGAGATCCTGCGGGTCGAAGAACAGTTGACAAAGCTGGTGCCCGAAGCGTCAATCCGCGTCGGTCATGGCCGGATGCCGGAGCGGCAACTCGAGCAGGTGATGCTCGACTTTTATCATCGGCGCTTTAACGTCCTTTTATGCACGACGATCGTTGAGTCCGGACTCGACGTGCCGACCGCAAACACGATCATTATCAATCGCGCTGATCGCCTCGGGCTTGCCACTTTGCATCAGTTGCGCGGCCGCGTCGGCCGTTCGCATCACCGTGCCTATGCGTACCTCTTCGCTCCGCCAAGGGCAGCGATGACCGCCGACGCGATCAAGCGGCTGGAAGCAATCGATTCGCTCGAGGATCTCGGCTCAGGTTTTACGCTGGCGACCCACGATCTCGAGATTCGCGGCGCCGGTGAACTCCTGGGTGACACGCAAAGCGGCCAGATCCAGGAAATTGGCTTCTCGTTGTACACGGAATTGCTTGGACGGGCAGTCTCGGCGCTACGCGATGGCAAGCAACCCGATCTCGACCAGCCGCTGAACGCGGGCGTAGAAATCAACCTGCATGTGCCGGCTTTGCTGCCTGAGGATTATGTGCCCGACGTGCATCTGCGGCTGATCCTTTATAAACGCATCTCAGGCGCCGCATCTCGCGACGAACTCCGGGAGATGCAGGTTGAATTGATCGATCGATTCGGCCTGTTGCCGGAGGCGGCCAGGAACCTGATGCGCATCGCAGCTATCAAGCGCGACGCCGCCGCGCTGGAGATCGAGAAAATCGATGCGTCTGATACCGGCGGTTACCTCAATTTCGGCAGCCAGACCACAGTGGACCCGATGACCCTGGCACAAATGGTGCAGAATGAGAGCCAGATCTATCGATTGCAGGGAGCACATCGACTACAGTTCCGCATGGATTTGAGCGATACCGCCATACGCTTCACCGAGGTCGAAAAATTGCTGGATCGATTGGCCGCAGGCGGTGTCAAAAATAAAGCTTTAGGATAATTATGATTCAATCCACATTCCTGGCGTTATCGAGACGATACCGGCGTAGCCTGTTGATTGGCTGCGTGGCCATCGGCTTGCCCGGCATTGCATGGAGCCAGGCTGTACTCGAAACGGAACCACCCGAGGAGGAGGAAGAAATTCGACGATACACCGTCGAGATGATTGTTTTTGAGTACGCGGCGTCCGCGGTGTCCGACAACGAGATTTTCGAGCCCGATGAGGTCCCGGAGATCGAGGATCTTCTTGCGATGCCTCCGGCCTACTACGGCGATCCCGGCACCAATGTCAATGCAGACTTACCGGTCGCCATTGACGAGGCAGACATCGACGCTGAAAACGCGCTGGAACTTCTATTGCCGGAAGAACCGGAAGACGAACAGATCCTCGAAGAACTTCCGAGTCATATCTTGCATACGCAGCTTAAAGTGCTGGACCCGGAAGAGCACGCCATGCAGGACATTTACGAGAAGCTGGTCTTACTCGATGCATACAAACCCATCATGCGCGCAGCCTGGACGCAGGCTACGTATGAAAAGGATCAGACCTTGCCGATTCGCCTGCGCCGAGTTGGCAACGCACCACTGCGACTCGATGGCGATCTGACGCTTTACCTGAGTCGATATCTGCACCTCGTTGTGGATCTCACGATCGAATCAGAGCAGGCGCAATCGGGGGAGCGCGACAACGATGGTGTCAGGTACTACGGCGACCGCCCCTCATCTCGGCATTACGGCTATGGCTATGGCTATGGCTATGGCCATGAGCAGGAGACCACGACCATCAAGTACAACATCTCCGAGGACCGTATCTTCAGGAACGGCGAGCTGCGCTATTACGATCATCCTAGATTCGGCGTGCTAGCCAGGGTTACGCGTTACGAAGAAGAAATAGAAGCACTGGAAACTGACGAGATGTTTTTGTTGCCGGGGAATTAAAGGGACAGTAATCGCCCGCTGGGGCGGGCTCCTACAATGATTTCGTAGGAGCCCGCCCCAGCGGGCGATAAACATGTTTCCAGCGCATTAAATTACCTGAGCGTCCTGATAGTTATTGTCTTCAATGCTTCGCACATGCTTTTTATGGGACAGCAGAGGTCACTGTCCCTTTAATTCAATACACTTTTCAGGAAAGCTGCGGCGCTGGAACGATCCGCGCCGGCTTCCTGCACATTCGTCTGATACGACACCGTCACGAATCGCGCCGCCCTGGACCTCGGATGATGCAATCCGAGCTTCCTGACTGACGTCGCGATCCTGGACGCAAATTCCCGCACCGCGGCTTCATCGCCTGAGTGCGACAGCACGATCAGTTTGTCGCCCGGTTCACAATCGATTCTTGCGGTAACATCGCTCGCACGCTGCAGACAGTGCCGGATCGCCTGGGCAACTCGGCGCATGCAGGTATCGGCAGCGTGGCGTCCGAAAACCTCCCGGTACTGCTCAAAATTATCGATCGTAAATGCGACTAACGCCAGGCTGGATTTCTCCCTTTTGGCGACCGCCCAGTCGTGATCGAGAACATCCCTGAACGCCTTGGCATTCAGGAGCCCGGTCACCGAATCATCTCGTGCCAGATTGCGAATTCGTCGCTTGGCCTTGAGCAGCGCTTGCTGTATTTCAACACTGCCCGCTCCATTCGCGTCGGCACCGGCTCGCAGGTATCCGGCATAAAATTTGCTATGGTCCTTCCCGGTCGCATTCAGCGGTTTCAGAACCAGCAGGTATTCACGGTTGCTGACGACGACCGGTAATGCCGTTTCGTGACCAGCACGGATCGTTTCACTGATTTCAAATGCGAGGTCGCGGCCGAACAGTTGTTCGACAACATCAGCAAACGATTTTTTGTGGACGTCCTCTTTACCGGCAATGTCTTCAAATGCCGGGTTGCAATGCACGATCGGCCAGTCCCCACTATTGATCTGTGCGACGACGACCGGCTCGGCCGAGCCGGCGATCAGCTGTTCCAGAATTTTTCGCTGTAGTGGTTTCATATATCTGCATAGACAGGAGGTCTCAGCTTGTATCGCCCTGGAAAAGCTCCTGCAAAATCTTTAGCGCCTGTGTCCTGGCCGTCTCCGTGCTTGCCTCGATGTCGGCGTGGATCGCTTTTTCACCGCGCCCTGCCGCGTAATTCACGATCAATGACAGGCACGCATATTCAATGTCGAGCTCGCGGGCCAATGAGGCTTCGGGCATCGCAGTCATGCCGATGTAATCCGCGCCATCACGCTCCAGGCGGTTCACCTCCGCGCTCGTCTCCAGACGGGGCCCCTGCATCACCGCTAAGACACCGCCGTCATGTACCACGATCCCGGAATGTTCGGCCGCAGCGCACAATTCCCGCCTCAGGCGCTGCGCAAACGGCTCCGTGAACTCTATATGGTCTAGATTATCCGATTCGCCGTCGTAAAAACTGTGATCCCGTCCATAGGTATAGTCGATGATCTGGTCGGGAATGGCGATTTCACCGGGATGTCGGCCTGCCGTGATGACCCCGATGGTGTTGATCGCAATGATGCTTGCGACGTCGAGCGATTTGAGCGCTGCCAGGTTGGCCCGATAGTTGATGCGATGCGGCGGGGTGAGAAGCCTGTCGCCGTGGCGGGCCAACAGGAACACCGTCTGCTCGCCATAATTAAGCTCGCGCAACGGGCTCGAGGGATCCCCGAATTCGGTCGTGAGACGATGCTCCCTGGTAGCTTCGCCGAATGATCGAAATCCGCTGCCGGCGATGACGGCATATTGATGCTTGCTTGCTGACATTGAGTTCCTTCAGGCGTCCAGTTTGAGCTCGGGTCTGTCCAGCCACTGTTGCAGGCTGTCTGCGGCGATCTGCCACTCATCACTGGCCAGGAGCGATTCTCGCACGACCTTGCCGGTTCCATGGAGCCTTGCCAGGCGCACCAGCGACAATGGATCGGAATAGTCCCGCAATGTCGCGACGGTCGCGCTCGCCGCCGGACGATTGTTACAGACGATCACCATATCGCAACCCGCCTGCAGTGCGAGCCTGGCCCGTTTCGGCATCGAACCCATCGTTTCGGTGGCCTTCATGCTGAGATCGTCACACACTACGGCCCCGTCGTAATTCAGGGCGGAGCGTAATTGTTGTTTGATCCAATATGAAGAAAAACTTGCTGGAAGCGGATCGGTTTCGGCATAGACGATATGCGCAATCATGACCCCGGCGAGTTGTCGCTTGGCGATCAGTTTTTCATAGGGACGCATGTCATCCAGCAATTCTCCGTAACTGCGGCGATCAACCGGCAATTGATCGTGAGAATCGGCGACGACGGCGCCGTGACCGGGAAAGTGCTTGGCAACGGCCGCCATGCCGGCACTTCGAAGACCATTACAAAAGGCGCTCGCAAGTTCGGCGACAACATCGGGATGGCGGTGAAAAGCACGATTGCCAATGATCTCGCTAACGCCCCAATCAAGATCGACGCATGGCGTGAAGCTCAGATCGATATTCATGGCGCGCAATTCTGACGCAATCAGCCAGCCGGCAGTCTTTGCCAACGCGACCGCCTCCTCTGAATCACCGTCATACTGCCGTCCCAGGCGGCGCATCGGCGGTATTGCGCTGAAGCCAGCACGAAAACGCTGCACACGCCCACCCTCGTGGTCAACTGCAATCAGGAGTGGCGGGCTACGTAAGGCGCGGATTCCCGCAATGAGATCGGCCAGCTGCGAAGGCGACTCGTAGTTGCGGCTAAACAGGATCACGCCACCGACCGCCGGCTCCTGCAGCAATGCCCGGTCAGCCGGGGTTAGCTGACGCCCCTCGATATCCAGCATTACGGGTCCCAGTGCCATGCAGAAAGAGTATTAGATAAGCCGCCAAATATCACTCCGACTCCGGACAACTGTGGTAAAGATCCGTAGGAGTGCGCTCCCAATCCGCCTACATTGATAAACATTGTCTCGATGAATAGTGCGGATTGATCTTTAGTGCAATTGTTTGGATGCGTGACATCGCGCGCTGGGGCGCGCTCCTACGTACGGGGGCGGGGAGGAATATCGCGCGCTGGGGCGCGCTCCTACAGGCGAGCTCCTACGCACGGGGGCGGGGAATATCGCGCGCCGGGGCGCGCTCCTACAGCCGAA
>SMVA01276266.1_pt1 | contig 10643 bp, 7 predicted proteins | sample 2456451 | NCBI WGS metagenome assembly SMVA01 (sample SAMN11095933, study PRJNA526329) | marine sediment metagenome | biome: Marine sediment; feature: Surficial sediment; material: Deep marine sediment; isolation source: Hadal surficial sediment | place: Pacific Ocean | collected 2014-05 | depth 0-1...
AATCTAGGGCCCTTGTGCCTACTTGCGCACGGCTGGGTCACCTTGCGCACCCTGGGTCACCGCGCCCCATACCGCCTTGCACGGATGATCGACCCGAATCACAATTCCCTCCCGATGCCAGCACCTGCCCCACACACCCTGACCGAGCACACCTTCGAGGCCACGCAAAGCTCCGGCACGGTCTCAAGCCTGCTCCTGCGCCCCGCCGACGCCGACTGCCTGCTCGTCTTCGCGCACGGCGCGGGGGCCGGGATGCGCCACTCGTTCATGGAAGCGGCCGCGCGTCGCTTGGCGGACCGGCGCATCGCAACGTTCCGGTACCAGTTCCCCTATGTCGAACAGGGTCGTAAGCGGCCAGACCACCAACCGATCCTGCTGAAAACGGTGCGGTCCGCGGTGGCAGAGGCGTCAGCGCTGGCCAATGGTCTTCCGATCTATGCAGGTGGCAAATCCATGGGTGGTCGGATGACGTCGCTGGCCACGGCCGGGGAGCCCCTGCCCGGCGCCCGGGGCCTCGTCTTCTTCGGTTTTCCTCTACATCCGGCGGGCAAGCCCGGTGTGGAGCGAGCCGAGCATTTGTCGCGGGTCGCACTTCCCATGCTCTTCCTCCAAGGCACCCGTGACAAGTTGGCGGAGCTCGAACTCCTCACCGAGCTAGTCACCGAGCTAGTCCGGCCGATTTGCGGCGAGTTGTCCGACACCGCTACGCTTGAGCCCATTGAGGGAGCCGATCACGGCTTCCACGTACTGAAGAGGTCGGGACGAACGGACGACGAAGTTCTGGACGAGCTCGCGGATCGAACACGAGCGTGGATCGACACAACGACTGGGGGTCGATGATGCACGGCAGAGTGACTATGCGACGCACGGAGACGAGGCACGGCAAGATGAAGATGGGCCGAAGGACGCAGGGGGATGGGCCGCGGTGGATAGCTTTCTTCGGCATCATTCTGGCGTGCGCGACCTTGGCCACGACTGCCGCCGGTCAACAGCTCACCCTCGAGCCCCACCAAGAGCTCGCCCGGGACCTCCTTCGGGAGCTGATCGAAATCAACACCGTGGACTCCGCCGGGACGACGGCAGCTGCCGAAGCCATGGCTCGCCGGCTTCTCGACGCGGGTTTCCCCGCCGAGGACGTCCACGTGGTCGGTCCGAATGAGCGGAAAATGAATTTGGTCGCACGTCTACGGGGAAGAAACACGGGCCGGCCCGCAATCCTGTTGCTCGCGCACCTCGACGTGGTAGAGGCTCTCCCGTCCGACTGGAACATGGACCCGTTCACGTTCAACGAGCGCGATGGCTACTACTACGGCCGAGGCGTCGTCGACGACAAAGATGAGGCCGCCATCTATACGGCGAACCTCATCCGCATGAGGCAAGAGGGCTTCGTTCCGGACCGTGACATCATCGTGGCGCTCACTGCGGACGAGGAAGGTGGAGGATTCAATGGAGTGCAGTGGCTGATCGAGAATCGCCGCGACCTGATCGACGCCGAGTACGCGCTGAACGAAGGTGGCGGCGGCGCGATCAAGGACGGGGTCCACCAGCTCAACTCGGTTCAGGCGAGCGAAAAGGTCTACCAGAGCTTCACGTTGACTGCCAGCAACCCTGGCGGCCATAGTTCGCTTCCGCGGGCGGACAACGCCATCTACGACCTGGCCAACGCGCTGGTACGTGTCAGTGAGTATCACTTTCCGGTGATGCTGAACGAGGTCACAGAGGCGTACCTCCGCGGCACGGCGGACGTGGAAGGCGGCCCGATCGCGGCCGACATCCGCACGGTGCTCGCCGATCCCGACAACAGCGGAGCGGCCGAACGGCTCCAGGTCTATCCGTACCTCAATTCCCGCATGAGAACGACCTGCGTCGCCACCCGGTTGAGCGGGGGCCACGCCGACAATGCGCTACCCCAGACGGCGACCGCCACGGTGAACTGTCGGATCCTTCCGAATCACAACCCGGCTGAGGTCCTGATAGCGCTGAGACGCGAAGCCGGTCGTGATATCGAGGTCTTGGCCACGGGCCAGCCCAACGCCAGCCCCCCCTCCCCCCTCTCGGCAGCAGTCCTCGGTCCGATCGAGAGGATCACCGAAGAGATGTGGCCCGGCGTGCCCGTCGTCCCTACCATGAGCACGGGGGCCACCGACGGGCTCTACCTGCGGCGGGCCGGAATTCCCACTTATGGCGTATCCGGTCTGTTCGGTGATGTGGACGACGTGCGCTCCCATGGCCAGGACGAGCGCCTCCTCATCGAGTCTTTCTTCGAGGGACAGGAGTTCCTGTACAGATTGGTGAAAGCGCTTTCGGGAACGATCAGCTAGCGCTGCTCAGCGTCGCATCCCGCCCGCGTCACATCCCGAAGAAAAAGGCGACCGCGAGGTTCAGGAGTCCGAGGAGCAAGCTCCCCATCATCGCGGACCCGAATCCGTCCACTCTGAAGCCGGGAACGAGGGCGGCGGTGAGCTTGAGCATGAAGGCGTTCACCACCCACGTAAAGAGTCCGAGAGTCAGAATAGTGATCGGAAAGGTCAACAAGAGCAGGATCGGACGGACGATACCGTTGGCGAAGCCGAGGACGAGAGCACCCAAAATCGCGGCACTCCCACCTTTGACCTCGATGCCGGTCACCATGGACCCAACGACAGCCAAGAGCGCGGCGGTAACCAGGATATGGACAGCGAACTGGATCATGATCTAACCTTCCGGGCACGGGTTCATAATCGATGCCTACGGGCAGTCTGCCTGCCGACGGCCCTTTGCTCGCCCAACGGCTCGGGAGCAGCCCTACTCTTTCAGACGCAAAAGCCAGCCAAAGGGTTTCGTCTGTAGTTTCCCGAGGGCTCCGTTCTGTCCACCGAGGCTGTCGCCCTAGACGACCGAGCGCTGTCCTAGTCGTTCGAGCGCGCCCCCGAGATCAGGCTTGTCGTCCAACACCCCCGCTAGCGGATCACCGCCCCGCAGCCGCTTCATGCGCGCGGGCACGGAGCGAATCGTGTGTTTTCGAATGTCGAGCTTGCTGGTCACCTCACTCCACTTCAGCGGCGTGGAGACCGCAGCCTCGGGAACCGGCCGGACACAGAAGGGTGCCACCAGGAGCTGTCCATGGCCGTTCTGCAGGAAGTCGACGTAGACCTTCCCCTCGCGACTTCGAATCGCTCTCGTGACCGTGGCGATCTCAGGAAGTTCGGCCACGGCCACCCGCGCCAACAGGTTCCCCAGCATGCGTGATTGCTCGTAGCTGCACTGGCGGCCCAACGGAATCAGCACGTGCAGGCCGGACGAGCCGCTGGTCTTCACGTAGGTTGGCAGCTCGATCTCCTCGCAGATGTGCCGGATCACTTGCGCCACCTTCACGACATCGGCGAACGGGGCTCCTTTCGGATCTAGATCGAGGATGCACCAGTCCGGCTGATTCAGCGTGGCGATCCTGCTCGACCAAACATGAAGCGGTATGGCCGCCGAGTTGGCCACGTACAGGAGAGACTCCAGATCCTCCACCACGAAGTAGTCGACCTGCTTCTCCGAACCCTCACTCCACACCGTCTCGGTACGGATCCAATCGGGAGCCCAATCCGGAGCGTTCTTCTGATAGAAGGACTTGCCGTCGATCCCGTCCGGATACCGGGTGAGCACCAGGCAACGCCCGGCCAGGTAAGGCGCGATCCAAGGCCACACGACTCGGTAGTACTCGATGAGGTCGCCTTTCGTGTACCCCTCATCGGGCCAGAACACCTTGTCCAGGTTGGTGAAGTGGACGGTCCGTTCCACGCTGTGGTCGGTGACCGGCACCGGGTCTGGCACGCCGCCCTCGGGACCCGGCGCCGTGAGCTCACGAACACAGTCTTCCGGTCTTTTGTCGTCCCGAATCCGTACGAAAGACGGATGTCTGATCACGCCCCCGTCAGTGAACTCCTTGAAGCGCACCTCGGCGACCAAGTCCGGTGTGATCCAATGATGGCTCGGGCCGCGGGGCACAGCCCCGCCAAGCGTGGGTGCCTCGAGGTCCGCCCCCGCTCCGGCCGGCTCCGCTAGGGTCGTCTCCATCTCGTCGATGATCCCCCTAATCTCGCCGAGTTGATCGTCGTCGAAGCCGGTGCCCACGCTCCCGGCGTAAGTCAGCTCCCCGTCCACGTACTGTGCCAGGTGAAGCGCCCCGAAGGCCGGGCGCCCACCCTTGGGGTCGGTGTAACCGACCACGACGAAGTCATCCGTGCGCACCGCTCTGATCTTGTACCAGGAGGTCGAGCGACCCGCCCGGTAGGGACTGTCCGCCTTCTTGGCCACAATGCCCTCGAGCCGCATCCCGGTGACCTGTTCGTACATGGCCTCGCCCTGGGTTTCGATGTGATCCGAGTAGCGGATCGGCCCCACGGTCGGAAGCACCTCCCGAAGAAGCTCCTTCCTGGCCAGTAATGGCAGGTCGCGGAGGTCGAGGCCCCCAAGGGCTAGGAGATCGAAAGCGTAATACGCGGCGGGGAGATCCAGCACGGCCCGTGCGATGTCGGACCGGCGTTGTAGGCGTCCCCGCCTCTGGAGGCGGCCGAAACTCGGGAGGCCGTCATCGTCGTGAACGACGACCTCACCGTCCAGGATGAGCCCCTCGTACGGAAGACCTCGCACCGCGCGGGCGATGTCGGGGAAAGTCTCCGTGAGGTCGTTTCCGTTTCTGGACCACAGCGTGGGCTCCGCGTCCGTGCGGGAGGCGATCAGCCGATAGCCGTCGTACTTCAGCTCGAAGATCCAGCCCTCTTTGCTGAAGGGCTCGTCTCGGCGGGTCGCCAGCATGACCCTCAAGCCCTTCCCGACCGGAGCTTGCCTTTCGGCCCCGGGCTGGACCGCGCGCCGAGCTTCGAGCCGAGCCCCGAGCTCCTTAGCACGACCCACGATCTCCACCTCGCGCGCCTTGGGATGGGCAAGTTGATCGACCCGTAGGCCCGAGTAGATCGAGTCGTCGGGTAATCCATCGGTCCCGCGCTCGTCGACGTAAGCGTCCCGTTCCTTGATCAACAGCCAATGCCGCTCTCCACGCTTGGGCGTGTGCACCAGCGTCCAGCGGCCTCGGAGCTTGTAGCCCCTCAACTCGAAGAGGAGCTTCCCGTGTTCGATTCCGTGCTTCTCCCCCGGGATGTCTATCCAAACCCCTTTGTCCCAGCAGATCGACGGGCCGGCTCCATACTGGCCCTCGGGAATGACCCCTTCGAACTCCGCGTACTCGATCGGGTGGGGTTCTACGTGCATGGCCAATCGTTTGTCCGCCGTGTTCGGGGAAGGCCCCTTGGGCACGGCCCACGACTCCAGAACACCATCCATCTCCAGTCGAAGATCCCAGTGGAGCGAGCTGGCGTGGTGTTTTTGAACGACGAACAGTCGCCCGCCGCTGCCCGATTCCTGCCCACCGAAGGGCTCGGGTGTCTGCGAGGCCGAGCGCTTGGTGCGGTAGCGATCTAGTTTTTCGTGAGAATCCGGCGACATAGGGGCAGATTAGCGCAACGGCGTCCATTGCGCCCCCCGGACACGTGAACATATGTTTCTTTCCGCCTTGCGGTTCCCGTACCAGGAGCTTTTTCACAGGAGTTTTTCCCATGGCCGCGCGTCCCATCGCGACATCGACGATCTCCTTCGGGTTGGTTTCGTTACCGGTAAAGCTGTACGCCACGTCCGAATCCAAGTCCCGGATCTCCTTCAACATGGTCCACAAGACGTGTGGGACTCGTGTGAAACAGCAATACATCTGCCCCAAGGACGACGAGATCGTCCCTCGCGAGGACATCGTCAAAGGCTACGAGTTCGCGAAAGGTCAGTACGTCCTCTTCACCGGCGATGAACTCAAGGCAGTCGAGCACCCCAAGACGGACTCCATCGAGATCACGGAATTCGTGCCGTCGGACCAGGTCGATCGCCTGTATTTCGATCGGGCCTACTACCTCGGCCCCGACAAGGGCGGCGCACGAGCCTACCGACTGCTTTCTGCCACGCTCACGCAGACCAACCGAGTGGCCATCGCCAAATACGCTACGCGCGGCAAGCAGTATCTGGTCATGGTCCGGCCCTTCGAAGAGGGCCTCCTCATGGAGCAGCTTCGCTACGCCGACGAGGTTCGCGCTTTCTCCGACGTGCCGATCGAAGAAGGCGAAGTGAGCGATTCGGAGCTCGAGCTCGCCGTTCAACTCGTCGACCAGGCTTCGACCGAAGCATTCCGAGCCAACGACTATAAGGACGAGGTGCGGGAACGCATGCTCGACCTCATTCAGCAAAAGGTCGACGGGGAGGAGATCGTGACCTCGGCCACGGAAGAGCCCCAGACTCAGATCATCGACCTCATGGCGGCGCTCAAGGCCAGCCTCAGTGAAGAGGGAGATGAAAGGAAGCCCGCCAAAGCCGCCTCGAGCAAGAGAAAGACTGCGTCGAAAAAGAGGAAGACGTCCTCAGGCTGACTCGGCAGAGAAGGCTCTCCGCATGCGAGGTTACACGACCCGCCAGGTGGCCGAGACCCTCGGCCTGTCCGCGTCCCGGATTCGCTCGCTCGCTCGCACCGACCTCCTCGCGCCCGAGCGCGGGCCGCGCAACGAATACCGATTCTCGTTCTCCGACCTCATCCTCCTCAGAACCACTCGGGATCTACTGAGCGAAGGCGTACCTCTGGGCCGCGTAAAGCGTGTGCTGCGCTCTCTCCGCGATCAACTGCCCGATGATCGCCCTCTCAGCACGCTTCGCATCACGTCGGATGGGAACTCGATCGTGGTCCGGGAGGAGGACACCGTTTGGGATCCCGGGTCGGGACAAGTCCAGCTCGATTTTTCAGTAAGGGAGTTAGCCGAAATGGTGGCGCCGATCGCGCTTCGGTCCACGGGCCAGGATTCCACGGTGGAGATGACCGCCGACGACTGGTACGACCTGGCCTTGGATCTCGAGACAGTGGCCGTGGACCGCGCGATGGACACGTACCGGCGGGCCCTGGCGCTCTTCCCCGGTCACGTTCACGCCCACCTCAACCTCGGGAGGCTACTGCACGAGGCGGGCGACGTGGAGGCGGCGGAAGCGCATTACCGACAGGCACTCGCCGCGAATCCGGAGTCCGCCATGGCGGCCTTCAATCTCGGGGTCGCGCTGGAAGATCTCGATCGGCCGGGGGAGGCGATCGAAACGTACCGCAGAGCGCTCCGTTTCGATCCTGACATGGCCTCGACCCACTACAACCTGTCACGGCTCTACGAGGCACGAGGACAATCAAGGGATGCGCTCCGCCATCTCTCGGACTACAAGCGCCTGAGTAGTCCGTAACTCCTGAACCCTCTGATGGCTAACCTCCCGACATACGGTCGAGGAACTGCCGCTCCTCTATCGAGAGGTCGCTTACGCCCTCACCATCGACCCGTGCTAGGAGCTCCTCTACCTCATGCCGGTTCAGCTCGTGTATCGAGGCTAGATCGATGCCGGCCCATCGCGCGCGCACCTCCCCGTCCGGGCGATGAAGAGAAGACGAGTCATGGACCTTCTGTTGGAACTCTCGCCGACCCTTGCCCTTATGCCAGTCAAGCCACTTCAGGTATCCGGCGCCCACCGCGAGTCCCCCCAAATGGGCGAAATGGGCCGTACCCCCGCCGGATCCTGATATTCCGCTGTACAGGCTGATGAAGATGATGGCCATAGCGAGCCAGCGAGCTTGAACGGGTAATATGCCCCAGATATAGATGTTCTCGCGAGGCCAATACATGGCGAAGCCGATGAGGATACCGTACACGGCCGCCGAGGCCCCGACCACTGGAGCACTGAACGAAAAAACGAAGGAGAAGGCCGCGCCGCCGAGACCGCTCAGGAAATAGAGCCCCAGAAAATTCTTGGGCCCGAGCCTCGCCTCGAGTCGAGGGCCGAAGAAGAACAGCCCGATCATGTTGAAGAACACGTGCCCGAAGCCCGCATGCAGAAACATGTAAGTGAAGACGGTCCACGGCCTGAAGGGCATGGCCGGTATGTAGAATCGGTCGATCCCGATCACGCCGGGGGGGAACAACGTCAGAAGCCCATAGAGCAGCGTCCCCGGCTGCACCGCCAAGAACACCACCACGTTCGCCACCAACAGCCGCGTCACCCAAGGGGTCATTCTGTGGACCGCATCTCCTATCTTGTCGGCGGGGCATGCCTCCGACCATTTTCGTTCGGCGTGCGCCGCTCTCTCGGGGGAATCTAGTGGAAATCGAGCGTTCTGACATGATCGAAGTCCGGTCCCTGACGAAGCTCTACGGTGATGTCGCCGCGGTCGCCGATCTCTCGTTTTCCGTAGGGGCGGGTGAGATCCTGGGGCTCGTCGGGCCCAACGGGGCCGGCAAGACCACCACCCTGCGAAGCGTCGCGGGGATTATCCGGCCGTCGGGCGGCACGATTCACGTGGCGGGCCACAACCTGGCGGAGGAGCCCCTCGAAGCCAAGTCCACGCTGGCGTTCATCGCGGACGAGCCCCAACTCTTCGACTATCTGAACGTCCGGGAGCACCTGCGCTTCATCGGCCGCATCTACGGTGTGGAGCATCCGGAGCCGCTGATCGCCGAACTGCTGCGGGACTGGGAGTTGGTCGACCACGACAAGAAACTCCCAGACCAACTCTCCAGAGGCATGAGGCAAAAGTTGGCGATCGCATGCGGGCTCCTGCACGATCCCTCGGTCTTGCTGTTCGACGAACCGCTCACGGGCCTCGACCCGGGGTCGATTCGACGTATGAAGAGTACGATCCGCTCCCGCGCAGCAGCCGGGGGCGCCGTCATTCTGAGCTCACACCTCCTCGATCTCGTCGAGGAGCTGTGCGACCGCGTTCTGGTGATCCAGAAAGGCCGGCTCGTTTTTGCGGGCACCATGAGTGAGATCAAGGACCACCGTCCGGACCTCGAGGGGGAGGGTCTGGAGGCCGTCTTCCTAGCGCTCACAGAAGGGGACCCGTGAGCGGTCGAATCCGGCGCTCGCCACTTCCGCATTTCTTGTATTACCTGCGCACGAGTGCGTGGAACCGGGGCCGCCTCATCGTGGAGCGTCTCAGGACTCCGCGCTATGCGATTGCCTCGCTGTTCGGCATCACGTACCTCGGTCTTCTCTTGTCGACGTCGTTATTCGATCGCGATCTGGCCACGCTGCGAGCCGGCGACCCCCTTTTCACGGCCTCTGCTCCGCTGGTTCTAGCGCTGTTTGCGTCATGGTGGTGGCTCTGGGGGGGGCACACCGACGCGTTGGCGCTCACACCGGCCCACGTACAAATGTTGGTGCCGGCCCCTCTTCGTCGGTCCGACTTGATCCGCTTTCGACTCATGCAGGTACAGTTGGCCATCGTCCCTTCCGCCCTCGTGCTCTCCTACCTATTCGGCCAGGGAGGTCTGCCGTGGCCGCTGCGCGCCGTAGCGCTTTGGATGTTGTTCACGACTCTGCACCTGCACCAAGCTTCCGCTTCATTGGTCCAGGCGAGCGCGCTCAACCAGGGAGCCACGGGGTGGAGGCGCAATCGGGTCGCCATCGTCTTCTTCGTCCTCGCCTTCGGGACGCTGATGTGGGCCGTTGGACAGGTGATGTTCGAGCTCCGCGCGGCTGACAGCGTCGAGAATATCACGGCCGGCCTGTTGAGTGTATTGGCGTCGCCCGCGGCTCGTATTGTCCTGTTTCCCTTTCGCCTGGTGCTCGCGCCCACGTTCGCCGAGAGTGTCAGCGCATGGCCCCGTCCCGCCGTACTCGCGTTCGCCGTGCTGTTTCTACACTACCGGTGGGTGATCCGGACCGACGCGATTTTCGAGGAGGCCGCGGCCGCAGCAGGGCGCAAGCGAGCGGAACGACGCCTCGCGATCCGGGCAGGGCGCCGCTCCAAGATGGCCGACGTCCGGGTCCGTGGTGACCGCCCGGCGCCCTTCCCACTGAGCCCCACGGGCTCGCCGGCCGTGGCCCTGTTCTGGAAGAACTGCGTTGCCTTCTCGCGTCAAATGCGCGTGGTCGGCCCGGCTGTCATCGGCGCCGTCCTGGTGATTCTGTATCTGTTGATGGTCATACTGACCGGCTCACCCAGCGAAGCGATCGATATGCTCGGCCTGGTGCTCGTGGCCTCCGGGGCCATCCTCACCGTCTTTGGCCCCTTGGGAATTCGCAACGACCTCAGGGACGACATGACGAGGTTCGACGTCCTCAGGAGTTATCCGCTGTCGTCCTCCTCCATCGTCGTAGCGGAGGTGGCCGCCTCCACGCTTTCACTCACGGCCCTACAGTTGGCTCTCTTCTCGGGTGGACTCGCCTGCCTGGCCTTCGGGGAGCTGGCAGCGGGACACTTCATGGTGCTCCTCTACGGATTCGCTGCGACGATCCTGGTGCTTCCGGCCGTCAACGGCATTTCCATGGCCATCCAAAACGCCGGTGCGGTAGTGCTTCCGGCCTGGGTGCAGAAGTCGAGAACACGAGGGGGTGGGATCGAAGTGATCGGTCATCAGATGCTCACGCTGGCCGTCACCGGAGCGCTCCTGATCGTCGCTCTGACGTTTCCCGCTGTGGCGGCAGGTGTCGTTCTTCTCCATTTGGGCTTGGGGGGCGCCGCCCTCTCCCTGGCAGTCATCGCCGCGCTCGTCACGCTCTGGGGCGAGCTCGCGATCGTCCTTACATTCCTCGGCGACGTCTTCGAGAAG
>SMVA01148560.1_pt1 | contig 10642 bp, 15 predicted proteins | sample 2456451 | NCBI WGS metagenome assembly SMVA01 (sample SAMN11095933, study PRJNA526329) | marine sediment metagenome | biome: Marine sediment; feature: Surficial sediment; material: Deep marine sediment; isolation source: Hadal surficial sediment | place: Pacific Ocean | collected 2014-05 | depth...
GCGATCCGGCTCCCGCTGCAACAGCAGAGGCCGCAGCAGTGCGCGGCATTGTCCCCGGGCTGTGGTTTGCGCCTGGATCGGCGACGCGGCGACCAAAATAGCGCTCGCGATCAGGAGAAATGATGTGATGCGCGACATCCGCCATGATCCTGCAGTTTCAATCGAGAAAGAAGTTCGCGAGCACGCCATCACGTTTGACGATCCGGCCACTCTTCATGACAAAGTCGACCGTCTCGAGTGCCGCAATATCCTCCAGGGGGTTCCCGGTCACGGCGATGATGTCTGCGAGCTTGCCAGCCGCCAGCGTACCGATCTCACCGTCGAGACGAAACAGCTTCGCGGTATTGACCGTCGCGGATTCGATCGCCTTGTCAGGTTGCATGCCAAGCTCGACCATATAGCGAAATTCCCGCGCCGCATATCGATGCGGGATACCCCCGACGTCCGTGCCGAATGCGATCGGCGTACCTATTTTCAGCGCACGCTCGAAGGCGCGGTATTTATCGCGATACAGCTTGATTTCATTGCCTTTCCGTTGCGCTATAGACAGCGTTGGCACCAGGTAAATATTCTTCTTCTTCATTTCCTTCAGCGTGGCATCCGTCACAGCCAAGCCGTGTTCGACGGAATCGACTCCAGCCCGCACCGCATCAGCGATCGCGTCTGCGGCATAGGCATGAGTCGCAACCGCCATGCCCAATTGATGCGCCGCTTTTACGGTCGCTTCCATTTCGTCGTAGAAAAAAAGCTGCTCGGTGCCAGTATGATCGGCCCATCCGCCGGTGGACATCATCTTGATCACGTCCGATCCGCGCTTGTGTTGCATTCGAACTGCCCGGCGACAACTCTCAAGCCCGTCACATAGCCCCGATGCGACCAGACTATCGGGATCAGTATCGACCACAGTGTTATCGCCATGTCCGCCGGCAGCCGTGACCGGTTGGCCCGCAGCCAGGATTCTCGGACCGATAAATTTGCCACCATTAATCCAGTCCCGCACGGCAAACATGACCGAGGGTTCCGAAGCCAAATCGCGCACAGTCGTAAACCCGGAGGCTAAGGTGGTCCTGGCATGACGCAAGGCCCACAGCGTCAGATCCTCGTTGCTCAACGGCGGTTGTCCTCCAAACCCTCCACCCTGTTTCTTTGGCGGACGATCTCGGCCCGACCACATTAAATGAATATGCGCATCCATGAGACCGGGTAGCACGAAGTGGTCGCGAAGATCGACGACCTCGACCGTCTCCTCTTCACCGAGATCGATTCCGTCTGCGCCGACAAACCCGCTGCGGATCTGCGTGATATAGCCGTCGTGGATGACGACGGTCTTTTCCTTCTGCGGAGCACGGCCCGGAACCGGCAACAGCACACCGGCCTGTATCAGAATGAAATCCGGTTCCTTTGTATTACCGGCCGGCGCGGCGATCAGCCAAGCGCTGAACAGAGCTGCGCTAACGAGTACCGTTGTGAATTTTCGCATCGATCATGCCCTCGCCGAACCTGTGTTGACTTCAAGGTGCCGACGTCAATTAGCGGCCTCGGCCCCACCGAAATCGTGCGCACAATTAGGACACTCCGGATTCTTGAACAGCGGGCCGTACATTTCCGCATAGAGGAGCGCCTTCCAGAACCAGCGCAGCTCGCAACTGGGGCAGCGGATAAACGCCAGAACATAACCATAGCCGAGGATCGCAATGACGGTGCCCGTGGTCCACGACATTCCGCTGGCTTCGAACGCCGGCACAATGCTGCCGATCAACATCGCCACGATTCCAATCACCAGTTTCCACCACTGGCCTGTTTTTCTGATTACCGAATCTTTGAACATAGTTGTTTCGATCCGAACCGAAAATATCGCCCCCGAAATGTAGCCCCTAGAATGTAGTTAATTTCCGCATGATGATATCGGCGAACTTCGCGTTAACCCGGTCAAAAGATTCAGGCGCCAGTTTTTCGAGCAAGGCTCGATTGAGTTCCGGATAGTTTTCCGGCCCACCTTCCTCAGGCCATTGCTTGGTCGCATCGATGACGATCTTGCTCGACTTGTAACGTTCGACCGTACTTGGATCGAGCGGCATGCCCCTCGCCGCTTCGAGGATATAACTCGCGGGATACGGCTGCCAGCGTGAACCGAGTGCCATTCGAACCTGCTTCTCGTCCAGCACGTCGATGTCTTCATCGACGACGATCACGATTTTGTAGATCGGGATGATGGCCGCGAGTTTCTTGCCGGCCTCGATGCCCTCTCCAGGCTTGGTTTTCTTGATACGGACATAGGTCAGGCCCGTTGAACCGACCGGGGAATGAACCTCGATCAGGCTCGGCACGAGACGCTTGAGTGAGTTATTGAACAGCACTGTCGTCGGTCCCGCAGCATAGCCGCGCGTCACGCCTGTGAACATGTTCAGGATCCACGGGTCCTTGCGGTGCGTGACCGCCGTGACGTTCATGAAGAAATTCTCGGGCTTCTGTGCGCCGAGGTATTGATACATTTCACCGAATGGCCCTTCGGGTAAAGTCTTGTCCAAGGGGATTTCACCCTCGATGATCATCTCCGCATTCGCGGGCACCATGTGATGATTGGTTTCCGAGCGGACGACCTCTTCGGCCTTGCCGCGCAAACCGCCCGCAATGGCGAGTTCGTCGATGGGTTTCTTGATCCGCCGGTTCGCGACGCGCGATCCGCTGATGATCCATATGACCGGGTCCTGCCCGATCACGATGGAAACTTTGGCGATTTTCTCGCCGCGATCCCGGGCCGCATTCAGCATCTTAAAACCGGTTTGATTGGGTTCCGGGTTCACGCCGAGAAGCCGCGGGCCACGCAATTCGCACCGGTAGGTGCCGAAGTTCGTGCCCATTTCAGGGTCGCTCGTGAACACCGAACCGGTGTTGATATAGCGCCGCGAATCCGCCGGATTGCTTTTGATAAATGCGAATTTTGTCAGGTCGATGTCCGCGCCGCGCAGCACGACCTGCTTGCACAGCGCTTTGTCGCGTCTGACTTCGACGGGCGGTATGGTCGGAAATTCGCCCTTGACGAGCAGGCCCTCGAGATGCGCCAGGGCCTTTCGATACGTGCCGACACCATCGTTCAGGATGGGCTCGACACCGAAAACGATCGCTTCCGTGTACCAGTGCCCCTGGTGATTCGTGATCACCGGGCCCTTGATCCACTTGCCGTCGATCTTGACCTCTTCGACCAGGATGCAGGGCGCCTCATACCAGCCATACTCGTCGATGAGCCGGTACATGAGCGCCGTCAACTCGTACGCATCCTGATCCAGTCTCGGCACACGCAGCACGAGGCCTTGAGCTTCGATCGCCGCGATATAGTCGCGGAATGTGTCGAACGGCGCCGTCGGCGCCCGCGCGGAAGATTTCGCGCCATCGGCTGCAGCCAACTGCACGACGCCTGCCTCGCGGCTGCCCGCGAGGGCTGCCGCGCTCGCGGCCGCGATGCCGGCCCCAGTCGCGAGCACGGTGCGGCGGGACACGGTCGGACTGGAAAACTTCGAATCGGTTTTTTTTAACATGACCTTATTTATCCGGGAATGTCTGGGTGATTTGTTCTACTAATTTAACCTTATCCGCGACGGGCATGCGTTTGATCGCATGCTCCCTTCGCAGCGCGGTCGCACGGTCTTCGGCCGGCTCACTATAGATGAGTTTCACAGGTTGCCTCCCCTTCGTGTATCTCGCGCCGCGTCCCGAATTATGCTGAGAAATCCGGGCGTCTACATCCTTAGCCACACCCGTGTACAGGGTCTGGTCGGCGCATTTGACGATATAGACGTGCCACACTGTTGTTAATTCTTACAACGCCTTCAGGGACTCGATAAAACTACCCCGCATACGATAAATCGGAATCTTGCCCGGCGTGACATCCTCGACAAAGCCATCACTCTCGAGCTTCTCGGCCAACTTTTTCACGTCCGGCAAATCATCCTCATAATATACGAAGCGCAGTACGTCGCTCACGAACGTGACCCGGCCCGATTCGAGTATTGCAAATTCCCGCACCATCTGGCCCTCGGGCTTCTTGAGATCAGCGCGCAAACAGTCGAAGAACGCGGGCGATTCTTTATATAAGCGATTCAGCGCTTTCTTTTTTTCCCGATCGGCTGCGGAGAACCGGCCACCCCCGCCCGAGATGCGCATCGCGATAAAAGCGCCAACGCCTGCGCCCAGAGCGAAAACGAGGAGATAAGTTATCCAGTCTGGCATCGAACGTCGTTCAGGCAATCGAAACCGATCCGCAGGCATTCTAGCGGTATCACATCGATTCAGCGAGTGTTTACAGGCGCCGGCCGTCAGAGCCGGGAACTTGGGATCAGGCCGTTTCGTTCAGGTCACGGACGTATTTGTTGTTGCCGTCGACGAGGATAACGTTCGGCGTAATGGGTTTATCCGTCAGTTCGAAACCCATGATCACAATCTCTTCGCCGACCGAGATGCGATGCGCGGCCGGTCCGTTCATACAAATATTGCCGGACCCCGGTGGACCCTCTATGACGTAGGTCTCGAGGCGCTCGCCGGTCGTATTGCTGGCAACCAGGACCCTCTCGCTGGCCCAAAGGCCCACGCGCTCCATAAGGTCGGCATCGATGGTGATGCTGCCGACATAGTCCGGATTGGCCTCCGTGACTATCGCCTTATGAATTTTCGAGCGTAAAACCGAACGCAAAATCGCTTCTCCTGAATCGCCGAATTCGTCACCGCTACCGCCGGCTGACAGAGTGCCTGCAACAGCCGGAGGGGCGCTTTATACCTGAATATTGCCGAAAATCAATAGACTTTTGCTGAGCGTGACCAATTCACCATAATCGACGCATCGCTGCGCGCCAGCACCCGGCAGGCTACGGTATCAATGTCTGATTCTACTCGTTACCGCCCCATTTCTCGCGATAAGCGTGCAAGGCAGCGCTTCGCACGCTCTGGTGCCGGTTGCTGAGCAACAATGAGGATGGCGAACAAACTCTGGCCCGGATCACGCCGAGATCTTCGGCCGCATGAAACAGGCTGGGATACCAGGATTCCCAGTTCGGCAGTAACTCTTCTACCTGCTCCCTCAAGTTCATGCCCGACTATCGGATGACGCCTTGTCGCTCCCATTCTCCTGTATGCGTCATGTCACTGTAATCCGTTTACGCATCCCGTTCCAGAAATTCATGGCGATAATGTGACAGAATCGACTCGTTACCAACACGCCCGATTCGACCGCAAAGCGTCGCGGCGAACCGGCGATGACTTGGACGCGGAATGGTTTTCCGTGCACATCAACCCCGCCCACCTGGAAGCCGTTGCGAGTCATCAGGCCGGTCGTTGGTAAGCGCTTGCGCAACGGCCGACCATTTTTCGAGCTTCTCAGCATAGGTCATCGATGCGTGCGCAGGACTCGTGGATGGCAGCGTGATGTAAACCTTGTCATCGAACTCAGCCTCCAGGGTCGGCTGTACTTTTTTGGAAAAGATATCCGCAGCCTTGCGCCCATTAAAAAACACGTGACGGATCATCGCGTGCTTGCAGAAGAGACGAAGAAAATCGTTCGGCCGTGCCGTGGCGACATCGATCGACGAGTCGAGGCTGCCGAACCGCTCACAGGTCTCAAGCACGTCCCAGAGCGCAACGCCGTGGCCGACCATCGTACGCAACCGTTCGGCGTACGCCAATCCAGGGCCAGCGCGGAACAGGTCGTCCATAATTTTCCAAAACGCATTTTGGCGCAGCGCGTAGTATTCGCTCTTTTCTAACGAAGCCACGCTGGGCATCGAACCGAGAATCAGTACACGGGCGTTTTTTCCAACTACCGGTGGAAACCCCTTGACCTTACTCACCAACTGATCACGGATGCGTGACCGTCAATCGTATTCAAGGTCAGTCTTGCAGACACGCAGGTCGCGCGCGAGCAGTGCAGCGTCCACGATACCGTTATAATAACCGGAGATGACATCGGTCTCGTGGTAACCGAGCGCCGCGTAAAATCGGAGTGCATCGGCGTTATCGGCTCGAACCTCCAGGCTCACGGTGAAAGTGCCGGCTACGATTGCCGATTCCTCCAGCCAACCGATCAAACGACGCCCGATCCCACGGCGCTGCGATTCCGGTGCAACGGCCAGCAAGTTCAGGTGCGCGGTTTCATCCGCGAATCGCATGATCGCGAAACCAACGAACTTTTCATCGACGCGCGCCGTCAGAACAACGCTATCCCGCCGTCGAATGAATCTCTCAACGCGCCATGCGGACCAGGATTTCGGCAGGCCTGCTTCAATCAGACGTGCCGACAGGGACGCGATGCGTTGCGCGTCCTCGTGTCTTGCCGGTGAAATAGCGCACTCCATAGTGGCCCCGGCTAGCGCGCAATGGATTGTTTGTCGCCATCCGCCGTCACGTTTACGAACGTGATCGTGGTGGCAAACAAAACGCGCCTTTCTATCTGGTCTATTTCACCATACACCTCGACGAGGTACTCGACGGAAGTATTGCCTATCCGCGATTCGTTCACCGAGAAACACAGAATCTGGCCACACCGAATCTGGCGCTTAAACTCCACATTATTTAAAGCGATCGTAACGAAACGGTTGCCGGGATAATCCATGTTCGCCGTGATATAGGCGAACTCATCAAGCCACTTGAGCAGATAGCCACCGAACAGTGATCCCTGATCGTTGAGGTGTTCCGGAAGAACAAGCTTGCGATGATCCATATTTTTTTAACTCCCAATCATCATTGTAGCCCGTCGCGACTATTCCTCCGAACCGTGAATGAATTGACCCGGCTGGTGCGCAATAAATGGGGTACTTTGAGTCATGCCCGCTTTGTCAGGCGGCGGCCGACAGTCCGAATAATCGACACGGACAGGTAGAACGCCGAAAAGAAGAGCAGTCCGACTGAAGCCGCAAACAGAAGGGCATCCCGAGTCGTCACAAACACGGGGGTATAGGCGTCCCAAGTCGTCTTTGAGAGTTCCATGTCGCCATCGAAGTACAAATAGGCCGCCTGTTCAAACAGCGATGCCTCGAAGGCGGCGCGTGCCGTCTCGAGGCGTGTTTCATTCGCGACCATCTTTCGAATTGCGAGCCCCTCATCGTGGAACGTCCGATCCTCGCTCGCCATATGATATTCGATAAGTGCCGCCATGCTGCCGCCGTGATAACGGGCTGCGATTTCGCGAAATGGATGCAGGTCAACCGTGACCTGATCAAATTGCGCGTCCAGTCTCTGTTCGTACTGTGCGATGTAGCCAGGGAAAATACCCCCGACGAGGACTCCGGCTGCAAAGACGGCGGTATAGATTAAGTTACGCACCATATTTAGATACGCCCGTTTAGCTCACTCGATCTGGGCATCGTGTCACACTTTTGCGGGTTTACGGCATTTTATGTCAACAGCGGCATCTTGCACGAGTGCGCCCGGCTATAGTGTTGGAATTGAAAAATCAAAGAAAAATCAGATTATGGACACACACAAAACCTGTGACGTGATCCCGCTGTTTCCCGGCCAGGAAGACGATTCCGAAATCGCCGGGTGGGATCCATACATTTTCTCCATTGTTGCCGGCCATGACCGATACTTCGGCGAAGAGCGCCGGCGCATGCCGCGGCCGCTAACCCCGTCGCGACGCCGTGCATTGCTGCTGGCAAGTCGGAAGATAAAAAAGAAAAAACTCCGCTAACGACCCCGACAAACCCGGCTAGGGGCTATTTCTGACCATAATGATCTGATAGCCATGATGGATAATTCGAAAGTGCTCCCCGAAAAACTTCATGAAGGTATCGATGGCAAGTTGTGGGCCTCGCATGTCAGGGTCTTCGGCCCACCCGTACGTCGGCTCATCCGCCTTCCAAGGGTAATCATCAAAAATTATCATGCCGCCTGGCTTGAGCAACCGAAACGACAGGACCGCGTCCTCAAGCACGTCGGGACCCATATGCGACCCGTCGATATAGATAATGTCGTAGCTATCGAGTGGCAGCTTTCTGAGTTCTTCCTGTGAAAGGCCGGCTATTGTTGTGACCCTGACGTGCCCGCCAGCCTTCTTTACATTTGCCTGAAATCTGGCCTCCAGATCGGGCGAATAAACATCCCAAGACGGCCAATCGAAAAACGCATCGATACTGGTGACGCGGCTCGATGGATCCGTGAGGACATTTTCGAGCATTCAGACGGCTGAACGCCCTTCATACGTGCCGACCTCGGGGTAATGAATCCCCCGCTTACCCTTATACGGCGCCATGGCCTTTTCCCGGAGTGGAATATTAGGGGTAAACCAGTCAGACGTGAAATTATAGTCCTGCAAAAAAGCGTCTTTTTGTATCGGGCCACGCTCCGCCAGGATAACTCTTGCCTGGCCTTTCTCCTGCTCCTTCGGCCCACAGCCGGCCAAGGTCACAATCAGAAACGCTGTCGCGATCAAAAATAACCCTGAAAATTTACCGTACATTTTTTCTACGCATTACTTTTCCGTATTCCGTAATTCGTTTCGATGAAAGGGTCTTTCTCCCTCTCAGGCCTTCGAACACGCGGCGCGGCACGATAACACAAGACACCACGAAGAATTTCGACTTTGGGTTGCGGTTTCAACCGGTCGACGCAACACTTTGTCCAGAATCCATTAGTTAGCGAAAACATCATTGAATCAGAGGCATAACTAAAGATTCAAAGGGACGCTGTGCATCTATCGGCGGGGATACTGGCAACCTGGCCCCAATGACAGCCCGGAACACCTGTTCAGACAACGTTTTCCATGGTTAACGGACTTTTCGAGGTGGCCACTCGCTCAACGAAAGCAGTTGCTGCGTGGGCTCTCGGACATTCCTTTAAGACGCTGGAGCCTGAATCCCGCGGCACGTGGTTTTACAGGGGTGTTGCGTCGACCCATTGAGATCACAATCCCAAAGCGGACGTTCAGAGGCGTCTATATAGTGGCTTATTGTCGCGTATGATCCGCGACGATGCGCCGCCTCGGCGCGATTCATGTTGCAACTTCATAGAATATTCTTCGAGCGGTTTCTTCGTCCGTGAGTTTTTCGAGAACGCCACGACCTCTATCTTTGTTGCGAATGTCTTCTTTGAACTGTTCATGAAATTTTGCGATCTGTAACAGGCGATCGGGGTCCTCCACCCTTTTTGCCCCGGCCACACGTTGCAGATAAGTCTCCAGGAATGAAAGTCCGCATTCCGTGAGTAGCTCCAGTTGATCCTTACCGAAAACTCCAAAAATTGTCGCCGGCGTCCGGTACTTTTCAAACCAATCGGGATAGCGATCACGGCCTGCAAACGGCGGACTCCTCTGCAGGATAGACGTCAACGGATCGATGTATGTCGCGGTGTACTCGGCTCCGTTAAAGGGGCAGTTCGCATTAAAAATAGCAATGATGTTGCTCTTCGTGACAACTCTGAGAAACAGAAAAATAGGACAATCATAGTACTGATGGGGATAAAGTATGGCGTTCAGCTGGTGCATCGGTGGAATCTCAACCGATGTATCCATCAGAGTAATCTTGCTGAATTGCTCCGCCTGCCAGTTGTAACATCTGATTCTCATCCCCCGGTTATTTGTTTTTGGGGCAGCCAGATCCGGATCGATGGCAATGGTTTCCAATTCCACATGATCGCGAAGTCGTTTTATCAACAGATCAAAACCATTGCCCATGTTGTCAATTATGCTCAATTCAGCGCCTTATTTGGCCCCGAGGAGTTCGAAAAGCGGACATTGAGGACCCTTTGAAACTGTCCACCAAAGCGGACGTTGGGCTATCAGGCGTTGCATTGCCTTATGTCAAGTTGCTGCGGCGTGGCGAAGCCCGTATATTCAATCCAGTCGACCCGTCCGAAGACTCAATAAATTAACCTTCGGTCAGGTCGAAATAACTCCCGATGACGCAAACATTTGCAATAACAAATGGCTTTGGGGGTTAGAAATGAAAAGGATTCTTGTTGCGCTCATCCTGAGCGCATGCATCGCACCAGCACATAATGTAACGGCTGACACGATATCGTTTTCCAGCGGATGGTCAGTATTCCTCGATCTAGTCGTTGCTGTGCCAAATACCTTTGGCATGGAGCAAAAGGATCAGGCGTTTGTGCTGCCTCAATTTGATCCCAGCTTGGGCGCATTATCCGATGTCACTTTTAATCTGACTTCAGATCTGACGGCTAACGTTGAATTATTTGTTACAGGGTTTGGATCAAATCCCATACATAGTATTGCCAGTAGTGACTATACATTGAGTATTGAAGACCTGGTCACAGGTACCGTGTTCCAGAAAATCTTTCATAACGCTGTAGAGTGCACGAAGATGGGCAGTGGCTTATGTACTGCCAGTAGTTTCGAGCATGCGAGTGAAATGTATGACGATTCCGTTAGCGTAGCACCACTGGCTGGATACCAGGGGGTTGGCAATTTTGATCTGACACTTAGTCAACTGACTGAGATAGATGTAAACCCACAAATTGAGGGTGGTAAGGCCGAGGCCTCTTTAGTCGCAGGGTGGGTTGGTGAGTTGGAGGTGGTCTATACCTACAACGTGGTGCCTATCCCTGCAGCCGTCTGGCTGTTTGGTTCCGGACTTGGATTGCTGGGCTGGATGAAACGCAAACGAGCCTGATGTAAGTCCAAATAGTTCATAAAGCCCCGCCA
>SMVA01306628.1_pt1 | contig 10641 bp, 10 predicted proteins | sample 2456451 | NCBI WGS metagenome assembly SMVA01 (sample SAMN11095933, study PRJNA526329) | marine sediment metagenome | biome: Marine sediment; feature: Surficial sediment; material: Deep marine sediment; isolation source: Hadal surficial sediment | place: Pacific Ocean | collected 2014-05 | depth...
ATAAACAGGGAAAACAGGTCTGTCTGTGAGTTCACATCCAGCTTGCGATAGATACTCTTGCGATGGCGACGCAGGGTTTCAACCGCGATTCCCAGTTTCTCCGCGGAAGCCAGGCCGCTATACCCGCGCAACATAAGTTCGAGCACGCTTTTTTCCCGTGGTGACAGTAGAGATGAGCCGAAGGCGTGAAACGCATGATCGATAACCCCGTCGATATCGGGCTCCAGCAGGTAGCGGTTGCTGAAGTCTGCCATTTGGCTGTGGCTGTGCATCAATGCGGAGATCGGTGGTGCGAGTGCGCGCAACAGGGCGAACTCTTCCGCATTAAAGATGCCGTGGCCGGCTTTTCGCATCAGGCTGATGTTGATGACGCTGCCATCCATCAGGCGGGACAGGTATATGACCTCGTCGACCGTGCCTGTGTTGCCATAGTAGTGGCTGTAGTAGTCGCTGTCTTCGAGCAGACCATCAATGAGGCTGCTGAGGCGGTAAAACTGGCCCCGGGGCTGGTTCAGAGAAACCTGGTAGAAGGGGTCCTCGCGATAGGGGCCTTCAAGATAGTGGTCGATCTGCGAGGTCGTGGCGAGGGCGGGAATCTCGTGATAGATGCACTGCGGTGGCAAGTCCCCGTGATAGAGCCAGACCTGTGGGTAGTCGATCGGGGTGAGCCGGCAGATAGCGGCGATGAGCCGCGCAAAGAATGTATCACGACCGAGGGCAGCAATGGCTTGTGACAGATCCTTGTTCCAGCGGCTGAGGGTTTCGATGGATACCATTGGTCTGCTTTGAAGCGTGCCGTTAGCCGGTGCGTGTGCCACAATCATGCTGGAGCCAACGACACTAGTCAATGAAGAAGAGTATACCGCGTGCCCGCTTGTGTCTGTTTCAGCGCAGGAGCTGTGGGTATAATGGCGGCTTTGATGATCCAGGTACCGCGACACCATGTCCACCCAACTGCGCCAGCTGAACGTATCCTATATCAATGCCGAAGATCGTTTGTTACTGAAGGTGTCTACCTCGGAGAATGAGGAATACCGGGTCTGGTGTACACGCCGCTTTACGCGTGCACTGATGGACCGCCTGGAGGAGACCTTCCAGGCGGAAATGCCCAGTTCCGCGGCGGTGCCTGAGCCGGCGCGACGCGAAGTCGCCCGTATGCAGCACCAGCAAACCATCACTGAGGAGTCTTTCCAGCAACCCTACCAGGCAGACCCCTCCGGCTACCCCCTGGGAGAGGACGGCCTGTTGGTGACAAACATGAAATACAGCCAACAGGCGGACAACACGATGCAGTTGTTCCTGGGCGATAACAAGGGTCTCGGGATTACTCTTAATCTTAACGAACATCTCAAGCATCAACTCTACGAGCTGTTTGCGCGGGCGACTGAGAAGGCGGAGTGGTATACCGGTGGGGCCTCAGAGGTCAGCGCAGTCGTTCATTAGGGCGCGGTATTTCCCCGGGGTCATTGCGCCAACCGGGCTCGAGTGACTGGCAGAATCTTGTCAGTTTCAGCATCCACTCGTATAGTGAATACACTCTTATCACAGCTTTCGGGACAATGGCATGATTACCAATTTCGACGACTACTGTATCCACCAGACCGCTGCGCCGGTAGCGCAACCCTCGCAGAGTGACCGTAACTTCTACGACCGCTACTGGTTCAATGGCATGGATGCCGAGGGCACTTATATCTTTGAGGTGGGTCTTGGTCTCTACCCGAACCGGCGGATTATGGATGGACATTTCAGTGTCGCTACCGGCGGCAAGCAGTATGCCTTTCACGGATCCAGGCGGGCGCCGAAGGAGCGGGGTGAAACCAGCGTAGGTCCGCTGCAGGTGGAGGTCGTCGAGCCGATGCGGCAGTTGCGGGTTGTGCTGGCTCCCAATGAACACAATATCGAATGTGACCTGCTGTTTACAGCTGCCAGTATTCCCCATGAGGAACCGGCCAATGTCATGTTCGATGACGGTCACCTGATCATGCACAGTTCCCGCTTTACACAGATGGGCTACTGGCAGGGCTACTTCGCCGTTGACGGAGAGCGGTGCGAAGTGAACCGGGCCGTTGGCACCCGCGATAAATCCTGGGGTGTGCGACCGGTGGGAGAGCCCCAGGGCGGGGCGCCGGGATTGCTGAGTGGAGATCCCGGGGTCTACTGGTGCTGGAATCCGATCAACTTTGGTGATGTGTGCACCCAGATGGGCACCTTCGAGGACCGCGATGGCAATCCCACCCAGGTCAGTGCCGACCTGTTGCCCCTGTATGATAACCCCGATGATATTCCGCGAGGTGAAGACCCCGGCCTGGTGGAAATGCGCGAGGTGTCCCACAGTATCGATTGGGTGAAGGGAACCCGCTGGCCGGCAGCGGCTGAACTGCACATGGTGGACAAACAGGGCAACAATTAAGACGTGACAATGGAGCCAATCCTCCGATTTCAGGTGCTGGGTATTGGCTATAACCATCCCCAGTGGGGCCACGCGGTGTGGCAGGGTGAGTTGGAAACCGGTCGCGATGAGTGGGACCTGGCTGCACTGGACCCGCTGGCCTACGAGCACCTGCATGTACACCATGTTGTCCGCGCCCGCATGGGTGACCGCGAAGGTATAGGCACCCTGGAGAACATTGTCATTGGTCGTCACGCGCGTTCCGGATTCAAGGATTTCCTGGATGGTGCCAGTTGATAGCGGGGTTCCGTTATGTCCTTGACCGTTGACGTAGAGATGAATGAGCCAGTGCCACTGGCTTTCGCAAAGGCGCTGCTGGTGCAGGCCCGGGCCTTCGGTCGCGACGTGGGTGCGATGCTGGAGGCGGCAGATTTCCCCTTTAACCCCCTGCAGTCAGTCGATGAACCCAGCTTTGTCTCGATGGAGCAGTACAGCCGGCTCTGTGTGGAGCTATTTCGCGAATTGGCCGATGAATCCGGCGGTGTCCTGTACGGCTCCCCGACACCCTTTGGTACTACCCGCCTGCTGCTCTACAGTGTGATTCACTGCCGCAGTCTGAGCGCAGTACTGGAGCGAGCCATGGAATTTAATGCGGCATGTCGCGAACGCCGTGACGAAATTCGCGTTAATCGCCTGGAGGTTGATAAGGAGGGCAGGTTGGCCAGCCTGCATTACTATTCGGTGGCTGATCCCGCGAACCCGCCTCCCCAGGACGGTGCCCTGTGTGGCTTGTCGATGTGGTTGCGTCTCTGTGGCTGGTTGATTGGCCAGCACATCGATCTGGTGTCCGCCCAGTGCGCCGGGCCAGCGCCGGACAAGCCGGATGCCCTGCGTCACTTTTTCCCCTGTCCGGTCAGTTTCGACGCCGAGAGTAACGCGGTGACCTTCAGCGCCCGCCAACTCGAGGCGCCTGTGGTTCGCACAGAGGTTGAGCTGGAAAAATTTCTGCCGGTGGCTCCCTACCACGTGGTGATAAAGCCGGTGGCCAGTGACGCCAATATTAGTTCCCGAATTCGCAACTTGCTCGGCGATGATTTTCGCCAGGAGATGCCGAGTTTTGAAGAACTCACTGCTATGCTTAATATGTCACCGAGAACATTGCGGCGGCGACTGGAAAAGGAGGGGACTTCCTACCAGCGTATCAAGGATAATGCCCGGCGCGATGTTGCCATCAGCTCGTTGAGCCGGGAACGGATGACGGTCAGCGATGTTGCGGAGCAAGTGGGGTTCAGTGACCCCAGTGCCTTTCACCGCTCGTTCAAGAAGTGGACCGGCTTGTCTCCGGGCGAGTATCGCTAGTATCCGTTAGAGAACACCTAACACACACCTCAAGGAGCCAAAAGTGGACAAAGAGCTAATTTACCAGGATCTCAGTCGGCTGCTGAATGAGATTGACCAGTTACCGCTGGATGATGCCGAGCGTCGGCGCTTGCATGAGATGGTCAGTGAAATGGAGGAGCATGTGGGAGGCCGCGAAACGGCGGACAAGCCCCAGGAATTGGTTGATACGGTAGACCAGTTGATTTCCCGCTTTGAGGCAGATCACCCCGCCGCCACAGGTGTCCTGCGGCGGATAATAAATGCCCTGGGCAGCATGGGAGTCTAGGCTCTCTGCTCCCTAGAGGCTGACGCGATCCTGGATCTCGCTGAAAATTGCATTGGTGACCCCCTGAACCTCACGTAGTTCCTCAACGGTGTTATAGGGGCGAGAGGCAATGATGTGTTCGGCGGTCACTGCGCCGACTCGGGGCAGGGTCTGCAACTTTGCCTTACTGGCGCTATTGACGTTGACCGTGGCGGCGGCACTGGCCGCAGAGCCCGCCAGGGCGTCGCGGGTGCCCAGTAGTTGTTCCACCCGGCTGGCGAGTTGGTTCAAGGCAGTTTTCAGGGCTCTCTGCCGATCGTTGCTCTCGGTCAGGTCCTGGTGAATGGTCCACAGCAGCCATATAGCAATCATTAACAGCAGTGATTCTAAACCCATGTGCATACTCCCTCTGTGTTGAATAATGATAACAGGCTGAATGCTTAGTGCCAGTTGAGCGGTTCCATTTTCCAGCGCCGGCGCCAGGCCGCCTCGACTTTATCGCTGTAGACGGTGCTGCCAATACTGCCATTGTAGCGAGCCAGCGCGGTTGTCAGGCGGCCACCTTCCTGCTGTAGATAAAACTGCAGTATGCGACAACCGTAGGAGAGATTGGTGGTGATGTTGGTCAGGTTGTCAGCGGGTCTGCCGATCTCATCTTTCCAGAATGGCATCACCTGCATCAATCCCTGGGCGCCAGACCTGGAAATGGCGTAGTGATCAAAGTGACTCTCGACTTCGATCAGGGCCAATACCAGCCCCGGCGGCAATTGGCTACGGCTGGCGTAGCGGTGGACCTCCTGTAGCGTGGTCAATCGCTGCTTGTTGTCAGGAATAAAAGACCCCAGTCTGGTGGACATGTCGACCAGCCACACTTCGGCGTCAAAGCGATCCTGGAAACTGTCCGCGTTATTGATAGTCGCGTCGAGAAAGCTGCGCAGACGCTCGTGTTCGGGCGTCAGTATCTCGGCGTGACCGGACCCGGGTAGCGCCAGCAGCAGAAAGAGTAGCAGGGCTCGCATGATCAGCCCCGCAGACGCAGCATGAGTAACTCCACGGCAGCGTCCCTTGGCAGTAAACTCGACTCGGCATCGCGTCTGCCCTGGTACTCGAGATTGCCCTCCTTAAGGGCGCGATCGCCGATCACCAGTCGGTGGGGAATGCCGATCAACTCCATATCTGCGAATTTGACTCCCGGGCGTTCGTTGCGGTCGTCCATGATGACATCGATGCCCCTGTCCACAAGCTGCCGGTAGATTTCCTCGGCGCATTCCGCTACGGCGGTAGATTTGTGCATATTGAGGGGGATGATGGCCAGCTGGAAGGGCGCGATGGCGTCGGGCCAGATAATACCCTGCTCGTCATGGTTCTGTTCAATGGCCGCCGCGACAATGCGAGTGACGCCGATGCCGTAGCAACCCATGGTCATGGTCTGGTTCTTTCCCTGCTCGTTCAATACCTGGGCCTTCATCGAGGCACTGTACTTGCTGCCGAGTTGAAAGATATGCCCGACCTCAATGCCGCGCTTGATCTGCAGCTTGCCCTTGCCGTCGGGGCTGGGGTCACCCTCAACCACGTTGCGGATGTCCGCGACCTGTCCCAATTCGACGTCGCGACCCCAGTTAACATTCTGCAGGTGGTAGTCATCGCGATTGGCGCCACAACAGAAATCGGCAACCCTGGCGGCGGCCCGGTCGACAATCAGTGGCAGCTCCAGCCCGATCAGGCCCAGTGACCCCGGCCCGGCGCCACAGGCCTGGCGAACCGCCTCTTCACTGGCGAATTCCAGGGGGCTGGCGACACCGTCTATTTTCTCGGCCTTGAGGGCATTGAACTGGTGATCGCCACGCAACACCAGTGCCACCAGTGGTGCATCTTTCCGATCGCCCAGGACGATCAGTGTTTTCAGGGCCCGGCTGGCGGGTAGTTGCAGAAACTCGCAGACCTCATCAATCGTGTGCTGCCCCGGTGTCTCGATTTCGCTCATCTCAGGCCCAGGCGCGGGCAGCTTCCCGGCCGGCTCCATGGCCTCGGCCATTTCGATATTGGCGGCGTAATCGCTGCTGTCGCTGAAAGCGATGGCGTCTTCGCCGGAATCTGCCAGCACGTGAAACTCATGGGAAGTGCTGCCGCCGATCGAACCGGAATCGGCAACCACCGGGCGAAACTCCAGGCCGAGACGGGTGAATATAGCGCTGTAGGTGCGGTGCATCAGCTCATAGGTTTGCTGCAAGGAATCCTGGTCCAGATGAAAGGAGTAGGCATCCTTCATCAGGAATTCCCGGGTCCGCATGATGCCGAAGCGAGGGCGAATCTCATCGCGAAACTTGGTCTGTATCTGGTAGAAGTTGACGGGCAGCTGTTTATAGCTGTGAATTTCGTTGCGCACCAGGTCGGTAATAACTTCTTCGTGGGTGGGGCCCAGACAAAATTCCCGTCCATGACGATCCTTTAAGCGCAACAGTTCTGCGCCGTATTCTTCCCAGCGGCTGGATTCCTGCCACAATTCCGCGGGTTGCACCATGGGCATGCTGATCTCCAGGGCACCGGAGCGATCCATTTCTTCCCGCACAATCCGCTCCACCCGGCGCAACACCCTGAGGCCGGTGGGCAGCCAGGTGTAGAGGCCGGCGGCCAGTTTGCGAACCAGACCCGCACGCACCATCAACTGGTGGCTGATGACCTCGGCGTCGGAGGGTATTTCCTTGACGGTGGCGATGAGAAATTGACTGGTACGCATGTGTTATCCGGTTAATGTTGCTAAGGGCGGTATTCTACGATTGTTTCCGAAAAAGTGTCGAGTTCGGCCTCACCACTGCTGAATAGCTGCTTTAGTGCGTCTTATTTCGCAAAATCATCGGGAAACCCTTGTATTGCAGCGTTTCATGTTCTATACCTTGCTTCGGGAACCACATTCGGTGGTTGGATTTTTTCCAATTCAACGTAAGGAAGGACAAAAATAGCATGGCTACTAAAAAAGCTGCGGCAAAGAAAAAGGCACCTGCGAAGAAAAAAGCACCTGCGAAGAAGAAAGTAGCTGCCAAGAAAAAGGCGGCTGCTCCCGCTAAAAAGGCGGCACCGGCAATCAAGTCCAAGCTGACCAAGAGCCAGATCATTGGTTCACTTGCGGAAAGCACTGGCTTGAGCAAGAAGCAGATCTCCTCAGTAATGGAGGAGATGGATTCCTTGATCGAGCGCAGCATCAAGAAGCGCGGCATCGGTGAGTTCACCATACCGGGCATGATGAAAATCACCACGGTGAAGAAGCCCGCCCGCAAGGCGCGCAAGGGTATCAACCCCTTCACGGGTGAGGAAACCATGTTCAAGGCCAAGCCCGCGAGCATTGCGGTCAAAGTTCGCCCGCTGAAGAAGATGAAGGAATTCGCAGCCTCCTGAGCCTCGATTGCCGCCGTCTCCGCTTCGCGGGGACGGCACATCCCCCCTCCCTCTGGGCCACTACGGCTCTGGAGTAGTATTTTTGCCCCCCGATAAAAACTACCTGCTTGCGCAAAAGTGCGGTAAAATCCGCGGCCGTTAAAAACCGCCGGGGTTAGTCGATATGCCGATATATGAGTACCAGTGCCAGAGCTGCCAGCATGAGCTGGAGGCACTGCAGAAAATCAATGATGACCCGAAGCGGGACTGCCCGACCTGTGGCCGACCTGATCTGAGAAAGAAAATCTCCGCGGCAGCATTTCGCCTCAAGGGCAGCGGTTGGTACGAAACGGATTTTAAAACCGGTAACAAGAAGAATATTGCTGGTGAAAAGGCAGCTGGCGAAGGAGCCTCGTCGGGCTCCGGCAAAGCGGCATCTGCCAGCACCAGCTCTGCCTCTTCGAGCAACAGTTCGAGTTCAAGCTCTACCAAACCCTCTGCGGCCGGCTGATCGGCCGCCGCAGACACTACTCAACAGGCTATTGAATATGCGCAGTCATTATTGTGGCGCCCTGACCACCGAACATATCGATCAAACGGTTACGCTGTGCGGCTGGGTGGATCGTCGTCGCGATCACGGCGGTGTGATATTTCTCGACATGCGCGATCGCACGGGCATTGTCCAGGTGGTATTTGATCCCGATACCCAGCAGCACTTCGAGCGTGCAGACCGGGTCCGCCATGAATACGTTCTGCGTATCACCGGGCGGGTTCGCGCCCGCGGTGAAGGCACCGTCAATCCCAATATGCCAACCGGGGAAATTGAGGTATTGGGCAAGGAATTGGAAATCCTCAACACAGCGGCTACACCGCCTTTCCAACTCGACGAGCATACCGCGGTGGGTGAGGAAGTGCGCTTGCGCTACCGCTACATGGATCTCCGTCGCCACGAAATGCAGGAGCGCTTTTTGCTGCGTTCCCGGGTCACCTCGGCGGTGCGCAATTTTCTCGATGGCGAGGGTTTCCTCGACATTGAAACCCCGATCCTGACGCGGGCTACCCCGGAAGGCGCCCGGGATTACCTGGTTCCCAGTCGCACTCACCCGGGGCATTTCTTTGCCCTGCCCCAGTCGCCGCAACTCTTCAAGCAGTTGTTGATGGTGTCCGGGTTTGATCGCTACTACCAGATTGCCAGGTGTTTTCGCGATGAAGACCTGCGTGCTGATCGGCAGCCGGAATTTACCCAGATCGATATCGAGGCCTCTTTCATCGAAGAGGAAGAAATCATGGCTATCACCGAGCGCCTGGTGCGCGAAGTGTTCAGCACGGTGCTCGACGTGGACTTGCCCGAGTTCCCGCATATGAGCTGGGCGGAGGCGATGGAGCGCTTTGGCTCCGACAAGCCCGACCTGCGCATCAACCTGGAACTGGTGAGCATTGATGACTTGATGGAGCAGGTTGAGTTCAAGGTGTTTCACGGTCCGGCGGTGGACCCCGAGGGTCGCGTTGTCGCCCTGAAAGTTCCCGGTGGTGCCAGCATCAGCCGCAAGGTCATTGACGATTACACCAGCTATATCTCCAATTTTGGCGCCCGCGGCCTGGCCTGGATCAAGGTGAATGATATCGCTGCCGGGATGAAAGGCCTGCAGTCGCCCATTCTCAAGTTCATGCCCGAAGAGGTGGTTGCCCAATTGATGCAGCGCCTGGCCGCCGCCGACGGGGATATTGTTTTCTTTGGCGCCGGCAAAACCCATATCGTCAACGAGTCGCTGGGGCACCTGCGGGTGAAACTGGGCCAGGATCTGGGCCTGGTCAGTGGGGACTGGGCGCCGCTTTGGGTGGTGGATTTCCCGATGTTCGAGCGCGATGGTGAGGGTGAGCTGACGCCGCTGCATCATCCCTTTACCGCCCCCGCCTGCCCGCTTGAAGAGCTGCAGGCAGACCCTTTCGCCGCCCTGTCGCGGGCCTACGATATCGTGCTCAATGGCACCGAGTTGGGTGGTGGTTCCATCCGTATTCACCAGCGCGATATGCAGGAAGCTGTTTTTGCCATTCTCGGTATCGATGAAGCAGAGGCCCAGGAGAAGTTTGGTTTCCTGCTGGACGCCCTCACGTATGGCGCACCACCTCACGGGGGGCTGGCCTTCGGCCTCGATCGCCTGGTGATGTTGATGACGGGTGCGCAGTCAATTCGAGATGTTATTGCCTTCCCGAAAACACAGACTGCGTCCTGTGTGATGACCCATGCTCCCGGAGTGGTTGATTCCCGGCAATTACGCGAGTTGAATATTCGCCTGCGTGACGTGGCCAAGATCGAAGAAAAAGAGGCATAAGCTATGGCGGGACACAGTAAGTGGGCCAATATCAAACACCGCAAGGCGGCACAGGATGCCAAGCGGGGCAAGGCTTTCACCAAGCTCATTCGCGAACTGGTGGTGGCGGCGAAGCAGGGTGGTCCCGAGCCCGCCGATAATCCGCGCCTGCGGGCAGCCGTTGACAAGGCCCTGGGGGCGAATATGACCCGGGACACAGTTGATCGTGCCATCGCGCGGGGCGCGGGCACCAACGATGCCGACGCCATGGAAGAGCTCACTTATGAGGGCTATGCCCCCGGCGGGGTGGCGGTGCTGGTTGAGGTGATGACCGATAATCGTAACCGTACCGTCGCCGAGGTACGTCACGCCTTCAGCAAGCGCGGGGGCAGCCTCGGCACTGACGGTTCGGTTGCCTACCTGTTTGCCCGCAAGGGCCAGATCAGTTTCGCCGCCGGTGTCGATGAGGAGCAGTTGATGGAGCAGGCCCTGGAGGCCGGCGCGGAAGATATCGAGCTCAATGATGATGGCTCGCTAGATGTCATCACGCCCTGGGAACAATTCGGTGCCATCAAACAAGCGTTGGAAGAGGCCGGGCTTATTGCCGAGGATGGCGAAGTGACCATGATTGCCTCCACCATGGTGGAGCTCGACGCCAGTGGTGCCGACAGCATCATGGGCCTGGTGGATGTACTGGAAGACCTGGACGACGTGCAGAACGTGTACACCAACGCGAATATTCCCGAGGCGGTGCTGGCCGCCCTGGACTGATAATTTCGACAACTGCGTGGGACGGGCTGACAACTGGACATATATACAGGATAATAGGTCTGCTATCTTCACGGGAAGCATCTATGACACTTATCCTGGGAATCGATCCAGGCTCGCAAAAAACTGGCTTCGGCATCATCTCCCATGAAGGC
>SMVA01209156.1_pt1 | contig 10640 bp, 8 predicted proteins | sample 2456451 | NCBI WGS metagenome assembly SMVA01 (sample SAMN11095933, study PRJNA526329) | marine sediment metagenome | biome: Marine sediment; feature: Surficial sediment; material: Deep marine sediment; isolation source: Hadal surficial sediment | place: Pacific Ocean | collected 2014-05 | depth 0-1...
AACTACGCGAATTGTTCGTTGGTCGTGAACTGGGCCGCTGGAATCGCCGACGGCCCCATCGATCCCGCCGAGATCACTCGCAATCTGAACACTGGTATGACGGACTTACTGGCCCTGATTACCGCTTGGTTACAGCACCGCTGAGGTTTCCTCGTATCTTTCGCGTAAAATTCCTCGACCAATTCTGCTGCCGGATCCACGTCCTATTCGATCAACTATTTCCCATGACACCAGACACGACGCTCGACCCGAGAACCGCTCGATAACTTCCGCCATCGCGGCGGATCGGCCATGCAGATCAGAAGGGGTAGGGTCAGCAAAGCAGCAGCCAAAACCGGGGTAGTGGCCAAAACGGACGCCGTAAATTCTGACCGATACCTAATCCCCGACTAAGCCAATGTTTGGCGCATTGCTGGACGGGTCAGGCAGATCGGGGATGTGGTACGGCGTTACGCGCACGATGACGCCGAACAACGGATGATCGAAATAGTGCAACTCATTCAATATCACCTGCCGTTGTTCGTTTATCCGCACCGGCGACTCGTCACCATAACTGACAAAATCAGTATCGATGTGAAGTAGTCGCCCGACACGAATTCGCACGGTCCCTTCGATCCGCCAAGCGATCGCGGCCGGTGCGGAGACTGTTTCACTCGGATCTCTGGTATCGACGCCAATCAGCGGCTTGTCCGAAAGGTATACGCTGCGCGCCCTGCTACCAACGAAGCCCGGTTGCCGCCAGCCGACATGTAGTACCGGGTCGTAGGCGCTCAATTTTTCGAGGCGACGAAAAATGCTCGACAATTGCAGCTCGCCTGGACGCAGAGACTGAAAGGCGAGCGGCGCAGGACTCGCGACGGCGTTCGGATGACTGATAGACGGCTCATCGGCAAATTCCGGCAAATCGACAAACAACTCGATGGCATTGCGAAAATCCGGCAGTGATTCGAGAGCGGGCCAATATTCCCCGCCCACGGCGTCGGTATCTGTATTACGAAAAATGATCACCTCAACCTCGTACCAACGGCTCGCCGCCCAGACATGCGGACTCGCCCCGACAATTAGTGTGATCAGAAACGCAAATAAAATGTTCTTTCTACTAGGCCGCATCTTAGGCAGACAATGTATCCAAAAGCTTATCCAGCTCGGCAAACCTCGAATCTGCGTCCTCCAGCGGTTTCTTGATCCGCAGCCGATTTTGACCATCCAATCGATACATTGCGTCGTGTTGTATCAGGTCAATAATCACCGCTGGATCGATATTTGGACGATCCACGAAATCGACCCGACCTCCTTTGCTACCCAGATCGACACGTTTGATTCCGAGCTCCTGAGCTCGGATCTTAGCCGATGTTACATGAAATAGATTCGCGACGGGGACACCGTAGAGTCCGAAACGATCGATAACCTCCTCCTTTAACAACGTCAATTGGTCTTCGTTTTCAGCACTCGCTATCCGTTTATATAGGATTAATCTGGTATGCACGTCTGGTAAATAGTCCTGTGGAAAGAGCGCCGGCAAGTGCAGCGTTATCTCGGTGCCGCGCTCAGCCGGGCCATCGAGCATCGGCTGCTGCCCGGCCTTCAGCGCGGCCACCGCCCGATTAAGCAAATCGGTATAAAGACCAAAACCAATCTCCTGGATTTGCCCGCTTTGCTCCTCGCCGAGAATTTCTCCGGATCCTCGAATTTCCATATCATGCGTCGCCAACGTGAAACCAACGCCCAGGTCCTCCAACGACTCAATCGCTTCTAGGCGCTTAATCGCATCAGGGGTCATCGATTTTCGCTCAGGAACGATCAAATAGGCGTAGGCCTGATGGTGCGATCGACCGACTCGACCGCGAAGCTGGTAGAGTTGCGCCAGCCCGAATTTATCTGCACGGTTGATAATAATTGTATTCGCGTTCGGAATATCAATGCCCGATTCAATAATCGTCGAGCAAATTAGAACGTTACAGCGCTGATGATAGAAATCGAGCATTACATTTTCGAGATCCCGTTCACGCATTTGCCCGTGGGCGAAGCGAACTCGTGCTTCCACGGTCATTTCGGCAAGTTTTTTCGCCATCTGTTCAATCGTTTTGACGTCATTGTGCACGAAATAAACCTGGCCCCCGCGGCTGATTTCTCGCAGGATCGCCTCGCGTACGAGCGCATCGGACCATCCGCGTAAAAACGTTTTAATCGCTAAACGCATTGATGGAGGCGTAGCAATTATTGAAAGCTCACGGGTACCCGACAGAGCCATATTCAATGTTCTAGGGATCGGCGTCGCCGTTAAGGTCAGGATGTCGATGTCGGTTCGCATTGCCTTAAGTCTTTCTTTTTGTCGGACGCCGAATCGATGCTCTTCATCGATTATCAACAGACCCAGTCTTTTGAAAACGACATCGCTACTAAGCAGCTTATGCGTCGCGATTACGATGTCGACATTGCCAGATTTCATGCCCGCGAGTGCGTCCCGCGTGGCGCGAGTATCGCGAAAGCGAGACAACTGCTCTACCCGAACCGGCCAATCCGCGAAACGGTCGAGAAACGTTTGATAATGTTGCTGGGCAAGCAAGGTCGTTGGCACTAGCACGGCCACCTGCCGACCGTCGTTGACCGCGACGAAGGCAGCACGCATTGCAACCTCTGTTTTACCAAACCCAACATCGCCGCAAATCAGCCGATCCATCGGCCGGTCGCTCTGCATATCCATGAGTACGTCGTCGATCGTAGCCTGTTGGTCAGGGGTCTCCTCGAAAGGAAAATCTTGCTTAAAGGCATTATAAGATTCGCGGTCAATATTGAAGCGATGTCCGGAGCGCGCTGCTCGGCGAGCATGAATTTCGAGGAGTTCCACAGCGACATCAATAATGCGTTCGCTCGCACGCTTTTTGGCCCGCTCCCATTGACCGCTGCCAAGCTTATGCAACGGCGCATGGGCCGGGTCGATACCCGAATAGCGGCTGATGAGATGCAGATTCGCGACGGGGATGTAGAGCTTATCCGCATCGGCGTATTCGAGTTTTATGAATTCGTTTTCAATCCCGCCGACGGTGAGTACTTCGAGCCCGAAATAGCGCCCGATGCCGTGATCTTCGTGCACGACCGGAGCCCCAATCTGGAGTTCCGCCAGGCTTTTAATTATCGCGTCCTTGTCAATACCGGCGCGCCGCCGGCGCCGACCTTGAGACGCACGTTCCCCAAATAATTGGGATTCCGTAATCAGGCAGATCGCGGGATCATCCAGCTCGACCCCATCGGACAACGGCGCCACTGCCAACCCAATCGGTGCATCACCATGCAGAAACGAGGACCAGTCCACGTAAGACTTGGACTGAATGTCGTTGCTGTTAAATAACTCCAATAGCGTTTCCCGGCGCCCCGTCGATTCGGCTAGAAATAGGACACGGCCATCGTAAGACTCCAAAAACGTTTTAACTAAGCGAAACGGATCCGCGGCACGGCCATCAATCGGGTGCCGCGTTGCCGCGCGTGTATTAAATCGATAGCTGTCTCCTTCTTGCAAATCGAGGCCCGAAATATAGACCTGTGGATACCTGGTAATTTCTTCTGCGACATCGTTCCAACTTAAAATTATCCGCTCCGGGGGTAAAATTGGGCGCTCAAGGTCATTACAAAGCTGGGTGTAGCGTTCATCGACAGAATTTCGAAATGCCTCGGCGCCGGCCTCAACACCCTCGTCAACGACAAATAACGTACCGGTTGGAATGTAATCGAAGAGTGTATCTAGACGGTCAAAAAACAGCGGCAGGTAATACTCGATCCCCGCCGGGGCGAGTCCTTCGCAGACATCACTGTATACCGGGCTGTTTGTTGGAAGTCCATCGAATGACAGCCGCCAATTACGTTTAAACCGTGCAATTGCGTCCGGCGTTAATGGTGTTTCCCGGGCCGGCATGAGGTTCAATGACGCGACGTTTTCGATGGAGCGTTGGCTTTCAGGATCGAACACCCGCAGTGTCTCAATCTCCGTGTCGAATAAGTCAATACGAAATGGGTTCGATGCCCCCATTGCGAATATATCGATTATCGAACCCCGAATTGCGAAATCACCATGGTCCATCACCTGTGACACATGGCGGTAGCCGGCCTCGATTAGTTGTGTTTGTAATTTATTACAATCAAGAGTGTCGCCAACTTTGAGATCAAACGTCTGTCCCGCGATCCACTGTCGCGGGACGATCCGATGCATAAGCGCGGCCACCGATACGATTAACAACCCACGTTGCAATGACGGTAAGCGTGACAGCGTCGAAATTCGGTCCGAGATGATATCCTGGTAGGGGCTAAACTGGTCGTACGGTAAAATCTCCCAGTCGGGTAGATGGTACTGTGTGATGTCGCTCGCAAAAAATGGTATCTCCTCGCTAAACTGTAACGCCATATTGGTATCGCCAACGACGACCACGACTAATCCGCTATGGCATCGTACCGCTTCGGCAAGGATCAGTGGCTTGCCCGCACCATACAATCGGGTCCATACGTAGCGGTCACCACTAACGCTTGGAAGTGGTGGTTGAAGTACACAACACGAGGCCGGATCATCGACGACGGCCATCCTAGATGCGCCTCACGCTAGCACCCGTTTTTTTACAGTTCATCATGATGACCACGCTAACCTGGCCGGGGAACGACACACGCAATACCAGTTGCCACGCCACAAGAACGTCCTCATGCGATCCGAGATACGAGCGGGCAAGGGCAATCGGGGGAAAATAACGATTGGGACCGGCTAGAGATCGGCGCTCACCTGGCCGTCATAATGAATCCGATAGTTCACAATAGATCGCTTCAATCGCGGCCGCAGGATCTGCGTTGCGTGTTATAGGCCTTCCAATCACCAGAAAATCGGCGCCCGCCTCCACCGCGGCCGACGGCGTCGCGATCCGGTGTTGATCATCAGTGCGCGTGTTGTCGGGGCGTAACCCCGGGACGACCGCCAGAAAATCCTTACCGCAGAGCTCCTTGATAGCTTTGACTTCATGTGCCGAGCACACCACCCCATCCATACCGCACTCGTGACTTAGGGCCGCTAATTTCAAGACGAGGTCGTGCGGATCGCCAACGTACCCGACTTCGGCGATCGCGGTTTCATCCATACTCGTCAATACGGTAACAGCAGTGAGTAACGGTCGCGCACGATGATGGGCAAGACGTTCAACTGCAGCTTCCATCATGGCGCGCCCGCCACTCGCGTGAATGTTGACCATCCAGCAGCCAAGATCCGCCGCCGCGCTGCACGCCCCGGCCACGGTGTTGGGAATATCATGGTACTTGAGGTCCAAAAATACATCGAATCCGGCATCGATCACCCGACAAACAAATTTCGGCCCGGTATGAGTGAATAATTCCTTGCCAATCTTCAACCGACATCGTGCCGGATCGAGGCGCTCGACGATGTGCCACCCTTCTTTTTCCGAGGCATAGTCGAGTGCGACAATAACGCGCTTACAATTGATTTCAACCACGCCCCACGACACCTACTCACCTTCGATCCCATGGATAGGCTTAATCGTATTCCACAATTTACAACTTGGACACTGCCAATGCAGCAAGCGGCCGGTAAAACCGCAGTTGCCGCATTTATAATTGAGCTTGTCTGCGATCAGTCGTGTAGTCGTTTCTTTCAATAAGCGTAAATTTTGGCGCGTTTCCCCTTCGGCACTTGCTAACGCATATTCGATGAGACGGTCGATCCCGCGGATCGTCGGACGGGTCTTCAATTCAGTGACGATATGGTTCTTGGCCTCCGCCAAACCGGATATTTCTGCGGTCAATTCGGCCAGTACCAGCACCGGCGTAATACCCGAATGAAGTTTCGATAGTTTTAATAAGTACGTGCAAAGATCGTCGATTTTCTCGAGTTTCCGATAATTCTCAACGAGTCGCGGTATCGCTTCGGGAAGAAAATCGATATCCTGATACTCGATCCTCTGCAAATGGATAATTGCGTTTTCGTTATCGCCGACGGAACTCGAAAGATCGGCGGATAACAAACTGGCACGAACGCATTTGCGATCTTCTTTTAAACTTCTATCCAGCAATCGAAATGCTTCAGGGAGGTTGTTTTCGTCGATTAAAATTTGCGCCTTTTCGCAGTAAAAATGGGCGCGAACATCGCGCATGTCTTTACCCGTGACATGCTCTAGACGCCGGATGTATTCGAGCGCCGCATCCCAGTCCTGCTCTTGCTGATAGATGTCGACGAGGTGCCGCAATACCGGACGTTCGTACATCCGCAACTGAATCAGTTCTTTAAACAGACTTTCCGCGCGGTCCAGCAAACCCGAGCGCATATAATCGAGCCCAAGTTCCAATAAGGCGAGACCCCTTTGCTCTTTGTCCAGCGATGGACGCGCGATCAAATTTTGATGAACCCGTATGGCTCGGCCTACCTCGCCACGGCGACGAAACAGGCTCCCCAATGCCAAATGGGTCTCCACGGTTTCGCTATCGACTTCGAGCACCTTGATAAAGACTTCGATCGCCTTGTCGGGACGATCGTTCAAAAGATAATTTAGCCCTTTGAAATAGTTCTGCGACACGCTCGAATTTCGGTCCTCTCGACCGTACCTGTCGCGCGCATCCTTGCGCCCGTAATACCATCCTGATAACGCGGCGACCGGAAGGAGTATTACAGCAAGTCCGAACAGAAAATCAGGGGACATCGTTGATTGGAATAGCGCGCAGACTCACGATTTCCTTAGTCGCCATTGCGTGTTTCTTTGTTAATCGGCGAATTCGTCGCCGTAACGCCATGTTAGTATTAAACATCACTAACGAGCCAAGCATTGCACCCGCTGAAAATGCGATGACGACAATCCACGACAACGGCACCGGTTCCGTTTTTGTCACATAAAAATCAAGGCTTACCGGCTGGTCATTCCTGATATGAAACGCTAGCCCAAAGAGGATGATCGCGACGATGAACGCGATTTGAAATACTCGAGTCATAACTAGCCTCCACGATTCCTCCGTCGACGTCCGGTGTTGGGATCCGGCGTCGACTCGCCTAATACAGCGCCTTATATATCATACAACCAACGTCATCGGCTGCTTCTGCCGAGGATAGCGGCGCGCTTGAGCCCGTCGGACTTTGGCGTTCGGCGACGACGAGCCGACCATATCGAGTCGTTTTGCGCATTATTATGGCAATCAATAGGCCTACCGTAACGAGAAACAGTGATTTCTACTACCGCGCGGATGCCGGTATTTGAGCGGTGCCACGGCACTCGATGAGCCGGAAGGACGATCATCGAAAGGCCTTCCAATATTCGTCTATTCGGGCGTACCGTACAACTGTTCGCCGGCTTGCTCGAGCGGAGATTCGTTCGCCTCTTGGGGTTGAAAGCGCAGGGATTCTTCCGAATTAACGCGCTCGCGCAACTCCTTTCCAGGTTTGAAGTGTGGAACGTACTTCGCCGGCAATGACACCGGATTGCCCGATTTCGGATTACGACCGACCCGCGGCGGTCGGTAATGCAACGAGAAGCTACCAAAACCACGGATCTCAATCCGCTCGCCACTCGCTAGCGTTTGAGCCATATGCTCGAGAATCGTCTTCACTGCGAGTTCCACATCACGGTAGCCAAGCTGTGTCTGCTTTCTAACTAACGCTTCAATCAACTCTGATTTGGTCATTGTTGTTCTCGACCACCACGTATTTTTATCCCGTGACGCAACCGACAAAGGGTCCCTGTTGTAAATCGCCAGGCTACTGCCCGTCTAGTTGCGCCTTTAGGAGATCCCCAAGCTTAGTTGTCGCCGAATCACCATCGGCCTTGTACTCCTGCAGTACTGTGGCCTCATCTTTGCTTTCTTTCGCCTTGATCGACAGATTGATAACGCGCCGCTTTCGATCGACGCCAACAATCATCGCCTCGATGTCCTCGTCGACCTTGAAAATCTTACGCGCATCATCGACTTGGTCGCGCGAAATCTCAGAAGCGCGCATCGTGCCCTCGACAGATTCTGCCAAATGAATCGTCGCGGCTCGCGCCTCAATTTCGATGATCCGACCCGTTACAATCGTGCCCTTACCATGCTCAGCGACGTAGGATGAAAATGGATCTTGCGCCAATTGCTTGACACCGAGCGAAATGCGCTCGCGTTCAGCGTCAACCGCAAGTACCACGGTGTCCAAATCGTCCCCCTTCTTATAATTGCGTACCGCCTCTTCGCCGGGAACGTCCCACGAAAGATCCGACAAGTGCACCAAACCGTCAATACCCCCATCCAAACCAATAAAGATCCCAAAATCCGTAATCGACTTGATCGTTCCCGAAACTTGGTCATTCTTATTGTGAGTTGCAGCAAATTCCTCCCATGGATTCGATTGACACTGCTTCATACCGAGTGATATGCGACGACGTTCTTCGTCGATATCCAAAACCATGACCTCTACTTCCTGTCCAAGATGCGCAACTTTAGACGGGTGGACGTTTCTATTCGTCCAATCCATTTCAGAAACGTGGACGAGGCCCTCAACGCCTTCTTCGATTTCTACAAAGCAGCCGTAGTCCGCAATATTCGTTACCTTCCCAAACAAACGTGAATTTTCGGGATAGCGCCGCGCGATATCGACCCAAGGGTCCTCGCCCAGCTGTTTTAACCCAAGCGACACGCGGGTGCGTTCGCGGTCAAATTTCAGGACCTTAACCTCTATCTCGTCACCAATATTGACGACTTCTGAGGGGTGTTTCACCCGTCGCCATGCCATATCCGTGATATGTAGCAGACCATCAATGCCGCCGAGATCGATAAATGCGCCGTAATCGGTAAGATTTTTCACTAATCCCTTCACCGTTACGCCTTCTTTCAGATTGTTTAGGAGCTCGTCCCGTTCGGCGCTGTTTTCGATCTCAACGACCGCGCGACGCGAAACGACGACGTTATTGCGCCTTCGATCGACTTTTATGACCTTAAATTCAAGCGGTTTCCCCTCGAGATAGCTCGTATCCCTGACGGGCCTGACGTCGACTAGTGATCCCGGGAGAAATGCGCGAATCGAGCTAATATCGACGGTAAAACCGCCTTTCACCTTATCGCTAATAATGCCGGTGATATTGACATTGTCCTCACAGGCCTTTTCCAGTTCGTCCCAGGCGCGTGCGCGCTTAGCCTTATCACGCGACAGCCGCGTTTCACCGTACCCGTCTTCGACGGCATCAAGCGCGACATCGATCTCGTCCCCAACGGTGACCTCCAGCGTCCCATCGGGTAATCGGAATTGGTCGGCCGGTATGATGCCTTCGGACTTCAAACCGGCGTTGACAACGACGAAATCCGGACGTATTTCGACGACCGTGCCGCTAACGATAGAACCCGGCCGCATCCTTGCTTCGATTTGGCTCTCTTCAAATAATTCTGCGAAACTCTCCGACATGTTATCTAGGCTTATCCGCGTGGCTACTATCAGGGCAGTCGTTGGACCACCAATGGGTCGGCCACGTTATTGTTTAAGGTTAATATAAATGGTGGAGCGCGCATTTACGCCGCCACCAAGCCACGTTCTCGCGCTAATGCGTACACTTGTCCCTCAACGGCGGCGATATCAAGCGCGGTCGTATCGAGAATTATTGCATCAGACGCTGGTTGTAAAGGGGACACTTCGCGCCGCTCGTCACGTCGATCTCGCGCCTCAATGTCCTCTGAAAGCCGCGCGAGATTAACACCAATTCCTTTTTGCTTCAACTGCTTATAGCGTCTTTCAGCGCGGACCGCGGGACGCGCGGTGAGAAAAATTTTGAGTTCGGCTGACGGGAAAACGACGGTTCCCATGTCTCTTCCGTCGGCGATCAGCCCTGGAGGTTGCAAAAATCGACGCTGGCGGACTAACAGAGCGCTCCGGACAAGCGGTACGGCTGCAACGACCGACGCACCGTTGCCAATCACTTCGGATCTGATTTCGTCCGTGACATCATCGCCATCGAGCCGGATCTGTACGTTGTCGTCGCATTGGCGAAATTCGAGCGGCAAATCGGTCGCAATCGAAACAAGATCACTGGTTGCATCCAAGGCAATCCCCTGACGGCGCGCTTGGTAGGCGACGACCCGATAAAGGGCACCACTGTCCAGCAGGCGCCAACCCAGCCGTCGTGTAAGGTGGATCGCCAAAGTCCCTTTTCCGGTTCCACTGGGGCCATCGATAGTGATAATCGGCGGACTCATCTCGTCACCGAGGGTGGATGGTTAATCCTGCCGCTTGGGCCGTTTCGACAAAACCGGGGAAAGACGTCCCAATTGCCGCACAATTGGTGATTTCGACCGGTCCGGCGGCCCTCAAGCCGGCGACGGCAAAGGCCATCGCTATCCGGTGATCGCCGTGACTTTCAATACGTCCGTGGCCTAAGCCGGTCTTGCGACCAACGATCTCGATGCTGTCCGCCGCGGTGGTCACCACCGTACCGAGCGTCCGCAATCCGGTCGCCATGGACTCGATTCTATCGCTCTCCTTATGGCGCAATTCGCTCGCGCCGGCCAAGCGCGTGACACCCTCGGCGCAGGCCGCGGCAACGAACAGCGCGGGAAATTCGTCGATGGCACTGGCCACCAGTTCATGTGGGATGTCAATGCCGTGCAGCGGGGCCCCGCGCACAGTAATATCCGCCACCGGCTCGGAGCCGGTC
>SMVA01116045.1_pt1 | contig 10639 bp, 9 predicted proteins | sample 2456451 | NCBI WGS metagenome assembly SMVA01 (sample SAMN11095933, study PRJNA526329) | marine sediment metagenome | biome: Marine sediment; feature: Surficial sediment; material: Deep marine sediment; isolation source: Hadal surficial sediment | place: Pacific Ocean | collected 2014-05 | depth 0-1...
CCATACGCAGCCTTGCGCATCTACGCACGACACGAGCCGCGGTGGTGCTGTCCGAGATCCTCGAGAGGCTCCGCGACCCGGAGCTCGTCGTCGCCTGCTGCCAGGCGCTCGGTCAGATCGCCGACCCGGCGGGTGTCGTCGCCCTCGGCAACATACTGGCGCACAAACGCCTCGGCTTTCTCGGGTACCGGTGGAACGACCAAGTGCGCGCCACCGCCGCGCTGGCGCTTCGCCAGATCGAAGACCCCCAGGCCGCGGTCGCGCTGCAGCCCTTTGCCGAAGATCGCGACGCCCGCATCCGGCGACTCTCCCGCGCCGCCACCGTCGGCTCCGCAGACGACGAGATGGCCCGTACCGCTTGATCGAGCTTCGCCCACAGCTCTCCTGGCAACCCGACGACGCTGCTGGCTAGCATGAAGGAAGTACTTCCTTCCCCGAGAGCATCCCAATCATGACCAATCCCTGGCGCGGCACCTTCACCGCACTGGTCACACCGTTCACCGCCGGTGGAAGCGTCGATCGCGTCGCCTTGGAACGCCTCGTCGAGCTACAGATTCGAGATGGCGTCGAAGGCTTGTTGCCCTGCGGCACCACGGGTGAAGCGGCGACGCTCACCAACGAGGAGCACCTCGGTGTCATCGAGGATGTGCTCGCGTTCGCCAATGGCCGCGTCACCGTGCTCGCCGGTATCGGCGGCAACAACACGCGCAACGTCATCGAGTTGGGCAAGCGGGCAGCCACCGCTGGCGCCGACGGCCTGCTCGCGGTGGCACCCTATTACAACAAGCCCACACAGACGGGGATGGTGGCTCATTTTTCCGCCATCGCCGATGCCGTCGAGGCGCCGCTGATCCTGTACAACGTACCGGGACGAACCAGTTCCAACATCGAAGCTTCTACAGTGCTGCAACTGGCCGAGCACCCGAACATCGCCGGAATCAAGGAGGCGTCGGGAGCCCTGGGGCAGGTGATGGCCATCCTCGCCGGGCGGCCAGACGGCTTCAGCGTGCTCTCGGGCGAGGACGATCTCACCCTAGCGGTGATCTGCTTGGGTGGAGACGGCGTCATCTCGGTGGTTTCGAATGAGGTTCCGGGACCGATGAGCGCCATGGTTCGCGACGCCCTGGCGGGCAATTTCGAGGCAGCGCGCGATGTGCACTACCGGCTACTCGCTCTGATGGGAGCCAACTTTATCGAAACCAACCCCATCCCCGCCAAAGCGGCGCTCGCCATGATGGGGCACATCGAAGAAAACTACCGACTGCCCCTCGTGCCGATGGCCCCAGATAACCGCGCCAGGCTCGCCGCTGTGCTGGTGGAGTTGGGCCTCATCGACGCCGCGGAGTGATCCGGGTTCCCGCCAGCCGGGCGCCCTAGCCCGAGTTTCTCAACGGGCCGCGCCGTCATCGTGGGCCATTGCGCTCGCGCAGCCGAAGAAAACCCCGGCCCCCCCTGCGAGGGACCGGGGCGACTATGTGGTCGGTGGCGTTGGGTTGCCCACAAGATGGCTAACCCAGCGAGCGCCACGGACGCTCTGGAGGTTCCCCCTAGTGGGACGCCACCTCCACCAAGTTCGTACTGTCAGATATCACTGGTCCACCCCCTCTCTGGGCGCATCCGCATGCGGCGGGTCCCCACCCGCCCGATCCAGGTAGCCGCCCAAGCCCAACCCGAACCGCCACGCCCCTTTCGGGGTGTGGAGTTATCGAGGGGACGATACACGCACATCGCGCCGAGACGCTAGCCCGCATTTCTCAACGGGTCGCGAAGCGAGCGGGCGCAAGGGCGTGTGAGACCAGGCGCGCAGTCATCGCGCGCCCTCCTGCTCGCTTCAGTACTCGACATCGACGATCTCGAGCGCCTCTTCGCCGCGCGGTAGGCGCAGCGTCACTTCGTCGCCAACCTGGTGCCCGATCAGCGCCTTGGCGATGGGTGAGATCCAGCTCACCGCGCCGGTGGCGGGCTCAGCCTCGTCGACACCACAGATCAGGTAGGTGCGCTCGTTGCCCTCGACGCCCATCACCGTCACCCGTGCCCCAAAACGCACGCGGTCGCCGGCGTTGTGTGTCGGGTCTACCACCTCGAATCGGCCGACGTGAGCCTCCAGCAAACGAACGCGCGCTTTGACCTCGCGCAAACGGCGGCGCGCCGTGGTCTTCGCCTCGTTGTCGCGGGCGCCGTCGGACTCCTGTCCGGTGCCGGCTTGCACCTTCAGCAACGGCAATTCTTCATCGATCAACCGCCGCAACTCCTGGCGCACGCGCGACGCCCCTTCGAGCGTGACGTAGTTGGGCACCTCGGGCGGCAAGGGGTCGATCGGCTCGACAATCACCTCAGCCGACTCATCGTAATCGGATTCTTTGGTGAAAGCCTTGTTCATTGGTAGTTCTCCGGCAACAAAATACGCTACCGCAGCATAGTAAGGGACAGCCATTGACCCCAACCGGAGCAACGAACGATGACCGGCATCAGCTACAGCTGCCCCAAATGCAAGCACGACGTCTACGAAACCCGAGAGCTCCGCGGCGCCGGCGCTTCTGGTCGAAGATCTTCGACGTACAGGGGCAGCGTTTCACCACCGTGATTTGCGCCCGCTGCCGTTATACGGGATTCTTCCACGCCGACAGCCGCATGCTAGGCAACATCTTCGACCTATTTACTAACTGACCCTCCGGTTTACCAGCTGGCCCTCCGGGGCGCCGAGAAGCGTGTGGATACAAGGCGCGCGCCGCGAGGGCGACTGAGTCGTACCTTCAGGTACGTCGAAGGAGCCCGAGCAAGCGCAACGCCGTAGACGCACGCTTATCGGCGCCCCTCCCTAATAACGGTAATGGTCGGGCTTGTAGGGGCCTTCTACCGGGACGCCGATGTAGTCGGCCTGCTCCTGGGTGAGTTCCGTGAGCTCGACGCCGAGGTGGTCGAGGTGCAAACGCGCGACTTCCTCGTCGAGCTTCTTGGGCAGCATATACACCTGATTTCCGTACTCGCCGGTGTTCTGCTGCAGCTCGATCTGAGCCAGCACCTGGTTGGTAAACGACGCCGACATGACGAAGCTCGGGTGACCCGTAGCGCAACCGAGGTTCATCAGGCGACCCTCGGCCAGCACCAGAATGCTGTGTCCGTCCTCGAACACCCACTCGTCGTACTGCGGCTTGATGTTCACCTTCTCAATGCCGGGGGTCTTGGCGAGGCCGGCCATGTCGATCTCGTTGTCGAAGTGACCGATGTTGGCGACGATCGCCTTGTCTTTCATCTGCGCCATGTACTCGGCAGTGAGGATGTTGAAGTTTCCGGTGGTGGTGATGAAGATGTCGGCCTCGGAAACCACCGACTCGAGGCGCTTTACCACGTAGCCGTCCACTGCTGCCTGCAGCGCGCAGATGGGGTCGATCTCGGTGATGACGACGCGGGCGCCCTGGCCGCGCAACGCCTGGGCGCAACCCTTGCCGACCTCACCAAAGCCGCAAACCACCGCCATCTTGCCGCCGATCATCACGTCGGTGGCGCGGTTGAGACCGTCGATCACCGAGTGACGGCAGCCGTAGACGTTGTCGAACTTCGACTTGGTCACCGAGTCGTTGACGTTGATGGCGGGGAACAACAGCTCGCCGGCATCGGCCATCTGCATGAGACGGTTGACACCGGTGGTGGTCTCCTCGGAGACGCCCTTGATGGCGGCCGCGGTCCTGGTCCAGCGCTGCGCATCCTTGGCGAGCTCCTGGCGCAGCAGCTCGAGGATCACACCGAACTCTTCGGGCTCGTTGTCCTCGTCGAACTCGGGTACGGCGCCGGCCTTCTCGAACTCGACACCCCGGTGGATCACCAGTGTGGCATCGCCGCCATCGTCGACGATCAGATCGGGGCCGCTGCCATCGGGCCACAGAAGCGCCTCGTTGGTGCACCACCAGTACTCCTCGAGCGTCTCGCCCTTCCAGGCGAACACCGGTACGCCACGCGGGTTGTCCACCGTGCCGCCGGCCTCGGGGCAGCCGACCACCGCCGCCGCGGCGGCGTGATCCTGGGTCGAGAAGATGTTGCATGACACCCAGCGCACGTCGGCGCCGAGATCGACCAAGGTCTCGATGAGCACCGCCGTTTGGATAGTCATGTGGAGGCTCCCCATGACCTTGGCGCCGGCGAGGGGCTTGGACTCGGCGTAGCGGCGGCGAGTCTCCATGAGCCCGGGCATCTCGTGCTCGGCGAGGCGAATCTCTTTGCGGCCGAAGTCGGCGAGCGTCAGGTCGGCGACCTTGTAGGGAACACGATCGGCTCCAGCGGCGACGTCGAACGGGTGCACTTCGGTGCTAACAGCTTCCATGATGGTGCTCCTGAGGGTGCTGCGTATTGAACAGCGAATTCGCTGCGGCGGGAATCGGGGCGCGAGCCGGTTCTGCAGGCGCCGCACCACCGCGATCGGGCGATGCAGTCACGACAACCCCAGGCCGAAATTATATTTCAAACGACAGCCTGATTCGACCTCGCCCCTCCAACTTCCCGCCCGGCAGCATAGCGCGCCCTCGCGCTCGCGCCGCCTGGTACGGTGGGGCCACCATGCGATACGCGCTCATATCGGACATCCACGGCAATCTGCCCGCTCTAGAGGCGGTTCTCGCCGACATCGATTCCGCCGATCGGATCGACGCCGTGTATCACCTCGGCGATCTGGTGGGCTACGCCCCCTGGCCCAACGAGGTCGTGGACATGATCGGTGCGCACCGCATCGCGGGTGTCGCCGGCAACTACGACTCCACGGTGGCCGCCGATCACCCGCATTGCGGTTGCCGCTACGAGGATCCACGAGAGCAGGAGCTTTCGCACATCGGTTACCAATGGACGGGCGCCAAATGCTCGCCCGCCACCAAGGCCTACCTCGGCGCCCTCCCCTTTAGCCTCGATGTGCGCCCCCTGGGCGGCCACACGGGCGGCAGCAAGCTGGTCCTGGTACACGGAGCGCCGACGGTCAACACGCTCTACTGGACCGAAGACCGGGACGACGACTTCTGCCGCAACATGGCGGGGCGCGCCGGACTCGGTGCCGGCGACGCCATCGCCTTCGGCCACACCCACCTGCCGTGGCACCGCGTTCTCGACGATGTCACCTTCATCAACACAGGATCGGTGGGGCGACCCAAGGATGGTGATTGGCGGGCCGGGTACGTGATCATCGATTTCACTGACGGGGGCGTCGACGTTGCTTTCAAGCGCGTCGAATACGATGTGGAAAGGGCAGCCCAAGCGATCCTCGCCTCCGATCTACCCGACGAGTTCGCCCGCTACCTGCGCACCGGCGGGAAGGCCCTCGACCCGGCCTGAGCCGAGCCGGGAGGCCGCGGGTCAAAGTATGATGGGCCGATTCCGGTCCCTGATCAACCACGCCGCCGCCACGGCGGGCTACCTCCCCCAGCTAGCCCGCCGATCCTGGCGCTTGATGCGCCAAACGGTCGGCCTCGAAGTGTTGCACCGCCTCATCCTGCATCAACACCCAGAATGTATAGATGCCGAGGATGGTGCCCAGCGGTATGCGGATCAGGTTCAGGCATCCGAGAAGCAACACCAGGTAGCGCGACCACCACCAGCCTTTGAGAATACCGATGCCACCAACCACGCCGGGAGCCGACAGCGTGAACAGCAGCGTTGCGATGACCGTGCCGACCAGCGTCAGGATACCGGCAGCCTGGGGGTCGCCGGACATCATGCCGATGCTTGACATGACACCCCAGATGAGCGCCGCAAAGACCAGGCCGATGACGTGGTAGGCGATGTAGATGATGCCGAGCAATTGAATGTGTTTCTGCATGTAGGGACCTCAGCTTCTTTCTCAGCGTCCGACTAGCAGGTCTACGAGATCGACGACCAGTCGAACTGCAGGCTGCCGGAACGCTCAAAAATGGCTTGCCACCAATCCTCGTTGTCTACGTACCAGCGCACCGTTTGTTCCAAGCCTGTGGTGAACTCGACTTGCGGCTTCCAGTCGAGCTCGTTCTCGATTTTTGCCGGGTTGATCAGGTAGCGGCGATCGTGGTTCGGCCGATCCGCCACGTGCTCGACCCACGCATTAGGCTGTTTGCCGAGCAGCCCGATTACCTGCGACACGATGTCGATATTGGTGAGCTCGTTGCGGGCGCTGATATCGTAGATCGGCAGCATCGCGGGATCGACGGCGGCCTCCTCGGAAATCTCTACCTTGGGAGCGTCGATCATCGCGTGGATGGCGGCGCAGTGGTCGCTCACGTGCAGCCAATCGCGCTTCTGCAGCCCGTCGCCGTAGATCGGCGCCTTGATGCCACGGATGATGTTGGTGATGACCAGCGGGATCAGCTTCTCGGGAAACTGATAGGCACCATAGTTGTTGGCGCAGTGGGTCATCATGATGTCCATCTCTGAATAGGTCTGCATGTAGGCGCGCACAAACATGTCGCCGGCCGCCTTGGCGGCGCTGTACGGCGTCTTGGCGTTGAGCGGGCTGCCCTCGTCGAACCACTCCCGCGATGTGCCGAGCTCGCCGTAGACCTCAATGGTCGAAACATGGATGTGTCGCCGCACAGGATTGCGCCGCGAGGCCTCGAGCAGCGTCTGGCAACCGAGTGCGTTGGAGCGGGCGAAATCCGACGGAGCCATGACGGCGCGGTCGTTGTGGCTCTCGGCCGCAAAGTTCACCACGACGTCCGGATGATACTGCTGGTATACCCGCGTCATCGCGTCGAAGTCGCAGATGTCCTCGACCTCGAGTGTGATGCGATCCATGACGGCATCAAGGTTTGCCTTGTTGGCGGCGAAACCCAGATTGTCGACCACGACGACGCGTGCGTCGGGTTGCTGCTCGAGCAGCAAATACACGAAGTTCGAGCCGATGAAGCCACAGCCGCCGGCTACCAGATATATGCTCATAGTGAGCTTTCTTGACACCGAGCAAGAGGTTACGGCGACATCAGGTGACGCCGCCGTGCATCTACCCCCACGGTACCTGCGATAGCACTCTCGGAAGGTCTCAGCGCCCTGCTATTGTAGCGTATCGAGCATCGCGGAAATCGGAGAAGGAAGCCCCCGTTGGCCCCTTCCCGCCCAGCGGAAAGTTCTGTTCGACCGACTTCGGCGCGGTCTTTCGAATCCAAGACAACAAGCTCGCCGCCTAGCAGCCAACGTTGTCGAATCGCAGACTCGGAGGTAAAGTTTCGCCGGCTTCCAATCAACTCCCCGTGGGAGGACACATGCGCAGATCCCGCCTCATCCCCTTGGTACTCGTTCTTGGCGTGGTGGCCGTTTTCGCCGTCGCCTCCCTGGCGCCCGCCGCCCCGGCGCCGCAAGGCCGCGGCCCGCAGCCCACCCCGGACCGTACCGCCGACCAGGGCGTCGGCCCGTTTGGCACCATGGCCATCCGTGGCGTCATGCTCATCGACGGCGCCGGTGGTCCGCCGCGCGGTCCGCTCAACATCATCGTCGAGGGCAACCGCATCGCTCGCGTCGGCGGCAACATCCCCGCCGACGTCGACCACATCGTCGAAGCCGACGGCATGTACCTGATGCCCGGTTTCATCGACCTGCATGTGCACGCCGGCAGCGGCAAGAATCCTCCCGAGTACGCCTACAAGCTGTGGCTGGGGCACGGCGTCACCACGGTACGAGGGGTGTCGCTGGGCGGCCGCGCCTGGACGCAACGCGAGAAGGAGCGCAGCGCCCGCAACGAGATCATGGCGCCACGTATCTTCGACTACCAGCGACCCGGGGGCGTGGAAACGCCCGAGCAGGCGCGCGCCTGGGTACAGGAAGCCGCCATCGAGGGTATCGACGGCATGAAGATGGGCTCCTTCCGGCCCGAGATCATGGGCGCGCTGCTCGACGAAGCCTCCAAGGTAGGCCTGGGTTCCACCGCCCACCTGGCGCAGACCGGGGTGGCGCAAATGAACGCCATCGACGCCGCCCGCCTGGGACTCGGCACCGTGACCCACTACTACGGCCACTTCGAGTCGCTGCTGAAAGACTACGTGGTGCAGCCCTGGCCGGCGGACATGAACTACAACAACGAGCAGGACCGCTTCGGCCAGGTGGCTCGACTGTGGGACAAGATCCACGAGCCCGGCAGCGACCAGTGGTGAGCCTACCTGAACGAGCACCTGGAGCTCGGCACGGTATTCGACCCCACCATGACCATCTACTCCTCGGGTCGCGACGTCATGCGCTTCCGCGAAGCGGAGTGGCACGACCAGTACACGCTCCCGTCACTCTGGGAGTTCTATCAGCCGAGCCGCACCAGCCACGGTTCCTACTGGTACGACTGGACCACCTGGGACGAGGTCGCGTGGCGCAATTTCTACCGCGTGTGGATGCAACTGATCAACGACTACAAGAAGATCGGCGGCCGCGTCACCACCGGCTCGGACTCCGGTTTCATCTACCAGACCTACGGGTTCGGCTACGTCAACGAGCTCGAGATGCTGCAGGAAGCCGGCTTCCACCCGCTCGAAGTGATCATGGCCGCCACCTTGAACGGGGCTCTGACCTTGCACGAGCCCAAAGGGATCCCCATCGAGTTCGGCGTGGTGCGCAACGGCCTGCTCGCCGACATGGTAATCGTCGACGCCAACCCGCTGCACAACCTCAAGGTTCTCTACGGCATGGGCGCCATCAAGCTCGACCAGGAGACCGGCGCGGTGAGCCGCATCGGCGGCGTGCGCTGGACCATCAAGGACGGCATCGTCTACGACGCCAAGCAAATCATGGCGGAGGTGGCCGACATGGTCGACGAGCAGAAGCGCGAGAGGATCAGCGCCGGGCGACAGTAACCCGGACATCCCAACGGGGTGGCGCAGCAAGCGAGTGCGAGGGCGTGGAAGGACTGAGAAGTCCGGGATAAAGTCGGCGCGCTACGGTTTGCCCTCCAGGCGATTGTCGTAATAGCGCGTTGTCGGGTAGGCGAAGTCGATGCCCGGGGCGTCCGCGAAGGCATCGAGTATGGATTCCCAGATGTCGTTGGCGGTGCTGCGACGGCGGCGCGGCTCGCAGAGGTAACGGAGCGTCAGCGTGACACCGATGTCGATGACGGAGGTCCATACGATCGGCGTCAGATGCTGGTACTGGATAAAGAACGTCTGCGTCGCTTGTCGCACCTGTTCCGCGGCATGCTCGCTGGCGATCGCCGAATGGCGCTCGGCGATCTCGGTAAGGAGCTGCTTGGCGCACCGCCAATCGCTTTCGAACGTTATCGTTACCGGAATCTCGTCCCAGATGAAATTGAACCCCTGCGTATAGTTGGCGATGGTCTCGCGGAACACCAGTCCGTTGGGCATGTGGATGATGCGGCCGGTACTTTGGTCAGCGTCGACCCAGTTGCCGATCTCGATCAGCGAGAACTGGAAGAGGCGCACGTCGATGACGTCGCCGCGATGGTGGCCGATTTCGATGCGGTCGCCGACGCCGAACGGACGACGCACGACGACGAAGATCCAGCCGGCGAGGTTGATGAGGGGATCCTGCAGGGCGATCGCCAGCCCCGCCGAGACGATGCCCAGGTAGGTCGCGACCCCGGTACCGCCGCGGGTCCAGACCAGCACGAGGACGAGGAGGACAACGAAACCCAGGGTATAGTTGGTGGCCTTCTTGATGGAGTAGCGACGCGCCGTGTCCTCGACCTGTCGCTGCACAACGCGACGCACCAGGAGGTTGAGAGCGATCGCCGAAACCAGCAGCACGAGGCTCCAGAGGAGCCGCTCCCAGGTCTGAGAATCGAGGCCGATTATGTTCAGGGTTTTTTCCACCGCGCCATTCTAGCCCGGAATTCGGTTTCGCAGCCGCGACTGAGCCCGCCTCGCCGGTCACGAATCTCTCGTGGGCAGCCACAATGGCATCATGCATGGTTACCTCTCCTTGTTTGGGGAGCGGCATGGGTCGAGACTATGGCGTGAAATCCAGCGGATTCCGGCGTTGGAGTCCGCGGAAACCTCCGAACGATCCTCAACTAGCGGAGGCTGAACGCTATGCGCAACGCACGTAGCCTCGTGATCCTGTTCCTCACCGTCGGCCTGACCGCCGGCCTGACGGCCTGCTCTGCCGGGCCCACTTCCGAATCGGGAAGCTCCACGGATACCGACGGCGCAGCTGGGGACGCCACACCGACACCCGTCCCTGGCACCCCCGTCGAGAGCCCGCCCGCTGGCCGCTACGTCGACGAACAAGGCCGAACGCGCGTCGCCCTCACCAAGATGCCTTACTCCGGCGCCCGCAATGTCGCCGAACTGTCGGACGGACCCGACTATCTCGAGCAGGGCGGCCTCATCACGCTGCTCGAAGGCATGGGCGTCGCGCTGCGCGCAACGAGCGCAGTGGCGCTGACGCCGGAGCAAGCCGACGACTACGGCGAGTGGCACCGCATGGGGATGGCGTCCGGCAACTACGGAGAACTCGTTGCCGACAACGAGCGCAGCGGATTCCTGACCGTCGGGCTGCTGTCCAACTGCACCTCGCTGCTCGGGACGCTGTCGGGGTTGCAGCATTCAGGAGACGACGGTCAGCCGCGCCAGGTCGCCATGGTGTTCATCGACTCGCACGGCGACTTCAACACTCCCGAATCGACGCTGTCGGGCATGCTCGGCGGCATGCCGGTGGCGGTGTCCGCCGGCCTCTGCCTGCGCAATCTGCGCCTCGA
>SMVA01215132.1_pt1 | contig 10639 bp, 10 predicted proteins | sample 2456451 | NCBI WGS metagenome assembly SMVA01 (sample SAMN11095933, study PRJNA526329) | marine sediment metagenome | biome: Marine sediment; feature: Surficial sediment; material: Deep marine sediment; isolation source: Hadal surficial sediment | place: Pacific Ocean | collected 2014-05 | depth...
CCGTTGACAGCAGCCGCTACTCAATGGAGGACATCGCGGAGACGCTGCTGCAACCGTATTTCGACGCCTGTGAAGCGGCCCTCGCCGAAGGTATTGTTGAAGATGCAGAGGTGCTTGATGCCGGTATGATATTCGGCACCGGGTTCGCACCTTTCCGTGGCGGACCTTTGCACTACTTGAAGCAACAAGGACAAAAGCAATGACTGAGACATTACGCAGAGTGGCCATCGTCGGTGGCAGTCGTATTCCTTTTTGCCGTTCGAACACCGTTTATGCCGATAAGAGCAACCTGGATATGCTGTCGTCAACCATCGATGGTGTTGTTGACAGGTTTGGCCTGGCCGGTCAGCAACTCGACGAAGTAATGGCCGGTGCGGTGATGACCCACTCAAGAGATTTCAACCTGGCACGCGAAGCGGTACTTTCCAGCAAGCTATCGCCGTTGACACCAGGGATAACACTGCAACAGGCCTGTGGCACCAGCTTGCAAGCTGCTTTGAACCTGGCGGCCAAGATCGCAAGTGGTCAGATTGACAGTGGGATTGCCGCCGGCACAGATACCACCTCAGATGCGCCGATAGTCTTTGGCAGTCGATTTTCCAAGCGCATGATCAAGCTCAGCCAGGCCCGCAGCATGAAACAACGCATGGCCGCCTTAAAAGGATTCGGTCCGTCTGAACTCAAACCGGTCTCACCGACCAATGGTGAAATGCGCACCGGTCTTTCCATGGGCCAACATTGTGAACGGATGGCGCGTGAATGGAAAATCACCCGCGAAGATCAGGATCAACTGGCTTTTGAAAGCCACATGAAGGCGGCAGCCGCTTATGATGCAGGCTTTTTTGACGAGCTGGTCACACCCTGGGGCGGTGTCAGCCGTGACAATAACCTGCGTGCCGACAGCAAGCTGGAAAAACTGAGTAGCCTGCGTACCGCATTTGAACGCGGCCCTGAAGCCACCTTGACCGCGGCCAACAGCACACCCCTGACCGATGGCGCAGCCGCGGTATTACTGTGCTCTGAGGAATGGGCGATGCAACATGATTTGCCGGTCCAGGCTTACCTGGTAACCGGTCGCTCGGCATCGGTGGATTTCGTCAATGATGAAGGTCTGTTGATGGCGCCGACCGTCGCCGTGGCTGAAATGTTGCAGCGAACCGGTCTGAGCTTACAGGATTTTGATTTCTATGAGATTCATGAAGCCTTTGCAGCACAGGTATTGTGTACGCTCAAAGCCTGGGAATCAGAAGAATACTGTCAGCAACGACTTGGCCTGGATGACGCCCTTGGAACCATTGATCGGGAAAAACTCAACGTCAATGGCAGCAGCCTCGCAGTGGGACACCCGTTCGCTGCCACCGGTGCCAGAATCATAGCGACCCTGTCACAAATACTGGCCGAAAAAGGTTCCGGTCGTGGGTTGATATCAGTCTGTACGGCGGGCGGTATGGGGGTTTGTGCAATTTTAGAACGGCCCTGAATTCAACCCGGATTTTTCAAGTTTAAAAAATTGATTAAAAAAATCGGATTGCGCGCATTACCGATGCGTTTAAGCTAAGGTTGACAGAACACTTGGTTCTCACGGGGCAATATGATGAACGTATTCGAGTTCGTTTTCATGTCGATCGACGGTGCAACAATGCCGCTGAAAAATTACCAGGGGCAACCCATTTTGCTCGTCAACACCGCTTCTGAGTGTGGCTTCACACCGCAATACCAGGCGCTTGAACGCATTTGGGAGGACTACCGCCAAAGCGGCCTGATCATCATTGGCATGCCCTGTGATGATTTCGGCAACCAGGAACCGGGTACCGAGGAAGAGATAAAGGAGTTTTGCAGCACCAACTTCAATGTCAGTTTTCCAATGACGGGGAAATATAACGTGATGGGAATATCAACCCACCCGCTGTTTCAATCCATTCGGGAAGAATTTGGCGATGATGCAATGCCGCGCTGGAATTTTTACAAGTACCTGTTTGACCATGTTGGGCAACTGGTCGAATTCTGGCCGTCAAAAGTGGAACCGGATGATCCGACAATCACTCACCAGATCGAGTGCAATCTACACTCCTGGGTGCTTTAACCTGCATTTAACCAGCCTATTTTTTCCGCCGGGTGAATTTTTTTAAACGCTTGCGCTTGGCGAGCTGTCTTGCGGTTAATTTGTTCTTCTTGTCTTTGTATGGATTGGTTCCGCTTCTGAATTCGATGAATAGCGGCGTGCCACGTAGCTTGAAGTGCTTGATATAGACGTTTTGCAGGTAGCGTTTGTACGCCATCGGAATGGCGTCGGTGCGATTGCCATGAATGATGATTCTCGGTGGCAGATTACCGCCGGAATGTGCAAAACGTAAGCGTGAACTGCGGCCCTGGCTCATCGGGGGCTGATGGGCCTCCCAGGCTTTTTGCAATACCCGGGTCAGTTCCGGTGTCGACATATCGATGGTTGCACTACGCCAGGCTTCCTCTACCGCCTTGATCAGCTCTTTGAGACCTGAGCCGTGCAATGCCGACAAACGGATCTGCCGCGACCAGGGTACATATTGCAGACGCCGGTCCATTGCTGCAAGTACTTGCTTGCGGTCGTATTCATCCATGCCATCCCATTTATTCAATGCGATAACCAATGCCCTGCCCTGTTGCAGTATGTGGCCCAGTAAGGTGGTGTCCTGATCGGTAATCCCCTCGCCTGCATCCAGCATCAGGACCACCACATGCGCCCGGTCGATTGCCTGCAATGCCTTGATGATGCTGAACCTCTCAACCACCTCGGTAACCCTGGATCGTCTCCTCACGCCAGCGGTGTCAATCAACTCGTATTTGACACCCTTGTGTTCCATGAAGATGCTGATGCTGTCGCGCGTTGTACCGGGCAAATCAAAGGCCATCACACGTTCTTCACCCAGCAGACGATTGACCAGCGTGGACTTACCGACATTGGGTCGGCCGACAATTGCCAGGCGTAAACGATTTTCGTCCTCGACTTCGTCTTCTTCGCCATCGTCCAGCATCGGTATAACCGTCTGCGCCGCTTCCATCAGGGCGGTAACACCGCGTCGGTGTGACGCCGCCACAGGTAGTGCATGACCCATGCCGAGGGCGGCAAACTCTGCCAGCGACAGATCCGGATCGGTACCATCGATTTTGTTACCGACCACCACCACCGGTCGATCATGTTGACGTAGCAGTTGGCCGATTTCCTCGTCCTCAATGGTCAGCCCGTCTCTGGCACTGACCACGAAAAACACCAGTTGAGATTCTTCAATGGCCTGGTGAACCTGGCGGGCGGTCAGGTATTCGATTCCTTGCGCCTTGCCGACCAGTCCACCGGTGTCAATCAGAACACAAGCTTTGTCGCCCACGGCACTGATACCATATTGACGATCACGGGTAACGCCCGGCATATCCACAACCAATGCGTCACGGGTGCGCGTCAGGGCGTTGAACAGTGTGGATTTGCCGACATTCGGTCTACCGACGATGGCAATAACGGGCAACATGATCTAAGTCATCTTTCAGCGTGTCAGCAGTATACAGACGCTAATTCAGCGCTGCACCCGCTCGAAAAGCAACCAGTTCACCCTTATTCGTCATTGCATACAAGGTATTCCCGACCACCAGTGGCGGGCCGGAGAAACCCTTGCCGCCGACCTTGGCTCGTGCAGCGAACCGGCCATCGGAAATATTGAGCCAGTGTAAATAGCCATCGGCATCACCGACGACCACAAAGCTGCCAAAAATGGCCGGGCGGGTCAGACCGCGACGCAACAACTGATCGTTCTTCCAGTATTCTGCACCGTTGCGGCGGTCAACCAGCCACAGATTCCCGTCCCTGTCACTGATCGCAAGGTTGACGCGATCGACAGCGACACCCGAGGCTGATGAGATATCCTTAAACCACAGCAATCGACCGGAATCTGCTGCCAGAGATGCAAGACGATTCTTGTAACTGGAAACCAACAGATCGGAGGCAATGAAGACCATTTGCCCATCGATGTCGGACAAGCGTTCCAACTCGGTGCGACCCTCTGTGGTAACCAGTGTCTGCTCCCATATCAGCGTGCCGTCTTTGTGACGCAGGGACACCACCTGGCCACCATCGTAACCAATAAATGCCACCCCGCCGCGTAACAACGGCTGCGAGTTTCCACGCAGTGACAACAGTGGAACACTGTGATCATAAATCCAAATCCGTCTGCCGGTGTCGGCATCCAGACCGAATACACGACCATCGATACAGCGCACAATAACAATGCCATCCGCTTCGACCGGTGCCGCCAGAACCTCAGAGGTCACAGTTGCCGACCAGAGCTGGGTGCCAGTGGTCGCATCAAAGGCATACACCTCACCATCCTGTGTACCCATCAATAACAAGTTACCCGATATTCCCGGCCCGCCGGTGAACGGTAACTTGGTTTTTATCTCCCAGAGCTTGCGCCCACCCGTGGCATCGATCGCCATTAGCTGACCCTTGTAATCAGCCGCGTACAAGGTGCCTGATTGATAGGCCGGACGTAGTTGACGTCCTGCCTTGTCGAGACCACTACCAATACGGGTGGACCATACTTTGCCTACCTTGAGTGTTGGCTCAAATTCCACCAGTTCAGCCGGGGCATCGGGATCATCTTTACCACCCCAGCTTTTTATCCAACTGCAGCCATTGAGCAGAAAAACCGCCGCCAGTGCAGGCAAAAGCCATTGCCTCACATGTCACCCCCGTCAGGGTCATCATTTGGCGTTGCGCCCAGCGCTTCCAGTTTCATGGTCAGAAATTGCCGGTTACCGAGACCTTCATCCAATAAATCCAGAGAAGATTGGTAGCTTTCGATGGCTTGTTCCGTGGCACCATTCGCCAGGTGAATATCGCCGCGGATTTCGGCAAACTGTGATTCAAAACCGGTGTCGGACGGTGCAGCGTCAAGCAACTGCAACGCTGCTTCGGTATCGCCCTGGCTGAGCCGGACCCGTGCCAGGCGCTCGCGTGCAATCACCCTGACCGGTGCCGGTTGTGCGTTATCCATTGCGTGGCGCAATGCGGTCGCTGCCAGGTCATCCTGGCCGGCTGACAAACGGGCTTTTGCCATTATCAGTGAAGCCATGGCGGTATAAGCGGATTTTGGGTAATTGGATTTCAGCACTTGGTAATTCGGCACCGCAGCATCCATTTTACCCGCCTCGATAAAGGCGATCAGCACCTGGTATTCAGCAGACGCCTGTTGCCGCTTGCCTGTCTCCCATTGCTGCCATTGCTTAAAACCGAACATCAGGCCAAAGGCCAATACCAGGCCCATGACGATGGCGCTGCCATTTTCCCGCAGCCACCTTTTTACGCGTTCACCCTGCTCGTGGGTATCGTACATGTCAGACATTGAATTTAGTTTTCCATCTATTGTAATTAACCGGATTTGTAGCCGGCGAAAAGTCTATATGGAGTCGATATAGCGTCGAATCCAGTCCAAAACATCAACGCGGTCCAGAATTAACTGCTGGTCGTCACCGCGTAAAAATTTAATTGCCACCTGGCCGTTGTGAATTTCATCTTCGCCCAGCACCAGTGCCAGGTGGGCTCCGCTTCGGTCCGCACGCTTGAACTGTGTTTTGAAGCTACCACCGTTCAGGTTGTTGACCAACTGAAGTTGCGGACAGCCGGCGCGCAAATCATACGCGAGTTTCATTGCGGATTCAGTGCTGCCTTCACCCACGGCCACCAGGTAGGCGTGCGCATTGGGCGCTTGCAGCGAATCGTTTTGCCGTAATAAATCAACCAGGCGCTCTTTACCCATGGCGAAACCGATGCCCGGCCATGGTTTGCCGCCCTGTAATTCAACCAGGCTATCGTAACGGCCACCGGCGCAAACGGTACCCTGTGCACCGAGTTGGTCCGTAATCCATTCAAACACGCTGTGCGAGTAGTAATCCAGACCACGCACCAGTCTTGGGTTCTCGTGGTACTCAATACCCAGCAGATCGAGATAAGATTTCAGATCCTGGTAATGCTGGCGTGAAGATTCGCCGAGATGATCCATCAGTATTGGCGCATTCTCGAGCAAGGCTATGACTTGAGAATTCTTGCTGTCGAGTACCCGCAGCGGATTGCGTTCAACCCGTTCATTGGTTTCGTCATCGAGATCGGCGCGGTGGTCGCGTAAAAAAGACTGCAAATGGTCTCTGTATACGCTGCGCTCTTGAGCGTCACCCAGCGTGTTTAGTTCCAATCGCAGACCCTGCAATCCCAGAAGACTCCATATCTGTGTCCCCAGGGTAATAATCTCGGCATCGGCGTCAGCACCCGGCGCACCGAAAAGCTCAGCGCCAATCTGATGAAATTGACGACTGCGGCCTTTTTGAGGGCGCTCATAACGGAACATCGGCCCGCTGTACCACAGTCGCTTAACCGGCCCGTACAATAGTCCGTTTTGCAACACAGCGCGTACCACACCGGCGGTGCCTTCCGGTCGCAAACTCAGGGATTCGCCATTGCGATCCTCAAAACTGTACATCTCCTTGCTAACCACGTCCGTTGCCGAGCCAATCGCACGGGTAAATACCTCGGTCTTTTCCAGCATGGGGATACGTATTTGCTCATACTGACAACTTGAAAATGCTGTTTGTGCAGCAGTTTCAAGCGCCTGCCAGTAATGTATATCCTGCGGAAGTATGTCGTTCATCCCACGGATTGAACGAATCGGATCAGTCATTCTGATTTTTCGACTCGATGTTCTGCGGCCAGGTCATCTGTACCACGTCATCTTTGATGAAGGGTGCCATATCAACCATTTCACCATTCAAGGATAAGCTGACGGCAGAGGCCCGACCGATCAGAATACGAAATGGCATCCTGCCCTGGTAGTTCTTTTTACTGCCACCGCGTATCAGGTCCATTTCCAGTTCCGTGCCATCGGCAGCAACAATCTCTACCCAGCTGTCGGCTGAAACGCTGACTTGCAAGCGGCCTTCTCCATCGGGCAAGGGTGCTTTCGAAAACTCTGCCCAGGCAAGATCTGCAGTGTCTGCCTGTTTTGACACACCGTCATTCAATACATCCAGAGAAGCAATAGACGCATTGACCGGGCCGGCTTGAGATGCGCTGTAGGGTAATGCACCCTTTTGTGAAAGACGCACCGCTTCGTGGGTGAACTGCCACGCCAGCGTACCGATGAGCAATGATGCCAGCACATAGCTGCTGGCCCGTATCCAATGGTCGACCGGGTTGCGTTTGGCCGGGTTGATAAAGACCTTGCGTAAGCTCGTTTCCTGACTGGTGACTCTGTCAATCAGCAGTTGAATCTCATCTGGCGGGATCTGCAGGTAAGCCGCATACGCCTGTATATAGCCTTTCCTGTAAACCGGTGCGATATGGTCTGCTTGCTCTTCTTCTATTTTCCTGAGCAGGCCTTCGTCCAGTCCGATTGCACTGGCGATGCTTGCAAGATCCAGCTTACGAAGCATGCGCTGTTGTTTCAGAAACTCGCCCGCTGCCATTGGGATTAGTTCTTGTTGCGTCATCTGCGGGTGATTCTCCGGGCTTGTTCGGCCTCTTTTGATTCAGGAAAATTACTATTCAACCAGGACAGGTATTGACGAGCCATCTTGACGTCGCTTAATGATGTTTCAATCTTATAACCAAGCAACAGGCTTTCGGCTGTGCGTGCAGTTGCCGCTTCAAAGCGCTGCAGAAAAGCCCTGGCCCGCAAGTGGTTCTGCTGCCGTTGATTCAAATTGGCCATGGATAATAATGCGTCAGGAAACTTCGCATCATATTGCAAGGCACGACGCAAATAATTGTCAGCATCGTCCAGCTTGTTATTCCGCAGCGCGCAGGAGCCGGCATTGGTCAAGGCCACTGCTGGTGACCGGTAAAACGGATCATCCAGTGCCTTCAAAAAATGCGGGATCGCCTGCTGATATTTTCCGGCCTGGCACAGGTGTATGCCGTAATTGTTGTTGACATCACCATTTTTCGGGTCGGCCTCAACCGCCAATTGATAATGCTTCCCGGCAAGCGCATCCTCACCGAGCCGCTGATACAAAACCGCTATTACGGTATGTCCAGGTGCATAGCCCGGGTCTTCTCTCACCGCTTTTTTTAATTTACCCAGTGCGACTTCCATTTGCCCCCGGTTCATATACTCCAAGCCAAGCTGGGTGTTGGACTCTGCCGCCTTGCGTGCATCTGTTTTTGCGTCGGGGTTAACCGGCGGGCTGGAAACACAGGCACTGAGTAAGCTCAAACACAGCAGCAAAACAGCTAACAACTGATTGATCGGGGTCTTCATGGGCTGGTCTCCGCCATTTTCATTTTAATGCGTTCACTGCGTTTCGTACGGTCCTGTACTTTTCCCACCAGCTGTCCGCAAGCAGCATCGATATCGTCACCGCGGGTCTTTCTGACCGTGGCAATCAAATTGCCACGCATAACAATTTCTTTGAACTCTGCTATCCGGCTTGCGCTGGAACACCGATAGTTGGTACCCGGAAATGGGTTAAAGGGTATCAGATTCAGCTTGCTGGGTACTGTTCTGAGTAATTTGACCAGTTTTCTGGCATGTTCGGGATGATCGTTAACACCGTCGATGAGTGTGTATTCGAAGGTTACCGAACGTTTGTGCTTTGCGGACACATAGTCCCTGCAGGCCTGCATCAACACCGCAATCGGGTATTTGCGGTTTAACGGAACCAGCTCCGTGCGCAACTCATCGATCGGCGAATGCAGTGAAACGGCCAGTGCCACATCAATCGTTTCGCGCAAGCGATAGATAGCCGGTACCAGGCCCGCGGTACTCAAGGTGACACGCTTGGCTGCAAAGCCAAAACCCAGAACGTTGCGCATCAGTGACATGGCCGGCATAACCGCATCAAAATTCAACAGGGGTTCACCCATACCCATCATGACTATATTGGTAATGCGACGCCGGCCATTGCGCTCGTGACCCAAGGCCTGTGCCGCCAGCAACACCTGGCCGATGATTTCACTGGCGGTCAGGTTGCGTGCAAAGCCCTGCATACCGGTTGAGCAAAACGAGCAATTGAGCGCACAGCCGACCTGTGACGATACACATAATGTGCCGCGTTTTGGTTCGGGGATGTAAACCGTTTCTATCGCATTACCGCCATGGAAACCAATCAGCCATTTCACCGTGCCATCAATGGAACGCTGTTCGCGGATGATTTCCGGCAGACGGATCTCTGCGATACGCATAAGTTTTTGACGCAGCGAGACACCGATATCAGTCATCGCACCGATATCGGTCACACCATGGTGGAAAATCCATTTCAGAATCTGTTCTGCCCGAAATGGTTTCTCACCGATCGACTCGAAAAAAGCACGCAGCCCTGCTTCATCCAGATCAAGCAGGTTTACGCGCTTGCTCCCGGTCGTCATGGCAGTGTTGGCGGCAGGCTCAGACACCAAAAAAGTAACCGATTTCCGTGTTGGCAGTATCCGGACCATCGGAACCATGCACGGCATTGGCCTCGATACTTTCTGCGAAGTCAGCACGGATGGTTCCCGCATCGGCTTCTGCCGGGTTGGTGGCACCCATCAACTGACGATTCAATGCGATTGCATTTTCGCCTTCAAGCGCCTGGATCATGACCGGACCCGATGTCATGAATTCAACCAGGTCGTTAAAAAACGGGCGCTCACGGTGTACAGCGTAAAATCCTTCCGCTTGTTCGCGGCTTAGATGCTGCATTTTTGCCGCAATGATCTTAAGACCGGCTTTTTCAAAACGGCTGTAAATTTTCCCGATCACGTTTTTTGCCACCGCGTCAGGTTTTATAATCGATAAAGTACGTTCAACAGACACTTAAGAACTCCTGATATGTTTATGATATTTATTGATTTACATTATCCAGCGCATAAAAACGAAAGCCGCTGGAATTAACCGGTCATTTTAAGCTGACATAAGCTTTCATGCAATCGTGTTAAGGTACGCTTTATCAAGCTAATCCGAGGACAAGCATGACAGCTCTTTTTCTGGCCATACTCGTTTTCTCACTGCTTTTGCTGGCCTATTATCGAATCCCGCTGTTGATTTCCATTGCCATATTGGCAGGCCTGACCTTTGCCTTTACCGAATTACGCCATTTTTACCCGATTCCGGGCTGGTTCCGCTGGTCATTCGGCATCATGACGGTCAGCCTGGCCGGTTTTGCTATCAAACCACTACGCCGTCTGTTCATTAGCAATCGCCTGTTTAGCCTGTATCGCAAGGTCATGCCCAAACTCTCCACCACCGAACGCGAAGCGTTGGAGGCAGGCACGGTCTGGTGGGATGCAGAGTTGTTTAGCGGCAAACCCCGCTGGCGCAGGTTGTTACGCCAGCCGGCCCCGTCGTTAACCGACGCTGAACAGGAATTTATTGACGGTCCGGTCGAAGAGTTATGCCTGATGCTGGATGACTGGGAGATCAGCGACGAGTTGCAGGATCTGCCCGAAGCGGTTTGGCGGTTTCTCCGCGAAAAGGGATTCTTCAGCATGATCATTCCCAAGGAATATGGCGGGCTTGATTTCTCTGCTCAGGCCAATTCTGCGGTGGTGATGAAACTGGCCAGTGCCAACCTGACGGCCGCCGTGACGGTCATGGTGCCGAACTCGCTGGGCCCCGGCGAATTGCTGCTGCATTATGGCACCGAA
>SMVA01150942.1_pt1 | contig 10636 bp, 10 predicted proteins | sample 2456451 | NCBI WGS metagenome assembly SMVA01 (sample SAMN11095933, study PRJNA526329) | marine sediment metagenome | biome: Marine sediment; feature: Surficial sediment; material: Deep marine sediment; isolation source: Hadal surficial sediment | place: Pacific Ocean | collected 2014-05 | depth...
GGCGAAGGGTTGGAACAGGCGTTCGAGCGCCCGCGGCGCCAGGCCCGGGCCGTCGTCGCGCACCGAGACTATCACGCGAGAGTCCGTCCGCCGAGCCGAGACCTCGACCCGGGTGGCGCCCGCGTCGATGGCGTTCTGCGCCAGGTTCGACAGCACCCGGAAGATCTGATCCCGATCGGCCTCGATCTCCAGGCCGTCCTCCAGGAGGCTCTGCCAAACCGGCTGGCCGTTCACCTGGGCCGGCAGCGCCCGGCTCACGTCCTGCACCAGTTGCGCCAGATCGAAGCGGCTGAGGTCCAGGCTGGGCGGCCCCTCCCGGGTGAAATTGAGGGTCTGGGCACAGAGGTTGACGGCCCGGTCGATCGCCGCCACCAGGGTTGGCGTCAACTGGCGCACCTCCGGGTCGTGGCTATGTTCGAGCCGGTCGGAGACCAAGCGCGCGGTGGCCAGGATGTTGCGCAGATCGTGATTGATCTTGGTGACCGCCGTACCCAGGGCGGCCAGGCGGGTCTTCTGCAGCAGGGCGGCGCGCAGCTCCTCCTGCATATGGGCGAATTCCCGTTGGGCCAGCCCGATCTCGTCGCCGCGCTCGGAGGGCGTGAATCTCTGGGCGGCGTTTTCCGGAGCCTGGCGAAAGGCGATCATACTCTCGGTGAGCCGCCGCATGGGGCGCACCATGAGCCAGTGGAGGGTCAGATAGACCAAGGCCGCGGTGATCAGCGAGATCATCAGGGATAGGGCCAAGATGCGATTGGAATAGTCGATCATGGCCTCGCGCAGCGGCCGCTCGTCGAGCACCACCTCGGCCAGCACCGCGGCGTCTTTGGGTGAGTTGCCCACGACCCGCAACACCCGGTCGCCACCGGACCACAGGGTGACGAAGGCGTCGCGAATCAGATCGAAGGGGTTGGCGTCGCGTAGGTCGTAGGTGGCGTCGATCGACCTCGGCGTATCGATCGTCAACAGGAGCTTGCCGGCCTGGGGTCGGGTGAGGACGATGGCGAAAGCCTCCACGTGATTCAGCAGCTCCCGTTTCAAGTCCTCGTGAACCATCTGGTCCGGCGTGGCGTCCAGGGTCAGGATCGCCAGATGGGCGTCGGCCAGGCGTTCTTCCAGATAGACCAGGCGAAAGCGCGCGATCGAGGGCGCATAGATCAGCACTTCCGCCAGCATCACGAAGGCAATCGTGAGCAACAGCAGGCGTGCCGATAGGCCCGCAGTTAGGTGCGGCAAACTTGGACTTTTGCCCTTCATGGCACTCACGCCGTTATATATAGCACGTGCCGTGGGCAATTTCCGCAGTTGCGGACAACACGGCGCTTAAATCAAGTCTCGGGCGCAGTGCCCTGGGGGAAAAAGGGCGCGTCGCTCCTTCAAGACCTGAATTGAAGGCTCGAAGCAGACGACGCGCCATTCACCTGTGCGTTCAGAGGGGGGGAAACCTAGTTTGCCGCACAGGGATTGCAGGGGTTACAGGCCTTGGCCGCGCAGGGGTTGCACGGATTGCAGGCCGGCTTCAGGACGACGGCGCAGGGATTGCAAGGGTTGCACGGGTTGCAAGCCTTGGCCGCCGCGCAGGGATTGCACGGGTTGCAGGCCGCCGCCGCGCAGGGATTACACACATGGTTAGCGGCGATTTGCACCGAGGTATCGGCGGCTTGAGCGCTCGCGGTCGGTAACGCGATGGCGGAACTCGCCAGGGTCGCCACACTAAGTGCAATTAAGGTTTCTTTCAGCATCGTGTCCTCCTTCATGGATTGCCGGCATGGCCGGATGCGGTTCGTTCGAGGTAGCCTCACGCTAGTGACCGCTCGGCCGTCCCTCCACGAAGTGCCCGCCTCATATTGGCAAGTCTGGCCCGCCGCCACGACTCAATTCGGACCACGCGGGGGTCAACTCTTTGTGAAATCCCTGTGAAATCAGAGCCCTGTCCGGTCTCGTGCGATCGATCGGCCCGAGCGGCCACCCGGATCGTGCCGGGATGGGCGAGATCGATCGGCCCGAAGCCTTGAGATTGAGGCCTTGGGCCAAGGACGGGCCCGCGCGGTGTCGTTGACAGACGCTCGGGACCTCCCTATACAGCCCCGGCAATTCGCCGCAAGCAAGACAATGGAGTTCAGACTTTGAAGCGCACTTTTCAGCCCAGTACGCGCGTGCGCAAGCGCCGCCACGGGTTCCGGTCGCGCATGGCGACGGTCGGTGGCCGCCGGGTGCTCGCGCGCCGTCGCGCCAAGGGGCGCAAGCGCCTGTCCGCTTAAGCCGATGGCCCCGCCTAAGCCGATGATCCCGGTTTAGCCGATGGCCGACTCGATCGGGCGGCTCAAGATCCGGCCCGATTTTCTCCGGGCCGCCAGGGCACGTCGCAAATGGGTAACACCGGGATTGATCCTGCAGGCACGCCGGCGGGCGGCCGGCGAGGGGGTTGATCCCGTGACAGCGATTCGCGTCGGCTTCACCGCCAGCCGGAAGGTCGGCTCCGCGGTCGAGCGAAACCGGGCGCGCAGGCGCCTGCGCGCCGCGGTCGCAGAGGTTCTACCGGAGATGGGCGAGGCCGGGCACGACTATGTGATGATCGCCCGGCGCGCCACCTTGAGTCGGTCCTACGGCGATCTGCTCGAGGATCTGCGAATCGCCTTGAAGCGATTGGCCGGCGAGCGCAGGTATAGCGAACGGGGGCGCCCCAGGGGCGTCCGCAAGGGCGCCTGGCGTCCGGGGAAAGAGGACTAGAGGGTTCATGACGCTGGTACGTTTGCTGTTGATCGGGCCGATCCGGGCCTACCAGCTCTTGATCTCGCCTTTCCTGGCGCCGAGCTGCCGCTATTTCCCGTCCTGCTCGGCCTATGCCTGCGAGGCGCTTGAGCATCACGGCGCGATTGCCGGCGGGTGGCTTGCGCTCAAACGGGTGGTGCGCTGCCACCCCTGGGGGGGCATGGGCTACGACCCGGTGCCTGAGGCGGCCGGCGAGGAGTCGGACCGGCCGGCCGGCGCGCGCGCCGTGATGCATTAAGGGGAGTCTCGAGTTTTGCCAGACCAGCGAAATCTCATCCTGGCGATTGTGTTCTCGATCGGCATTTTGCTGTTCTTCGAGTTCTTTTTCGGTGTCGGCCCTTTGAGCCCGCCCCAGGCCCCGCAACAGGAAGTCACCCAGCCGGGCCAGGTGACCCCACTTGGCACCGCGCCGGTGTTGCCGTCGGGACAGCTCGCCATCACGCCGGGCACGGTGCCGGGCCAGCCGACAGGCATGAGCCGGGAGGAGATACTGAGCGAGGAACCGCGCATCAGGATCGACTCGCCGGCGCTGCAAGGATCGATCTCCCTGGTGGGCGCGCGGATCGACGATTTGGTCCTGAGGAACTACCGGGAAACCGTTGAGGCGGACAGCGAGAATATCGAGCTGCTGCTTCCTGTCGGCTCGGCCAAGCCTTATTTCGCCAACTTCAACTGGTTGCCGGCCGACCGCGCCGTCCCCGTGCCGGGCCCGGATACGCTCTGGCAAGCCGATTCCGACACCTTGGCGCCGCGCCAGCCGGTCACCCTCAGCTGGGACAACGGCCAGGGCCTACGCTTCGAGCTGGCCTTCGAGCTGGACGAGAACTACATGTTCACGGTCACCCAGCGCGTCGTGAACGACGGCGCGACGGCGGCCACTCTGGCGCCCTATGGGCTGATCTCCCGGACCGGCACGCCCGATATCCTGGGCTTCTACATTCTCCACGAAGGTTTGATCGGCAAACTCGGCGACGGGACCGAGGAGGTCGACTACGACGATCTGGTTGATGCTCCCGACGGGACCATGAGCTACAGCCTGACCGGCGGCTGGATCGGCATCACCGACAAGTACTGGCTGGTCACCTTGATTCCGGACCAGAGCCGGGCCATCGAAGCGCGTTTCGTGCACGATGCGCCGAATGGCATCGACAAGTACCAGGCCGACTTCCTCTATGAGGCCGAGACCATTCCGCCAGGGGCCACCGTGGAGGTCACCAGCCGTCTTTTCGCGGGCGCCAAGCGGGTCCAGCTCCTCGCCGCCTACCGGGACGAACTGGGTATTCCTCTATTGGACCGGGCCGTGGACTTCGGCTGGTTCTGGTACCTGACCATTCCGTTCTTCTACATCCTGCACTATTTCAGCGGCGTCCTGGGCAACGTGGGCCTGTCGATCCTGCTGGTCACCGTGCTGGTCAAGATCATATTCTTCCCCCTGGCCAACAAGTCCTATCGGGCCATGGCCAAGATGCGCAAGGTGCAGCCGGAAATGCTGCGCCTACGCGAGCAGTTCGGCGAGGACAAGCAGCGCCTCAATCAGGAAATGATGGCACTCTACAAGCGCGAGGGCGCCAACCCCTTGTCCGGCTGCCTGCCGGTGGTGGTCCAGATTCCGGTGTTCTTCTCGCTCTACAAGGTGCTCTTCGTCTCGATCGAGATGCGCCAGGCGCCGTTTTTCGGCTGGATTCAAGACCTGTCGGTGCGCGACCCCACATCGATCCTGAACGGCTTCGGCCTGTTCCCCTGGGGGGTGCCGGAACTGGGGATGTTGAACGTCTTGAGCCTCGGTATCTGGCCGATCCTCATGGGCTTCACCATGATGGTCCAGCACCGTCTGAACCCCCAGCCGGCGGACCCGGTGCAGGCCAAGATATTCCTCTTCATGCCGATCATCTTCACCTTCCTGCTGGCCAGCTTCCCCGCCGGATTGGTGATCTACTGGACCTGGAACAACCTGCTCTCGGTGCTCCAGCAATACGTCATCATGAAGCGGGCGGGCGTAACGATCGGCCGTAAAGTCGGCGCCACCTAGGACTGACCCGGCGGAGCCCACCATGGCCGATGAGGCTGTCTCGCTTGACGTGGAGAGCGCAGAGGACGGGGCCGCGCGGGCCCTGGAGCACGGCCGCTGGCTGTTCGCCCAGGACTGCGTCTTTCTGCTGGGCGTGGCCAAGGCCGGCGACGTCCCCGATCTGGGCCACCCCGAGGTGGCCTTTGCCGGCCGGTCCAACGTGGGCAAGTCGAGCCTGGTGAACGCGCTGACCGGTCGCAAGACCCTGGCGCGGACCTCCAACACTCCCGGCCGCACCCAGCAGCTCAACTTCTTCGACCTGGGGGAGCGGCTGGTGCTGGTGGACCTGCCGGGCTACGGCTATGCCCGGGCCTCGAAAAGCAAGATCAAGGACTGGACCGGGGTGACTCGGAGCTATCTCAAGGGCCGGGCCGCCTTGCGCCGGGTCTGCTTGCTGATCGACGCGCGCCATGGCTTCAAGGAGAGCGATCGACAGGTCATGACGGTGCTGGACGGGGCGGCGGTGTCCTACCAGGCGATCTTCACCAAGGCCGACAAGACCACGGCCGACGCCCTGGCCCGGCAGATCGCCGCCAGCCAGGCGGAGTTGACCCAGCGGCCCGCCGCCCATCCCCAGATCCTGGTGACCAGCGCCCTGGAGGGTCGCGGGGTCCCGGAGTTGCGCGCCGCCCTTGCCGCGCTCGCTTAGGCAGATTAGACACTAGGCCCATGACCCAAGGCCCCAAGACCCAGGGAAAGATCAGCGACGCCAAGCAGTGGCTGCGCACGGCCCGGACCATCACCGAGGCCTTGCCCTTCATGCGGCGCTATACGGGCAAGACCTTCGTCATCAAGTACGGCGGCCATGCCATGGGCGACACCGCCCTGGCCGAAGTCTTCGCCCGCGACATCGTGCTCCTGAAGCAGATCGGCGTCCATCCCGTGGTGGTGCACGGCGGCGGCCCGCAGATCGGCGCCATGCTGGAGCGCCTGTCGATCAAGAGCGAGTTCGTCGACGGCTTGCGCATCACCGACGCGGCCACCGTGGAGGTGGTCGAGATGGTGCTGTCGGGCTCCATCAACAAGCAGATCGTCAATGCCATCAACGGCGCCGGGGGCACGGCCATCGGCCTGTCCGGCAAGGACGGCGGCCTGATCAAGGCGACCAAGCTAAAGCGCACCAAGCGCGACGAGACCTCCAACATCGAGCAGGTCTTGGACTTGGGTTTCGTGGGCGAGCCCAGCACCGTCAACCCGCAGATCCTGACCTCCCTGGAGCAGGCCGGCATGATCCCGGTGATCGCCCCGATCGGCGTCGGCGAGAACGGCGAGACCTACAACATCAACGCCGACACCGTGGCCGGCGCGGTGGCCTCCGCCCTGGGCGCCTCGCGGCTTCTGATGCTGACCGACGTGGCCGGGGTGATGGACAAGTCGGGCGAGCTGGTGACCGACCTCACCGTCGATCAGGTGCGCGCGCTGATGGCCGACGGCATCGTCACCGGCGGCATGATCCCCAAGCTGGAGACCTGCGCCAAGGCGGTCGAAGAGGGCGTCGGCGCCGCGGTCATCCTGGACGGCCGGATCTCCCACGTGATGCTGCTGGAGATCTTCACCGAACGAGGCATCGGCACCCTGATCCGCGACAACTAGGGCGATTCCAGTTTGGCCGGACTCGCTCCAAGGCCGCGACCGCGGCCCGCCGGCCGTCCGGCGCGCCCGCGCAGGTGCGGACCCTGGGGTCCGCTGCCGTGAGCGACAAAATGCTAGAGTGGTTCCGATCGAATCGGAACGGCTCTAACACCAAGTTTCGGTGAGATGGGTGTTTGTCACCGAGATTTGGTATTGGTTCGTGATCGAGCGGAGCGCCGGATCCCGGCTAATGGAGTTGCGGCGATTTCAGGAAGTCTTCACGGTCGGCCGAGTTGAGGCGTAGGCGGATCTCGCTGCCGTCACGCAGGACCGTGAGAGGAATCTCCGCGCCGGCGGGTCCCAAGGCCCAGATCTTGCGGAACAGATCGGCCAGGTCGGCGGCCGGGGCCCCGTCGACCTCCAGGACCACGTCGCCCACCTGGACGTCCGCCTCGTGGGCCGGCGCGCCCTCGGCCAGTCCGGCGACGATCAGCGCCTCGCCCGCCTCGGTGGTGTACATGCCAAGCCAGGGCCGCGGTGGCCGGTCGACCCGGCCAAAGCGCACCAGGTCGTCCAGGATCGGTGGCAAGAGATCGATCGGCACGATCATGTTGCCCTCCAGCTGGTTGCCGCCGGCCCGGGCTTCCTGGATGAACAGGGAGCCGATGCCCTGGAGGCTGCCGTCCTCGCCGATCATGGCGGCGCCACCCCAGCTGGGGTGCGGCGGCGCGGTGAAGATCGCCTCGTCGAGCACGTACTCCCAATAGCCCGCGAACTCCCGCTTGGAGACCACGTGGGCCATCAAGGCGTGCGCCCGGCCGCCGTGGCCCGCCACCACCGCGCGCGTGCCGACGTCGGTGTCCCGCGCGGTGCCCAGGGCCATGGCCGGCACGCCGAGCCGTCCCAGGGCCTGGACCAGACCGAATCCGGTGGTCTGATCGTAGCCGACCACATGGGCCGGCACGACGGTCCCGGCGTTGGAGGTGAGCCACACGGTCTCGGCTTCGGTGATCAGGTAGCCGATGGTCAGGACCAGACCGTCCTCGCCGATCATGACTCCGTTGCCGCCCCGCTTGGTGCCGAGCACCGAGGCAGTGAAGGCGTCCTCGGGGATCTCGGCCCGGAGCGCCAGGACCGATGACAGGCAGCGGTCCAGCTCGAAGGCGCAGTCCTTGGGCTTGGGTTGTGCCTCCCGGGGGAATTCCCAGTCCTCGTTATCCGACATCGGCCCCTGCCTCGTCCGTGATCCACCGCCCGAGGTTGGCTACCATCGACAGCCTCATCAGCAACACCCTAACACGATCCGGCGGCCTCATGTCTTGCTTGATCGGATCAATTTCGGATCGGCCCTATCACGGCTTGGTCCGGCCAAGGCGAGGCCCCAAGGAGGGAATCGTAGGGACCGAGAGCGGCGGCACCACGCCACGGTCCGCATCCCCGCGAAACACCGGGATCCCTACACCGCCACGGCTGCTTCGCGCCTCGCCCCAGGGGCCGTCCGTGCGGACCCGCACGAAGTTGAAGGGTCCCGAAGTCTCGTTCGCCACGATCAGCTCGCCGCCTCGCCACAGGGTCACTTCGAGCCGGCCGCGCGATTGCCACTTCTGCACGGTGCAGGAAACCGCTACTGCGCCGAAGGAGAAGGCTTGCGTCACCAGCCCCTCGATCTTTGTCTTCTCGATGTTCCCGGACCCGTCCGACAAGCGGCAATTTCCGATGAAGGACATAGCTGGCGTGCCGGCAACCTCCATCAGGATATAGGGCATTTCCACGGAAGAGGCCGTGGTCTCTTCGGGCGTTTCCGTGGCGGCGGCCGCGGCTTCGGGCGGTTCGTCCAAAGGCGCGCCTGGCGGGCGTTGACCCAAGCGCACCTCCGGAACCCAGCCTTCGAGCCCCAAGGTGTCGAAGATGCCCACGTTGATCCAGGCACCTTGGCGTTCGTATTCCATCACCTTGTGGCCCTGGGCCAGGCGCATCACCTCGCCGGCCGTCTCGCTCGGGGCCTCGCGGACCACGATCTCGTCGTCCTGGACGTAGAGGATCGCCCCCGGTGTGGCAGCCGCCGCGCCGATCAGCGCCAGGAGCAACGCCATCCCAATGGCGATGGTGTGCCTAGGCACGACGGACCCTATCGGCCAGGCCGAAAAGCGGACGGCAGCGGACGCCCACGGCGGTGCCCACCAGGGCGGCCATAAACCAGAGCCAGCCGTGCAGGCTGCCCGAGGCGATCCCCGAGAAGTAGGCGCCGATATTGCAGCCGAAGGCCAGCCTGGCGCCGTAGCCCATCACGAGCCCGCCCAGCGCCGCGGCCAAGATGGAGCCCAGGGGGATCGAGCGGACCGGCGCGAACTTCCCGGCCAGGCCCGCGGCCAGGAACGCGCCCACGACGATGCCGAAGTTCATCAGCGAGGTGGTATTGGTGAAGAGACTGCCGTCGAGCGCTCGCTTGGGCCCGGGCCAAGTCCAGAAGGTCCAGCTTCCCACGTCGACGCCCGCCGCCGCGGCCGCCTTGGCGCCCCACAGGGTGTAACCGAAGCTGACGGTCCAGGGATGGCCGGCCAGCGCCAGGGTCGCCACGTTCAGAAGCGCCAGCAGAACTGCGCCCCAGACCAGGGGCCAGGGCCCCTGTAGCAGGCGCCGCCCGAGGCCCACCTGCCCATCGTCATCGGTGGCCAGGCGGCCGTGGCGCCGCCGCTCGATCACCACGGTGGCCGCAGCCAGGGCCGCGAAGAGCCCGAGCTGAAGGACCAGGGCCCCGGTCAATCCCACGAGGTCGGTGAGCGACATAGCGCTGAGCTTGGGCGCGCCCAGCCACCAAGGCAGGTGGGCGGAGCCCAGGAGCGATCCTACCATGAAAAACACCAGGGTCACCACCATGCGGGTCGAGCCGCCGCCCATGGTGTAGAGCGTGCCCGAGGCGCAGCCGCCACCCAGTTGCATGCCGACCCCGAACAAGAAGGCGCCCACCGCCACCGAAACCCCGGCCGGCGCCACCGCGCCGCGCACCGCTTGGCCGAACAGGCTGCCCTCGGCCAGCACCGGCAGGAAGATCACGGTGGCCAGGGCGAGCATGACCATCTGGGCGCGCAGGCCGGCACCGCGGCCATCGGCCACAAAATGGCGCCAGCTGGAGGTGAAGCCGAAGGTGGCGTGGTACAGCACCAGGCCAAGCGCCGTGCCCAGCAGATAGAGCGCGGCCTCGCGCCAGGCGAAGACACCGAAGAGCGCCGCCGCGCCGCCCAGCAGCAAGACCAGCGCCGCTCCCACCACGCGCCAGTCCGGCTGGTACAGTGGCGGCGGTGCCGGCACCGATTCAGAAGTCAGTGGCACGGCCGTGACGGTCACGGATAGGCTCCCGGTCTGTCAACGCGAAAGTCAATCGGTCTCCACTATGTAAGGCGGATAGGCGCTCTGTCCACGGCCGAAGGCGTCGTGACCCAAGGCCGCACGGTGATGTGAACACGCTCATGCGCCGTGCGATCCTAGACCAGGCGGGGTTGGTCGGTCGGCTCGCCGGTCGCGGTCAGGGGTTCGATCAGGGCGGCATCGTCGTTGGCGACGCTGTTGACCCGAGGCGAGACCGGATAGACTTTCATCAGCCCCGCCGGATAGGGACGCAGCAAGGCCCGGGCGCCGTCCGGCCCGGCGGTGACGTCGAGCCAGGCCTCGAAGTCCGCGGGATCGACGATCACCGGCATGCGCGGGTGGATCGGCTTCAGGAGCTCATTGGCCTCGGTGGTGACGATGGTGCAGCTCTCGACCCGGGTGCCGTCGGACGGGTCGGTCCAGTGCTCCCACAGGCCGGCGAAGGCGAAGGGCCGGCCGTCGGCCATGGCGGCCCGATAGGGCTGCTTGGCGCCGGCGTCCTTGCGCCATTCGTAGAAACCGTCGGCAACGATCAGGCAGCGCCGCTTGGCGAAGGCCGCGCGAAAGGATGGCTTCTCGGCCACGGTCTCGGCCCGGGCGTTGATCATGCGGCTGCCGATGGCCTTGTCCTTGGCCCAGACCGGGATCAGCCCCCAGCGCAGCATGACCAGATGGGGCCCGGTCGCACCGCCGGCCTCCGCCGGCTCCAAGCGCACCGCCGGCACCTCCTGGGTGGGCGCGATGTTGTAGCGCGCCGCAAGGTTCGGCCGCTCCAGGAAGCCGAAGACTTGGCGCACCCCCTCCACCGGGGTGGTCAAGGAATAACGTCCGCACATGCCCGGCATCTAATCCCGGAACCGA
>SMVA01176278.1_pt1 | contig 10636 bp, 8 predicted proteins | sample 2456451 | NCBI WGS metagenome assembly SMVA01 (sample SAMN11095933, study PRJNA526329) | marine sediment metagenome | biome: Marine sediment; feature: Surficial sediment; material: Deep marine sediment; isolation source: Hadal surficial sediment | place: Pacific Ocean | collected 2014-05 | depth 0-1...
AACTGCATCATGGGTTTCAACATTGTGCGAGTGCAGACGTTCATGACTCGCGCCTGCCAACTCGGCTGATGGGAGTTTTTGCGCTGGCTGCATACCGAGCCACTCAACTCACCCAGGTTGTTCGCTAGTCCCGACAGCTTATTGAGGACGGATTCCAGGACCGAAAGCTCCTTCTCGATAAGGTTTTCCCGCAAGCTGCCAACCCTGAGCTGTAAATCCCGGCCCAGGCGCCGGTATTGCAGGCTGACTTCATTACCGAATAGCGGATCGTCGATATAGCGTGTTCTGGCATCGATCTTTTTCAGGGCTGCGGTCGTCAGCGTGCCCTGCGCCAATGGGAAGATCTCCCGTGATTCGTACTCCAGGTGCTTTTTGTAACCCGCGATATAGCGCTGCAAACTGAGCAACAGCTTCGGTCGGTCCACCGGGCGGCCATTGGCAATTGCGGTGAGCTGCTGGTAGAGCCGGTCATTGTGCAGATTCAGGGTTTCGTGTTCACGCCGCAGGCGTTCCAGCCTACCCTGGAATTTCTTGTCGCACTTGAGCAAACCGGTGAACAACAGGTCCTCCCGGGGATGGTGGTACTGCCCCGGGTAGTGGACCAGGTAATCTACAATCTCCAGCAGCAGGTGATAATCGGGAACTTTAGCGGGCTTGAGCTTGTTCGCCTGCTGTTCCAGCGAGTTCAACAGGGACGAGATATACCGGTGCTCACTGTAGAGGGTCTCTACAATACCCACCCAGTCATCATCTTTAGTTGACGGTTTCCGCCGCGGACCCTTGCGCGAAAAAGAGTAGTTCTCATCCTCGAAAACAATCGCTTCTTCCACCGTTTTCACGGCGCGCTTCGATTTCGCCATCGGCACCCTCACAAAAGTTAAAAACCCGTGCTCCAGTGTGAATTAAACACCCCTGTTTTACTAATGATTTGCATCAAGATAAGCCCGAACCGCAGTTGCATTCGGACCCGTCCCGGCCCACATTCTGAACTCAATAGTGAGGGCAATGCTATGGATAGGCTCGGGGTACTGGACCATGTTTTTTACAAGGCTGACCAGTACAAGGTAATGAGCATGATCATGGGTGGAGTATCCATCCTGGCACCGGCAAAAGCCGGTGCACGGCTCAAGGCCCAGGCAATCGCCAATCACCTGGCGGCGAGGTTGGGAAAAATTCCGCTACTGCGCAAAAAGCTTGTGCAGGATCCACTGCGGATCGGCAGTGTGCGCAAGATCGAAGATCCGGCATTCGATAGTTGGGATCACATTTCCGTGGCAACCATAGCCAAACCGGGGCAGTATGCAATCGCAGCTACCCTGAATTACTGGTAGAATGCGCGGTCTTTTTTTCACCCTGACCTGGAACCAATGGAAGAAAAATACCACTCTGGCGAGTTGGAACAGCGCGCGCAGCAATACTGGCAAGACAATGGCAGCTTCGCCGTTCACCAGGACGACAAGCGGGAGAAATTCTACTGCCTGGCCATGCTCCCCTACCCCAGCGGCGCCCTGCACATGGGGCATGTGCGCAATTACACCATCGCCGATGTCATCGCCCGCTACCACCGCATGCAGGGTCGCAATGTATTGCAGCCCATGGGCTGGGACGCCTTTGGCATGCCGGCGGAGAATGCCGCCATCGCCAACAATGTGCCACCCGCGGCCTGGACGGCGACCAATATCGATGACATGCGCCGGCAGCTGCAGCGACTGGGCTTTGCCTACGACTGGGACCGGGAAATCGCCACCTGTCACCCCGAGTACTACCGCTGGGAACAGTGGTTCTTCACCCTGTTGTTTGAAAAAGGCCTGGCCTACAAGAAAGAGGCCGAGGTGAACTGGTGCGAAACTGATCAGACCGTACTGGCCAACGAGCAGGTTGTCGACGGCTGCTGCTGGCGCTGTGATAACCCGGTAGAGCGCCGGCAGATGAATCAGTGGTTTATCAAGATCACCGATTATGCGGAGGAATTGCTGGCTGACCTGGACAAGCTGGAGCACTGGCCAGACCAGGTGCGCACCATGCAGCGCAACTGGATTGGCCGCTCGGAGGGCACCAACCTGCGCTTTGGCCTGGTCACTCCGCTGTCCACCGGTGAAGACTCCCTGGAGGTCTATACCACCCGGCCCGACACGCTGATGGGGGCCACCTATGTCGCCGTCGCCCCCCAGCACCCGATTGCAAAGCAGGCCGCAGAAAACAACAAGGCTTTGGCGGCATTCAACGAAGAACAGAGCCGGGGCAAGGTCGCCGAGAAAGACATGGCCACCATGGAAAAGCTGGGCATGGCCACCGGCATGAATGCCATTCACCCCCTGACTGGTGAGGAAGTGCCGATCTGGGTCGCCAATTTTGTGTTGATGTCCTACGGCTCGGGAGCCGTGATGTCAGTACCTGGCCACGATGAGCGCGACTTTGAGTTCGCCCGCAAATACGATCTGCCCATCCTGCAGGTTATTGCCAAAGCCGAAAGTGACCAGGCTTACGACACCACCACCTGGAGTGACTGGTACGCGGATAAAGCCGGCATTATTACCATCAACTCCGGTGAATTCGACGGCCTCGATTTTGAGGGAGCCTTCAACGCCATCGCCGATCACCTGGAAGCCGAAGGCAAGGGTGAGCGCGCCGTCAATTATCGCCTGCGCGACTGGGGTGTATCCCGCCAGCGCTACTGGGGTGCGCCCATACCTATCATTTACTGCGATGACTGCGGCACGGTTCCCGTGCCGGCCGATGACCTGCCGGTGGTATTACCGACGGCTGTGGAATTTGAGGGCATCGGCTCGCCCCTCAAAAAAATGCCGGAGTTTTTCGAAACTACCTGCCCCAACTGCAACAAGCCGGCGACCCGGGAAACTGACACCTTCGACACCTTTATGGAGTCCTCCTGGTATTACCTGCGCTATGCCTGCGCTCGCAATGGTCAAGCCATGCTCGACGACGAAGCCAATTACTGGGCCCCGGTAGATCAATACGTCGGCGGCATAGAACACGCCATCCTGCACCTGCTGTACGCCCGTTTCTATCACAAACTGCTGCGCGATGAGGGACTGGTGAAGTCTGACGAACCCTTCACCCGCCTGCTGACCCAGGGCATGGTGCTGAAAGATGGCGCCAAGATGTCCAAGTCCAAGGGCAACACGGTGGACCCGCAGGGCCTGATTGATCGCTACGGCGCCGACACCGTGCGCCTGTTCAGCATGTTTGCCGCCCCGCCGGAGCAATCCCTGGAGTGGTCAGACTCGGGCGTCGAGGGTGCCTACCGGTTCCTCAAACGGCTGTGGAAACTGGTTTTAACGCACGTGGAAGCGGGGCCGGCAGAGACGCTGCAGGCTGACAAGTTGGACGACACCCAGAGAGCCGTGCGTCGAAAAACCCACGAAACCATCGCCAAGGTCGATGACGACTACGCGCGCCGCCAGCATTTCAATACCGCGATTGCCGCGGTTATGGAGCTGACCAATGAACTGGGCAAGCTCAGCGACCACAGTGGCCAGAATCTGGCGGTGGAGCGGGAAGCCCTGCGTGCCGCGGTGTTAATGCTCGCTCCCATCGTTCCCCATATCTGCCACCAACTCTGGCAAGAACTCGGCGGCGAGAGCAGCGTGGTGGATCACCCCTGGCCGGAGCTCGACGAATCGGCACTGGTACGTGACAGTATTGAACTGGTGGTACAGGTGAACGGCAAGCTGCGCGCACGTATGCAGGTTGCGACCAACACTGACAAAGACACCATTGAGGCCCTGGCGCTGGGCCAGGACAACGTACAGAAATTCCTGCAGGGGAATACGGTGCGGAAAGTGATTGTGGTACCGGGTAAACTGGTTAACATTGTTGCCAACTGAGCCCGAGCATCCCGTGAAGAAACTGTTTATCCGACTACTCACTGTGGCCCTGCTACCGGCACTGGTGGCCTGTGGTTTTCATCTGCGCGGCAGTATCGACCTGCCGCCGGAATGGAAGACTCTACACCTGTCCACAGTCAGCCCCAACAGCGAGCTCAGCCGTGAACTGCGCGCCAGCTTTGAAGCCAACGACATCCAGTGGGTAGGCCGCGCACAGGCCGCCTACACACTGCAAGTGGGCGCCGAAATTTCCGAGCGCCGCAACCTCACCATTGGCCAGGATGCCAAGGCCGCCGAATTTGAGTTGACCCTGAGTACCACCCTGCGGGTGATCGACCGGGAGGGCAATGAGATTATGGCACTGGCTACAATTACCACCCATAAAGTCATGACCAGCGACCCCGAAAACATCACCGGCAAGGTTGAAGAAGCGCGCTTGTTACGACGCGAGATGCGTCGCAGCCTGGTACGGCAAATCATGCGCCAGATACGCTTTCTCGCAACCAACCCCAACCGCAGCCAAACAAGCTGATGCGGCTGCGGCCAGAGCAGCTTTCCGCACACCTGCAAAAGCAAATACTGCCCGTGTATGTTGTCAGCGGCGACGAGCACCTGCTGGTTCAGGAAGCCTGTGATGCTATTCGCGCCCGCGCCCGCGAGGCGGGTTGCGATGAGCGGGAAGTCATTCAGGTCGAAGGCAAATTCAACTGGAACCAGTTACTGTCATCCGCCGCCGAGATGTCGCTGTTTGCCGATCGCAAATTGATCGAACTGCGCATTCCCAGTGGCAAGCCCGGCGCCGAGGGCAGCAAGGCCTTCACCGCTTACCTGGAAAATCCGGGCGACAATATTCTGCTGGTGGTGGCGGGCAAGATCGACAAGGCCGCCACCAACAGCAAGTGGTTCAAGGCCCTGGACCGGGCCGGCGCCATACTGCAAATCTGGCCCGTGGAAGCCCGCGAGCTACCGCGCTGGCTGCAACAGCGCGTCGACCAGGCCGGCCTTCAGATTGATAAGGATGCCCTGCAGTTGCTCTGCGACCGGGTCGAAGGCAACCTGCTGGCAGCAGTGCAGGAAATAGAAAAACTGCGCCTGCTCTGCCACGGAGACCGTATCAGCGCCGAGGATGTCAGCAACAGCGTTGCCGACAATGCCCGCTACAACCTCTTTACTCTGGTCGATTGCGCCCTGCTGGGCGATACCGCTGGAGCCCTGAAAATGTTACACGGCCTGCGGGCGGAGGGGACCGAACCGCCGGTGGTTTTATGGGCATTGAGCCGGGAGATCCGCCTGCTCTACCAGTGCGCGATCGATATCGACAGGGGCCAGAACCAGCAGCGGGTGTTGCAATCGCAGCGGGTCTGGGACAAACGCAAACCCATTGTCTCCGCCGGCCTGGCGCGACACTCCCGGGACGACCTGGGGGATTTACTACACCAGGCCAGCCTGGTCGATCACAGCATCAAGGGCCTGGCCGACGGTAATCCCTGGGACCGGCTGAGTGGCCTGGTGTTGGAGCTATCCAGGGGGCAGCCATGAAATTACCAGCCAAAAGGTGCCCGAGCGGTAGCCGCAGGTGAGCCGCTATTTCAAATCGACCCGCGTCCATTCCAATATGCGGTGGACAACTGGACTGCCGCCACCAATCTGGAGAATACGCTGCTTACCGCACCCGCGGATGGATTTATTGGTATCAACCCCTTGCGTCAGGGGCAATGGGTCAGTTCCAAGACAGTTGCCCTGACTTTTCTCGATGATAGCGATGTCTGGATTGCGGCGGTCATCAAGCAGAATGGCCTGGCTGGGATACCAGCGGCGTTCCCAATATCAGAACAAGTGTAACCAGAAACTTACCAGTCGCATGTGTCATTTCATCAACCCCGCAATATGCCTGGTGTAGTTATATACCGCCGCCACGGTATCGCATCCGGACCCTGTAAAAAGACTCCTCCTACATTATTTAAAGTCCTCACTAAATCGTTCGATTTGGTGCATTCTCTCATGGAGGATGGTCACAATTCCTGTTTGGCCTGTGCTCAAAGTCTTCGAATATACAAAGTGTTTTTCGTATCGGGAGACCAGGCCATTCACTTCAAATTCTGCTGGAACAGGTCGCGGGAACACCTTGCCTGACGCAATATCATCGAAATGCTCAAACAAGCCTTCAATATACTGATCTGTTTGTTTTTGTCCCCAGTTGGCCAACGTATATTGATAAATATCATCAAGGCGAACGCTAGCAGCCCTGAGAATCAAGTATGGTTTCATATCTATGGATTGGCGTTACGAGCAATAACCTCTTTTGCACTCAACTCAGTGTAGTCTGATTCTGGCGCAGCAAAAGCTTGTTGTAATTCGGCTTTCAGGCGCTTGTATGCAGTTTCCTCTTTTCGTGTTTTATCCTGACGAATCAGATCCCGTACGTACTCACTGACATTGTCATAGTCACCTGACCCGCCTACATTCTTCATTACGAATTCGCTCAGGTTGCCGCCGATACGTACATTTAAATTCATGGTTTTTTGCATATATATTCAGCCCTCCACTGTATAGATTATATTTAATATTCTTTACAAGTAAAGCACAGAAACCGGCACAGGTTTTCCGGTTGAGAGGGTCGCCTTCTGCCGCATAAGCGCCCGGGTGGTCGATCAGGGAAAAATCCCTTGCTTTCTCACCACTGTACAACTACTGTATATCCATACAGTGAAAAGAACAATCGAGGAAGATGCCATGAATGTCGCCACACAGACTTCAGTAAACACGGCAACAAATGCCGCAAATGTCGTCATAGAGCAAGTTATTCAACGCAGCGACACCTGGCGTGGGCGCAATACGCCAGCCCCGCAACCGGGCCTGGCTACCGGTTATCGGCAACTCGATGAGCAACTGTATGGCAATGGCTGGCCGCTGGGTAATACCATCGAGCTGCTCAGTGACGGCAGTGGCCTCGGTTCCATGGGCCTGTTTCTTCCCGCCATGGAAAAACTCAGTACACAGGGGCGTTGGCAGGCCTTTATCGCCCCACCCTATATGCCCTATGCACCCCTGCTGGCCGCCCGCGGCATCGATATTCAGCAGGTTCTGCTGGTACACCCACAAAACCGCCAGGATCGGCTGTGGAGCATTGAACAGGCCCTGCGCAGCAGTACCTGCAGCGCCGTGTTTGCCTGGCTGGGTAGCGAAGAGTACAGCTACAGCGAGTTGCGCAAACTGCAGGTGGCCGCCGACGGCAGCGATGTACTGTCGGTATTGTTCCGGCCGCGCCAGGCCGCCCATAACCACTCCCCGGCCTCCCTGCGCCTGGAAATGAATGCCTATCGCCAGGTGCATATTCTCAAGCAACGGGGCGGCAACCAGTATGTCGATGTACGCCTGGGCGAAGAAAACGACATCCCCGGCCAGCCCCAGTTGTGGGAACTCCCCGCTTACCCGTCTGCACAACACGCCACCATTCCGGCCCTGGGTGCCTGAACAGGTGCCTGAATAGGGCCTGAACAAGACAGGTTTCATGCATGTTGTGGCTGTGCCTGCGCTTTCATCAATTGCCCCTGCAAGCCCTCACCCGGCAGCAGGCCGCCACGGAACAAGCACTAGCCGTACTCGAAAAACAACGGGTACTGCAGGCAGACGAAGCTGCCACTGAACTGGGTATCAAACCCGGTATGGGCACGGCCACGGTACGGGCCCTGGCCGACAACATCCGCTTGCTGGAGCGGGACCCCCTCGCCGAGCAGCGCTGCCTGCAACAATTGTGTTGCTGGGCTTACAGTATCAGCCCCTCTCTCTATGCCTATCGGGAAGACAGTCTGTTGCTGGAGGTGGGTAGCTGTCTCAGGTTATACCAGGGGCTGGATCCCCTGCTGGGCAGGGTACGAGCCGACCTGTGCTGTCGCGCTTACAGCTATTGCACAGGGCTGGCAGCCACCCCCAGGGCCGCCTGGCTGCTATCTCACTGCGAACAGGACGACTACCAACAACCTCTGGAGCAACAACTGGCGCCGCTGCCGCTCAGGCTGCTGGATGAATTCCCGCGCCAGGTCGATGCCCTGGCCAAGGCCGGCCTGTGGACTTTTGGCGACATACTGGCACTACCTCCACGGGCCCTGGCGCGTCGCTGTGGTCGCGAATTTGCCCACCTGTTGCAACAAATTATCGGCACCGCAGAAGACCGGCAGCCGGAGTTCCAGCCACCGTCTACCTTCGATGATGACTACTGGTTTGGTTACGAGGTTGAGGCCAATCGGGAATTGCAACCGGCACTGCAACGGCTGCTGCAGTGCCTGTGCCAGTTCCTGCGCAATACCCAGCTGCAATGCCAGCAGCTGCAGTGGCTGTTGTACGGTATCAAGCGCGAGGTCAGGACCTTCGAGGTGCGCTGCTCATCCCCCCACTCTATCTGGCGGGAGTGGTACCAGCTCACCCAGCTCAAGGTGGAACAACTGCAGCTGGATATCGGCATTGAGGGCATAGGCCTGCGTTGTCAGCAACTGGTGCCCGGCAATACCCAGGCCCGGGACCTGTTCAGCCAGGGCCAGCAGCGCGAACCCCTGCACAGCCTGCTCGATCGCCTGCAAAACCGGCTCGGCCTGCAGTCGGTAGAGAAAATTGCCTGCCGGGATGAACACCTGCCGGAATTTGCCGGCTACAGCGGCAACGACAGTCACATCAACCCCGCCGCTGACAGCGCCTGCGACGGACAGCGTCCCTTTTGGCTAATGCCGCAACCGCAGGCCCTGCGCTACTCCCGCAAGCAACTCTACTGGAACGGCCGCCTGACCTTGTTACAGGGACCGGAGCGTATCGAGGACAACTGGTGGCTGGACGCCGTCAGCCGGGATTATTACGTGGCCCGCGATCCGCAGGGCCAACAGTATTGGGTGTTCCGGGATCGCCTGCAGGACCACTGGTATATCCAGGGGGTCTTTGCCTGATGCCTATTGCGCCAGGTAACGCTTGAGCCGGGCGATATTCGCCGCCATTTCGGAAGTGAAGTCGCCACTCTGCGGGCGGTTACCCATAGTCCTGAAAACCAATACCCGGATACCGCGATCTTCGAGCTGCTTGCGAGTGCCGGGCAGGGGTTCATCCTCCCACAGCATCAGCCGCGCGGGGTGCCCGGCGAGCAGTTGGTCCAACTCCAGGAGATCAGCCGCGGAAGGCAACTGGTCCGGCTCCCAGTGCAGGGCGACACCGTTGAGACCGTAGGCCCGATCCAGGTATTGATACACCGGGTGAGAATAAAGCAGCGGCGCCCCGGCCAGCGCTTCACCAACTTCCCGCAGACCCTCGTCCATGGCACCCAGTTCCGCGATCATTGCATCCCGCCGCCAGCTCAACACGGCATTCTTTATGGGCAGTTCTTTTGCCAGGGCAAGAGCCATAGCCTCGATCTGCTGACGGAATAATTCCAGGTCCAGCCAGACTGTAAACGCCTGCTCGCCGTGGCTGTGGTCGCCTTGCGGGCCGTGGCTGTGCAGCGGGCCGCTGTCGACCTCGATCAAACGGTCGGCAAAACCACGGGAGGTATCCCGCAGTCGGTTGGCGGGCAAACTGACTTTCGCCACCCAGCGGGCATAGTTGGCACCGTTGAGAAATATGAGTGCCGATTGCTGGTAGGCAGCCAGTTCATCGGAGCCGGGTTGCCAGAAGGCGGGGTCGACACCCGCCGGGGCGGGAAAATACACCTCCGCCGCATCCAGGCAGAGCTGCTCCGTCGCCCAGGCCAGCGGGTAATTCACGGTGGCAATCCGTGGCGCCGCCGCTGCCACATCGGGCTGCACGGTATTGGGCTCCTGCCGGCCGCAAGCAGCCAGTGACAGCAGGGTTATCAGAACCAGTAATCGCATTACATCACCACCGCCTTCAGCAGCGGCCCCCCGTAGAGTTGGGTCAGAACAATAAATATTGACGCCAGAACCACCGCCACCCCCAGTACAATAACCACTTCTGCCAGCATCAGTGCAGCTATGGCCGCGCGAGCGCCACCGAGACGGAACAGGGTATCCTGTTCCGCACGCCGGGCCCGCCAGGACAACAGGAACACCAATAGCACAACCGAACCGGTGGCGACCGCCACCATGGCCATGGCCACCAGCACATAACGCTGCACTGCAAACACCGTCTCCAGCAGTTGCTCAATCACCAGCTGCGGCTGCAACATCTGCAAATCCGGGTGAGACTGGTAGCGGCCCTGGATCAATACCCGCGACTTGTCATCGAGGGGCACCGGTAGAATCGCCGTCAGCGGCAACCGCGCCGTGTCACCATGAAAATGGAAGCTGTCGATATTCTCCGCCGTAATCTCGTTGTACTGCACCAGCGAGGCATTGGCGATGATGCGATTTCCCTCGCTCTTGAGAACCGCGGCGGCGGCTGCAGCCCGGGTCAGGTCCTGGTGGCCATGGCCGATTCCCTCGATGATCCAGGTGGTTTTCAGGTCGACAAAAATGGCCTCGTCATCCGGACTGTAAGACCGCGCCAGTATTCCGACTACAGGCATCTTCAGGGGATAAACCCCGGCGATATCGAACACACTTTCCGGGGAGGAGAGCACCGCATCGCCGGGGCCCACACCCAGTTTTTCCGCTGCCACTGCGCCGACGACGGCCTCACCCAGGGTCAGCATTTGTCGCCCCTGCGCCAGTTGCAGGCCACGAAAATCGAAGTAGTCCAGGGTGGTGCCGACAATGGGCACCAGCTGACTGTGGTAGCGCACATACAGTGGAATCGGCTCCGCCAGACCCGTGTCACGCAATTCTTCAAGCACGCTCGAGTCCATGCTTTTG
>SMVA01307443.1_pt1 | contig 10636 bp, 8 predicted proteins | sample 2456451 | NCBI WGS metagenome assembly SMVA01 (sample SAMN11095933, study PRJNA526329) | marine sediment metagenome | biome: Marine sediment; feature: Surficial sediment; material: Deep marine sediment; isolation source: Hadal surficial sediment | place: Pacific Ocean | collected 2014-05 | depth 0-1...
ATCGATGTCACCGCCATCCATGCTGCGGGTATCGCAGGACTGGCGACCGTATATATAAGTGAGGCCGTCGGCATCGGCCGGAATCGCACCGACGAACGCATAGTCCCGGTCGTCCGCGCCGAGGCGGAGTGTCGGCATGACGAGCAGCCAGTGCGAGTTCACGCAGCCCGTCTGATGCGCCTTCGCACCGGTGATGTAGACGCCTTCATCCGTGCGCCGCACGATGCGCACGTACAAATCCGGGTCGTCCTGTGCATGCGGCGCCTTGCTTCGATCACCCTTGACGTCGGTCATCGCGCCCCCGATGACGTAGCCGTGACGCTGCATCATGCGGACAAACGCGAGGAATCGCGTGTGGTAGGTACTATCGTGCGCCTCGTCGATCTCGTACGTCACGGAGTGCAGCGAGTTCAGCGCATCCATGCCGACGCAGCGCTGGAAGCAGGTGCCGGTCAGCTGCCCGAGCCGACGCTGCATCTTGTTCTGGCGCACGAGGTCTTCGGCGCTCTCGGCGATATGCAGGAATCGGCTGACGCGCTCGCCCGTCAATGCCGAAAGTGCGGTGGCGATCTCGGGGCTGCGCGCGGCGAGATCATACGTCTCGGCCACGGCATTGATCGACGGCCGGATCAGCGGATGATCGACCGGCTCATCGACGAGTTCGCCGAACAGGTACACCTTCAGATTTCGGTTCCGCAGACTGTCGATGTATTCCGCGCCGGTGCGGATCGGCACGACGTCCGCTCCGGGCTCCGCTACTACGTCTTTCGGATTGGTTGACATACTGTTCACCTAATCGTTCACCGGACGGTGCCGGCGCGCATCTGCCGGGTCATTCCGACCCGGGATGAGGCTATGATAGCCCGATTGAATCCGACATTCAGGGAGCGCGGAAGATAATGACCGATAATAATGCGGCGAATGAACCGATGGTGCGGGAAGACGGCACGTATCCGACTATCGCATTGCGGCGAGACACGATCGCCGCCACGGTCGTGCAGACACGCGTCGCGGGCGTCGACGGCGCCAATCCCGGCCCGGACATTCGCCGCAACCTCGACTATTTCCTCGAATGCATCGACATCGCCCAGAGCTCCGGCATGCCGAGTGACCTGCTGCTGTTCCACGAGTTTCCCATCACCGGGTTCAGCGAGTGGACGCGCGAGCAGCATCACGACCTGGCGCTCGAGGTGCCGGGACCGGAAATCGAGGAAGTCGGCAAGAAGGCGAAACAATACAACTGCTACATCGTGTTCGGCACCTATGCGAAAGACCCGGAGAACTGGCCCGGACACATCCTGCACCTGATGATCCTGATGGGCCCCGACGGCAACATCGTGGCCAAACACTGGAAGCAACGTAACGTGCGCGGCCTGTTCCCCGGATCCGAGCAATACACATCGGTCATCTACGATGTCTATGACCGCTTCGTCGAGATGTACGGCGTCGACGCGGTCGTGCCGATCGCGCAGACCGACATCGGCAACATCGCGATGTCCGCGGTGCAGTTCGAGCCGGAATTGTTTCGTTGCATGGCATTCAAAGGAGCCGAAATCATCTGCCGGGTCGCGACCGGTGGCTTCGAGTATGAGGACATGCGCCTGACCTCCTATCACAACAGCCTCTACACGATGATCGCGAACAACTCGGTCAGCACCCAGGGGCGGCATCCCGGCTTCTTCGAGGATGAGTCCTACGGGGGGGCGGGCCGGTCGGCAATCTTCGGCCCACGCGGTGTCGAACTGGCGAAGGCGGATGTCTTCGAGTGCAAGAAGTTCGCGCTGCTGCCGATGGCGGAGTTCCGCGCAAAGCATCGCATCCCGGATGTCCACATGGATCTGTATCGACCGGTGTTTGACGCGTACCGCACGCGCTATGACCATAGCGGCTACCTCGACGAACTCCCGCAGAGCAAGCGCGAAGCCTTCGGACAATTCACGAAGAATTCGCGCTGGACACATTACTGGTAGTCGCACCGGCCCCGACGGGTACATCGGGGTAGAATTGGCGCATGGCGAAACGCAGGCAGACAGCGACCGGCGCCGGCACGCGTGAAGCCCTGATCCTTGCGGCCGAACGCCTGATCGCCGAGTACGGTATCGACGGCGTCTCCCTGCGACAGATCAATACGGCGGCCGGTCAGCGCAACTCATCCGCCGCGCATTATCACTTCGGCAACAAGAAGGTGCTGATTCGCTCGATCTACGATTATCGCCTCGACAGCGTTAATCGTCGCCGCCAGGCCGCGCTCGCGCAGCTCAGGGAAAGGGGGCACGAAGCGGACCTGCGCAGCATCGTCGAGACGATCGTCTACCCGCTGGTCGAGGAAATCGCGGAGAGCGAAGGCGGCAGCCACTATATCCGCTTCCTGGCGCAGGCCATCGGTCACCCGCAGAACGAGATACGGGAATATTCGGGCAGCAGCCTGACCGACGCGATGACCGAATCCTACCGGCTCCTGCAGGACGCCCTGACCGATGTCGGCGAGCCGATCCTCGGTCAGCGGTTCGGACTGATGTGGGAAATGATGATCCACTCACTGGCCGACCGGGAACGCCAGAGCGAACTGCATGCCCGCAGCATGCATATCAACTCCGAGCTGTTCGTCAGCAACCTGATCGACACGATCACCGGCGGCCTGTCGGCTCCGATCTCGCGGCGCACCACGGGCGCGCTGAATCGCCCGGACTCGCACTGAACCTGCGCGCGCCGGGATGCACCCGGGAGGTGCATTACGTTCCCCGTAGGAGCATGCCCGTCGCCTTTGGCCGCTCTGCGCCGTTTGTGGCGATGGGCCTTTTGAACGGCATATGACTGCTGTTAGGGTTACGACAACGCTGGAATAACAATCAGAAGGATCAGAGCATGGAGATGAAACCCTTAGGCAAATCGGGGATCGAGGTATCGTCGGTCGGCATCGGCTGCATGAATTTCGGCATGATGTGCGATCAGAGCACGACCGATGCGATCGTCAATGCCACGATCGACGCCGGCGTGAATTTCTTCGACGTTGCCGATATCTACGGCGGACCACACGGCAGCGCCGAGGCGTTGCTCGGCAAAGCGCTCGGGCCACGACGAAAGGACATCATCCTCGCGACAAAATTCGGCGCGAAGAAAACCGGGGGGGGCGGCGCAGCCGACGGCGGGGGCTCCGCCGATTACATCGCGAAGGCTGTCGAGAACAGTCTGAAACTGCTGGGCACGGACTACATCGACCTGTACCAGCATCACTTTCCCGATACGGGCACGCCCGTCGACGAGACGCTGCGCGCGCTCGACGATCTCGTACAACAGGGCAAGGTTCGCGCGATTGGCTGCTCGAATTACACCGGCGAGATGCTCGCACAAGCCGCCGGATTTGTATCAGGCAACGGTGGCGCACCCTACGTCTCGGCACAAAACCGGTACAGCCTGCTGTTCCGGGGTATCGAGGATGATCTCGTACCGGTCGCCGAACAGCACGGTGTCGGCGTGCTGCCCTACTTTCCGCTCGAGAGCGGATTGTTGACCGGCAAGTATCGACAAGGTCAGAAAGCCCCGGCGGACACGCGCTTCGGAAAATGGGGCGGCGGCGGCGCCTTCGCGTCTGATGATCGTTACGCGATCGTCGACAAGCTGCGCGCCTACGGCGAACAGATTGACCGCAGCGTCCTGGAGATCGCGATCGGCTGGCTTGCGGCGCAACCGTTCGTCAGCAGCGTCATCGCCGGCGTCACCCGGCCCGAACAGATCGGGCAGAACGTCATGGCGGCCGACTGGCAGCCGACGGACGAGGACCTGCAGGAGATCAGCCGCATCGCCGGCGCCTGAGCTGAAGAATCGCGGCTGGCGCAGTCCCGATCAAGAAATGACATGCGTCGGGAAGCCGCTCCTACGGGTGTTTTCCGTGCCCACCGCACGGTGCTGGTGTTTTCCGTACCCACCGCATGGTGCCGGTGTTTTCCGTAGGAGCGGCATCTTGCCGCGATTCCGCCGGTTTGTCAGCCACCCGTTAGTTACCGAAGCGGTACTGGAACTCTAACCCGACGTCGCGCCCGCGCTGCGGATTCAGCGCGTACATCAGCGTGGGCTCGCCGTCATTCGGCGCGCCGTTGACGGTCGAGATCGGGTCGGTCGCGAAGTTCACGAAGGTAAATGCGGCGAGCGGCGTATCGTTGTTCAGCAGGTTGCGCACGTATAACGTCGCCGTCCATGCGTCGCCGCGCAGGCCCGTCCGCAGGTTGACCATCTTCCGCTCCGGAATCCAGTTCAGATTAGACGCCCCGGCGTATTTCTTGGTTTCACCCATAAAGTCACCGCGCAGGAACGCTTCCATCGTGGCGCTGGCCTGGGCGTTTGCCTCGAATCCGAATACGAGCGAATGCGCCGGTGAATCCGGGATGGTATTGCCGGTAATGTCACCGTCGGTGCCTATCGTGTCGCCGTATTCCGGGTTGAAGCCCTCTTCGAACTCGCCCTTGTTGTACCCATAGTTGGCGAACACGGAGAGCCCGCCGTTTATCGCCCAGTTGGTCTCCAGTTCCAATCCGATGATCTTCGACGTACCCGCGTTGATCAGAATCGTAATCGGCGTGGTGCCACCGGTCCCACGCTGCGGCACATCGTCCAGGGCGAACAGCCCCTGGTTCGCCCAGTCGATGTAGAACACGGACAGGTTGGCCATGAAGCTGCGATCGAACCACGTGCTCTTGATGCCCACCTCGTAGGTCCACTGCTCCTCTTCCTTGAACTGCAGCTTGGCCTTCTGCTCCTCCGTGCACTCGGTGTCCAGCGGTATACCCGGGCCGATCGGATCGCCTGGTTGGCAATTGACGAGGTACGCCGTGAATTCAGACGGAATGTCGGAACGGAAGTACTCCTCGTTGAATCCGCCCGGCTTGTTGCCCTTCGCGATCAGGCCGTACAGCAGCATGTCCTCCGTCGGCTTGAAGTTCAATGTGAAGCGCGGAGTAAAGTTGTTGAAACTCAGTGAATCGCTGACCGGCGCCGGGTCGCCGGTAATTTCCGAGCGCTGGCCGCCGGTGATGTCTTTCTCATCCTTGGCCCAGCGCGCTTCGATGTCCAGGGTCCATTGCTCGGCAAGATCGAAACTCAAACTGCCGAAGACCGACTGGTTCGTCAGCCCCTGCACGCGCGGCGCGCCGAATTTCGTGCCGGGTGACGACCCGAAGACCGCGCCGGGACCCGTGATGCTGTGCTGAATGAAGGTTCTTTCCTGGTCGTAGTAATACACACCCAGCTTGCCGCGGATCGGCCTGTCGACCGGTGACGCGATCGAGTACTCGAACGAATAATCATCGGTGTCGGTCGCCGTATGGAACGCGAACAGCCCCCAGACCGCCCGCACTTCCTGATGATCGAGGTCAAACCCCGCATCAAACTCGTCCTTGCTGTATGACGCTCTGAATACTGACGTCCACTCACCAATATCCTGAATCCACTCACCGAACAGCCGATGCGTGTCGCGCCGCGAACCGGGCTGCACCGGTGCGGCCGTCAGCTCATCGTCAGGCAGCTGGCCGCCTAGCGGCGCGCCAACCGTCAGGCCGTTCAGGAGATCAGGAATATTCTTTCGGTTCTCCGTGCCGTCTATGCGGAACGGGCCGCAATACTCTGCCGTCGAAGTCAGGTACCACGGCTCTGCCGGGTCATCGGGGATGAAGCAATTCAGCGTATCGAAAACGTTATTGGGATAGTGCCCGTCATCGCCACGGGTGAAGTTGTACTTCAGGTTGATTTCCGTCGATTCGAACGGCAACCACGTCAACTTGGTCAGGATGTCGGCCGTCTCCTCCGCGCCGAGCGGCGACCAGTCGCCCTGCGTATTCTGTCCGTCGAACACCTGGGTAGTCGGCAGGAACGAGTCGCCGGGAACGAACGCGGAGTCCGGCTGCAGATTATTGTTCCACTGACCGCCGTACTCCTCGTAGCTTGCCGAAACGAGAAACAGAAGTTTGTCCGTGAATACCGGCCCACTGACCCACCCGCCGAGCATTCGATCGTCGCTCGTGCCGTAGCGTACATTCAGCTGTGTCTCGAACTCGTTGCTCGGCTTGCGCGTTACATAGTTGACGGCGCCGGAAAATGTGGCACGCCCGAACTGCGCAGATTGCGGGCCGCGCAGCACCTCGACACGCTCCATCGACTGCGTTGTGGCCGTCGAGATGCTGGCGGCGACGAACACGCCGTCGATGAAATACGACGCATTGGGTTCGCCTCGCGAGCCCGGGTTTGCCATGCCCCGGATCGTCGGCCGATCGAGATCGCGACCGACCCGCTGCGATGTCGAGAAGTTCGGGGTAAAAGCCGCGACGTCGTAATTATTCTGAATACCGCGCTCACGCATCTGCTCGCCGGAAAACGCGGAGATGGAAATCGGGACGTCCTGCAGGTTTTCTTCGGTCTTGCGCGCAGTCACGACCAGTTCATCGACCGTCTGCCCGACTGCGGGCGACGCAACCAAGGTGCACACGACAACGGCGACGGCAGCCCAGCTGCCGCCAGCTTCAAAATGCTGCGACATCGATCTCCCCCCGCGGGATTCCAGAGTGCTGAGCCCTGAAGCGATTCCTCGTAGCGCGTCCGGCGATCCGCTGACGATCCACTATTGGTACCAGGCGCACACACCAGCTGATGAAATTTCGAGCCTGTTCATCATTAACGGCGTGCCCTTTATTTCGCAGGTGAGCCCGCCGCAAGCGCGGTGCCGGCGCCGTCGGCAGCACGCCGGAACGTTGCCCTGCCGAACCACAGCACTATCACCGCGAGTGGCACGCTGAAACAGTTGACCAGCGCGATCGCCGACCCGACGGCCATGTCGTCGGCGAAGACGTACGAGGAGACAATTCCGACCCCTGTCGGCCCGAGGGTGGCCGTCACGAGGTTCAGAACGAACATCCAGGTGGCAGAGATCTGGGCGCGCATCTGGTTCGGTGTCACGACCTGCAACGCAGCCGGCGCTGCCGCCATTGAAATACTCGCACAGAACACAAACGGGCCGAATAGCCGGATCGCGATCTCCGGGTCGGTGGTCGTCGTCGACAGGAAACTCAGCGGCAAAAGTATGAACCCGGCGCCGATAGCAACGCGGAACGTCGCATCACTGTAGCCCTTCCGCTGCAGGAAATCGATCAGCCAACCGCCGAAATACACGCCCGCGGGCGACAGCACGATCAGAATCGAGCCGAGCGTCAGGCCCGCCTCCGGCAGCGAGTAACCGAGCACCCGCGTGTAATACGCGGGCACCCAGGTCAGGATCGTCGTGATCGGCATGGCCAGCAAAGCAAAGCCCATGAAGTGTGACAGGAACAGCTTGCGGTGCTGCCTGACATAACCGAGCACTTCGCTCAGCGGGATGCCGCCTTCGTGGCCCGCCATCGTTCCACGCCGCACCGGCTCCGTCACGGTCGCCATCAGCAGCGCGACGATGATGCCCGGCAAGCCAACGGCAATGAAAACGACCTGCCACGGTGCGACTGCACCGACCAGCGGCAACGACAAATCCGGCGAGCCCATCGCGAAACGAATGACGAGCCCGCCGATCAGGAACGAGAGGCCGGCGCCGACGAACGCGCCGGCCTGATAGACGCCCAACGCCCTGCCGAGTTTCTCCTTGGGGAAATAGTCCGAGATCATCGAGTACGCGGCCGGCGATAACGCGGCCTGGCCGACGCCGACGCCGACTCGCGCGAGGAACAGCCCCAGGAAATTCCTCGCCAGGCCGCACGCGGCCGTCATGATGCTCCAGAGAAGGATACCGATACCGATGATCCGGCGCCGACTGTAACGATCGGCCCAACGGCCTATCGGGATACCCACGGCCGCGTAAAATACGGCGAATGCGATTCCCTGGAGCAGGCCGATCCCGAAGTCGGAGATGCCGAGATCGGCCTTGATCGGGCCGACGAGCAGCGCAATGATGATCCGGTCGATAAAGGAGAAGAGAAAGGCGACAACCAGAAGGCAGACTGCATACCACGCCTTGCCGGGACTCGGCCAAGGCTGCCCGTTCGAATCGCCGTTACTCATTTATCCTCCCTTCTGATCATCCCCGGTGGTAGAGGCCGGCCATCCGCAACCGGAAGCGCATCGCTGACGAATCGCGGCAAGATGCCGCTCCTACGAAAAACATCCGTAGGAGCGGCATCTTGCCGCGATTCCGTGGCGATGCGTAGCCTGCTGGTGAGCGATGTTCCGCAGGTGAACGGCGATTGCCTGCAGGTCCCCATCGGCGATGTACGCGAACCCGGGCATGGCCCGCCCTGAGATGGACGCCGGGTCAGGCCCATGACCATCGCAACCCGATTACCCAATCGGCTCGTTCCGGGTGACGATCGTTCCGCGCTGCCAGTCGTAATCGGCGATAACAAATGCGTGTAACGCGCGGACGATCCGGCTGTATTGAGACTCGGGTGAATTAGCATCGACGCTGGTTGCCAGTCGCGGGATCCATCCCACCAGGTGTCGCTCGGTGAAATCGACCTGCGCAAGTTGATATGACAGCACATCCGATTCGGTCGTCGCCTCGCGATAGCACAGGTAGTGCATGAACTCGAGCTCGACCGATAAGTGATCGGGCGCCCAAGCAAATTTCTCGCCGAGCTTATAGTTAAAATAGTTATAGAAGCGTACGAGGTCTTCTCGCGTGCCGCCGCGCTGACCGGTCTGCAGGTCCTCGCGAATTGGCACAGGCGGTCCGTCACTGCCGACCTCGAACAGCCCGCTATACTCGCGCTTCAGCGTGTCGAGATCGGCATCTGCAAATTCGCTCAGCAATGCATCCAGCGCAGTACCGTACTCCACGCCCGCACCCGCACCGATCTTGTGGCGCAACGACGCGCGCGGATCGAGGTCGTGTGGCGACGCGACCAGTTCCGACCAGGCCGCATAGCAGGCGCAGCGAGCCGGCGCGGAGGCTTCGGTTTCGCGGTCGACCACCGAGCGTGTGCCCGGCGCGGTGGTGGCCTGCGGCGCCTCGCTCATTTCGCGAACTCCAGCCGTATGTTCGGGTCGGCTGTCTCGAACTCGCAGGTGACCGCCTTACCGGTCTGATGCGGCACGAAATTCAGCTGCGCGGCGACCGCGCCGCCACTCAGGCCCTGGACGAATGTTCTTCGGGTAGTGGGTACGGACATGATGGAAGCCTGCCGGTGGCGGCCCGGACGTGGGGTGACACCTATCAATGAAATAGCGACAGCCTAGTGGGCGACCCTGAGCAAGGCAAGCGAACCCGCAAACGTTCCCGTAAAATTGCCGCATCATGATCACCTACACCGAAGCCCTCGCACTGATCGACGGCGCCGTCGGCCCGGCGGCGGCCGCCGCGCTACCGCTGCGCGAGCTGATCGGCGCCGCCACGAGCGAAGCACTGTCCAGCAATCTGCCCGTACCGGGCTTCGCGAACGCGGCAATGGACGGATTCGCATTGCGCGCCGACGAGACCGCGGCGGCAGCGGTGGATGCACCGCTGACTTTGGCCGTCGCAGGCATCGTGGCGGCCGGCGATCCGCCCCCGGACGACCCACCCCCCGGGGCCAGCATCGAGATCATGACCGGCGCGCCGATGCCGGCCGGCTGCGATGCCGTGGTGCCCATCGAGCGGGTCGTCACGCAGGGAGACCCGATCACCTCGATCCGGCTCGACGCCCCGGTCGCGCCCGGTCAGCATGTCCGCCTGGCCGGCGAGGATTTCGTGATCGGCCAGCCGGTACTGGGGAGCGGATGCCTGATCGAACCGCACGGCGTCATGGCGCTCGCGGCGACCGGTATCGACGAAGTCCACGGTCGCGCGGCGCCCCGCATCGCGATCGTCACGACCGGCAGCGAACTGACGGACCGCGGCACGCCCATGCAAGAGGGCATGATCCGGGATGCCAACGGCCCCTACCTGGAGGCATTCATCGCGCAGACCGGCACACGCCTGACGACACGACGCAACGTGCCCGACGAGGTCCCCGCCCTGGACGCGGCATTACGCGAACTGGCCGGATCGGCCGACCTGGTCCTGACGACCGGCGGCGTCTCGGCCGGGCGCTACGACCTGATCCCGGATGCCATCAAGCGCACGGGCGGCGAGGTGATCTTCCACCAAGTCGCGATTCGCCCCGGCAAGCCGCTGCTGTTCGCGCGGCTCGGAGACGGTACGCCCCTGTTCGGCCTGCCCGGCAACCCGATCGCCGTCGCCGTCGGCTTGAGATTTTTCGTCGTGCCGGCTCTGCGTCGTCTGCAGGGTCTGGCGCCGGAGCAATTCCACACCACCGTCAGCGACGCGGAGATTCGCAAGCGCCCGGATCTGCGTTTCTTCGGCAAGGCCTCTGCCGCGATCGACGCCGACGGGCGATTGCGTACCCGGCTGCTGCCGGGTCAGGAATCGTTCAAGATTCACCCACTGGCCGCAGCGAATTGCTGGGCGATCGTGCCGGAGGGCCGGGAGCACGTCGCGATAGGCGAACTGATCCAGGTCGCGCCGCTCTACCCGACCGGCTTCCTGCAGCCGGCCATCGACTCGCCAGCTTGAAACCGCCCGTGCAATGGCGAACTGCCGCCATGAATTCGTAGGAGCGGCTTCCCGACGCTTGCCATTTCTTGATCGGGACTGCGTCCAGCCGCGATCAGCAATTATCGCGGCAAGATG
>SMVA01004680.1_pt1 | contig 10635 bp, 7 predicted proteins | sample 2456451 | NCBI WGS metagenome assembly SMVA01 (sample SAMN11095933, study PRJNA526329) | marine sediment metagenome | biome: Marine sediment; feature: Surficial sediment; material: Deep marine sediment; isolation source: Hadal surficial sediment | place: Pacific Ocean | collected 2014-05 | depth 0-1...
AAACCACCAGGTAGCGCGAAAGTTCGGACATCATCATACCCTTTGGTTTTCTATATAACGCCGCCAGCACATCAAACCTCGGTAGCGTTGTATTAAACTCGATCCTCAATCGTTCGCGCATTTCTGATTCCAGCTTGCGGGTGGACCGCAACAGACGTAGCCACAGGCGCAATCGTGCCTTGCTGTCGCTTTGCTTCCGCACGGGTTGTACAGCATTTGCCATCACACATGCCCGCCTGCAATCTGGATGGATTGTCCGGTCACCGCATCAGAACCCGGCCCACACAACCAAAGCGCCGCAGTAGCGACCTCCTCCGGTTCGATCAAACGGCCACCCGGGTTGGTGTCGGTCAGCACTTTAAGTGCGGCTTCTTCCGTCATACCGGTTTTGGCCACTATATTAGCGACACTGCGGGTAATAATCGGGGTGCGGACGTAACCCGGGCAAATGGCATTGACGGTTACATTCTTTGCCAGTGTTTCTTCTGCCAGCGCCCGCACAAGCCCGATCATCCCGTGCTTGGAGGCGCAATAAGCGGTGCCCCGTGCAAGTCCTTTTTGTCCGGCGATGGATGATATGGCGATAATCCTGCCCCAGCCATTTTCCAGCATGCCGGGCAATGCCGCACGCATGGTAAGAAATGCACCATCGAGATTGGTTGCCATGGTGCGCCGCCAGAAGGTCAGATCGGACTTGCCGATCGGTAAAGTTTCGGCAATGCCTGCATTGGCCACCACGATGTCGATCGCACCCGCTGCCTCGGCGGCCACCCTGAAGGTTTGCTCAGTCTGGCCCTCATCGGTGACATCAAGTAACAGCATACGGATATTGGCAGACCGGGAAGCGATTTCTTCCAGCGGTTCCGGTCGTCTGCCGGTGATCGTGACCGTGGCACCCGCCTCGGCTAAGGCAAGCGCAATGGCCGCACCGATACCGGTTCCGCCACCGGTGATCAATGCGTGATGTTTGCTTAAATCAGTCATTTCTCCACCGTTTTCAAACCCGGATTGCAACACCTTCGCCACGCTCGGCAAGGCGTATCATTTGTTCGCCACCCGCTTGATAGGGCTCTAACCATTTGACCTGATCATCCCCGAGTGCCGCCGCCGCATGCAAAGTCCAGTATGGATTGGCGAGATGGGGCCTGGCAAGACAGACAAGATCGGCGCGACCGGCCATCAGGATTGAATTGACATGGTCCGGTTCGTAGATATTACCGACCGCCATGGTGGCCATGCCGGTTTCATTACGGATACGGTCTGAGAATGGTGTCTGGTACATGCGGCCATAGCGCGGCTCGGCCAGGGTAGAGGTCTGACCGGATGAAACATCGCAGATGTCAACGCCTGCCTGTTGCAGCATGCGCGCAATATCCACTGCATCTTCCGGTGTAATCCCATCACTACCAACCCAGTCGTTGGCTGATATGCGCACAGAGATCGGCATTTCGACCGGTGTCACTGCTCGTACCGAATGAAAGATTTCAAGCGGAAACCGCATGCGGTTTTCAAGGTTTCCACCATATTCGTCATCGCGACGATTGGTCAGGGGTGTAATGAATGAGGACAGCAGGTAGCCGTGGGCACAATGCAGTTCCAGCATGTCAAAACCCGCCTGAATGGCCATTTCGGCAGAGGCCACGAATTGATCGCGAACCCTTTCCATATCGTCGCGGGTCATCGCCTTCGGTGACTGGTTGTTCTTTGACCAGGCAATACCTGAAGCTGATATCAGTGGCCAGTTACCATTAAGCAGCGGCGCATCCATTTCCTGCCAGCCCAGTTGCGTGGATCCCTTGGGCCCTGCATGACCCAGCTGGCAACAAATTTTTGCGCCGGTTTCAGCATGTACAAATTCGGTAATTCGCCGCCAGGCCGCGACATGCTCCGGCGCATAAAGTCCCGTGCATCCGGGTGTTATCCGCGCATCGGCAGAGGTGCACGTCATCTCGACAAAAACAAGCCCGGCACCCCCCTTGGCACGCTCGCAATAGTGGGTAAAATGCCAGTCAGTCGGGCAACCGTCGATCGCCTTGTATTGGGCCATGGGTGAGACGACGACACGGTTCTTCAGCTCCAGACCGCGCAATTTGTATGGCGCAAACATCGGTGCCCTTGGCTTTTCGTCATTGACACCAGCCCCGGACTGAAACCATGTCTCGGCGCTTTCAAGCCATGCTTTATCGCGCAGTCGCAGGTTTTCATGGCTGATACGCTGCGAACGGGTCAGCAAGGTATAATTGAACTGCACCGGATCGAGATCCAGGTAGCGTTCGACATCCTCAAACCATTCCAGGGAATTGCGGGCAGCGGATTGCAGGCGCAATACTTCCAGTCGACGGGCATCCTGGTACTTTTCAAAAGCCACCGCCACGGTTGATTCTTCATGTAGATAGTCGGCCAGCGCTATCGCGCTTTCCATTGCCAGTTTGGTACCGGAGCCAATCGAAAAATGCGCGGTCGCTGAAGCATCCCCCATCAATACGATATTTTCGTGTGACCAGTTTTCGCACAGCACCCGTGGAAATTTCATCCATGCAGAGCCACGTATGTGGCTGGCATTGGTCAACAGGGAATGACCGCCCAGGTATTTGGCAAATATCTCTTCACATATGGCGATGGATTGTTGCTGGCTTAGATCGGCAAAACCATATTTTTCATAGACATCGTCATTGCATTCAACGATGAAGGTCGCCGTATCATCATCAAATTGATAAGCATGGGCCCAAATCCAACCCTTGTCGGTGTTTTCAAAAATGAAGGTGAATGCATCATCAAATTTCTGGTGGGTTCCAAGCCAGATAAAATTGCATTTGCGCAACTCGATGTGCGGTTTGAAATGATCAGCGTATTCCAGCCTCGTTTTGGAATTCAGGCCTTCTGAGGCAACCACGAGGTCATAGTCTTTTGCATAATGCGCAGCACTTTCAACTTCAGTATTGAAGCGGATTTCCACACCAAGATTTTTCGCTCGCTGTTGCAGAATAGACAACAACTTCTGCCGTCCGATACCGCAAAATCCGTGACCGCCGGAGGTGGTTTCCGTACCGCGATAATGCACCGTGATATTGTCCCAATAGGCGAAGTTCCTGCGGATGTCTGCTGCGCTTAACGCATCATTTTCCGCAAGAATATCCAGTGATTCAGCAGATAACACCACACCCCAGCCGAAGGTGTCATCGGGGCGGTTGCGTTCGATTACCACGACCTCGTGGCAGGGGTCGCGTAGCTTCATGCTTATGGCGAAATACAGACCCGCCGGACCACCACCGAGACACGCAACTTTCATGACTGAATTCCCACCTGATTATTTACAAATCAGCATGACATCGTTGTTAATTAATTTCAAGTATGAATATTTTATATTTAAACTAGTTTTGTGGATACCAGCCGCCGCCGAGGGCTTTGTACAAGGTAATGTAGGAGACCAGTTGCTGGCGGTGGGTTGATGAGGCCAGCAACTCGGCGCGGAACAGCGAACGCTCCGACTCCAACACCTCGAGGTACGAGGTTACACCACCGTCATAACGCGCACGGGATAACATGGCGGCACTGGCGGCGGATTCCTCCTGTTTATCTCTTGCCACGACCTCGAGCTCGAAGGTGTTTACGCTGATCAGGGAATCTTCCACTTCCTGTAATGCCTGCAAAACGGTTTGCTGGTAGTTGAGTAATGCCTGCTCGGTCCGTGCAATTTCAACATCTACCCTGCGTTTGTTTCTGCCGGCGTTTAACACCGGCGCAATTAACCCGGCACTCAAGCCCCAGGTCTTGTTATCACTGGTGAAAAACCCTGAAAGCTCATCACTGACAAGACCCAGCGTGCCGGTCAGGCTCAAGGATGGGAACCGGATTGCTTCGGCGACTCCAATACGCGCTGTCTGTGCCGCCAGTTGCTGTTCGGCAACACGTATATCCGGGCGACGCTCCAACAACTCGGACGGCAAACCCGAGGGTACCTTGATCGGTGCCAGTGAACGGATGATATGGCGATCGCGCATGATTGCACCCGGGTGCTGGCCCAACAGGATGTTAAGCAGGTTCTCCGCCTGTACATCTTCCCGCTGCAAGGCGACCAACTGGGCTTCGGCATCATATTTTTCGATCTCGGCCTGCTTGACATCGATCAGCGCCACCGTACCCCGGTCAAACCGGGCCTGGATAATGTCCAGTGATTCATTGCGGGTGCGCAGGGTTCGCACGGCGATGACGACCCGGGCATCCAGATCCAGTAACAGCAGGTAGACGGAGGCCACATCGGAGATCAGCGTAATCATGACGCTGTTACCGGCGTCCACCGTCGCCAGTAACTCGGCCTGCGCGGCTTCGGTTGAGCGTCTGAGCTTGCCCCACAGATCCAGTTCAAAGGACAGGTTTCCCGCCAGCACAAAATTGTTGCTGACCGGCAGGATAACGGCAGTGCCGGCGATGGAATTGCCACGATTGGCGCCCGCCGACACTTCAAACTGCGGGTACTGATCGGATCTCACAAAGCCCAGGTTAGCCCTGGCTTCTTCGATACGCGAGATAGCGATACGCAAATCCTTGTTTTGTTCCAGCGCAATCCTGATCAGGCTGTTGAGCTGTTCATCACCAAATAATTCCCACCAATTCAGGTTGGCAATCGATGTGCCGCTTTCTATAGCCTGTTCAAAGGCTTCGGGTGTGGCTGTATCCGGTCGCTCATAGTCCGGGCCCATCGCACAGCCCGCCACCAACAGGGTACCAAGCGTGACGGCTGCGATTCGCAATCCGCGTGTTTTCACAGATTTTCACCTTCAAAAGCAGATCCGGCAGCGTCATCTTTTTTCTTGTCACGCCCGCTTAAGCGTTCCACCATCACAAATAGCGCCGGCACCACCAATACACCCAGCACCGTGGCAGCCAGCATGCCGGAAAACACCGTCACACCCATCACCTTGCGTGCTTCTGCCCCCGCGCCGGTGGCGACCAGTAAGGGCACCACACCCAGAATGAATGAAAACGCCGTCATCAGGATCGGGCGGAATCGATCGCGGGCTGCTGCAAGCGCAGCGTCGAGTGCAGACATGCCTTGATCCGATTTCATCTTGGCAAATTCAACGATCAGGATGGCGTTTTTGGCCGACATGCCGATCAGCATGACCAGGCCGATCTGGGCAAACACATTGTTTTGATAACCGGGCAGGAACAAACCGGCAATCCACAAACCAAGCATGGCCCCGAATATCGCGATCGGCGTACCGAGCATGACCCCCAACGGTAATGACCAGCTTTCATACTGGGCCGCGAGTATCAGGAATACGAACAACAGCGCCAGTATAAAGACCTGCGAACCGGAACCGGCAGCCGCCTTTTCCTGGAAACTCATGGCATTCCACGAGTAAGCCATATCATCCGGAAGATACTCATTGGCCACTTCTTCCAATGCATTAAGGGCCTGGTCCGAGCTATACCCCGGTGCCGGGGCGCCTGTAATTTCCGCAGCCCTGAACAGGTTAAAGCGATTGGTATATTCCGGCCCCTGTGTGCGTGAAGTGTTGACCAGCGTCGACAGCGGCACCATCTTGCCACTGGCGCCACGCACAAAGAAATAACGAATGTCATCGGGGCTGCTTCGGTACTCCGGTTCGGCCTGCACGTAGACCTTGTACAGGCGCCCGAAACGATTGAAATCATTGACATATGCGCCGCCCAGGAATGAACCCAGGGCGGTATTGACATCAGCCGGTGAGACCCCGAGCTTCAACACCATATCGGTGTTTACGTCAGCAAAAATCTGCGGCACATTGGCACGGAACATCGAATTGATGGCGCCGATTTCCGGGCGTTTCCGGGCAGCCTGAATAAAGCCATCGGCCTGGTCTGCCAGGTAGGCCGGTGAACTGCCACCCCGATCCTGCAGCATCAGGCTGAAACCCGAACCGGTACCAAGGCCGGGTATGGCCGGCGGGCCGAATGCAAATGCGACGGCACCCGGAATATTCCGGGCCAGTTGCCGGTTAATCTTCCGGATCAGGTCATTGACATGCAGGCCGTCCCCGCCGCGCTCAGACCAGTGTTTTAACGAAACAAAGAAAAAAGCATTATTAGGCGATAGCGATGCGGTCAACAGGCTGAAACCAGCCACGGCTGTGACCGAATCCACACCGGCAGTGTTAATGAGAATATCCTCTATCTGCGCTGTGATGACATCGGTGCGCTCCAGCGATGCTGCATCGGGCAATTGTACATTCACCAGGAAATAGCCTTGATCTTCTTCCGGTACAAAGCCACCCGGTACCAATCCAAACAAGCTGCTCATCAGGAAGATGACCACCGCCATTGCCGCGACACTGACGATCAGTTTGCGTGAAAACAGACCCGCAATTTTCATATACGTGTTGGTTGTACGGTCGAAAGCGCGGTTGAAACGATTGTAAAATGGCGTTAACAGGTTGTCTTTCTTCTCTGATGGCGGTCTTAACAGCAGGGCACTGAGTGCCGGACTTAATGTCAGTGCATTGATCGATGAAATGGCCACCGAAATGGCAATGGTAATGGCGAATTGCTGATAAAGACGCCCGGTGATCCCGCCCATCATGGCCACCGGTACAAATACGGCGATCAGCGCCAAAGAAGTCGCAACGATGGGGCCGGAAACCTCTTTCATTGCAGCAATGGTTGCTTCAACCGGTTTCAAGCCTTTCTCCATTTTGGCAGTCACGGCTTCGACCACCACAATGGCGTCATCCACCACGATACCGATAGCCAGCACCAGGCCCAGCAGGGACAGGGTATTGATCGAAAAACCCAGCAGCGGGAACACCGCAAAGGTTCCGATCAATGATACCGGCACGGCAATCGCAGGAATCAGCGTGGCGCGCCAGTTCTGCAGGAAGATAAACACCACCAGGATAACCAGCAGCATGGCCTGCCACAGTGTCGTGATGATCTCCTTGATGCCTTCTTCAATCGCCAGCGTGGTATCGAGTGACACCAGGTACTCCAGGTCATCGGGGAAATCACGCGCCATTTCCTCCATGACCGCTTTGATTTCACTGGCCACTTCCAGTCCGTTCGCCCCCGGCAACTGGTAGATAGACAGGATCGCGGCCGGTCCGCCATTCAGACGGCTGATGGCGTTATATGAAAGCGTACCCAACTCAACCCGGGCGATATCCTTGATCCGTACTTGCGAGCCATCTGAATTCGAGCGCACCACGACGTTGCCAAACTCTTCGGCGGTGGAAAGACGGCCCCTGGTGCGGACCTGGTAAGTAAATTGTGTACCCGCAACCGCCGGTGGCCCACCGATCTGGCCTGCAGGTGCGATCACGTTTTGCTCCCTGATGGCGTTGGTGATATCCGGTACCGTCAGACCAAGTTTGGCCAGTTGATCGGGCTTGACCCATATGCGCATGGCGTAATCACTGCCACCGAGGACGGATGCCTGCCCGACGCCTTTGATCCGTGCGATTGCATCGAGGATGTTGATCGTCAGGTAGTTACTCTGGAAGTTCTGGTCATAGCTGCCTTTGGGTGAATACAGACTCACCAGCAACAGCGGAAATGACAATTTCTTTTTAACGGTGACGCCGAGGCGTTTTACTTCCTCGGGTATGCTGGCAGTGGCTTCCGATACCCGGTTCTGTACCAGCACATTGGACATATCGAGATCGGAACCGACTTCAAACGATACCGTCAAGGTCATCGTGCCGTCATTGGAATTGACGGACTTCATATACAGCATGTTTTCCACACCGTTGACCTTCTGCTCCAGCGGTGTGGCCACAGATTGTTCAACGGCCTCGGCATTGGCACCGGTGTAGGTTGCCGATACCGAAACTTCCGGCGGTGTGATTTCGGGATATTGGGAAACCGGCAAGCCCCTCAGCGCAACCACACCAACCAACACGATAATGATCGCAATTACCATCGCCACGATCGGGCGGTGTACGAAAAACTCAGCCATTATGCCGCGCTAGCCTTGCATTGGTTGCGGATCAACCTGCATACCCGGTCGGACTTTTTGCAAGCCTTCAACGATGATGGTTTCACCACCCATGAGCCCCGTAGTAACCACGATGTCGTTACCGGTTTCCGGGCCTAGTTCAATTTCTATGACCTCCACCTGGTTTTGCTGGTTAACCGCATAAACGCGGAACCTGCCCTGCAACTCGACGACTGCCTTACGTGGAATCACGACCGCAGCGTTAAGTGTCCTGTATTGCGCCCTGACGCGGGCGAACTGTCCAGGTAATAGCACGTTATCCGGGTTCGGGAATGCGGCCTCAAGTGTATAGGTTCCGGTTTCTGGATTGATGGACTGCGCACTGGCGATGATAGACCCCAATTCAGTGTGCTCTGTGCCATCCGCCAACAACAGAACGAGGTCTGCAGGTCTGTCACTGCTGCTATTGGGTTTCCTTCGATCATCGCGGGTTGAGAAATAACGGGCAAAGGTCAGATATTCACGTTCAGATATTGAAAACCTGACATGGATCGGATCGATGTCCGACAGGGTATTCAATACCACCGGGTTCGGCTCACGGCCGACAAATTCGCCCGGCTTGGCCTTGGTCAAACCAATGAGGCCGTCAATAGGCGCCTTGATCCGCGTGTAGCTTAACTCGATTTCGGCCAGCTCAACATTGGCTTCGCTGGCCCTGACGTTGGCCCTGGCTGCTGCTTCCAGCGCAACTGCCGAGTCCAGATCCTGTTCGCTGACGGCCTTGATTTCGGCCAATGGCCGGATACGGGCAAGATCTGATTGTGTTTTGGCACGGTTGGTTTGTGCCGCTGCCAACTCGCTTTGCGCTGCCACCAGTTTTGCCTGGAATGGCTGCGCATCCACGGTGTAGAGCACGTCACCCTTTTTAACAAAGGTGCCTTCCTCGAACTCCATGGTCTCGAGATAGCCCTCAACCCGGGTCCGGATCGGTACATCCTGGGTACCCATGGTGGTGCCGACCATTTCCGTGGTCAGTGCTACATCTTTCACACTCGATTGTGTCACACGGACCGTAAGCGGTGGTGCCTGGCCAGTAGCTTTTTCAGAGGAATCACAAGCGCCCAGCATGAGCGCCAGAACGCCTACAGCTATAAACTTCACGGCTTAACGAATTTCAGTGTCCAACGATCCGTGTTGCCTGTTACGGTTTTGCGACCAACTTCATAACGAAGTTCATCATCCGGTTTAAAGTGCAGGTCTGAGAAATCAACAAACTCAAAACCGGCAGCCTGGATCTCATGAATCGCCGATACCGGATCAATCCTGCGACGGTTTGCAGAATTATCGTCTTCCATATGCCGGCGTGTATGATCAACAACCGCATACACCCCACCTGATTTCAGCGCATCATAGGCAGCCTTGTTCATCGCCGCTCGGCCTTCATCTTCGAAATTGTGGTAATTTCGGAATGTCAGCACCATGTCCATCCCGGTTACACCCAGCCCGGTAGTTTCCAGCGTGTACAAACGCGCACCTTCTTTACGATAAAGTTTTGCATCGGTCGCAATGATTTGCACATCCGCAAAACCTTCTTTGGTGAGCAGGGACTCTGAAATCCGACTTGTCCCCAGTGCCGCGTAAAACTCGCCGTTGTCCTGCACAACGGGTGCCAGCAACTTCGTATACCAGCCGCCACCCGGAACCAGCTCGACAATCTTCATATCGTCACGCAGACCGAAAAACTTCAGTGTGGCTATCGGACGACGGTTACGGTCACGGTCTTTTTCGGCATCCGTGCGGATATCAGCGCCCATGGCAGTTTTAAGCTTGGCCTCAACTGCATCAAAGTCATCAGCAAACGCCATGCCAAAGGAAAGCATCAACAAAACACTAAGAAAATATTTCATCAGAAAATCCTGTTATTCAGTTGCAACAATGAGGTGTACAAGCATAAAGGAATTAGGTGCGGAAAGCCGCCTGCATTGCTTACCTCGGCTTATATTCCTCGGCTTCCTGTCTGCTGAGCTTTTCCACCCTCAATGTCCAGTTAGCAAAATTAGCCGTTACCTCAAAACGGAAACGGCCACTCTGACTAAACAAGCGCGCGCCATCGCTGATCCACTTGGTGGAAATAACTTTGCCAAGGAAATGGCCATTGCTTGCGTCAAACAGGTCGACCTGTAATCCCATGGATTTCTCAAATTCGCTGGACACTACCCAATCGAGTACCCATGGCGCCATTACTTCAAACTCCGCAGTGGTCTTGTCGCCACTGCCTTTGAACTCCCTGATCAACTCCTTGCCGCTTGCGCCAGTTGCAAAACAAAGCAATGCCGCAAGCATTCCCAATCTTAAGATGTGTGTTTTCACGCTAGCCTCCTTATCTACATATTATTCTAGTACAACAATCAATTTACATCTGAACAGGCGAACATGCACTGAAAATGCTGAATGCTGTTTTCAAGTAGTCCTTTCCGGTGGAGAAAACCAAGAAGATCAATAATCCGTTCCTGCTATTACTGGTCATTTTCACTCTTGCCACACCAGCGCGTGCAGCTGAAAACGGCCAAATATAGTCATTTCGTTCCACTTTCTTGCGAGTTTTTAAAGCCGCGTTAGTCGGACGTTTCTGCCCGGCTCAAACCGGTGGTTCAGATAACATAGCGCTGAAACAATCATATTATCGCAACTGGCTATCCTTGCTGCCGCGCCGGTTGTATCCA
>SMVA01357873.1_pt1 | contig 10634 bp, 9 predicted proteins | sample 2456451 | NCBI WGS metagenome assembly SMVA01 (sample SAMN11095933, study PRJNA526329) | marine sediment metagenome | biome: Marine sediment; feature: Surficial sediment; material: Deep marine sediment; isolation source: Hadal surficial sediment | place: Pacific Ocean | collected 2014-05 | depth 0-1...
ATCTTGAAGCGGCTCCGGCCCGCTCCCCCACGCGGCCACACCCTAGGATACTGGCGTTGGGTGGTCGGGCGGGGGCGCGGGCCGGAGCCGCCTCCGCACATAGGTAGAGGCGTTAGCCGATCGCCGCGCGGGCCTGTTCGCAGATCTGCTTGAACGCGTCGGGTTCGCGCACCGCGATGTCCGACAGAACCTTGCGGTCGATCTCTATGCCGGCCCGCTTGATGCCGTTCATGAACTGGGAATAGGTCATGCCGTGCTGGCGCACGCCGGCATTGATGCGCTGAATCCACAGCGCGCGGAAATTGCGCTTGCGCACGCGCCGGTCGCGATAGGCGTATTGCAGCCCCTTCTCGACCTTTTCCTTGGCGACCCGGAAGGCGGTCCGGTTGCGGCCGCGATACCCCTTGGCGAGGGCCAGGATCTTCTTGTGCTTTGCGTGGGCCTGAACCCTGCCTCTCACACGTGACATGGTATTTCTCCGTCAGACGATAGCGATTAGGTAAAGCCGTGAATTCTGGCCGAGCCGATCAGGCGCGGCTCAGAGATAGGGCATGTAGGACCGGACCAGCTTGACGTCCGGTGCCGACAGCAGCGTGTGGCCACGCGCCTTGCGTTTCATGTCCTTGGGCTTTTCCTCGAGGCAATGGCGCTTATACGCAAAGTTGCGTTTGATCTTGCCGGTACCCGTCCTGGAGAAGCGCTTCTTGGCGCTCGATTTGGTCTTCATCTTGGGCATTTCGGTCGTCCTTAAAATTGCCCTGTCGGGCTGTTCGCCGTTTCGGACCGCCTCGGCATGCCCTGCCGGGCGGCCCCGTGCCCGCGGAGCCAAAACCCCGCGAGAGCGCGCGGTTATAGCCGCGATGCGGGGTGAATGCAAGCCATCGATGGGGATCACGCGCGGATCATGGGTAGCGTTACCTTAACTTCTTATTAACCATATCGGACTTAGGTAGCCATGCCCAACACATGAAACCCGATACCGAGGAAAAGATAGCGACACGTTGGGAAGACTATATAAGCGCGCCCCAGACCAGGGGCACCCCCGCCACGTGCCGGACGGCATGCGCCGCCGCCTTCGAACCCGTGCGCCGGATCATCAAACAGGTGATCGCGGCACAACGGCCCGCCACCATCGCCGTTCTGGGCGCCGGGGTGCTCAACGACATCCCCTTCGGCGACTTGGTTCAATCGGGCAGCGACATCCATTTCGTGGACTGGATTCCCGGCATCGTGGATACCGGCCTGACCCAGTCGTGCATCGACCACGACGATACGGGCAAGCCGCGCTGCGTATTCTGCACGCTGGGCCCCGAGCAGGCGCCGGCCTGGTGCCGGCGTTTCGCCGTCACACCGTCCGAGAGCAGCGGCGTTTGCCGGAACTTCGAGCCCGTCGACCAGGCGACGCCGGCCTGCAAGGCCTATGAACGCGGGACCCGGCCAGTCGTCCATTGCAACGACGTCACCGGCGGTTACGCCAGCGCTTTCGCCCGCCATTGGTTCGAGACCGTGAAATCCGCCGACTCATGGCGACAGGCCATCAAGCAGGCAGGCCGCGCCGCCCGGCGGACCCGGCATGACGGCGCCCCGATCGAAATTGCCGACGGCAGCGTCGATCTGGTGACGTCGTCCATGCTCCTGTCGCAATTCGCCTACGAGCCCTATCTGTATCTCTCGAAACAGGTCGCCGCGAAGCTGGGGCCGCCTTCGGCACAGGAAGACCGCCAGTTGGCGAAGCCGCTGGCGGCGTTGCTGGAGATGCTGACGGTCAACCAGATCGAATGCCATCTCGACGAGGTCGAACGCATCATGGCCCCTGATGGGCGGCTGTTCGTTGCCTTCGAAATGTTCCATTACGAACCCGAAAGCGGGGCCAATATCCTGGTTGGCGAAATGCACCGGGCACTGGAAATTCTTGGCCACCGCTTCGATTTCGATTTCGACCTGCTGCCCGCCCGGGATTCCGTGGTCGAGACACGGGCGCACGGCGAACCCTCGGTCGTGCATGCCTTCCTGCTGCGCCGCCGGACAGGCTGAAATCGGCAGGTTCCTGACGGGGTAATAATTTCGCGATTACGACGACTGTCGCTTTACTCCAGGCTCGCCCGCCATATTTCAATGATAGCGCTCCTGTTGAATTGCAATCCGATTTCTTGGAACCATGGGGGGATGGGGATAGATGCTGGCGTTCGCCTTGCTTGCCACGTCTATCGCGCTTCAGTTGACCGCCGCCGTCATCGCGCTTCGATTGATCCGCGTAACCGGCGGGCGCGTCGCCTGGTCGATAATCGCAACGGCGTTGCTGTTGATGGGGGCCCGGCAGGCGATCACTTTTTACGGGCTGCTTGCGGGCGACGGGGCGATCCAGCCCGATCTCGCCGCGGAGTCCGTCGCCCTGATCATTTCCGCCCTCATGGTGGCCGGAGTCGCGATGATGGGCCCGCTGCTTCGCAAGGGTCCACGGTCCGAGCAGGCCCTGCGCGAGAGCGACGCCCGGCTTCGCGGCATCATGAACAACACCGCGGACGGGATCATTACGATCGACGAGCAGGGCGCGATCGACTCGTTCAACCATGCCGCGGAACTCATGTTCGGATACACGGCGGAGGAGATGCGGGGCCTGAACGTCTCGAAACTCATGCCGGAACCGCATCACGGTCAGCACGACCAGTATCTCAAAAACTATCTGCGTACCGGCAAGGGCAAGATTCTTGGCATCGGCCCGCGCGAACTCGACGGCAAGCGCAAGGACGGCACGTTGATTCCCATCGATCTCGCGGTCAGCGAAATGCGGGTGGGCAACACGCGGCTTTTCATCGGCGTCGTGCGGGACATCACCGAGCGCAAGGAGAGCGAAGAGCAGCTGGCCCAGGCCCAGAAAATGGAGGCCATCGGACAGCTCACCGGCGGGATCGCGCACGATTTCAACAATATGCTGCTGGCCATCATTGGAAATCTCGAACTGCTGGGCGATCACATCGGCGAAAACAGCGCGGCCCGGAAATCTCTCGACATCGCTTTCCGGGCCTCGATGAGCGCCGCCGACCTCACCCAGCGGCTGTTGGCGTTTTCGCGCCGGCAGCCGCTCAATCCCGTGGCGACGGACGTCAATCAGCTGATCCTGAACACGCAGCCCCTGCTGCAACGAACCCTCGGCGAAGATATCGATTTCGAAACGGTTCTCGGCGGCGGGCTTTGGCGGGCAATCGTCGATGAAAGCCAGTTGGAGAGCGCCATCCTCAACCTCGCCATCAACGCCCGGGATGCGATGCGGAACGGCGGCAAGCTCACGCTGGAAACCGGCAACATGCGACTGGATCGCGACTATGCCGCGGGGCATCCGGATGTGACGCCGGGACAATATGTCATGGTGGCGGTCACCGACAGCGGGACCGGCATGACGGCGGAGGTCATGGAACGGGCATTCGAGCCGTTCTTCACCACCAAGGAAATCGGCAAGGGCAGTGGCCTGGGGCTCAGCATGATCTACGGCTTCGTCAAGCAATCCGGCGGCCACGTCAAGATTTACAGCGAGGTCGGACACGGGACGACGGTCAAGATTTATCTCCCCCGGGCGACCGTCGACGAGCAGACCCGTGATGATCGAAGCCTGCAGCAAAGAGCGATGCCGGCGGGTGACGAGAGCATCCTGGTGGTCGAGGACGACCCGGACGTGCGCGCCTTTGTCACGACCGCGCTGGAGGCCCTCGGCTATCGCGTGACCGAAGCCGGCGATGGCCCGGCGGCGGTCGCTATCATGGACCAGGGCCGGGACTTCGATCTGCTGTTCACCGACGTGGTGCTGCCCGGTGGCATGAACGGCCGCCAGATCGCGGACGAGTATGCGAAACGATACCCGCGCAGGAAAATCCTGTTCTCATCGGGATACACCGAAAACGCCATCGTCCATCACGGCCGGCTGGACGACGACGCGGAGCTGCTCGCCAAACCCTATACGCGCGAAGCGCTGGCCCGCGTGATGCGCGAAATCCTGGATAAACAGAGGTTGTCTAATTAATACCAAGGATCGCTCCCCCGCCCGGCCACCCCGGGCATGATGCCATGGGTGGCCGGGCGGGGGAGCGGGCCGGTGCGATTCCGCGTGCGTGGAAAAGGCTCTAACGCGGCGCGATGACCATGACCATCTGGCGGCCTTCCATCTTGGGCATCTGCTCGACCTTGGCGAGTTCTTCAAGCTCGTCCTTGACGCGGTCGAGCACCTTGAGGCCAAGCTCCTGGTGGGCGAGTTCACGGCCGCGGAAGCGGAGCGTCACCTTGACCTTGTCGCCTTCGTCGAGAAAGCGGCGCATCGAGCGCATCTTGACGTCGTAATCGTGCGCCTCGATACCGGGCCGCATCTTGATTTCCTTGACGTCGATGGTCTTCTGCTTCTTGCGCGCTTCGGCCTTGCGCTTCTGGTCGACGTATTTGAATTTGCCGTAATCGAGGATCTTGCAGACCGGCGGATCGGCGGTCGACGCCATCTCGACCAGATCGAGGCCGTAGCTTTCGGCCTTGTCGATCGCTTCGCTGGTGGGGATGACTCCGAGCTGTTCGCCTTCGGGGCCAATCAGGCGCACTTCGCGCGAATCTATTCTCTCGTTGATCCGGCGGGCGTCCTTCTGGGGCGGGACCGGTATAAAAGGTCGTCTGGCGATGAGCGTCTCTCCTTCGTTGTCGCCTCAGCGAGGGGGCGGTTGTTGCCGGCCGGGTTCAACCCGCCGGCGGCGCGGATTCCGTACTAAGTCTAGCGACCGCCTCATCAAGCGCAAGAATTTCCTGATTCTTGCCGCCGAGGCGCCGCAGGGCCACGGTGCGCGCCTCGATCTCCTTGGCGCCGACGACGACGATCGCCGGCACCTTGGCGAGGCTGTGCGCGCGCACCTTGTAATTAATCTTCTCGTTGCGGATGTCCAGTTCGACGCGCAGCCCGGCGCCGGCCAGCGCGGCCCGCACCTCTTCGGCATAGCTGTCCGCCGCATCCGTGATGGTCGCCACCACGACCTGCACCGGGGCCAGCCACATCGGCATCCGCCCGGCATGGTTTTCGATCAGGATGCCGATGAAGCGCTCGAACGAGCCCAGGATGGCGCGGTGCAGCATCACCGGACGGCGCCTGGCGCCGTCAACGGCGACATATTCGGCGTCGAGCCGCTCCGGCAGGACGAAATCGACCTGCAGCGTGCCGCACTGCCAGTCGCGGCCGATGGCGTCGCGCAGGATGAATTCCAGCTTGGGACCGTAGAACGCGCCCTCGCCCGGGTTGAGCGTGTATTCGAGCTTGGCCTCGTCGACGGCTTCCAGCAGGGCCGCTTCCGCCTTGTCCCACACCGCATCCTCGCCGGCGCGAATCTCGGGCCGGTCGGAAAACTTCACCACCACGTCGGTGAAGCCGAAATCGGCATAGACCGATCGCAGCAATTCGCAGAAGGCCAGCGTTTCCGACGTAACCTGGTCTTCGGTGCAGAAGATATGCGCGTCGTCCTGGGTAAAGGCGCGCGCCCGCATCAGCCCGTGCAGCGCGCCCGACGGCTCATAGCGGTGGCACGAGCCGAACTCGGCCATGCGCAGCGGCAGATCGCGGTAGCTCTTGAGCCCATGACGGAAGATCTGGACGTGGCCGGGGCAGTTCATCGGCTTGACCGCCAGCGTGCGCTGGTCCTCGGTTTCGACCGTGAACATGTGCTCGCGGAACTTCTCCCAGTGGCCCGATTTCTCCCACAAAACGCGGTCGAACAGGATCGGCGTCCTGACCTCTTGATAACCCGCCTGTTCCAGCCGGGCGCGCATGTAGTTTTCGACCACGCGGTACAGCGTCCATCCCTTGGGATGCCAGAAAGCGGCCCCCATCGCCTCTTCCTGGAAGTGGAACAGGTCCATCTCGCGCCCGAGGCGGCGGTGATCGCGCTTCTCGGCCTCTTCGAGCTGGTGCAGATAGGCTTTGAGCTCTTTTTCGTCGCGCCACGCGGTGCCGTAGATGCGCTGCAGCATGGCGTTCCGCGAATCGCCCCGCCAGTAGGCGCCGGCCAGCTTGAGCAGCTTGAACCCCTTGCCGATATGGCGGGTCGATGGCAGATGCGGACCGCGGCACAGATCGAACCAGTCGCCCTGGCGATAGATCGTGATGTCTTCGTCGCGTGGCAGGTCCTGGATGATCTCGGCCTTGTATTTCTCGCCCATGTCGGTGAAGCGGCGGATCGCCTCGTCGCGGTCGCACACCTCGCGCTCGAAGGGCGCGTCGGCGGCGATGATCTCGCTCATCCGGCTCTCGATCTTTTCCAGATCGTCCGGCGTGAAGGGCTCGTCGCGGTCGAAATCGTAATAAAAGCCGTTCTCGATCGACGGCCCGATGGTGACCTGGGTGCCGGGATAGAGATCCTGCACCGCCTGCGCCATGACATGCGCGGTGTCGTGCCGGATCAGGTCCAGCGCGTCGTCGTCCTTGCGGGTAATGATGCGGACCTCGGCGTCGCGCGCGATCGCCCCCGCCAAATCGCGCAGCTCGCCATCGACCGCCACCGCCAGCGCCGCCTTGGCGAGCCCCGGCCCGATCGAGGCGGCGAGTTCGGCGCCGGTGACCGGCCCGTCGAATTTTCGGATACTGCCGTCGGGAAGGGTAATGGAAACGGCCGCGCCGGCAGGCGTGGACGCGTTTTCTCTGACCGTGCTCATCGCAAATGCATGGGGGCGATCAATGGCCTTTCACTGGGATCCATACGCATCAAGGTTAACCGCTGCGCTTTAACGCAATATGAACGCCGCGGCAAGCTTGGCAAGGGGGATCATGCTCTCAGCGCAATGCGCCGGGCGACCTCGGCAACCGGAAGGTCGGCCAGATCGTCGCGCCGCAGGGCTGTCACGTGATCGCCCGGCGGGCAGGCCAGGGCAGGATCGGAATCGGCGGAAAACAGCACCACCGACGGACAGCGGCAGGCGGCGATAATATGCATCAAGCCGGTATCGTTGCCGACCGCGCCGGCCGCGCCGCGCGCCAGGGCCGCCACGTCGGCGACCCCGGCATCGAGCAGCACGCGCCCGCCGGGAACCGCCGCGGCGATGGCGCTGGCATCGGCCATTTCGTCGGGTGCGATGCCGGCCAGGATGGCGGGGACGACGCCCCGGTCCGCCAGTGTGCGCGCGAGCTCCGCGTAATGCGCCGCCGGCCAGCGCTTGCGCGGCCGGTGCCGGGCGGCGCCGGGCACCAGCAGCACATAGCGCCCGGCCAACCCGAAGCGGGAAATGTCGGCCTCCGCCCAGGACAGATCGGGCGGCGGCACGTCATCGATCCCGGCCACCGCGAGCTGATCCTTGTGGCGGGCGACGGTGTGCAGGGTGACGCGCTTCGGGTTGGTATGCCGGAGCGAACAGCCCGGCGCGATACCCGACCAGTCGGGCCGCGCGCCGGGCCCCATCAGGCGGAAATACCAGCCCGAGCGGTCCGAGGTCTGGAGGTCGTAGACCCGGCTGAAATTTCCGCCGCGCAAGCGTCCGCGCAGCGCGAGCCAGCGCGCGGGCGCCAGCAACCCCGGCCGCTCGTCGATCCAGACCGCGTCGAACCACGGGCTGGCGCCAAGCAAACCGGCATGGGGCGCCGTGGTCAGCAGGGTGATATGGGCGTCGGCGTGATGGCGGCGGATGGCGGCGAACGGGCCGGTCGCCAGCACCACATCGCCGAGCGCACCCAGCTTGATCACCAGGATGCGGCCGGCGGCGGGATCAGCCGGAATCATGACACGGCGGCCTGGGGGTCACGCGCGGCCGCGCCATTCGGCCAGCAGTTCCTGATAGAGCGCCAGGGTGCGGGCGCACATCATTTCCTTGGTGTAGTCGGCGCGGATATGGCGGATGGCGCGCGCGGCCAGGGATTCGCGCGCCCAGCGGTCCATCGCCAGCGCTTCGCGCAGCGCCGCGGCCAGCGCGCTGGCGTCGCCCGGCGGCACCAGCCAGCCGGTCTTGCCGGGAATCACCGTTTCGCGCGCCCCGCCATGATCGGTGGCGATGACCGGCCGGCCCATGGCCTGGGCCTCGGCGATCACGCGGCCGAACCCCTCGGGCTGGGTCGAGGCCGACACCACCACGTCGGCCAGCATGAAGGCGGCCGGCATGTCGCGGCTTTCGCCGGCGATCTGCACCATCGAGTCCAGCCCGCGCCGGGCGATCTCGGTCTTGATCTCGGCGACATAGGCGTCCCGGCCCTGCGCGGAACCGACCAGGATACAGCGCAGCCCGGTGGGGTCCTCGAGCCGCGCCAGCGCCTCGATCAGCACCAGATGCCCCTTCCAGCGGGTGAGCCGGCCGGGCAGCATGATCACGCTGGCGTCGTCCGGCACGCGCCATTGCTCGGCGAGCTGAATGACCCGCTGGCCGCTGACCGCGGCGGGATCGAACAGCCCGACATCGACCCCGCGCGGGATCACCCGCACGCGATCCGGATCGACGCCATAGCGCGTAACGATCTCCTCGCCGATGAAATCGGAAATCGCGATCACCCGGTCGCCGCGCGCCATGATCGAATTGTAGACGCGCTTGACGGCGTTGCCGGCGGCGTAGCTGCCATGAAAGGTGGTGACGAAGGGAATGCCGGCGCGGCGCGCCGCGGCCCGCGCGCTCCAGGCCGGCGCACGCGAACGCGCATGCAGGATATCGACGCCGTGGTCGCGCACCAGCTTGGTCAGCCGTCCGACATTGCGCCACATGGTGAGCGGGTTCTTGGCATCGACGGGCAGCTCGATATGAACCGCCCCGGCGCGCACGATCTCGCGCGTCATCGGCCCGCCGGCGGAGGCCACCAGCGCGGTGCCGCCGGCTGTGACGATCGCCTGCGCGATATCCACGGTGCCGCGCTCGACGCCGCCGGTCATCAGGGACGGCAGAACCTGCAGCACGACGGGCCCGGCTTCTGCCGGTGTCGAACTGGTGTTAGAGTTTGGAAACGACGCCAATCAATCGCCCATGCGCGATATGGAAACGGAAGGGCCCGCGATGTCCGACGCGCCTGCTACGCGCTCGCCACCCCAGGCCGGGAAGCCCGCGATCTTAACACGCGCGGACGCATCGACAATCGCCTACCGCAAATTCGATGGAATATCGCCGGGCGTGGTGTTCCTCGGCGGGTTCATGTCCGACATGACCGGCACCAAGGCGGCCGCGCTGGACGCGCATTGCCGGCGCACCGGCCGGGCCTTCCTGCGCTTCGACTATCAGGGCCACGGGGCCTCGTCGGGCCGGTTCGAGGACGGCACCATCGGACAGTGGGCCGACGACGCCATCGCCGCCCTCGATGAGCTGACCGAGGGCCCGCAGGTGCTGGTCGGCAGCTCGATGGGCGGCTGGATCATGCTGCTGGCGGCGCTGGCCCGTCCCGACCGGGTGGCGGCGCTGGTCGGCATCGCGGCAGCGCCGGACTTCACCGAAGTGCTGATGTGGCAGCATTTTACGCCCGAGGTGCGCGCCATACTGCAGCACGACGGCGTCCATTACGAGCCGTCCGCGTACAGCGACGAGCCCTATCCCGTTACCATGAAGCTGATCGAGGACGGCCGTCGGCGCCTGGTGCTGGAACGGCCGCTTGCGGTGCATTGCCCGGTGCGGCTGATCCACGGCATGGCGGACGCGGCGGTGCCGTGGGAACACGCGCTGCGCCTATCCGAGATGCTGCTGTCCAGCCACGTCACGGTAACCCTGGTCAAGGACGGCGATCACCGCCTGTCGCGCGACGAGGACCTGGCGCGCATGTGCCGCGTGGTCGCCGCATTGTGCGAAGAGGTGGGGCAAATCATACCTCGGCCGCCAGCACCGCCCGCAACCCCGCCCGGTAGTCCGGATGGGCGAGTCTGACGCCGAGCTCATCCTTGATGCGCGCGTTGCGGGTGCGCTTGTTGTCGGCATAAAAGCCGGCCGCCATGGGCGACAGCGCCGCCTGATCGAACGGCACCTGCGGCGGCGGCGCCATGCCGAGCAGATCCGCGGCGTATTCCATCACCTCCGATGACATCGCCGGCACATCGTCGCACACGTTGTAGACCGCGCCGGGATTGGGCCCGGCGATGGAGGCCTGCAGCACCGTCACCAGATCGTCGACATGAATGCGCGAAAACAGGTGACCGGGTTTGATGATGCGCCTGGCGGTGCCGGCGCGAAGCTGATCCAGCGCGCTGCGCCCCGGACCGTAGATGCCGGCGAGGCGGAAAATGTGCACCGGAACGCCCGCCCGGCGCCACAGCTCGAGCCAGCCGTCTTCGGCCGCGGTGCGCCGCCGGCCGCGCGCGCCGCTCGGCGCGACCGCCGTGTCCTCGTCGACCCAGCCGCCGCCGCGATCGCCATAGACCGCCGTGGTCGACAGATACCCGACCCATTGCAGGTCCCGGGCGGCGGCGATGTCGTCGCCGTGGCAGGCGAGCACCGCATCGCCGCGATCGTCGGGCGGCACCGAACTCAATATGTGGGTGATGCCGGCGAACGCCTTCATGCCACCGGCGAGCGGCCGGCCGCGCTCGAACCGCACCGCATCGATGCCGTCTTCGCGCGGCACCGTGGGCTGATCCCGGCCACGGCGGGTGCCGGCCACGTCCCAGCCCGCGACACGCAGCCTCGCCGCCAGCCGCGTCGCGCTGTAGCCGAGGCCGAAGCAGAACAGG
>SMVA01372626.1_pt1 | contig 10633 bp, 8 predicted proteins | sample 2456451 | NCBI WGS metagenome assembly SMVA01 (sample SAMN11095933, study PRJNA526329) | marine sediment metagenome | biome: Marine sediment; feature: Surficial sediment; material: Deep marine sediment; isolation source: Hadal surficial sediment | place: Pacific Ocean | collected 2014-05 | depth 0-1...
GAAATAGCCGGCACCGACTCCGAACACGAGCGCCAGCGGAATCGCGATCAGACTCGTCAGCCCGCCGATCAGGAGCGCGACCCGCGCGCCTTTGAGCGAGAGGTAGAGCACGTCACGACCCAGGATGTCGGTCCCGAAGAGATGGCTCCCCGGTCGCTGTAGCGGCATAGCACCATAGAATTCGACCGCGGCGAAGGGCGCCGAATAACTCGCCTCCAGGGTGCCGAGAAAGACACGATCGATCAGTGTCAGCGGCGCATTCGGCAACACACCGACACTGTCCTCGGGCACACCCCCCTTCCACGCCACGGAGTCGAGCAAGCCGATCAGCAAATAGATTCCGACGATGATGATCGCGAGCTTGCGACGGCCCCAAAGCTGCTGGGCGGCCTCGCGCCAGAGCCGCTGGCGCCGGACCACACGCACCAGCAGCCATGCCCCCGCCAACAGAGCGGCGGTCATGATATTCGAGAAGACATACGCCTCGAGACCCATCATTCGAATCGCACCCTTGGATCGACGAGCCCGTAGGAAAGATCCGTCGCGATCTGTCCCACGATCAGCAGCAAGGAGCCGATGAACACCATCGTGCGCAAAGTCGAGAAATCGTTCGCCGCGATGGCGTCGACCGTGATCGAGCCCAGACCGGGAATCCCAAAGAACGCTTCGAGCAAGAGCGCACCGGTAAACAGGAATGGAATCGCGAGCACGACGTTCGTCAGGATCGGAATCAGCGCGTTTCGCAGGATGTGTCGCGTCATGATCTGGGTCTCACTCGCCCCCTTGGCGCGTGCGGTGCGTACGAAGTCGCGTTCGCTCTCCTCGAGGAAGACCGTGCGGTAGAAGCGAACATCCCCGCCGACCCCCGCCAGCAGGCCGACGATCAATGGCATCGCGAGGAACCGGGGCATCATCAACAGCGTCGGGTCGAATCCCGAAATCGGATACCAGCGAAGCATCTTCCCGATCAGGAATTGCGCGCCGATGATATAGAGCAGCATCGACACGCTCATCGCGAGCACACAGAGGAAAACCCCCATCCGATCGATATAGGTCTCACGAAAGAACGCCACCAGCAGCGAAAGCGGAATCGCCAAGACGAGTCCAAAGAAAAGCAGCGGGACTGTGAGCGCGAGGCTCGGCCCCATGCCGGCCGCGATGCGATCGATGATCGGGGAGTCGTCGGCATCACTGAGACCGAAATCGAAGGTCAGCATTCTTCGGTAATGATCGAAAAGCAGATTGTCGTCCCAATCCTGCCACGGCCAGAGCGGCCGGTCATAGCCATGGTTGATCTTCCATTGCTCGATCACCTCGGCCGGCGCCTTTTCGCCCAGGGCCCTGCGGGCGATGTCATCCGGTTTCGTCACCGTAAAGAAGAGGATGAAGAGCAGGAAGAGCACACCCAATACGACACCCACTCCATACAGGAGTCGCCGAATCACATAGGCACCCATCTACTGTCTCTCCTTCAGATAGGTTCGAATGCCCGGAACGACGAGGACGACCAGCGCGAGGACGAGGACGTAGGCCGGCCAGACGATCGCCTGGTTCCATTCGAGGCGAAGCCGGGCGCGTTGCTCCGGGTCGATATCGCGATATTGATAGGTCGGCGCCGAAATGCCCATCGGCTTCACGTTCTTGACCCAGCCGTGATACAACGAATAGTCCTCGCGATGGAAGAGTTCGATCCAGGGTCGCTCGCGCTCCAGAATGCGGGTCATCCCCCGAATTTCCGTCATTCTCCTGGTTCCGTTCTCTCGCGTCTTCATCGAGAGAAAGAGTTCGTCGAAGGCGGCATTCGAGAAGTTGGTCGCATTGGGTCCGCCATGTTCCGACTGCCCCATTTCGGACCAGAGCAGAAAGAGGAAATTCTCGGGGTCCGGATAGTCGGCCACCCAACCCGATTGAAAAACCTGGTGTGCACCGTTTCGAAGCTTCTCCAGGAATTGGTTGTAATTCGTCGCCTCGATCCGCATGTCGATCCCGAGCCGCTTCCAGGCTTCGATGTAAAATTTGACCTGGATCAGTCCGGCCGTCGTGGTGTCGGACGAATCGAAAGTAAGCCGCAGGGCCTCGCCGGTCGCCGGATCGATTCCGCCCGGGTAGCCCGCCTCCTCCATCAGCCGCTTCGCGCGTTCGAGATCGAGCCTCCGATAGGGATTTTCGTAGCCCCGCTCGTAGCCAAAAATGCCGGGCGGAATCGGAGACTCCGCGGGCACACCGCGCCCGTTCATGAAGATTCGAGTGTATTCCTTCACGTCGATGACGAGACTCATCGCCTGACGAAGCTTGCGACTGCGATCGCCTCCCGCTCGACCCACGATCGGATCATCGAAATTGAAACCAATGTAGAAGACATCGAGCGCGCCGGCCTTGTCCAGAGAAATCCCTCTCTCCGCCATTTCCGGGGAGAGTGCGTCTTCCTGAACGACTTTGTCGAAACTCTCCCGGATGATCGCGGAGGCGTCGTAGTAGCCCTGGAGAAATTTGTTGAATCGGGGAATCCCCTCCCTTTCCCGCCGCACTTCGACCCGATCGATGAAGGGAAGACTCCTGCCCGCGTAGTCGAGCCTGCCCGAGCTTCGATCCTCCTCGTCGCCCTCGGACGGAAAGGTCGCGGCGGGGGCATTCCATTCTGGATGTCTCACGCCATACCAGTTCTTGGAACGCTCGAGCACGTAGCGAGCTTGTTTGTGATATTCCACGAGCACGTAGGGCCCCGTACCGACCGGATGGTCGTCGAAGCGAGGTCGCCCCTGCTCGCCATCGTAGAACGCCACGGCCTCCCAGGGCACGGGTGTCGAAAACTCCATCGCGAACCAATATTTGATCTGGGGATAGGCGCGATGCAGGGTGATGTCGAGGATATAGCGACTCGTGGTATCGATTCCGGAAATGCCGCCGACCTCAGCATATTGTTCGTGGACGGGCAGCGCTTCGAACGCCGGATCCGCTGCACGCCGGGCCGTCAGCCTTTGGCTGAATTCGTGGAAGCCGTCGATATTCGAGAAGGGCTCGATGACCGGGCTGCCGACCTCGGGATCTGCAATCCTCGACAGTTGAAACTCGATGTCGGCGGCGACGACTTCCCGGGTCCTGTGCCCCGGCGCCGTGAGTTCGAAACACTCGTCGTCGGCGTAGAGCAGGTCTCGACGTAGCTCGAAGCGATAGCGAACGCGACCGTCGGAAAGCGCCGTCACCTCGGGAAGCGCCCGCGCGAGGCCCGGCATGAGTTCGAGAGGCCGCTTGAGGAAATGATATTTGAGCAGCGTGTCGTAGACCGCGCCGGTAATCGCATGTGCGCGGGTGTTGTAGGCGGTCGCCGGATCGAGCGTGCGCGGCGCATCGATGAACGAACTGTAGAGAACCTTCTCGCCGGCCTTCGTCGGCGGATACGGATCGTTCGAGCAGCCGATGAACGAGGTCAGGACGAGGAGAGTGCGCACCAGACACGCGAATGCGCCTTGCCTCCAGCCTCCCAACATCGATCGTCCTCCGCGCTGCAGCTTCGTTTCCCCCATCGGCGATCGGCGAGGATCTCAACCGTCTTGATTCGCGGCGTCTCGCTCGGGAATCGTGAAGAATCGATCCGGCAGCGCTTCGGCCAGCATGACTCGCTTCCAGACGAAGCGCGCCAGCGATTCGGCCGCGGGCGAGCGGATCGTGACACGATTCGGGAAATCGTCGGCCACCCCGTCCCCGTCGAGCGCGCGATAGTCTTCGAAGGTGGCCCGAAATCGAATCACGCCACCGGGATCCATGCCCCGCAATTCCGCCAGTCTTCCGTCGGCATCGAAGAGGAACATCTCGCCGCCCTGGCGGAGCGCATCGAAGGCCACGAAACAATCCGAGTCGAAAAGCGAGCGAAGCGGATCGTCGCTGCATTTCGGATCGGGCTCCTCTCCGGGCCAGGCAAAGGCCATCACGAGTCCGCCGCGAGGTTCGAGCCAGACGGCCGCCCGAGCGAGCCCGGGACTCGGCCTCGGCGCCCCGAGCAAGAGCCCGACGACCTCATGAACATCGAGATCGATCTTGGCGAGATCCCAGAGCAGCCTCGGCGTCACCCATCCACGCGAAACGCGGCCACTCGAAGCATCATAGAAACCGAAGCGCCGACCGTCGGTCGCGAGCATCGCGACGAGCTGGTCGAAGAGCCCGATCACTTCGAAGCGAATCCGCGCGGGCCGCTCGACCAGGATCCGCTGCGGACGATTTAATTTGAAATCCGGTCCCTCGAGCCGAACCCGCGCCGAGCCACGTAGCGCCGATCTCGTCTCGACCAGTTCGAGATAACGTCGCAACACGCGCTCTGCCCTGGCGTCATCGATCGGCAGCATCGTGCCGATCTGCTGGAGATCGACGAGCGGCGAGGTACGGCAGCCCGCGAAGAGCAGCGAAAGGAGCAGCCCGGCGAGCGGGATCAAAGCTCCTCGTCGGTTCACGGCGCCTCGCCGGTGGCTGGCTCTCGCCCAAGATCGATCCGCAGCCGATCGCGTTTCTCGAGAAGCAGGGGCTGCTCCGACTCGCGAAGCTCGAGATCGACCGCTTCCTCGTATCGCTCGAGCGCGCCCTGTTTATCGCCACGCAGCAAGAGGACGTCACCCAGATGCTCCGAAACGACCGGGTCTCCGCCGGTGAGTTCGACCGCTTGCACGAGCTGGCGCTGGGCGCGGTCGAGCAGCCGTATGGCTTCGTCCTTGCGCGACTCATTGAAAAGTGTCTCGGCCATCTTGAAATAGACCCAGCCGAGGCTGTCCGTGATGTAGCCATCGCCGGGCGAGATCTCGAGAGCGCGGCGAATCAGATCTTCCGCTTCGACGAGATTCTCGCCGCGCTCCGCCCAGGAATAGCCGATGTAGTTGAGCGCGTTCGCGTTATTCGGATCCGATTCGAGAACGCGCTGCATATGAAGGAGCGCGACCTCGACCTGCCCATGACTGCCGTATTGGATACCGAGTTGATAGTAGACCTCACTGTCTCCGTCCGAACCGTCGAGCAGACTCTCGAGCGTCGCGACGCCAGCCTCGAAGTCGCCACCCAGGACCTGCAATGCCGCCACATGAAAATCGAGCTGGCGATCCGATCGATAGGCCCGCAACAACTCGATTTCCGCGATGGCCTCCTCGAAGCGTTCCTCGGCTTTGAGGATCGAAGAGATCTGGATCCGTGCGTCGAAATAATTCGGCTCCTGTAGGCCGATCCGGTCGAACATTTCGATCGCGCCCGCGTTGTCGCCAGAGGCTTTGCGGATCTGACCGAGCGCAAACGCGAGTTCGGGCAGGTCGGGGTGGCGTTTGAGTACGTTCTCCAATCGAGCCGCCGCCGGTTCGAAACGCCCAGCCGAATATTCGAGCGACGCGAGCCTGCGCAGGGAGTTCATGTCCTGGGGGTAGAGCGAGACGATTTCCGTAAAGGTCGTGATCGCCCCTTCGAGATCGTGGGTCTCGACCTGGGCCTGGCCGAGGCGTTGAAGAATCCCGTAGTGGCTCGGATGACTGAGCAGAACCTCTCGGTAGACCTCGATCTCACCCTCCAGACTCCCACGCGCCCGTTCGATCTGGGCCAGCCGCATGAAGAGGAGAAAATGATCGGGAAACGACTCGAGCCCACGACGAACGATGGCCTCGGCCGATTCGAAATCGGCACGCTTTTCATGGACGGTCGCGAGCGCGAGAATTCCGCGAAGTCGGTCCGGTTCGGTCTCCGCCAATTGGCGGGCCAGGTTCTCGGCTCGGAGGAGATTACCCTGCTCGAACGCAACCTGGTACAGGACATAGGCCGAGTCCGCGTCGAGTGGACGCCCCTCTGCGTCTCGAAGCACACGATCGAGGCCCTCGAAATCTCGGCGAAGTCGATATAGCCGGCCAAGAAAGAGTCGAACGCGCGGGGATTCCGAATCCAGTTCGAAGGCCCGTTCCGCCTCGCTCAACGCGCCTTCCAGATCGTCGAGCTGCCAGGCCAGTCGCGACAGCCGCTCGTGAATCAGCGCCGAATCGGGATCCTTCTCCGCAGCACGCAGATAGGCCTCGCGAGCGAACTCGATTTCACCATCGATCTGAGCGAGTTCAGCGACCAGGATGTCGTAGTCGGCGGGCGCGTCGCTGCGCACGATGCGCAGCGGGATCTTGCGAACGCGCTCCGACTTCTGGCTCGAGAATGCCCCCGAGCCCAATGCTCCAAACGAAGCGCAGCCGCTTGCCAACAGCGCGAATGCCAGCAGACCCGACAGCCACAGCCTGTGCCGAGACCGCGCGCGATTCACCCGGTCCGGCCGCTTCTTCCCGCTCCGGCGGGTCCGTGTTGCCATCGCTGCGCTCACCCAACCCCCCCACGAAGAAAACTCGCCCCCGGGTCGTTTCACGCCATTGCCGAAGCCCGAGGAGCGATCTGAGGAGGATCACCCTTCCAGCCCTCATCGTCCACCCATGGCGGGGCTGGAGGGGTCCCGGATCAGCTACCCAGGTAACCGTTCTTTTCCAGAAACGAGACGACCTGGGCGACGCTCTCGTCGATCGTCTGGGTATTCGTATCGAGCACGAGTTCCGGCTTGGTCGGTTCTTCATAGGGTGCGGAGATGCCGGTGAATTCGAGGATCTCGCCGGCCCGCGCCTTCTTGTAGAGCCCCTTGACGTCGCGGCCCTCGCAGGTCTCGACCGTCGCGTCGACCCAGATCTCGACGAAATCGCCGTCGCCCATGATCTTGCGAACCGCATCGCGGTCAGCACGGTAGGGGGAGATGAACGAGCTGAAGACGACGAGTCCGGCATCGGTGAAGAGCTTCGCGACCTGGCCAATACGACGGATGTTCTCGGTGCGGTCCTCCGGCGAGAATCCGAGGTTGTCGTTCAGGCCGTGGCGGATATTGTCGCCATCCAGGATGTAGGTCAGCCGTCCGAGCTGGCTGAGTGCTTTCTCGGCGGCCACGGCAATGGTGGACTTGCCCGAGCCAGACAACCCGGTCAGCCAGACGGTGCAGCCGCGCTGGCCGAGCATCGCCTGACGATCGGTGCGACTGACTTGTCCTTCATGCCATGTGATGTTAGTCGATTTGGAATCACTCAATTCTCGATGTCCTTCCGTTCGCCGCGGGTTCCGGCCCAGCATGAGGCCGAGCGTCGGGGATCGCGCTCGGCGAAGGCGGCACTATAGCCAGATCCTGGAGCCAGAACCAAGAGCCTTGAACCGAGGTTTCGCCCGGCTGCGCGATGCCCCAGAATCCCGCGGGCTTCAGTGGGGACCCAGTTGCGCCCGCACGGCCAGGGCGACACAGCGCGCCGCCTCACTGACATCGTCCGGTGTATTCGCGCGACCGAATCCGAAGCGAAGCGAGGCTTTCGCCAGCGACGCTTCTCGCCCCAGGGCCAGCAACACCGGGCTCGGGCCAGGTTCCGCCGAGCTGCATGCGGATCCCGACGAAACCGCGATTCCCGAAAGGTCCGCCAGCAGTCGTTCGCCATCGATGCCGAGAAAGCAGAGATTGAGGTTGCCTGGCAGGCGTCGCGTCTCATCGCCATTGACGATCACGCGCCCCGGCAGCATGGCCTCGAGCTCCTTTTTCAGCTGGTCTCGCAGTTTCGCGAGGCGCAACGCCTCGGCTTCTCGTTCCTCGAGGCAGATTTCGAGTGCACGCGCGAGCCCGACCACACTCGCAACGGGCAATGTCCCGGCACGCAATCCACCCTCGTGTCCGCCCCCGTATTGGCGTGGCTCGAGCGTCAATCGAGGACGCCCCGACTTTCGAACACGAAGCAGGCCCACACCCTTCGGCCCGTAGATCTTATGACCCGAGACCGAGAGCAGATCAAGACCCTCACGATCGACGTCGAGCGCGATCTTCCCCACGGCCTGGGCGGCATCGCTATGGAATGGAATTCCTCGATCTCGGCATAGCGAGGCGATTTCTCGAATCGGCTGTAGCACCCCGATCTCGTTGTTCGCCGCCATCACCGAGACCAGGAAGGTGTCCTCGCGGATCGCCGCCTCGACGACATCGACCGTAACCAGACCCATCGAATCCACTGCGAGTTCGGTCAATTCGAAGCCCCGCCGCGTCAGCGCACGACACGGATCGAGCACCGATGGATGCTCGGTCTGGATCGTGATCAGATGACGGCGACTTCTCTGGCTCTCGGCCAATCCGAGAATCGCGAGATTGTTGCTCTCCGTCGCACCACTCGTAAAGACGATCTCGGCCGGGTCCCGCGCACCGAGCATTTCGCTTAATCGCTCGCGCGCGTCATCGACCGCGGCTTCGGCACGCCAGCCGAAGAGATGGGTCCGGCTCGCAGCGTTGCCGAAATCCTCTCGGAGGTAGGGCAGCATGACTTCGAGCACGCGCTCGTCCAGCGGAGTCGTGGCGTGATGATCGAGGTAGATCGGACCTTCAGGCCGCGAAGGACTGCCCGCAGCCACAGGTATTCGATGCGTTGGGATTCTCTATCTTGAATCCCGATTCCTGGAGCGTGTCGACGAAGTCCAGGCGAGATCCGACGAGATAGAGAGCGCTCTTCTCGTCGACGATGACCCGCACGCCCTCGCATTCGATTTCGGTGTCGATCTCTCGAACCTCGTCGTCGAAGGAAAGCTGGTATTGCAGGCCTGAACAACCGCCACCGACGACCTTCATACGCAGGGCGTGGGTCTCGAGTTTGCCGTCTTGGCTGAGCAGAGACCGGATATGCCCCGCCGCCCCTGTCGTCACCTGGATCATTCGAATCTCTCCCGTCTGGGCCGCCCTGGCCATTGCCGATACATTTTAGCAGCTCTGCTGCTCTTCGACGCCTGCGGCAGAAATCCATACGAAGATTTCGCGATTGCCCTTGGGGCCCAGCAATCGACTCTCGACGCGGCCCCTCTCACGCCGCCCCAGGGCACAGGCCGCCCGGGAGACGCGATCCGCCGCCGCTTCCCGAAGCGCATCTTCACGCACGACACCACCCTTCCCGACCTGCTCCCGACCCACCTCGAATTGCGGCTTGACGAGCAGCAGGAACTCGGCAGCCGGCGCGCAGCCGTGGATCGCGGGCAGAATGAGTTCGAGCGAGATGAACGAAACATCGACCACGACGAGCTCGAAACTCAGATCGAAATCGTCAGGACCGAGATATCGGGCATTCAGCTTTTCTCGAACCTCGACGCGCGGATCGAGTCGCAGACTCGAATGGATCTGGCCATGACCCACATCGATCGCGACGACTCGCCGGGCGCCGCGCTGCAGCAGACAATCCGTGAAGCCCCCCGTCGACGCACCGATGTCCAGACATTGCATGCCCGACGGGTCGAGTGCGAGTTGATCGAGTGCCGCGGCCAGCTTCTCGCCGCCGCGAGAGACGAAGCGCCGACCTCCGCCCTTCAAGCGTATCGAACGGCCTTCGGCAATCCGCGTCCCCGATTTGTCGACCGGCTGATCATCGACGAGCACCCGTCCGGCCATGATCAGCGCCCGAGCGGCGCTTCGGCTCGCGGCCAGGCCTTCGCGCACGACGCGTTCATCGAGGCGCTCACCCTTCAAGTCGAGGAGCCGTCGACACCTTCGACCGAATCCACGCCCCCCACCGAATCGAGGAGCCCGGTCACCGCGCTCCTGATGTCGGCCGGGGCGAGTCCGACGCTGGCGATCGACTCACCATGCTCGATCGGCTCGTCGGGCACCCCGAGCGTTCGCACCCGCATGCAGATCCCCTCTTCGGCAAGCAATTCGAGAATCGCCGCACCAAAGCCACCGATGACACAATGTTCCTCGACGGTGACGAGGACGCGACAGCGCCTGGCTATCGCGATGATGCGCTCGCGATCGAGGGGTTTCACGAAACGTGCGTTCAAGACCGCGCAGGCGACGCCGTCCGCCGCCAATTCGCTGGCCGCCTCCAGCGCCGGATGCGTCATCGAGCCAATGGCGAGAATCGCCGCGTCCTCACCATCGCGAAGCAGTTCCGCTTCTCCGATCGGCAGCTTCTTGATGTCGGGATCGAGGGCGATCCCGAGACCCGGACCACGCGGGAAGCGAATCGCGGCGGGGCCAGGATATTCGATCGCCGTGGCGAGCAGATGCTGCAGCTCGTTCTCGTCTTTGGGCGCCATCACGATCGCATTCGGCAACGCCCTGAAATAGGCGAAGTCGAACAGCCCCTGATGCGTCGCCCCATCCGCCCCGACCAGGCCGGCGCGGTCGATCGCGAAGGTCACGTCCAGGTTCTGTAGGCAGACGTCGTGCACGACCTGATCGAAGGCGCGCTGCAAGAAGGTCGAATAGATCGCGGCGACCGGCTTCATGCCCTCCGCCGCGAGTCCCGCGGCAAAGGTGACCGCATGCTGCTCGGCGATTCCGACATCGTAGAAACGCTCTGGGAAGGCCTGCTGAAAGCGGTCGAGGCCGGTCCCAGAGGCCATTGCCGCCGAAATCGCGATGATTCGATCGTCTTCGGTCGCGAGCCGGATCAGCGCGTCGGAAAACACGCTGGTATAGGAGGGCGGCGCCTTTCGCTTGGGCGCGAATTCGCCCGATGGCACATCGAATTGGCCGACGCCATGATATTTGAGCGGATCGGCCTCTGCCGGAGCGTAGCCATGGCCCTTTTCGGTGAGCACGTGAATCAGCACCGGGCCCGATCCGGTCGCCACCATTTCCCTC
>SMVA01434797.1_pt1 | contig 10628 bp, 8 predicted proteins | sample 2456451 | NCBI WGS metagenome assembly SMVA01 (sample SAMN11095933, study PRJNA526329) | marine sediment metagenome | biome: Marine sediment; feature: Surficial sediment; material: Deep marine sediment; isolation source: Hadal surficial sediment | place: Pacific Ocean | collected 2014-05 | depth 0-1...
CAGCGCGATACCGGGGAAAATCAGCAGCCATGGAAATTCTTCCATGGTTTCGGCACCGTAGGAAATCAACAGGCCCCAGGAGGTCTGGGGCGGTTGGATGCCCAGTCCGAGAAAGCTTAAAAACGCTTCCAGCAACATCACCCCGGGAATCGTCAGAGTGGTATACACGATTATCGGCCCCAGCGCGTTGGGGATTAAATGGCGGCGAATGATGGTTGCCGGCCCCAGGCCCAGCGAGATCGCGGCCTCTACGAATTCTTGCTGCCGCAGTGACTGAACCTGACCGCGCATGATGCGCGCCATGGTTAACCACTCCACCGCTCCGATAGCCAAAAACAGCAACAACAAGTTACGGCCAAATACCACCATTAACAGGATGATGAAAATCATGAAGGGCAGGGCATAGAGAATATCGACCAGGCGCATCATAACGGCATCGACCTTCCCACCCACATAGCCGGCGATGGCGCCGTAGGTAACACCGATAAGCAGGGCGACCGCGGTGGCGACAAAACCCACTGCCAGGGATATTCGCCCGCCATACATGATGAGTGTCATCAGATCGCGACCGAAGATATCGGTACCCAGCCAGTGCTGGGCGGAGGGCGGGGTGGCCCCCAGATTCAGATTTTGGGTTTCGTAGCTGTAAGGCGCGATCCAGGGAGTCAGCAGGGCGATTACAATGAACAGCACCAGCACCCCCAGACCGAACAGCGCCATGTGGTTTTTTTTCAGTCGAACCCAGGCGTCCTGCCACAGGGAGGTGCCGTGTTCGGCCATTGAAAGTTCGCTGATAAGGGTTTCGGTAGTCATTTAGCGGCTCCCGAATTGATCCCGCAGCCGTGGATTCATCCAGGCGGCGAGGATATCAGAGAGCAAATTGAAGATGATTATCAGGGTGGACAGAAACACGGTTGTGCCGAGAATCATGGTGTAGTCGCGGTTAAAGGCCGCCTGTACATAAAAACGCCCCAGACCGGGAATCTGGAAGATGGTTTCCACCACAAAAGAGCCCGCCAGCAAACCGGCGAAAGCAGGCCCCAGGAAAGCCACAACCGGAATCATGCCCCCCCGCAGTGCGTGCTTTATCACCACCTGCCATTCCGGCAGCCCCTTGGCGCGGGCGGTGCGAATATAATCCTGGGACATGACTTCCAGCATGCCCGCTCGCCCCAGACGCGCAATGTAGGCGGCGTAAGCAGCCCCCAGCGTAAGGCTGGGTAGAATTTTATCGCCGGGAATATCCCCCCAGCCGGATACTGGTAACCATTCCAGGTGAATGCCAAATACCAGCACCAGCAGAGGCCCCAATAAAAACGTGGGCATACAGATACCGATCATCGCCAGGGACATCGGGATGTAATCCTGCATCGTGTTGGGTTTCAGCGACGCTAAAATACCGGCCACGCCCCCCAGGCATAGGGCGACCAGCAGAGCGTAGGCGCCCAGTTCAGCGGTGACAGGTAGACCCGCTGCAACCAGCTCGTTAACACTGCGCCCAGGATATTTGAAAGACGGACCCAGATCACCCCGGGCCAAATCGCCCAGATAGGAAAAATACTGTTGCACCAGCGGTTGGTCTAATCGGTATTGTGCTTCCAGCGCCGCTTTAACCTCTGGCAGCACGGCCTTTTCACTGTCGAAGGGCCCACCGGGGGCGGCTCGTACCAGGAAAAAGGTGACCGTTATAACCACCAAAATAACGGGAATTGCCTGCAGTAAACGTAGACTGATAAAGCGCCACATAGGCTAGGTTCCTGTTTTCGCTGTTGTTGAATCCGGCGCCTGCTCCCGGCCTTGCTCTGGCTCCAGCCACACGTACTTGAGGTTGATGGAGTCCATCAGATTGGATGGCAGGCCGTGTACCGAGGGGTGGATCAAATGCTTGCTGGTGTAGGTGTATACCGGAATGATGGGCATTTCCTCCATCAACATGGTTTCGGCCTCAAAGAAGAGGGCGAAGCGCTCCTCCTGTGTTTTGGCCTGGGGTGCCTGTACCTGGATCAGCTCATCGAAACGAGGATCGGAGTAGCCGGTGTTATTGTTGCCGCCGCCCGATAAGTACAGGTCGAGGAAATTGTTGGGATCGACATAGTCGCCAATCCAGCCCCGTCTGGCGATCTGGAACGCCATTTGAGTCACCGAGTCGAGATAGACCTTCCACTCCTGGTTGGCGATTGTGATGTCAATATTGAGTGCGTCTTTCCACATCTGCTGTAGCGCCACGGCAACTTTGCGGTGACTTTCACTGGTGTTATAGGTAATTTCCAGCCCGGGCCAGCCCTCTCCGTTCGGGTACCCTGCCTCGGCTAACAACTGCCTGGCCAGTTCAATATCGTAGCTGAACAGCTTTGGCGGTTGGTATCCCAGGGTGCCGGGCGGCGTGATGGAATAGGCGGGGTACACCGATTTTTGCATGACGGTCGCCGCCAGGGTTTCGCGATCCACCGTCATAGACAGTGCCCGGCGAACCCTGACATCATCAACCGGTGGCACGGCGGTATTGATCAGGAAAAAGTAGGTGCCCAGGTAGGGCGCCTGAACATAGGGGCTGTTTTCCATCGCCTCGTAAACCGGAATTTTTTCCAGCGGAATACCCTGGGTATAGTGCAGTTGACCCGCCCGGTACATGCGCTCCTCACTGACGATGTTTTCCGTGGGGTAAAACACTACCCCATTTAATCTGACCTTATCTGCATCCCAGTAGGTAGCACTTTTTGTCACAACGATACGGCGGTTCAGTAGCCACTCTGTCAGGGTGAATGCGCCGTTACTGACCATGTTTTCCGCCCGGGTCCATTTGGTAAAACGGTCGGTGGCACTGCCGAATTTTTCGATGGTCGGGCGATGCACGGCGAAGGTGCTGTAATGGTCCATCAGTTGCAGGAAATAGGGGGTCGGCTCATTGAGCGTCACCTGTAGGGTGAGCTCATCCAGTGCCTTTATCCCCAGTTGATCGGGATCCGACAGGACTCCGGTGGCGTAGGCCTCGGCATTTTTTACCGGGTAGAGCATGTAGGCGTACAGGTTGCCCATGGTCGGGTTGAGGGCCCGTTGCCAGGACCAGACATAGTCCTGGGCAGTCATCTGATCGCCGTTGGACCACTTGGCCTGGGGGTTTATATGAAACGTGATGACGCGGCGGTCCTCACTGAATTCCCAGCTCTGTGCCACGCCGGGCTCCGGCTCCAGGGTGTAGGGGTTTTTGACGGCCAGGCCTTCGAACAGGGCTCGAATAAGATGGGCCTCGGGCACACCGGTCACTACATGGGGGTCCAGTCCCTGTGGTTCGGTGCCATTGCCGTAGTGGAGAATAGCCTCGCGGTTGCCCGCTGTGACATTGGATTCCCCGCCTGTGCAGGCCAGCAGTTGGGTGACCAGAATGATGGCCGAAACACTTTTGAGCAGTATCTTAAGCATGGAGGTCTTATATTTATCGGGTACTGGCAATGTTAGCTCACGCGGCGCGATTTGTCAGAATAGAATCCCCCCCGCCAGTGATCGTATTAGCGCGAAAATAAATAAGCCCCATATCGAGGTCCAGTGCATGCCACCGCGCCAATAGTTGCTAGACTATAGGGGTGATATATCCCCGCAAGGAGCGGAGAGTGACAGTGAGTAAGTACAACCAGCCGCTGGGCGGCAACGAAATGCCGCGATTCGCCGGCCACGCCTCCATGTTTCGCCTGCCCACCCAGGCGACTGCTCAGGGCCTGGATATTGCACTGGTGGGCGCTGACCTGGTGGAAGTATCCCCCCCTACGATACCAGTGGTAACACGTCGCTGCTGGCAGCTAACCTGATGTTTGAAATGTTGTGTGCCTTTCCCGGCTGTCAGCGCAGGGAAAATCCGACAGATGGTTAAATTAGCGGCTGTTGCAGCCGGTCAACCTGCGCTGGCGAAGAAGAAAACCTCGCGGGGGGTGGAGAAACGCGCCAAAATTAACCAGGCCACGCTGACGATCATCAAGCGTGATGGCATGCGCGGCGTTCGCCACCGGGCGGTGGCAAAAGAGGCGGGGGTACCTCTGGGGGCCACTACCTATCACTTCGAGAACATCGAGGACCTAATTGTCAGTGCCTTCAGCCAGTGGCGAGAGAATGAGGCTTTGGTTTCCAACCCCTATATTACTCAATTGCATGATTTTTTGGAGCATGAAGCGCAGGACATGCTGGATGCCCAGGAAGACAGAATTGCCCTGGCCAAAGAGATCTATCGATTTACGGTGGCCTACGAGATCGACCAGATTGAGACCAACTGGGACAGTCGTATTGTCGAACTCGCCTTCTACCATGAGAGTTTGCATAGCGAGAAGTTGCGCCAGGAGGTTGTCGACTACTGGCAGATAGAGCTCGATAGCCTGATCGTTTCATTTACCGCGCTGCACTCTCCCGACCCTGAGGCCGATGCCCGCATCAGCCAGAGCATTTTTCATCAACTGGAGCGGGAGGCCATGATTAAGGGTGAGGATTACGACCGGGCAGTGTTAAAGGCCACGCTGCATCGCCATGTATGCCATTTTATGGGCGTAGAATTCACGCCCTGACCCCTGAGGCTATATGCTGGAAGTATCGGGCAGGATATACAACTCCACCCGGCGATTCTGTGCTCGTCCCCCCGCGGTGCCATTATCGGCGATAGGCTGATCAAAGGCCCTGCCTTCGACAAACTCCCTGGTTGGGGCTACCCCTTGAGTGGCGAGGTAGTCTGCCACTGTTCGGGCGCGCCGCTCCGACAGGGTTTGGTTATATGCCCTACTGCCGGTGTTGTCGGTGTGACCTGTCACACGCAAGGTTGTGTCGTTGTATTTAGCCAACACTGTTCCCACGGAATTAAGTACCGCGTAGAAGTCACCCCGTAGATTGTAGGAATCGGTTTCAAACGTAATGCTGCCTGGCATGATCAGGCGAATATTGTCGCCTTCGCGCGCGACACTAACCCCGGTACCTTGCAGCTCTTCTCGCAGTTTTGCCTCCTGTACATCCATGTAAGCACCGACCCCGGCGCCCACCAGGCCACAGCCCAGGGCCGCGTTGCGAGCATGCTTACTCGAATCGATGGAACCGATCAAACCACAGACCACCGCCGCCCCGGCGCCATAGGTTGCGGCCTTGCTAGCCTGTTGCTCCCCCGTGTAGGGGTTGACGGTGCAGGCGGTCAGTGCGAAAGAACCAGTGAGGGCGATAATCTTGAGAATGTTGTGCATGAATTTTCCTATCGTGCTGAGAATTGAGGTCACCGTATTGGACAACGGGTTGCGAGATTTGTTTAGGCAAATTGTGCCCACTATCCAAAACCACCTCGGTATGTTCGCTTGAGTTGACATTTGGTGATAACCCCCTGATTTTCGTAAGGCGCCCGACAAATATAGCGTATTGTACGCAGATGACCAAAGGAGCGCTTGCTGCGCGGTAAAGCGCACGAAATTCACGATGAATTGCGGCGTGAAGTGGCACCCACCCAGCCGTATTTTGTATACTGCAGGCCAATAATCAGGCAAGAATAATCCGATGGCTAAATTTAAAACCCTACCCTTGTTGTTAGCCGCTGTGCTGTGTAGTTTTTCCATTTTTGCGGCCCTGGCTGACGAGGTTAAAGAGCGCGCGGATATCTCGGCCCAGTACAAGTGGGATTTGACCTCCATGTACGACTCAACCGAAGCCTGGGAAGCCGACATTAAAAAGTTGCAGGCCAAGACCCCGGAAATTGAGCAATTCAAAGGCCGTTTGGCGGAGAGCGGTGAGACCTTGTTGGCCGCAATCCAAAAGCAGGAAGAATTGAGTCAGATACTCGGCAATATTTACGTCTATGCCGGGTTAAAATCTTTTGAGGATCAGCGTATCAGCGAAAACAGCGCGATGTTTTCCCGGGCGCGTACACTCAACTCCGAATTATCCGAAGCCACCGCTTTCTTCAGCCCCGAACTGTTGGCGATCCCCGCAGACAAGCTCAAGTCGATGGTGGACAAGACCGAAGGGCTGCATATTTATCGCCACTATCTGGATGAAGAGTCGCGCCTTAGAGACTACACGCTAACTGAATCCGGGGAGCAATTACTGGCTATGGCCAGCGATCCGCTGAGTAAATTTCAGCAGGTGTTTTCCGCCATCGACAATGCTGACCTGACCTTCGGTGAGATGACGGACGAGGAGGGCAATACGGTGGAACTCACCAAGGCCCGCTATGGTTCCTTTTTATATTCCAAGGACCGTCGGGTTCGCAAGGATGCCTGGACGGGCCTGTTTCAGACATACGAAGAACTGGGCAACACCTTGGCCGCCAATTACGAAGGCCATGTAAAGTCGCGGGTATTTTTCGCCAAGGCGCGAGGCTATGATTCGGCGTTGCACGCCGCCACCTATGCCAGTGCTATTCCCATCGAGGTGTACACCAATTTGATTGCCGCCGCCAGAAAGGGCGCCGAGCCGCTACAGCGTTATCTGAATATTCGCCGGGAAAATCTCGGTGTGGAGACCCTGGAAATATGGGACCTGTATGCGCCCCTGGTTGAGCCCGTCTATGAAGATATGGAGTGGGAGGAGGCAAAAAAGATCGTGGCCCAGGGTCTGGCGCCACTGGGGGAGGACTACCTCGAGTTGTACTGGCAGGGCTTTGACGCGGGGTGGGTCGACGCCTTCGAAAGTCGCGGTAAGCGCGGCGGTGCTTACTCCTGGGGAACCTATACCTCCAAGCCCTACCTGTCGATGAACTATGAAGGATCTCTGTCGGATATATCCACCCTGGCGCACGAGTACGGCCACTCCCTGCATTCCTGGATGACCCGACACACACAGCCTTACGTTTATGGCTCCTACCGAACGTTTATCGCCGAAGTAGCGTCCATGACCAACGAGGCCATTCTGTTCCAGAAAATGTTGGCGGATGCAAAAACCAACGGCGAAAAGGCGTATTTACTACAGTTCTATCTGGATCAGTTCCGCGGCAGCTTTTTCCGCCAGGTATCCTTCGCAGATTTTGAGATGCAGGCCCATGCGGTGGTGGAGTCCGGCGGTGCGCTGACCAAGGATTCCCTCAACGAAATCTACGCAGATGTATTTTCAACCTACTATGGCGATTCGGTCCATGCGGACCCCCTCAATGCCAGCGAGTGGAGCCGTATCCCGCACTTTCTGCGAACCGATAACTTCTACGTGTACCAGTACGCGACGTCTTTTGTGGCGGCAACTGCGTTGGCCAAGCAGATTTTGGAAGAGGGTGAGCCTGCCCGGGACCGTTTCCTCGAAATGCTCCATTCCGGCAGCAACGATTATCCTATCGAACTGCTCAAAAAAGCAGGCATCGATATGACCAGTCCCCAGCCAATCTACGACACCATTGCGGTGTTCGAAGAACTGGTTGACGAACTCGAGGCCACTCTCGCCGAAGGTAACGGAAAGTAGGACTCCAGCCAGCTAAGTTCGGTATTCCCGCTCGCTAAAGCAGTGTGTCGGTAGCGGTATCCATAAGGATATAAATACCCACCCCGATCATTATCCAAGGCACAAATTTTACCGCGTGTCGTTCTATGCGTTCCGCCAGACCGCGCTGACCCGAGATCACATAGGCCAGGCCCGCCCACGATAGCGCCATTACCAGATAGCTGCCCAGGATTATCAATAAAGCGGAGCGCCCACTTTCTGCCAGCAGCGGCAGAAACACCGCAATGCTGTCGCCACTGTTGCCGAACATGAAAAAAAATGTGCTCAGCCAGAGACCGCGCTGGGTATCGTTAGAAAATGAGGCTGTCGTCTCATGCGCGCTGCTCTTTGCGCTTCGGGATTTATAGAGCATATGGCATCCCAGCAGCACGGGTACGATACCCAGGTATCCAACAAGGCCTGCCCCGACCATGGAACCGACCACAATGCCGAGCGCACAGGCGCCCAGTACGGCAACCGCAGAGCAGAGGAAGCCCAGTAACACCGCAATCCGCCGTTGCGCGTTCGCGCCTAGCAACACAACTAGCAGCAGCAGGTTATCCAGGTTGGTAGCCACGAAACTACTGGCCACCAACCCGACCAGCATTAGCATTTCTGAGCTGGAATAGTCCACCCCTCACCTCTGGATAATTGCAGCGTGTTAATTTGCACTTAAAAGTGACCCAGTATTTGCATCTATTTTTGACCCGCCTGGTTCGTCGGAAATTTCCCCGATCGATCGGCCCGGTGATCCACCTGGTCCCCATCGGTGCCGGTTCAGACTAAATAGACTAGTATTATGCACGCAACCACCCTGAATTTCACAGGCTCATGCTTATCTCGCCTCTGGGGTTGATGGTGGTGGAGTTGCTAACTCATGGATAATAATCCACCGTGTTAGTGAGTCTCGTTGCACCTATGGGAGCCCTTGATGATTCATATGTTTGCGTCACGCCTGGTAAGTCTTCTGAACACAGTATCTCTTCTCGCTGTTATTACAGTTCTCACCGCTTGCTCCACAGTCGCATTCGATGAGCCCAAAATCGCGACGTATGCCCTTACTGATACCCACGACACAAAATTTGGACGGATCCTGGCCCAATGGGAGGCTGAACACCCGGGAGGCCTTTCTGGATTTTACCCTCTGAATGATGGCATGGATGCGCTGGGCGCGAGGTTGCGTTTGATAGAAGGTGCAGATCGTTCCATCGACGCCCAGTATTTTTTGATGAAGGATGATACGGCAGGTGCGCTCTTTGCCGGCAGCCTGCTCAGTGCCGCCGACCGCGGTGTGCGGGTTCGCCTTCTACTGGATGACGTGTTTACAACCGTTGAGGATGATATCTTAGCCTTGCTAAACCAGCATCCTAACATTCAAATACGCCTGTATAACCCGGTGTCCCGACGGGGGTTGTATTACCTGAATTATGCCGGGGACTTTAGTCGCGCCAATCGGCGAATGCACAGCAAGTCGATCACCGGCGACATGGCTTTCACTATCATCGGTGGTCGCAATATCGCAGATGAGTACTTTCAGCTCCGTGGCGATGCCGAATTTCTCGATTACGATGTTTTGGCTCTGGGGCCGATAGCTGCTGAGGTGTCTGAACAGTTTGATGATTTCTGGAATAGTTCACGGGCCATTCCCATGGAGGCCCTTCACAACAGGTTTACCGAAGAGGACCTGCGTAAAGCGCGCGCTGAAATAGATGATGAACTGGCCACCAGCCGCAAATCCATTTATTCCAAAGCCATTAATACCGACCATATGTTGAGCCTGCTTGACGGCACAGGGGTTGTTTATACTGCCCCCGCAGCATTGCTTCATGATGGTGCCTCCAAGCTGGAAAATCCCATCGACATCAGTCAGATGACACTGATCAACCAGTTGGGAAAACTGATTGATGAATCAGACACAAGTGTCTTTGTCGTTACCCCCTATTTTATACCCACCCAGAGCGGTCTGGACTTCTGGCGACGCGTTACCGACAAGGGTATGGAGGTGACAGTCGTCACGAACTCCCTGGCCTCTACCAACCACGTGGCCGTCCATTCAGCTTACTCGCGATACCGTAAAGAGATGCTTGAGATGGGTGCATCAATTTACGAAGTTCGTGCCAATGCGGTGGGATCCTCTGAGGGTGCATCGGGGCAAACCCCCGAGAGTCTTACTCTTCACACCAAGCTCATCGTGATTGATGGGCGTTACCTGTTTGTGGGTTCGCTAAATCTCGACCCCAGATCCATCGAAATAAATGCCGAAATGGGCTTGCTGATAGATTCGCCCATTATGGCCAAACAGTTTTTGGAGGAGGTAGACAGGAGCCTGCAGACACTCACTTACAAGGTCGAATTGGATGAAGGCGGACGCTTGCGCTGGCTGGCGACAATTGGGGGGGATGAAATCGTTGAGACCAGTGAGCCCCTGACAGGGTGGTGGCGTCGCTTACTCTCGCGTATGTACCGCGTTTTACCCGAGGGTCAGTTGTAGCAAAAATGACCAGCCACTCGGTCGGCAAGATGGCACTGGCTCCTCATTGGATAATGGGCTGTGCTGGCACGGAATTTTTCGATCACCGCTCCATTACCGTTTTGAGGCGCAGATGCTCTTCGAGTTCTTCCACAAAGAGTCGCGCGCGGATGGTCTGGAGTGCCGCTCTTTCCGTAACCAGATAAATGGATTCGTCCACCGCTATAACTTTATTCAGGAGCCTGACCAACCTGCCGTTGCGCAGGTCCTCGCTCACCTCCAACTGATCCGCCAGGGCGATGCCCATCCCACGCCGCGCAGCTTCGATAACCTGATATCCGTAATCCAGATGAATATCGCAATGGGCTCGCTTCGGTGGCAGGCCCTGCAGCTCAAACCAGTTGTTCCAGTGCTTAAATCGTTCCCACAGCAGGGTGTAGTTGCCCAGGTCGGCGGGAGAGCGTACCGGACTGTCCGATTGCAATATTGTCGGGCTACATACGGGAAAATAATGCTCCTGGTAGAGCTGCCGACAATCCCTGCTCTCAACCTGCGGTTCACCGAGGCACAGTGCGATGTCCCATTTCGGAGCCAACAGGCGTATGCCTGGCTCAATGGTTTCCATCCTCAATTCGACTTCCGGGTATTTTCCCCTGTAGGCACCCATGACATCCAACAACCAGTTCATGGAAATGGACGCTGTTGTAGCGATCACCAGTTCACCCGCGAGTGAGTCAGG
>SMVA01219345.1_pt1 | contig 10626 bp, 7 predicted proteins | sample 2456451 | NCBI WGS metagenome assembly SMVA01 (sample SAMN11095933, study PRJNA526329) | marine sediment metagenome | biome: Marine sediment; feature: Surficial sediment; material: Deep marine sediment; isolation source: Hadal surficial sediment | place: Pacific Ocean | collected 2014-05 | depth 0-1...
AGGGCCAATGTGTAGCCGGAAGCCAGGTAACGGTAATCGTTCACCGCAACGCCCTGGTGGTAAAGCACGAAGCCGATGTCGGCGCCTGGAGGGGCAATTAAGGAGAGGTTATCAGGCAGTACTCCTTCCGGAAACTGATAGCGCAACTCTGCCCGTATCACCTGAGTCGCCTCATCTTGCACCGGAAGCGGAGTGCCGTTGATGGGGTCTCGCAATACCCGCTGTGAGGGGCCGATCGCCACTACATAACCGGGCAGAGGTTTCCCATCAAGCAGAATAACCAGGTCATGCACAAAAAAGTCCTGCAGTCGCTCTGTCATGGGCGACGGTTCGTGACCCAACCGCTGGTAGACGGCATCCGGCATCAGGTTACGGAAAGCCTCCATCGAGTTCAGGCCGATTTCCAACTCTACTGTCACCCCATGTTCATCGACGTAGTACTGCGCCAGGCTGGAAGCATCAACAGCCTGGCTACGCATCAGTGCATCGGCAGTTGCGGACAGCGAGCCGATGGCGAACACTAGAAAGAGCAAAAATTGTTCGATACGTTTCATGAGTCTTTTACTATGATTATGATGGCGGGGCGGGCAAAGCAGAGATTCTACCCACTGTCTCCCCAGCATAACAGCAAAAGCAATGGCGCGGTTCGAGGAAGTTATCCATAGTCAGTTCTTCATTAAAATCCAGATTCAGTCGCGATTTCGAGGCGAACCATTCGACTCGTCAAAGGAGAAGGCGCTATCTTTGCTCACAGGACTTGAACCAACCCTAAAAGTCAATCCACACTGGCCAGGGGATAAATACGCTTGATCAGGGCAAGTTTGATCTCGAGCGACGCTTCTTCGGCTGCAATTTCTTGGCGCAGAGTAAGTCGAATCACGAGAGAATATTCGGAATCTTCAGGGCGCTACATGGACACTTGTTATAATGTCCTTGACACAAAACCATCAAGCTTGCTTTGTTTTGCAGGCCTGATTACGATTAGATGGAAACTTAAAACAATTGTAGGAGCCAGCCATGAGTGAACAGAGCATCACTACAGACCAACCCTTCTGGCGACTCCACCTTGTTCAGAAGGTGTGCGCTGGTATGTGCTGAAGAAGGTGTGGACGGTATCAAGGAAACGCAGAGATGTTTTCAACCAGTTGATTGGCGACGACGCTCGTGGTCCCCAGCCAAAGAATGCTCGACCCGTGTTGCGTTGAGCATTTCCCTACCCAACGAACAAAGGCGCAAAGCTGGATGAACAAGCAAGAATTGACACACTGTCATTGCTACAAAAAGGTAACTGAAATCTCTTCCCCGCCATATCGCAAGTATGATTTAGCTTCAGGACCTGGTGCCTGTTCGTACTGTGATCCTTTAAAGATTATTATCGCTGTGATTTGTCTTTATTTGCCTGTATTGACCTACGGCGAAGAGCAGACCATCAAACCACAGACAGTAGACACTTCAATCTCAATGGAAGCATTAGCACGCCTGATTGAGGAACAACGCGGCTTGCTGGAACAGCAAGATCGCCAGATGGATGAACAGGATCGTAAGCTGCAAGAGCAGGAAATTCAGCTTGAGAAGCAAAGAAAAGAAATAGAACAACAACGGGAAAGCCTGGAAGATCATGTCAGCGTGCTCAACAGCCTGCAAACCCAGCTCGATCAATTAGCGATGAACCAGGGCGAGTTGTCATCCGCCTCTGAAAAAGACAAAGCAGTGCTTACCAGACTGCAAGTGCTGGAAGAGCAACTCGCTACCATTCCGGAGGACCCGACATTATCCAGAGACAACGATGAAGTCCGCCCGGGCTCTATTGCCTTGCCTGGTACGAATGCTTCATTGAGAATAGGCGGCTATGTCAAACTTGCCCTGATCAAGACTTTCGATCCACTGGGAAGCGTGGATCGGTTTATTGTGGGTTCAATTCCCGTCACCAGTGACAACACCGTTTCCTTCGACGAGTCAAGCATGTCTTCGTCGCAATCGCGATTGAATCTGGATCTTAATTCCAAAACGGGTATGGGTAATATTCGCGCCTTTGTTGAAGGTGATTTTGCTGGAGAGGGAGATACCTTCCGGCTCAGGCATGCCTACGGGCAATTCAGGGATTTACTGGCCGGTAAAACCTGGAGCGTTTTTTATGACGCGGAAGCCGCCCCCGAGGAACTGGACTTTGAAGGAATCAATGGGCAAGTGAATGTTCGCCAGTCACAAATAAGATACTTTCCCGCGATTGGAAAAAGCTGGGATCTTTCCGTCGCGATCGAAGACCCCAATGCTGAGATTAGTACAATCAACTTCGAGACCGGTGAAATCAGCGATGCTGAAGGCGTGAGTATCCAACCAGATTTAACGCTCAGCATTCGCAAAAGCCTCAGAAGATTTTCTCATTTGAAACTTTCTGTTGTATTGCGGCAAATATCCGCACGTTCCGAAGTTCTCGACCATACCGAAACCGAATTCGCCTGGGGGCTTAACCTTTCCGGTGTGCTTCCAGTGCCCATGATTCATGAGAACGATAATCTGAAGTGGCAGCTTATCTATGGCGAGGGTATCGGGCGTTACGTCAATGACCTCAATACGCTGGGTGGACTCGATGGTGTCTTCGATGCTGAGGGTAAGATAAGGACACTGCCAGTTCTGGCCGGTTATATCGCTTACCAACACTGGTGGACTGATTCTGTGAGATCGAGCCTTCTTTACAGCGGTGTACAGATTGACAACTATTCCTTTCAGCCGGATGACTCATACTATAAAACCGAACGTCTCACCTGGAATGTGGTGTACTCGACGGTTGCCAGATTTAACGTCGGAATTGAACTGCTGTGGGGCAGACGAACCAACAAGGATCGCCAGGATGGCGAGGCGTTTCAGCTACAGCTAACCAGCCAGTTTCGTTTCTAGGAACGTTTCTAGGAACGTTTATAAGAGCTCTCCCGGCTCTTCCGGCACCAGCATGTTCGCCTCATGTTCAGACAGCAATTTGAGTGACCTTGAGTTTGATTTTCCATTTCCCTATAATCTCCCGAACGTCCCATGATCGATTATCAACAATCGGATATCAACCCTGACCTAATAAAGGTATGAACATGAAATTTCCTTCAATTCCCCTGTTATTGTGCGCGCTGCTCCTGTCCGGAGCTGCTTATTCGTCGGATGTAATGGTATACCCGGCAAACGGCCAGGATAAGGCACAGCAGCAGGAAGATGAGGGTGGGTGCTTCGTCTGGGCCAAGAACGAAACCGGAATTGATCCTATGGCTGCGCAGGCTCAGGCGCCAACATCGTCTACAAAACAGTCAGGTGGTGCCTTGCGTGGTGTGGCACGAGGCGCCGCTATCGGTGGCATCGTGGATGGCAGCGATGGCGCTAAAACAGGTGCTAAAGTTGGAGCAGCAACTGGAGTAATGCGGCAGAACAGCCGGAACCGGTCTGCACAAAAGCAGCAGCAACAGCAAGCCGAACAAGCCCAGCAGATAAATGCCAACAACAAGGCAACATTCGACAGGGCCTACGGGGTTTGCATGCAAGGTCGTGGCTATACAGTAAGCTGATCTTGTCGGCAAACGATCAAGCCGACAGATGTCTGATTTGGTCCCTGCATTACAATCTACCGATTGGTGGCAGATGGCTCGAGGTGCGTAGTTATACTCTGCAAACCGAGGCTTGCTGATCCCTCTATATTTCTGGCCCAGAGATAAAGCGGTGCAACAGGGTACTCCCAGGCTCCGTTCCAAAGCACGCATGACACCCAAATTGAATTGGAGTAGTATGCTGTCGCAATAAAAGAAGTTGCATCCATGGCTCTTGACAAATTGCATGACGTGGGACTGATATCAAATTACTGTTGAAAAGGTAAAAGAAAATGGCCAACCGATTTATCACTCTACTATTTATTGCAGCGCTTCTTCCGGGCTTCGCCACCGCAGAAGATAGTGGATTCCTTGAAGATTATTCAATCCTGGGTGTAGTGGGTCAATACGGCGCTGCTAAAATGTACGTCTCTGAAACTGCCATAACACGCATGGCCCATTACGACAAGATCATGATTGATCAGCCATGGATCTATATTGACCCCGACTCCAAGAGTAAAGGCATGAAGCCCGATACGATGACGGCTATTGCGGAAACACTGAGGTCGGCTGTTTCAGATGCCATCAATGAAGATTACAATGTGGTCGAAGAACCAGGTGAAGGCGTGATTTACTTCCGCTGGGCCATCACCAACATGTACCTGCAAAAACCAAAGCGAAACCTGTTGTCATTCACCCCCGTGGGTGCGGTAGCCTATGCGGCGAAGAGTGGATTGAGCGACTTTGTGGACAAGAATACGCTGGTGGATCTCAGGCTGGAAGCTGAGATTCTGGACAGTGTCACAGGTGAGCTATTCGTGGCCCTGACGATTGAACGTGGAACGAGGAAAGACAAGGCCGCAAAAATCACGGAAGATCCTGCAACCTGGGATGAACTTTTTGCCATCGGCACGGCTCTTGGCCAGCGGTTTGTTTGCCGCCTGAACAATACCCGGGTTAATGAGTCCTATCGCAAGGATTGCACACTGATCAAATTCAGTCGAAACGAATAGGTCAGGTAATCTGGCTTGATTCTCCTTTAGGATTTCGCTATGCGCACCAGCAGGGGTTATGCGGTCGGGAACTGACGATCGAAGAGTTGTTTGATCCGATGAGTTTGAAGTTTGTTGATTCTCTAACCTAGAACGACAGAATTCCGCAAATCCGTACCCAGGTAAAATCTTCTCCCAGGAGCAGATGGATCAATTAATTGTTCGAAGTTGAGTTTCCCCCCTACCTCTTCTGGGCCTGCACATTCACTATTTTCGTGCTTGTTGATTCAGTACTTCAACAAGCACCTTCCCCTGGGCTGCGGCGGGAGGGGTGATGTTCAATAAGGCAGACAGAGTCGGGGCAACATCGATGGGATGCACTAACCGATTGACTCTGGCGGGTTGGATGCCCGAACCTGCAAATATGATAGGCACATGTGAATCATAACGCCAGGGTGAACCGTGCATCGCGGCAACGGCACCCCGCTCGAACATAAACCAATAGGGTTGCTGGAATACATAGACATCTCCTGCGCGCAGGGGATGGTGGTTGTGCCGGACTGCGGCTGCGACTCCGATTGGCGTTTTCTGCGCCAGGCTGTGCCCGGCGATTGCCCCACCGATGCCATTTTTCTTCTGCAGTTCTTCGGCAATTGCTGTTGCTACTGAATTTCTGTCCAGCCCCTTATTAATGATTGCTGTGCCATCCAGATAGAGGTAAGGCCGGAAGAAGTCCTTGACCAGTTGGCTGCTGCCAAATAGTCTGGCGCTGATTTTACGGGACAGGGCCAGCACCTCATCTCCATAGAGGCGTCCGGCCTCATACCCCAGCTCGGTGCTGTACTCAGGCATTTCACCCATGCCATGATCAGCGGATAGGACGATCAAGGTGTTATTCAAGCCTACCTGCTCATCAATGAAGCTAAACAAGTCTGCCAGGGTGCGGTCAAGCTGCAACACCATCTCCTCATTCTCAAGACTCGACGGACCGAAGAAATGATTCACTGCGTCCACGCCGGAAAAGCTGATGGACAGGTAGTCTGTGACCTTGTCCTGTCCAATCTTTTCGGCTTCCACCAGTGCTTTGCCAAAATCGAGTAATGTCCGATCACCCTCCGGACTGACCATTACCCGGGTAAAAAAAAGCGGATGTTCGGCTGCTCCAAAAGGGTGGGGAAAGGTTTTACCGTACCCTTCCAGGTCAACTTCGTACGGGCGGTCGTCCTGGTCTCCCAGCAGGTATTGACCGACATCCAGTGACAGCTCCCACGCTTTGCCGCTCAGCCGCTGCGCAATGCGCCGTTCGTTCCAGTTTCTCACCCAGTCAGGGTAGCGTTCCATGTAATATTGGCTGCTCTGAAAGTCGCCGTTATTAGTGCTATACCAGTAGGCAGTGCCGGATTGACCCGCCATGGCGACGGCGCTGCGATCCTTGCCGGAAATACCGAAAATTTTGGCCTTGCCCGCGGTGGCGATTTTAAGGGTATCGCTGAAGGTCGGGACGAGAATACCCTTTGGTGAGCGGCCTGAAGAACGGGCTCTCTTCTGCGCTGGATCCACCTGGGCACCCTCGGCAGTCGTTTCCCGCGTCGGAATCAGTGGCGCGTCGCTATCCTCTATGTTGTAACCCAGTTCCCCCGATTCGGCATGGTACCAGACGTTGCCTATCATTCCATGGACTGCCGGTGTGGCGCCGGTAGCCAGGGTAGTGTGCCCGACAATCGTTTCAGTATTGGCATGCAGGTAGTGGGCATTGGTGTAGACGACACCGTGGCGCAGTAAATAGTTGAAGCCACCCGTGCCAAAATTCTCTGCATAGCGGTCCAGCAGGTCAGCGCGAAGGCCATCAATGGTGATCTGTAAAACCAGGCGCGGAGTCTCGGCGCTGACAGTTCCGCAACTGATGAAAAACGCGATAGCCAGTCCTTTGATGATCACTGCATACTCTTGCCGCATGGCATTGACTCGTTCATGATGACCTGCCGAGCCTGCCATCCGGAGGCGCGATCAGATCAGCTTGCGAACTCCTAAAAGCTGTAGGAAATAGAGACGGTGGGGCCCTCAAATTGGATGTCGACACCCGCTTCCCCGTTCGCCTTGTCATGATCCAGTTCTACATCTACAAATTGATAGCCGATACTTCCACCAAACCTCTCGGTAAAGCGATAGGTGGTTCGTGCATGCAGGTAGGTAAAAGAACCGGAATAATCGTTGTAGCTGGCGCTCAACCAGCCGATGGTTGCAGCCAGCGCCCATCTGGGGGAAAGTGCGTAAAACCCCTGCAAGCGCAGATTGGGCAGGGGCGCAAGAAGATCGTCACTGCTTTCAGAGTCAGTGAGCTCCTCGTCTCCCACAACCACTTTTGTTTTGATTGACACGCTGAAATCAAACATGTGCAGCCCGCCCCCCACTAGAACTTGCGCCCTGTCGGATTTGTAGACGCTGTACAAGGCCTCAACGATATAGGTATCGACGCTCACGTTGGTATCCAGGCGCGCGCCCGCAAAGAACTCAACACCATCGAAATTAAAATCCCGTCCGGCCTCGATCTTGCCTTCGGTGTCGAATTTATAGGCACCGAAAGTAAACATCCACTTATTGCCGAGGCGATAACGGTACTCCGCCATAAAACTGGTCTCGGTATTGTCAATACCCAGACCATCAATATTTAGCTTCGTCTCGGGGAGATTATCTCGATTGGCATAGATGTTACCGTCGAAAGTCTGTCGATAAGCACCGAATATGAACATGTGCTTTGTGGAAAGTTGTGGGTGTAGTGGCTCGGCCTGAGCCTGTAAACCGAAGAGCCCCGGCAACACAAATACTATTAGCAAGTTAAGTTTTTTCATAGCAACCTTTTCGGATAATACATTGACCATCAGCCCGCGCACGTGGCAATCGAAGGTATCGCAAATCTTGCCTGCGCCGACGGGTCGAGCCATTGACTATACTCCATTCTGGTACCGCCCTAAAGCGCATGCGCGCGGGAATTTCCGATGTCAAAAATCCTTCCAGATCCGTTCCACCTGTGACCGTAATTGCTTCCTCTCGAGTTCATCTCAAACGCATACTCTGCGCCAGGTTGCCCCGGCCGCGACTAAAACTCTTTGCGAACGCAATTTATATCTCCTTAATTTAGTGAGCTCTGTCTTAATCTGCCGATCACAGTCTGAGCGAAATTCGGCCTTTCCAGCCAGCCTCTAACCTGGTCTCTTCGGACCTCAAATTGACGTTACGCCATGTATGTAACCTAGTAAAATCGCCGCAACTTTGAAATATCATCGGAAGATTGATGCTTGACAGTCGGCTTTCATTATTCCCAGAACAAGAACACACTGAACCTGAACTTAGTCACTCCTGCTACCAGGCGACTCAATACTGTCCATTACGACCGACCAGTCGTCCGGGTTCAGTTCCCTGAATCGATCCTTTGATCTGTCATCAGCCAGATATCCAATAATCTCCGCATCGTTGTGCACACGTCCTGTAAAAGTTTCAGTCGTTTGCAGGGCAAGTAAGATGGCGGCTTCAACGTAACTATCCGACGGCGGCAGAGCGCGCACATTACTGCTTTGTTCATCTCGTGGTAACTGTGCGAAAGTAAATCCTGGTGTTTCAATTGCACTCACCGGCTGTAAGGCATTGACAACAATACCCTGCTGCTTCAGCTCCGCGGCAAAGCCCTCTGTCATTGCTTCAAGTGCGCGTTTGGTTCCACCATAGGGCGACCCCCACTGCGAGGCAGCAGATGATATGTTGATGATATTGCCGTGATTTTGTTGACTCATCGTGGGTAGAACACTTCGGATGCAATGGAATGGCCCATGTACATTGATTCTATATTGTAGCTCCCAATGTTTGGCCGTGATACTGGCATTCGCCCCTGGTGGTTGGATTGCTGCATTGTTCATCAGAATATCAATTTGCCCCCAGCGAGCCATGACCTGGTCGGTCATATCCTGGATGGATGAGATGTCGGCTACATTGCAGATGAGTGGCAATGCTTGCCCGCCAGCGTCTTCGATGAGTTTGGCTGTGTGATAGATGGTGCCAGGCAGTCGCGAATCTTTTTCCTCGACGGTGCGCGCTGCAACAGCAACTTTTGCACCCTCCAGCGCAAAACCCAATGCACAATACTGGCCTAGCCCTCGACTTGCACCAGTCACAATTGCAACCTGTCCTTCCAGCCGTTTATTCATGATTATCTTCCTCCACATCAAAGACAATAATACAAGTAAGGATAGCATTTTCGTGATATTTGAGTTGTTAGGGTGTCGCACGAGTGTGCATGACAACCAGGGAGTATCAACATGCAAAATGACCTTATGCCAGTATTAATCGGTGTTGGTCAGGTAACGGAAAAGGAGACCGAAAACGTGTGTGTCGGCTTTCGTTGGCTTTCATTGACGATGGAGTGAATGAGACCGTGCAGGTATCGTAGTTCAGGATCTGATAGATGCCCGACGATGCACAATGTTTTCTCATTTATCAAATCGTGCTTGCGGATTTCTCAGAAATTGGTGTTAATCCTTTAGAGCAATAGTTGAAACATCATAATTTCGCTCAGACAGATGATGCAACATTAAGCTCTTCGCCTTTTCCTTGCCGATAAGCTCATCTGATTTGCAAGGCGCCGTATGGCCATCGATTCGGCGTTCATCCATCTCATTATGCGCCATGCTCAATGCAAACCACTGATTACAGCGAATTAATATGAGTGAACCAAGCGTATAAAACGGTGCCTTCGGATTCGGTACTTCGCGCCAGCCATTAATGGTCTTGGATTTGGCCCGATTTCCCACAAAAATATTGCGTGGTTTTTCTCGCTCCGGACCTAACAATGAAATCCCTTCCATCCAATCAGGTATTTTTGCTCCCACATAATCGAGCAGAGTCGGGGCAATATCAATTCTTTGAGTATTTTGCGTGACTCGACCGACGTGGGCTCCCTTCGGAAAGTGGATTATCAAGGGAATTGCTTCCGTCGTCGACCAACGCATTCCGTGATCCGAGTTGATCACAAAAATAGTATTTTCCCATAACCCTTCTTCCTTCAACACTTCAACAAGTTCTTTAACATAAATATCGAAATTTAAAATTGCATCGTCATAAAAGTCTTGGTCCCAGGCAGGTTGCTTCTTCCTCCCTTTAGAAAACTTCCTGTCACGAAAATGAAAAATTTTTCCATGAGTATTCAACATATGCACAGATGCGAAAAATGGTCTTGGACTCTCTTTTACAAATTTTTTCAGATCCACTAAACGCTGCTCATCAGTACCGCGACTGGTATGGTCGAGGGCAGTGACTTCCTTAAAAGGATTATGATAATCTTTAATACCTGAAATATGTTTCAAGCGATCAATGATGCGCTGCGAAGTTTCCTTAACAAATAACGCCGTCAAGCCAAATGACTCTTGATATTGCGGCGGTAGCTTCAGCGCACTTTTTCTCGGCACCATTCGATTATTAGCAAGGTCAAATCCATCGCGCATATTGATATCATAGGCGTCAACATAGTGCCGGACACTTATGTCTGCATTGTAGTAGCCGAGTTTGCGCAATATTGCCGGTAAATGCTGGTAAACATGCCGTCCCGTAAAAACGTCAGGTCGAAAAATGACTCTTGTAGTTGTTGGCAGTTTCCCCGATAACATGGAAAGTACCGAGCCAGTTGTTTTCGCACTGTTTGCAAAATGATTTTCAAACACCAATGACTCCGGCAGCAAACTTTTTATAAAAGGCGTTGTATTTCTTTTGTAACCATAAGCTGACATGCTTTTTGCTCGCAGGCCATCGGATGAAAAAATTATGATGTTTGGTTTTTTAAGCTTACTGCTTTGAACATCCAGGACATCCAAATCACTACCGGATGACTTAGTAATACATACAAATACAGAAACGAGCAAAACAGATGCTAAAACACCTGAAATTTTAGATTCGAATTTCGCAAAATTTTCGTGAACTAATACGGACTTGAGCTGATTAAACACAAACCAAAGTATTAATAAAAAACCCAGCAAGTAAAAATAGCGCCGCCAATCTGCGTATGTGCCAGCATTAAAACCAAA